>Ga0208514_100013_pt1 | contig 339003 bp, 297 predicted proteins | sample LakWasMet70_HOW9_2_FD_183900 | JGI IMG/M metagenome (GOLD analysis project Ga0208514, IMG submission 183900) | Freshwater sediment methanotrophic microbial communities from Lake Washington under simulated oxygen tension - Sediment Metagenome... | ecosystem: Environmental > Aquatic > Freshwater...
CTGGCCACCGCCGACCAGAACCCGGCCTGATGTGTGCAACGGCGTGGACTTGGCCTACAATCCGGCAGTCCCGCCTGGGGGAATTTGACCTGGCCAAGGGTGGGGGAATTTAACCTGGCCAACGGGGGTGTCGGCCTGCTGTCGGCCAGCAACAGGAAGATGGAGGACATGCTCGAAGGCGAAGCGGTCCTGATCGGCCGCGACGGCGCCTTCTTCGACCAGACCCTGCGGCGCAACCGCGTCGGCCAGGCCGATATCGAACAGGCGCTACGCCAGGCGGACTGCACCCGCCAGGAGATGCAATTTGCCTTTCTCGAGGTCGATGGGAGCATCACCATCCTGAAGCGCTCCAAGGAACCCGAACAGCAGCCCAGCACACCATCGTGAGCCGAGATCAATTGCGCGGCGCGGATCGTCATGGCAAGCCGGTTCACGGTACGGCATCGCCAACCATGATATCGATGGTGTTCTCCAGCCAGATGCCAAGGTTTGGCGTACGGGCGCGCTGCGAGGATGGGCCTTGCTCCGACGGCGGATGAAACTTGTCGCCAATCGGCAGGATCGCATTGAGGAAGGAGATTTCTCCCGGCGGGAAGTCGACATGGCTAGCCATGGGCTCGGCGCCCTTGCCACTGGCTTCCGTCGGCGTGAATAGCCGTAGCGCGATATCGTCGGCGTGGTTCACGAAGGTCAGCGGCAGCCGTTTGGTCCTCAGTTTCGCCCAGTAGACCTTGTCGTGGAAGCCTTTGAATTCCGGGTAGTTCCACGACCGGCCAGGTACCGTGTCTTTGTACTCCTTCTCCCAGACATCGAAGCCCACGCCTTGCAGACGGTTCTTCCACACGCGATAAGGTCCACGGCCCAGCCAGCGCATCGACCTGACCTCGCTTTCCGGATAATCGAAGCTGACGCCCAGCGCATCGACGTAACGCCCGCCTTCCACCTGGTACGCATAATTCACGCTGAGCCGGCCGTCGCTACCGAGGCGCCAGTGCAGCTTGCGCAGGCTGCCGGCGTACTCGGCGAGCACCACCACGTCCTTGCCTTCCCGCGCCGCACGGATGGACTGCAATTGCGCCGTGCCCGCGACCGGGCGCGGACCGTTGCTGAGCGGTGCGATCACGTCGCCCCGCTTCAGTTCGCGCAGGTAGCCGGTGGACTTGTCGATCACCGCGCTCACGGCGCCGGCCTGTAGACGATAAGCGTCGGCCAGTTCGGTCAGCGTCGCCTCGCCCTCGCCCGCTTTATCGCGCCAGCGTTCCGCCACCTGCTGCGGACTGGCGATCATCCACGACCAGGTATAGATGTCGCGCCCATCGGGGCCGGTGGCGGTGAAGTACAGCGCATCCTGCTGCGCCCAGTCACGCGGCAGAGCAATGTGCGTAACACCGCGCATCCCTGGCGCAACGTCGGGCGCCTTCACACTGCCCTGCGCCACCATGGTGTGCCCTGCCCCGCCGGCGAAGCGCACCAGTTGCCAGCGCAGCTTGAGCTGCTTGAGATTGGTGAAGTCGTAGCGATTCTCCAGCATCAACCTACCGTCGAAGGTGGACGGTAGCGAAGCCAGTTCCGACAACGGCAGGTACAGTGGCGACCAAATCTGCTTGATGGCGTAGTAGCTGCCCTCCTTCTGCCGGAACGGCCCGAGCACACCGTCCGGCGCCTGGTTGCCGGCCACGTCCACCGCGCCGCCGCGGTCATCGCGCACGATGCCTTCGTCCACGAAGGACCAGATGAAGCCGCCCGCACTGAGCGGATTGGCCAGCATGGCGTTCCACCAATCCTTCAGGCCAGCGCCGGCGCCGCCGTCGTACAGGCCGTGCTGGAACTCGGTCGGCATGAAGACGTCACGGCCATTGAACAGCGAGGTGACGCAACAGTCGTAGCTCGGGTAATGGGCGGTGTCGATGCCGCCGAAGTTCGCCCATGGGTGGATCACCGGACGGTGCTGGCTATCCCAATCGCCAAACAGGTGGTCCAGATCGTGGTTGAAGCCGCCCTCGTTGCCGTTGGCCCAGAAGATGATGGACGGATGATGCTGGTCACGCCGCACCAGCTCGCCGACCAGCGGCGTGGCGACGTCGGTGTCGTAGGCCTTCTGCCAGCCGCTCAGTTCGTCGATCACGTACAGCCCGACCTCGTCGGCCACGTCGAGGAAATGCGGATCGGGCGGATAGTGCGACATGCGCACCGCGTTCATGTTCATTCCCTTGATCAGCAAGGCGTCCTCGTAACTCAGGGCCTTGCTGGTGGTACGGCCCGATGTCGGCCAGATCGAATGACGGTTTGTTCCCTTCAGGCGCACCTTCTGGCCATTGACGTAGACGCCGTCATGCGGCCGCAGCTCGATGGTGCGAAAGCCGATGATCTTGCTGACCTCATGCACGGAGTTGCCCCCCTTGAGCAACTGGAAACGCACCTGGTAACGCTGCGGGTTCTCCGCCGACCACGGCGTGATCCGGTCCAGGTGCGTGTGCAAATGCGCGCGACCATCGGTGACTGCAGCCCTGAACTCGCGGCCCAGCGGCACCCCGTCCAGGGTGGTGATGCGGGCGCTGACGCTATCACCCTTGTCTCCGGCCACGACGACATCGGCGTCGAAATGGCCCGTGTGGCGGGTATCGAGGCTGACCCGTTCGATGTGCGTGACCGGCTTGGCCTCCAGCCAGACCGGCCGGTAGATGCCGCTGAACAGCCAGTAATCCCCACTGCGTTCGGCGCGGTTGACGGAGGTATTGGCCGAATAGCGGTGCACCGTGACTTCCAGTGTGTTGTCCTGGCCCGGTTTGAGCAGGCGGGTGACGTCGTAGCGGAATTCGTAGAAGCCGCCCTGGTGCATCGGACCGGCCGGCTGGCCGTTGATCTTGACCAGCGTGTCGGTCATCGCGGCGCCGAACACGATATCGATCTGCTGGCCGTTCCAGTTCGCGGGCACGCTGAAGTGGTGGCGGTACACGCCGACGCTGTCTGGCGCCGGGTCCTGCTGCCAGTCGCTGTAGTAGCGGTAGGTGCCGTAGCCCTCCATTTCCCAGTTGGACGGCACCGGGATGGTCTTCCACACCCCACTATTGCGGCCGCCGTTGACCATGAACTCCCAATCGACGCGGTGATCCTTGTCGGTACCGCTCAGGTACTGGATACGGGTCGGATCGGCATAACACTGGCTGCATAGCGCCAGGAACAACAGAAACGACAACCAACGCATGCGGCATCTCCTCTAACGACCTGGCGCCATTTTCCGGCACGTCCGGATGCTGATCAATTATGAAATTGCGTATTCGTCGCGGAAGAATCAACAATGGCGCCGCACCGCAAGTGGCCTCAGGCTGCCGCCGGCTGCGCCCAGCTCGGTCAGCTTCCTTGCGCCCGCTCAGTTGCACGGCAGGCGAAGCGCAAGTGCCGCTTGCGCCGGTTCAAGGATAGTGAATGCTCCGAACGACCACGACGGAGCGAACATGGTGCGCCACTTCATCCTCGCCGCAGCCCTAGCGGCAAGCAGCCTGCCCGCGCTGGCCCAGCAGGCCAGCCAGCGTATCGATTTTGGAAAACGCGAATTCGAGACCAACTGCGCCAGCTGCCACGGCGCCGGCGCCAAGGGCGACGGGCCGCTGGCCTCGTTCCTGAAGCGCGCCCCGGCCGATCTCACGGTGCTGGCCCGCAAGAATGGCGGCGTGTTCCCGATCGAGCGCGTGTACAACGTCATCGACGGCACCGCGGCCGGCGTGCACGGCACGCGCGACATGCCGGTGTGGGGCCACGACTACCGGGTCAAGGCCGCCGAGTACTACGTCGACGTGCCTTACGATCCCGAGACTTTCGTGCGCGGCCGCATCCTGTCGCTGGTGGATTACCTCAATCGGATCCAGGCCAAATAGCCGCTAGTGCGCCGCCGCGCCAAGGCGGCGCATGCGTTCCATCCAGGCCGCCGCCGCATCGGCCTTGAGCTTGCCGGCCATGCCGCACAGGCTGGCCCGCACCGGGGCGAAGCCGACGAAGCCGAGAATATTGCGCTCGAGCGATTTCACGCTGTGGGCACGGAAGTACCAGCGGTACACGAAGGCCGGCATGCCCATCGTGACGACGATGCGAGCCGAGCGCCCGGTCAGCCCTTTTTTGCCCAGCGGATTGCCACCCTCTTGATGGAAGGCGAAGCCGGGTCGCGCCACCTGTTCCAGGAAGGCCTTGAGCAGCGCCGGCATGTCACCCAGCCACAGCGGATAGAACACGACCAGGTGCTCGCACCAGCCGATGCTCTCCTGCGCCGACGCCAGCACGGGCGGCAAGCCGCCTTGCTCCCACTCCGCCTGGCTGCGCAGCAATGGGAAGTCGAGGGTGGCCGCGTTAACCTCGCGCACCTCGTGGCCGGCGGCGCGGGCGGCGTCGGCATAGGCCGTGGCCAGGCCATGGCACAGGTGGCCGCCGGCGGGATCCGGATGGCCTTGCAGGATCAGGATGCGGGTCATGGCTGGCAGTATCGGCGCGACGCCAATCGCGCGTCATTGATGTGCCTCAAAGCGCACCATGGCAGGCGCAATCCAACAAGGGAGATCAACATGGGACATCTCGATACAACCGGCACCGGCGCCAAGGCGTCGGCGCACCGCCCGCACCGCTCCAAACATCCGGGGGGCACCCGCCCGCCGACCACCACCGGTGACGACACCGGCGTCAATGCCTGGCTGGACGACCCCGAGAACGGTCTTACCATCCAGCGCCCCGCCCCCGCCCTGGAGGACGGCAGCCTCTCGTACGAGTTCGCTGGCGATGCGGTCCCGCTTGGTATGTATGCGGTCGGCACGGCGGACTTTCGCTACTGGGCCGCGGCGGAAGCCTTGCGCCGTGGCGCCGACTTCTGGAACGCGCGCATTCCCGGCCTGACCTGGCAGATGGGTGCCAAGCTGCCGGTCTTTCTCGACGACGGCGTCGATTTCAACGCTTACTACGACCGCAGCTCGCTGCGCTTCTTCCACGGGACGGCGTCCGAAGGCGTGGTGTATTCGGGCGAGAGTCCCGACATCCTCTGCCACGAAATGGGACACGCCATTCTCGACGCGCTCAAGCCGGAGCTATGGAACGTCGCCAGCCAGGAGGTCGCCGCCTTCCATGAAGCCTTCGGCGACATGAGCGCGATCATCTCCGCCCTGCAATTGCCCATGATGCGCAGTTCCGTCCTCGAGGAAACCCACGGCCGCATCAACCGCAACTCGCGCCTGTCGCGCCTGGCGGAACAGCTCGGACGGGCGATCCGCGAGAGCTACCCCGACGCCGTGGACCGGGATTGCCTGCGTAATGCATCCAACCGCTTCATGTACCAATCGCCGCTGCTGCTCGATCCGTCCGGTCCGGCCACCACGCTCAGCTCGGAGCCGCACTCGTTCTCGCGCGTGTTCACCGGCGCCTTCCTCGATGGCCTGGCCGGCATGCTGCACGCCGCCGCGTCCGACGCCGCCAAGCCAACGGAACAGGAACTGCTGGAGGTCACGGCCAGCATGGGCGACATCCTGGTCGCCGGCATCCAGGCCGCCTCGGTGGTGTCCAACTTCTACGCCCAGGTGGCGGCCGGGATGGTGCAGGCTGCCGCCGCGCAGCAGGGGCAATTCGCCCGGGCGCTGAAAGCGAGCTTCATCCGGCGCGGCATTCTGTCGATCCAGTCGGCCACCACGGTGGCGTCGCTGACGGAGGCCGCCACCAGCATGGTCGCCAACGAGATGGGCGCCTACGCGCCTATCCATCTCGCGATCCCGGGCGCGCCGTACGGTCTGGGGGACCGGCCGCTGCTGGTCGAAACGCCGTCGCAGCCGCGGCGCTTCTCGGCCATCGCCGCGCACAACGACTTCGCCCCCCACCCCGCTCCGAGTTCGGAGGCGGCGGCGCGCGGCTTCGTCGAGCAGCTGTTCCGCCAGGGGCGAGTCGATTTCAGCCACGTGGCGGCGGAAGAGGACCGCATCGACCCGATCGGCAGCCTGAAGACCCATCGTCTGGTCCACAGCGACGGCGCGGTGCGGCTCGAACGGGTGTTGTGCGACTGCGGATTGTGCCAACATTGACGCGATGAGTCAGCACGACACCAACCAGGACGGCCGCATCGTCCCCGACACCGCCGACGCGCAGGCCTACGTGCGCGGCATCGTGGCGCGGGGCGAGGCGGGCCGCGCGGGCGCGGACGGCAAACTGCCGCCCGGCGTCACGCACGAAATCGTGGGCCAGCACGCGGCCAGCGGGCTACCCATCCTCGTGCGCCGGCGCATGTACTGATGGCGTTCGTCATTCCCGCGCAGGCGGGAATCCATGTCCGCCAGCGCGGCCACAGGCGCCTAATAATCGGTGGTGATCGTCAAATGGTAGGGAATGGCGCCGCACGCGTTCCGGTTCTGCCACAAGACGTTCACCATCGCGTGTTCCGATACGCCCAGGTGGCTTGCCAGCTGCTGCGCGCCCAGCACGGTTGCCGCGCGGATCGCCCGCTCTTCCGGACTCTCGCGCAGGATCAGCGTATGGCTGTCGATCGCCGCCACCAGCGCCGGCGCGAAGCGCAGCACCCGGATCGAACGCAGCACGCGCGGCATCTGGTAACTGGCCGCCACCGTGATGTCGCAGTCGACCTCCCTGCCCTGCTCTCCCAGATAGCCCGCGTACCACATCACCGCCAGCTGGGCCCGCACCAGGTAGGGATCCTGGCCGAACGCCATCGGAAAGCGGTGGGCCAGGCGGTCGGCGTCGTCGGCGGTGAGCCTGCCGCCTTCCGCGGCGGCCACCAGTTCGGCCGCTGCCTGTTCCAGCTTGCCGTCGGCGAGCACTTCGCGCAGGAACTGGCTGCGCCGGCGCGCCAGGGGGATCGGCCCGAACGCTGCCAGCACGGCCGCCTCGTCGCACATGGCCAGTTGCGCGCGCAGGTGGGCGGGTGAGCTGTCCGCGCCCCATAGCTGGTCCAGTGTCGCCTTCAGGCCACTGGCGCCGCCCTGGCCTTGCCAGTGGTAACGGTCGATGCCGTCCGGCGTGAGCGTCCAGAATAGGAAGTTCAGGCTGTTCAGGACGATGCTGTAGGCGGCCGCCCCTTGCGGCGTCTGGCCGGGCGGCGTGCCCGCCAGGCCGACCGTCAGGTGGCTGAAGCGTTCCGGCCGCGCCGGCAGGTGCTCCACGGCGGCGGTGTCGATGGCGACAAGTTCGGGTTGGTAGTCGTGCTGCGCGTGGGCAAGGATGCGGTCTTTGGCGGTGCTCATGACCGCATCATAATCCCATTTCGCCGGTATGGGTACTATTCGGCCGTCCCGAGGCGCGCGCGCATGGCGGGCGTCATCAGAATCTGGCGCTTGGCGTCGACCAGCAGCACTTCCTTGAGCCCGAGCTCCTTCAGGGTGGCGTCCCACTTGGCGGGGCCGGCGATGAACAGCGGCTTGGAGTTCCCGTCCGAGCGCAGGCCGGGATCTGCGCCGCCGGAGGCGATCACGGTGACGGATGCGACCAGGTCCACCGTCTCGCCGCTGCGTGGGTCGATGATGTGCGGATGGCGCTTCCCGTCCTTCATGAAATAGCGCTGGTAGTCGCCGCTGGTGCCGATCGCTTCGTTGTCGTGCAGTTCGACGCTGGCCAGCGCGCCGTCACGGCGCGGATCGCGGATGCCCACCTTCCACGGCCGCGCGCCGGGCTGGCCGATGGCGAGGATGTTCCCGCCGGTGTTCACGAGCGCCGCCTTCACGTGGTGGGCGCGCAGGATCTGGGCCGCGCGGTCGAGGGCGTAGCCTTTGGCATAGCCGCCCAGATCCAGCATCACGGCGGGGTTCTTGCTGGTGATGCGGGTGCCTTCGAAGACCAGGTCGCTCATGCGCGGATTGGCGTCGACCCAGCGTTTGATCTCTTCCGGCGCCGGGCCGTGGGCCGTGATGTCGCTGCTTTGGAAGCCCCACAGGCGGATCAAGTGGCCGATGGCGGGGTTGAACAGGTTGTCCGATTTGGCGGATAGTTCGGCCGCCGACTTGAGCAGGTCGACCATCTCCTGGTCGGCCTCGAAGGATTCGCCGCGCGCGATGGCGTCGTTCAGCGCGGTCAGCTGGCTCGGTTGCCAGGCGTGGAATTTGTGGTGGAGGCGGTCGAACTCGTTGAGCACCTGCGCGCCGAGATCCTGGGCCTGCTCCTCGGAGTCGCCGTAGATGCTGATCTCGACCTGGGTGCCGAACACGTGCCCCTGGATCTTGTGTACCGTATCGTGCCTGGCGCAGGCGGTGAGTGCGAGCGGCAGCAGCGCAAGGAAGAGCCAGCTACGGGCTTGGAGAAAGAACTTCATGATGGAACCTGCAAAGTGAGGCCGGCCGGCGCGCGCGGCGCCCACCGGCCGGAACGGCGATCAGCTAGCCTTGCTGACCATGTAGTCGATGGCCGCCTTGACTTCGGCGTCTTTCAGCGCGGCGTTGCCGCCCTTGGCCGGCATCATCTTGAAGCCGCTCAGGGCGTGCGAGTACAGGGTGTCCTTGCCCTGCTTGATGCGCGGTGCCCACGCGGCCTTGTCGCCGAATTTGGGCGCGCCCAGGACGCCGGCGCCATGGCAGGCGGCGCAGTTGGCGGTGAAAATCTTCTCGCCCTGGACCGGTGCGGCCAGCGCGGAGCCGGAACCCAGCACGGCGAGGGAGAGGAATGCGAACAACTTCAGTGATTTCATGGTGACTTCCTTTTTAGTTGTGAAAAAACGACTACAAAAAACGATCAATGCGACATGTCGTCGTCATGTGCCGCGCCGCCCTGGCGCAGCATGCCCAGCTTGATCTGGCCGAAGCTGACCACCTTGCCGCCTTCCTTCGCGGCGAAGGCAGCGGCATCCTGCTGCGTGGCGAAGGAGCCGATGGCCGGCCCCATCGAGCCCTCCTTGCGGCTGTCGACCACGTAGAAGGCCGTGCGGGCGTCCACCCAGTGGCCCTGAGGGTGGGCCCAATCGGTCTTGCTCATGTCCTGGACGTAGATCGCCGCCACCGCCCGCTTCTGCTCCGGCGCCTGCAGTACGCCGAAGATCTCGGCCAGGTCGCAGAAGTAGTCCGGCCTGCCTTCGGCATAATGGATTTGCGCCTTGGGACCTGGGTGGTCGAGCAGCAGCATGCCGTCCAGGGCGCAGGCCGTGTCGGCCGCCGGATCGAGCGCGGCCACGTTGTGTGCCGCCTTGCCGCAGGCGGCCAGCGCCAGGGCCAGGACCAGCATCGCTGCGCGTGATGTCATCGGAATCTCCATTTGGCGAGGACGAAGGGAAGGACGATCCAGACGGCCATGACCGCCACCAGCACGCCCGGACGGGTCAGGTGCTCCGGCATCACGGTCGACAGCCCGTACATGCTTTGCACCTGTTCGGAGCTGAAGATGTTCAGCAGGCGGAACACGTCCGCGGGGTTGAGCATCAGGAGCCAGCCGAACACGTTGCTGCTCAAACTGCCCTGGCTGAGCACCAGGGCGCCCATCAGCAGCAGATCGAAGATCAGGACGAAGAAGAACCACAGGCCGATGGCGGCGCCGGAGGCACGCACCCGGTCGCCCGCCAGCACCGAAATGCACAGCGACAGGCTGAGGAAAGCCACGCCCATCAGGATCGCGCTGCCGGCGAAGCCGAGGAAGTGGTAGACGTCGCGCGGACCGAGTTGGTTCGACAGCAGCAGCAAGGCCGCGCCGAAGCCGGCCAGCGTGGCGACTGCCAGCGCGGCGGACAGGCCCAGGAACTTCCCGAGCAGGATCTCGAAGCGCGTGATCGGCATCGACAGCAGCAGTTCCAGCGAGCCGCGTTCGCGTTCGCCCACGATGGCGTCGTAACCGAGAATCAGGGCGATCAAGGGCACCAGGTAGGTCACCAGGCTGACCAGGCTGGCAATCGTCACGTCGATGCCCTGGAAGCCGACCTCGCCTTGTTGGGCCCCGCCGGCGTAGGCGATGGCGAGTGCGAACAGGGCGAAGATCAGGCCCACCGCGACCACCCAGCGGTTGCGGATGCGGTCGCGGAACTCCTTCACGGCCAGCACCCGGGCCTGGGACCAGTCAAGGCTTGCGGCCATGGGCGCCTCCATATCCAAAGAACAGATCCTCGAGCGACGGCTCGTGGATCGCGATATCGCGCACGGCATCGGCCAGCGCGCCGAGCACGTGCAGGACCGCGACCTTCTGGCCGGGCAGGCAGGACACGTGCACGCAATCGCGTTCGACCTTCAGTTCGAGTCCGGCCAGCTGCTCCAGCGCTGACTGGATCCGGCTGCCCTCCCCCTGGCGCAGCGTGATGCGGATCTGCGACGGCAGCACCATCTGTCCGCGCAGCTCGGCCAGGGTGCCGCGCGCGGCCACCCGCCCGCCCTGCATGATGACCAGGTCGTCCACCCGCTCCTGGATCTCGGCCAGGATATGGGAGGTGATGACGATGGTCGCGCCCTCGCGCTGGACGTCGCGCAGGATCTGGTAGAAGTCGTGGATGCCTTCCGGGTCCAGGCCGTTGGTCGGCTCGTCGAGGAAGATCAGGTCCGGCTCGCCGAGGAGAACCTGCGCGAAACCGAGACGCTGGCGCATGCCTTTCGAATAGCCGCGCACCCGACGTCCGGCCGCAGCGCCAAGGCCAACCCGTTCCAGCACCGCGGCGCAGCTTGCGCGCGGCGTCTTTTTCAGGTCCGCGAAGAACTGCAGCACTTCGAGGCCGGTCAGGTTGTCGTAGGTGACGAAGGCCTCCGGCAGGTAGCCGATGCGGCGCCGCGCGGCGCGGAAATCGCGCCCGCCGATCGGCACGCCCTTGACCAGAATCTGGCCCGTGGTCGGCGGCGTCAGGCCCAGCATCAGCTTGAACAGGGTGCTCTTGCCGGCGCCGTTATGGCCGATCAGGCCCACCATGCGGCCCTGCGCCAGGTCGAGGTCGACGCCGTCGACGGCCACTACGTCGCCATAGCGCTTGCCGACGCCGCGCAAGGCGATTGCGTTACTTGTCATTCCATTTGCTCCAATCCGGCGTCCAGGGCCGCATGCGCGGGTGCTTGTCGACGATGCTGGGCGCGCGCAGCAAGGGGAACTGGCGCGCCACGAAGCGCAGCGTCTGCACCGCGGGGCTGGTCAGCAGCAGCTTGATGAGGGGGTACTGCCAGTTCAGGCGGTCCACCACGTCGTTCGCCTCGTAGGCCAGGTCGCCGGCGCCGTCGTTGTTCTGGTCCCAGCCGCCGTAATTGCTCCAGTAGTTGCCCTTGGCCTTGCCCCATTCCGTGTCGCGCGAGGCGACGAACTTGATCTGCTCCTGGTTGGCGATGAAGTCGTTGCCGTCCACCTGGTTGTTGCTGGAGCCGGCCGACAAGTGCACCCCCACCCGGTTGCGGATCACCAGGTTGTTGCGCACCGTGTTGAATTCCGCGTCATAGATAAAAAAGCCACGCCCGTTGTTGGCCACGACATTGTTCTCGATGACCGAGTCCTGGATCGTGCGCAGCATGATCCCGTGGTCCTCGTTGTCCCAGGCCTTGTTGTGGCGCACCTGGAGCCGGCGCACTTCCATCAGCGCCAGGCCGCCGCGGTTGGCGTAGGACTCGTTGTTCTCCCATACGCTGTCGTTGGTGTTCATGTAGTGCGTGCCATAGCGGACATGGTGGATGCGGTTCCCGCGGAACAGCGCATGGCGCGAGTAGTCCACGTAGATGCCGTCGCGCGTGAAGCTGATCTGGTTGCCGATCACCTGGGAGTTGAGCGTGTTGTAGACCTGGATGCCGTTGCCGCGCATGGTCGACTGCAGGTCGCGCCGCCCGGTGATCACGTTGTCGACCAGGCGCGCGTCGGCGGAGCGCTCCAGCCAGATGCCGAACAGGTTGAACACCAGCTCGCACTGCTGCACCACGACCCGGTCCGAGCCCGGTTCGATGTAGATGCCGGCATTCGGCAGGTTCAGGTCCGTGCCGCTGTCGCGCACCACGAATCCCTTCACCGTCACGTCGGCGGAACGGATCCGGATCACGTCGTCGCGCAGACCGCCGCTGACGACCGGCCGGCCCACGCCCAGCAGGACCAGCGGCTTGTCGATGACGAGATGTTCGTCGTAGCGCCCCGCTTCCACCTGCACCGTGTCGCCCGCCTTGGCAGTCTTGATGGCGGCGCCGATCGACTGGCCCGCCGCCACCTGCACGAGGGCCGCCTGCGCGCCGCCGGCGAGGGCGAGCGCGATGGCGAAGACGGCGGCGCGGCCAATGTGCATGGCTTCAGCGGCCTTTCGCAGCCACGTCGGCCAGGTTGCGCCGCACCTGTTCGAGCGGGATGAAATACCCTTTGCCGTCGATCTTCGTCAGCGGCAGCCCGGCCCGTTCGCGCTGCTTGCGCTCCTTGGCCAGCGGCGGGCAGGCATGGTCGTCGTAGTACAGCACCATGCAATCGAGGCAGGCCAGGCATTCCTTCTGGTCGATGCGGCCCTGGGCGTCGATGGCGTGCGAACCGCAGCCGGTGGCGCAGGCGTGGCAGGTCTCGCACTCCTTCTTGCGCTTGAGTGGGAACAGGCGCAACTGGGACGGCACCGCCAGCGAAGCGCCCAGCGGGCAAATGTACTTGCAGTAGGGCCGCTCGGACAGGATCGAGACGCCCAGGATCACCAGTACGAAGGTCACGAACGGCCAGGAGCGGTTCCAGATCCCGACCAGGAAGGCGGTCTTGAACGGTTCGATCTCCGCCATGCGCTCGGCCATCTCCATCGAATACAGCGACACGCCCAGGAGCACGGCGAACACGACGTACTTGGTCCAGCGCAGCTTGTCGTGCAGCTTCTTGGGCAGCAGACCCTGGAAGCGCTTGAGACCGATCAGCTGGCCGAGCTTGTAAGCCAGATGCTGGAGCGACCCGAACGGGCAAAGCCAGCCGCAGAACAGGCCGCGGCCCCAGATGAAGACCGTGACGATGGTGAACCACCAGAACAGGAAGATGAAGGGGTCGGACAGGAACAGCTCCCAGTTCCAGTGGTAGATCACGGAGTGGAACCAGGTCAGCACCTGGGTGATGCTGGGCTGCGCCTTCAGGTACAGGCCGAAGAACAGCACGGAGATCGTCCACAAGGCATAGCGCGGCCAGGAGATCCAGGGTTTGTGCTTGCGGGTGGAGGCGCGCGCCAGCTTGTCGCGCTGCGAGTACAGCACCGCCGTACCGAGCAGCAGCAGTGCGAAGGCGGCGATGGCGCCCTTGCGGCTGGTCCAGGCCTTGATCCAGGGCTTCTCCGGGCGCACCACTTTCGGCCGCCCGCCTTCCAGGAAACGGGCCGGCAACCAGTACTCGCGGTCGAAGTGGGCGAAGGTCTTGGTGCGGGTCTGCGGATCGAGCTTGTTGGCCAGCAAGCTCAGCTCCCACGGCCAGGCAGGATTGAAATTGGCATTGCGGACGATGAAGATGCCGGACTCCTTGTATTCCGGCGCGCCAGCCGCCGCCAGGCGGTACAGGTTCTGGTAATCGGTGTCGCGGAAGGTGAAACGGCTGCTGTCCTGGTGCACCTGGATGCGGTCGTAAATGCCGCCGCGCACGAAGCCGGAGCCTTTGAACGACACTTGGCCGTTGGCGATGACGAAGATCGCGTGCTCGTCTTCCTTCAGGTCGCGCATCAGGCGCTCGTAGTTCTCCGGTCCGAGGATGCTGATGCCGACCGTCGGCACGTTCAGGTAGCCGAAATACAGATCCATGTACGGCTGCGAGCTGTCGTCCACGCCGACGTCGCCCGCCTCAACCCGCAGGTGCTGGACGTCGCCTTCCTTCAGCAGTGCGTTCCAGTCGAGACTTTCCTTGAGCGCGGTGAAGTGGGCGCGCGGCTTGGACACGCTCTTGAAGATGCCGACTTCCTTGCCGATCTCGAAAGCGCTCTGCGCGATGACTTGATTCTCGGCGATGGCGGTCACGGTGGCGCCACTAATGGCGTCCAGCCCCTGTGCGCCGTCGCCATTTTGCTCGTGGCCGATCTCCAGGTTGGCGTCGCCCGCCTTGCCGATGTACTGCTTGACGAAATTGGTCAGCACCGATTCGGGCAGGCCGGCCAGCAGAATCGGTTCCGAGTGCTTGAGGATGCGCACGCCGGTGATGATGCCGTTCAGGTCCATGCCGATCAGGGTGATCACCGGCTTGCCAGAATAAGCGGGAATGTCGACCACGTCAGTCGACAGGAACACATAGCCGATCAGGCGCTGCTTGCCTTTCTCGACGGCATACGCTTCCACGTAGGCGGGCATGCCTTTGCGCTTGGAGAAGATCTGCGCCCCCGGCATCACGTCCCGGCACGGCGCATCGGCGCACAGGTCGGGACCGGACAGGGTTTGCTGGGACAATTCGGCGTTGTAGATGGACGCCGCGGCGAAGGGAGACAACAGCAGGCCGTATAGCGCGCCGAGAACGACGAGCGCAAGACGGTACCACGAACGGCTGCGAGACATGAGAAAAACCTGACTTGAGAAAAAACCGCAGGATGGATGCCAAGACCCATCCTGCGTACTACGACGAACTACCGGTATTGCGGACTACTTCAACCCTCCACGATGAAGCGCGAGCGCATCTCGAGGTGCAGCGCGTGGCAGAAGTGCGTGCAGTAGATCCAGAACGCGCCTGCCTTGTCGGCCTTGAAGGTCACCGACTTGGTTTCCTGCGGGTTGACGATGAAGTTGATGTTGTACATCGGGATCGCACAGCCGTGGGTCAGATCCTCCACCTTGTCGTGGTTGGTCAGGGTGAGCGTCACTTCGTCGCCCTTCTTCACCTTGATCAGCGGGAGGCTGTAGGCCGGGGCCTGCGACATCATGCGCACGTGGACCTTGTTGCCTTTGCGCTCGATGCCGGCGTTCTCCGGCGTGACCGCGTTCGGGAAGTCGGTCAGGTTGTAGATCTGGCGCGTCTTCACGATGTCGCGGCGCACGATGATGCCGTCGTGCGGTTCCGGGGCGGCCGTGTGGTCGTGGATCAGGACCATCTTCTCGCCCGTGATGTCGATCAGCTGTTCGGTCTCCACGTGCAGCGGGCCGACCGGCAGGAAGCGGTCTTTCGAGAACTTGTTACCCGAGTTGTAGTACTTGCCGTCGGCTTCCTTGGTTTCGCCCATCGAGGCGAAGCCGTGGCCCGGCTGGTAATGCACGTCGATGCGGTCGACCACCGGCTTGGCGTTCTTGTCGCCTTTGTACTGGGCGATGGCCTTGTCGATGTTCCACTTGCAGATCTGGCTGTCCAGGAACAGGGTCGTGAAGGCGTTGCCGCGGCCATCGAAACCGGTGTGCAGCGGGCCCAGGCCGACTTCCGGCTCGGCCACCACGGCGTCGCGCTCGGTCTTCAGTTCGCCGTTGAACCACTTGGTCACCAGGGCCACGTCGATCACGGTGGCGGTCGGCGAGAGCTTGCCGGAGCAGACCATGTATTTGCCGTCCGGGCTGGCGTTCACGCCGTGCGGGTTCTTCCCGACCGGGACGTAGCAGGTCACGGAAGTCTTGGGATCGGGGTTGGCGGCCTTGCGGCCGTCGACCACCGGCACCTTGGATTTGCCGATGGTGACGAACTTGCCGTCCTTGACCAGCTTCTCGATGCGGGCGATGTTGAAGAACACGCAGGCGTCGCGCTCGGCGGTCATCATGCCGGCCTGGTCGGCGGCGTTCTCCACGTTGTACTGGTTCGAGCAGGCCAGCGTGCCGTCATAGGACGTGGCCACCAGGTCCATGTTGCCGTCCACGCGGCACTGCCAGCGCACTTCCATGGTCTCCGCGTCCACGCAGGAGAACAGGCAGCCCCACTTGGACGGGTCGTCCAGGTCGTGGCCTTCGTTGGGCAGGGGAATGTGGAATTCGGCGCCGCAGAACACGCGGGTCGTGTAGTTGATCTTCGGATCGACCGGGTCGCGCTTGTCCGGGAAGATGCCGTGGAAGCCCATCACGTTGGGCAACTGGGTGATCTTGTCGACTTCCATCGTGTCCATGCGCACGCGGGCGATGCGCGCCTGGATCTTGTCGTTGACGAACAGCCAGCGGCCATCGTAGGTGCCATCCTTGTAGCTGCCGTGCACGTGGTGGGTGTCGCCGGTGAAGTACTTCAGGGTGCCATCGGGATTGGTGCCCAGGATCGCCTTCGATTCGTTGGTGATGCCCCAGCCGGACATCGGGTCGATGTTAAACACGGGGATGCGCTTGAGAGTGCGGCCGGACGGCACGCCGATGATGCGCATCTCGCCCGAGTGGCCGCCGCTCGAGAACAGGTAGTAGTCGTCGAGCTGGCCCGGCGCCACTTCGTGCTTGCCGCCGCTCTTGGCCGCGGCCACGGCGGAGGCGCTGCCGGTGGCGCTCTTGACGCCCTCTTCCTTGCAGCCAGCCAGCATGGTCGCGCCGGCGACACCGAGCATGGCGCCCGTGCCCAGGAAACGGCGACGGCTCTTTTGTGGCTGGTCCTCGCCTGGTGTGGCGTCCTTTTCGCTTTGCATCCTAAACTCTCCCGAAAAATGGATTTGACGTGTGGCCGAAGCGAGGAGGCTATCCCCGCCCGACGGTACCGACACGCATTCTCGGGAGCCAGGGGCGAAATGTAATTGACGTAAGATAATTCCGACCAGGCGATCTAGGTAGTTTGCTCTAGGTCAACCGCTTCGCTAGACTGGCGGCTTTTCGAGGAGGGACGAATGACACGCTGGACCACGCGGCTATGGCTGCTGGAACGCCTGGTTCCAGGCGAACAGCAGCGCATGCTGGGACTGGCGGCGGTCATCGGGATCCTGGGCGGCTTGGCGACGGTCGGCTTTCGCGAGCTGCTGGCGGCAGCCCAGAATCTGCTGTATGGGCAGCACGCGAGCCTGGTCCGTGCCGCGCAGATCCTGCCGGCCTGGGAGCGCGTGCTGATTCCGGCCACGGGCGGCCTCGTGGCCGGAATGATCCTGCTGGCGGCGCGCCGCTACGAACGCGATCGGGCCGGCGACTACATGGAAGCGATCGCCTTGACCGAGCGTCCGCTGGGCGTGCGCCATTCGCTGCTGCGCGCCCTCTCCTCGCTGGCCTCGATCGTCAGCGGCAGTTCGATCGGACGCGAAGGCTCGATGGTGCAACTGGCCGCGCTGACCGGCTCGGCCCTGGGCGTGGGGCGGGACATGCCGCCGCCCCGGCGCCGCCTCCTGGTCGCGTGCGGCGGGGCGGCCGGGATTGCGGCCGCCTACAACGCGCCGATCGCCGGCGCCTTGTTCATCGCCGAGATCGTGCTGTGTTCGATCGCCATCGAATCCCTCGGTCCCCTGCTGGTGGCGGCCGTCACGTCCAGCCTGACCGTGCACGCCTTCCTCGGCTACGCCACCGTGTATGCGATGCCTGCGTTCCAGCTGCGCAATCCGGCCGAGATCGCGCTGCACGGCCTGCTCGGCATCGTCGCCGGCCTGCTCGCGCCCTACTACCTGGCCCTGCTGGATGGAGTCCGTACCGGCTTCGCCAAGCTGAGCTTGCCGCTGCCGGCCAAGCTGGCGTTGGGCGGTGCGCTGGTCGGCGCGCTGTCGGTCTGGCGGCCCGAAATCTGGGGCAACGGCTACAGCATCGTGAACGGCATCCTGGCGGGCCAATGGGCGGCCGACATCCTGCTGGCGGTCCTGCTGTGCAAGGTGCTCGCCACGGCGATCACCACGGGGTCCGGCGCCGTGGGTGGGGTATTCACGCCGACCCTCTTCGTCGGCGCGGCCCTGGGCGCCCTATTCGGCAGCGCCTGCCACCTGCTGTGGCCGGGCATCGCACCGGCTGCCGTGTATGCCGCCATCGGCATGGGCGCCATGCTGGCGGCGACGACCTTCGCGCCGCTTACGGCCATCCTCATCATTTTCGAAATGACCGGCAACTACCAGATCATGCTGCCGCTGATGCTGGCGGCGGTGCTCGCCTACACCCTGACCCGTCTGCGCCGCGACCGCTCGGTGTACAGCGCGTCGCTGGCGCCGCCGCAAGCACGCTTCGCCGCCTTGAGCGTCGGCGATATCCTGCGCCAGGGACCGCCGACCGTCGCGCGCGGCGCCAGCGCCGAAGCGGTCGAACGCGCCTTCGTCGCCTCGCGCTGGCAACATGTCTACGTGGTCGACGAGGGTGGCGTATTTATCGGCGCGGTCTCCCTACATGATCTCGGACCGGCGCTGCGGGCCGGGTTGCCGGCGCAGGAGCCGCTGGGCGAGCGCTGGATCAAACGCGATTACCCGCGCCTGGGGCCCACGCTGGGGCTGGGCGCGGCGCTGGAGCGCTTCGCCGCCCATCCGGGCGAACGGCTGCCGGTGGTCGACCCCGCCGGGCGACTCCAGGGCTACGTCAGCAAGACCGACCTGTTTCTGCTGCTCCAGGAGAGCGTGGCCGCGGCCTGATGGCATCGAGCCGCGCGCGCACGGCGGCCAGGGACAGGGTGTTGAGCACCTGGGCGCGCTCGATCCAGCCGCGCCGGGCCTGGCCGACGCCGTAGTCGAGGTGAGCAAAATCGGACCCGCTGTGCGCATCCGAATTGATGCACAGGGTGACGCCTTCGTCGCGCGCCAAGCGGCACCACACATCGTCCAGATCCAGGCGGTTCGGCTGAGCGTTCACTTCGATGCAGCAGCCGCGCTCGCGCGCATGGCGCAGGACCTGCAGCAGGTCCAGGTCACAGGCATCGCGCTCCAACAGCAGGCGGCCGGTCGGGTGGGCCAGCAACGCGAAGCTGGGATGGTCCATGGCGCGCAAGACGCGTCGCGTCTGTTCGGCGCGCGGCAGGCTGAAGTCCGTCTGCACCGCGCCGATGACGAGATCGAGCTGGGCCAGGACGCCGTCCGGCAGGTCGAGCCGGCCGTCGGGCAGAATGTCCACCTCCACGCCGTGCAGGATGGTGATGTCCTCCAGTTCCGCGTTCAGTTGTGCGATCTCCTCCCTCTGGCGCCAGAGTGCCTCGGGATCGAGGCCGCGATCCGTGACGGCGATGTAGTGCAGATCCTGGGCGCGCGCCGCCAGGGCCATGGCACGCAGGCTGTCATGCCCGGCGCCGGCCTTGGTGTGCACATGCAGGTCGCCGCGCAGATCGCGGCGCCCGACCAGGTGCGGGAGGCGATGCTCCTGGGCGGCGCCGACTTCGCCCCGGTTTTCGCGTAGTTCCGGCGGGATGTCGTCCATGCCGAGCGCGGCAAAGATGCTGTGCTCGGTGGCGCCCGCGATGCGCTCGTCCCCCTGGTACAGACCGTATTCGTTGAGCTTCCAACCCCGCTCCTGGGCCAGGCGGCGCAGCACGATGTTATGGCTCTTCGATCCCGTGAAATAGTGCATGGCCGCGCCGTAGCTGGCGGCCGGAACCACCCGCAGGTCGACCTGGATGCCCTGGCGCAGCAGCACGCTGGCGCGGGTGCCGCCGTGGGCGCGCACTTCCTGCACGTCCGGGTACTGCACGAAGCGCTCGATCAGGGCGCCGGGATGGCGCGCGTGGGCGACGATATCGAGGTCGCCCACGGTCTCCTGGCGCCGCCGGTAGCTGCCGGCCGCTTCGGCCACGGCGCCCGGCACGCCATCCTTGAGCCAAGCCAGCAGCGGGCCCAGGACGACGGCCGCGTACGCCAGCGGGAACCGGGTGGTCTTGCTCTGGCGGCTATGCAGATTGTCGAGGATGCGCTGGGCGGCCCGCTCGCCGAAGCCGCGCACGGCGCACAAGCTGCCGTCGCGGGCGGCGGCAGCCAGCTGATCGAGGTTGTGGATCCCGAGCTCGCGGTACAAGGCCATCACCTTGCGCGGCCCGATTCCCGGTACGCTCAGGAGCGTATGCAGGCCGGCCGGCAGCTCGCCCAGCAATTGCTCGCGCAGGGCGCAGCTGCCGGTATGGACGATCTCGGCCAGCTTGCCCGCCAGGTCCGGACCGACTCCGGGCAGCTCGTCCAGGTCGCGCTGCTCGGCCAGCATGGTCTGCACGCTCGGGCCAAGCGCTTCGAGCGTGCGCGCCAGGTTGCGGTAGGCGCGGATGCGGAATGGGTTGCCGCCCTTGATCTCCAGCAGGTCCGCGATCTCGCGCAGCACGGCGGCGATGTCGGCGTTGTGGATGACCGCGGGCGGCGCCATGTCAGTGTTCCGCCTCGGGCGCGGGGCGATAGACGGCGCAGCCTTTCAGACCAAGGCGGTAGGCATCGCGAAAAAGCGCGCGGCAGTCGTCGGCGCTGGCGTCGGGACGGATCCAGATGGTGTGCGAGATGGCCTGGTCGACGAACGGCTGCAGTGCGGCCAGCATCGCGAGCTGGCCGGCGGCGCCCACCCGGCCCGCCTGCGCCAACGGGGCCGGCGGCTCGGCGTCTTCGCCGACCAGAGCGCGAAATTCGGCAAACGCGAAATCGCGCACTGCGATGCGTCCGGCGCCGGCCACGCGCCGATGGCCGTGCAAAAGGCGGATCGGCGCCGCGCCGCACGACACGTTGTTGGCCACCACGCTGATCGATCCGGCCGGCGCGATGGCGGTCAAGTGGCTGTTGCGCATGCCGTGGCGGCGGATGCCGTCGCGGATGTCCGGCGGGAGCTCCTGGATGAACGGCGCTTCCAGGTACGGCCCGGGACGGTATGCGGGAAAGACGCCCTTTTCCTGGGCCAGCAAGGTCGACGCGCGATACCCGGCATGGCACACGGTGCGCATCGCCGCGGCGGCGACCTGGCGCGCCTCCGGACTGTCGTAGTGCAGGCCCAGCATCGCCAGGGCGTCCCCCAGGCCGGTGATGCCCAACCCGACCCGGCGCGCGCGGCGGGCCGCGTGCTCCTGCAGCTTGAGCGGGAACGCGGAGGCATCGTACACGTTGTCGAGCATGCGGGTGGCCACCGCCGCGGTCGTGGCGATCGCATCCAGGTCCAGCCGCGGGTGCGCCGCATAGGCGTCGCGCACGAAGGCGGCCAGGTTGATCGAGCCCAGGTTGCAGGCGGCATGCGGCGGCAGCGGCGCTTCGCCGCAGGGATTGGTGGTGGCGACGCGTTCGTCGTAATAGAGGTTGTTCAGGCGCTCGATGCGGTCGATAAACAGCACGCCGGGGTCGCCGGTCTCCACCGCGGCGGCGCTCAGCCGGTTCCACAGTGCCCGCGCGTCGACCAGGCGCGTCACCTCGCAGGGCTGGGCGCCCTCCGCTCCCGGCAGCACGCGGTCGATGACCGCCACCCCGGGCGCCGGCCGGCGCGATCCGAGCGGGAACACCAGGGGGAAGTCCGCGCCCCGCTCGGCCGCGTCGAGGAAGGCATCGGTGACCAGCACCGCCAGGGTGAAGTGATGCAAGCCATTGCCATGACGGCGGGCGTCGATGAAACGTTCAATGTCCGGGTGGTCGCAGCGCAGCGCGCCCAGCAGCGCGCCCGGGCGCGGCCGGGTCGACCCCATCACGCCGCAGGCATGGTCCCAGATGTGGAGGAAGGACACCGGTCCGGAGGCGATCGTGCCGCCGCGCTCGGCGAGCGTGCCGTGTGGGCGCAGCGGCGAAAAGTCGATGCCGACCCCGCCGCCGGCCTGCAAGGTGAGCATCGCCTCGGACAGGGCACCGAAGATGCCGCCCACCGAGTCGTGCAGCTGGCCGCTGGCGAAGCAGTTGAACAGGGTGCGCGGCCGGCGGCTGCCGGCCCCGGCCAGGATCCGTCCGGCGGGCAGGAAACGGAACCGGTCGAGCGCATCGTAGAAGCGCTGGCGCCAGGCGTCGCGCTCGGTGAGCTCCACCTCCGCCAAGGCACGCGCCACCCGCTCCCAGCTGGCCTCGATCCGCGGTTCGGCCGCGTGGCCGTTCTCGGTGAGGCGATAGCGCTGGCGCCAGACCAGCTCGCTCACCGGTTCGTGCAATTGAGAATTCGTCATGATCGTCAAGCCTCCCGGTTGGAACCAGCTTATGACGCTCCCTGACGCAGGGTCCGTGATCTAGCGCAAACGGGCGCGGCTTGCCGCATGCTAGTTCGGTGCGGCCTCCTGCACCTTGACCCGCATGCCGTCGCGCAGTTCGTTGGTGGGAAAGCGCACGATGGTCGCGCCCTTGGCCAGGCCGCTCAGCAACTGCGCGGCGTCCTGGTTGCGCTGGCCGATGCCGACGGTCCGCTCGCGCAAGCGGCCAGCGGCCACCTCGAACACATGCCAGGCCGCGCCGACCCGGAACAGGCTGCTGCCGGGCAGCTGCAGCGTGCTTGGGGTGGACCAGACGACCACGCGCGCTTCCACCCGGTAGCCGTCGCTGAGCGTGCCGAGCGGATCGACCGGATCGGCAACGACGTTGACGCGCTGCTCCTCGACGCCCAGTGCGGAGACCTTGGTGAAGCCGGCCGGCTCGACCCGCCGCACGCGCGCGCGCAAGGCCCGCGGCCCGCCCCAGTTGTCGAGCAGCATGAGGGCGCCGGGCCGGATGCGCACGGCATCGGCCGAAAGCACGTCCACCACGATCTCGAAGCGGACCGGATCGGCCAGCGTCATCAGCGGGCTGCCGGCCGCCAGGGTGCGGGTGCTGCGCTCGAGCACGCGCAGCACCACGCCGTCGACGGGCGCCGTCAGCGTCAGCGGCCGGGCGCCCGCCGCCGCGGCCAGGGCGGCCTGGGCGGCCTGCACGTCCGCCTCCGCCGCGCGGGCCCGGAAGCGCGCCGCTTCCAGCCCCGCCTGGGCGGACTGGCGCGCCGTCTCGGCCCGTTCCAGCGTCTGGGCGGACACGTACTGGGCGCGGCGTAGGCTGGCGACGCGTTCCTGCTCGCTGCGCGCCAGGCTCAGTTCCGCGCCAGCGCGGCGCATGTCCTCGGCCGCCTGGCGCGCCAGGGCGCGGGCCGCGGCCAGGCGCGCCTCGGTCTCCTGGCGCTGGCGCTCGTCGAGCGGCACCGGACGCACCACCGCCAGCGTGGCGCCGCGCCGCACCGGGTCGCCGTCGCGCAGCGAGACCCGTTCCAGGCTGCCCGCCACCGGCGCCGTGACGGTGTAGACATCGTGGGCGCGCACGATGCCCAGGTTGTCGACTGTGACGTCGAGGGGACCCTCGGTGACGCTGGCCGTCTCCACGGCCACCGGGCGCGGGGCGAACAGGATCCAGAGGAGCAGCGCGAGCAACAGCGCGCCGCCGGCATACGGTAAGTAGTGGCGCAAGGGACGGCGGGTGGCGGTCATGGTCTTATTCCCGGGCCTTGAGGACGGCGATCAGGTCGAGGCGCTTGACGCGCTGCCACACGAACCAGCCGGACACGGCGGTGGCGGCCAGCACGACGCCGAGCGCGACCGCATAGGTGCGGCTGGAAATAACCAGCGGAATGCGGAACATCTCCTGGTTCAGCAAGGCGGCGAACAGGGCGCACAAGGCATACCCGAGCAGGCAGCCGAAGGGCAGCGACACCACGGTCAGCGCGAGCTGTTCGCCGAACAGGATACGCCCGACTTCGGCCTGGGTGAAGCCGAGGATGCGCAGGCTGGCCAGTTCCACCGCATGCTCCGACAGGGCGATGCGCGCCGCGTTGTACACGATGCCGTAGGCGATCACGCAGGCAAAGCCGAGCAGAATCACGGTGTTCACACGCAGGTTCTCGGCAATGGTCGCCAGAAAACTCTGCAGCGTCGCTTCGCGCAGCGTGATCGAGGACAGCAGGGGCACGTTCTTGAGCTGGCGGTACAGCATGGGCAGGCGCTCCTGGTCGGCCGTGAGGCGGGCCCCGTCGATGGTGACGCCCTCCCCGGCCGCCCTGGCCAGTGCCGGCAGCTGCATGTAGGCGAACATGCCGATCGATTCGTCCAGCGTGCGCACTACCGGCAGCTCGACCTTGCGGCGGCGGCCGTCCATGAATTCGATCGCGAGCCGGTCCCCGCTGCGAATCGCCAGCAGGTCGGCCAGCTTCTGGCCCAGCACCACGCCTTCCGGCGGCAGCGCGACCGGGTTGCCGTTGGTGTCGACCAGGCGGCGCAGCTCGGCGCCGGGAACGTCCCCGAACAGCACCGTGCGCTTGACGTGCGAGCCGAAGCGCAGGCGCACCGGCGCCGCCCGGAACGGCTCGACCCGGGTCACCCCGGGCAGACGCTCCAGCCCATGGGCGGCGGCCAACCCGCGCGGCTGGTACAGCAGCACCGTCAGGTCGTCGCGCTGGGCCAGGCGGAACTGCACGTGGATGATGGCGTCCAGCGCGTCGAAGGTGAATTGCCCGACCACCGTGATGCCCACCGCGCAGGCCAGGCCAGCCACCGACAGCAGGGTACGCACCGGCCGCCGCTCCAGCTGGCGCAGCACCATGCGCAGCGGCAGACTCAGGTAGTTGCGCAGGCCCAGGCGCTCCAGCAGGCCGCTGCGGTAGCGCGTGGGCAGCTCGGGCCGCATGGCTTCGGCCGGCTGCAGGGACAGGGTGCGCAGGACCGCCAGGGCGGCCCCGCCGAGCGCCGTCGCGATCCCGATCGAGAGCGCCGCCGCCACCGTGAAGCCGCTCAGGATGAGGGACAGCTCGGGGAAGTGATAGAACTCCCGGTACAGCTCGCCGTAATAGCTGCCGAGCCAGGCGCCGGCGCCGATGCCGGCCACGGTGCCCGTCATCACCGTGCCCAGCGCAAACAGAGCGTAGTGCCAGGCGATGGCCCAGCTGCCGTAACCGAAGCTCTTCATCAAGGCGATCTGGGCCCGCTGCAGCGAGGTCAGGCGCAGCAGCACGTTGTGGGTCAGGAAGGCGACCACCGCCAGGAAAATGGCGGGCATGACAGTCGCCGACACCTTGGCTTGGTCCAGCTCGCTGTCGAGAAAGTTGTGCGAGACCTGTTCGCTGCGCCCGTAGGCGCCCAGCGAGCCGTAGCGCTCCAGCAGGTGATCGAGCCGCTCGATGACGGCCGCCTCGCTGGCGCCGGGCGCCAGGGTCAGGCAGATGCTATTGACGGCCTCGTGCATGTCGAGCGCGGCGGCGAGCGCCCAGCCGTCCATCCAAAGCACGCCAAAGCGCCGGTTGTCGGGAAAGCTGGTGCCCTTGATCTCGTTGACGTATTCGGGCGAGAGCGCGATGCCGGTGATGCGCAGGCTCTTGCGCCGCCCGCTGATCACGGCTGTGAGCCGGTCGCCCGGGCGCAGCCGGTTGGCCTTGGAAAACGCTTCGCTGACCAGCACCTCGTCCGGGCTGCGCGCCAGCGGCAGGCGGCCGCTGCGCAGGTAGACGCGGTTCAGGCCGCTGCCGGGCTTGAGCGGCAGGCCGACCAGGCGCGCGCTGGCCGGGTCGGCCAGGCCGGGCACGTCCAGCGGGGCGTCCCACACCACGCGCCCGTCGGCCTCGTTGACGCCGGGGATGGCGCGCACTTGCTCCAGCACGCTGGCCGGGGCGCGTCGCACGGCCGTGAACACGTCCGCGAACCGGTTGTCCATGTAGTAGCGATGCTGGGCCGCCAGCAGCGATTCGTAGGCGCAGCGCAGGCTGACGAAGGCGGCGATGCCGCACATGGCGACGGCGGCCACGGCCAGCGCCTGGGCGCGCATGTTCCACAGGTCGCGCAGCAGCTTGCGGTGCAGCGCGCTCACCACTGGATCTCCTCCGGCGTGCGGCGCACGGCGTTGGTCGCGATCGACTGGATGCGGCCATTGCTCAGATGAATGACGCGCTCGGCCATGTCGGCGATGGCCGCGTTGTGGGTGATGACGACCACCGTCGTGCCCAGTTCGCGGTGGATCTTGTCGATCACGCGCAGCACCACGCGCCCGGTGGCGCAGTCGAGCGCGCCGGTCGGCTCGTCGCACAGCAGCACGGCGGGACGCTTGGCGATGGCGCGCGCGATGGCCACCCTTTGCTGCTCGCCACCGGACAGCTGGGCCGGGAAGTGGTGCTGGCGGTCGCCCAGCCCGACCAGGGTCAGGGCTTCGGCCGGCGGCATCGGGTCGGCGCTGATCTCGGTCACCAGCTGCACGTTCTCGAGCGCGGTCAGGCTCGGCACCAGGTTATAGAACTGGAACACGAAGCCGATGCTGGCGCGGCGAAAGGCGTTGCGGCCCGCCTCGTCCAGCCGACCCAGGTCCCGGCCCTGCCACTCCAGGGTGCCGCTGGTGGGCAGGTCGAGCGCGCCCAACAGGTTCAGCAGGGTCGACTTGCCCCCGCCGGAAGGCCCGAGCAGGACCACGAATTCGCCCGGGTACAGGTCCAGGTCCACCCCGGACAGGGCGTTGACCTGGACTTCTCCCGCGCCATAGGTCTTTCCCACGCCGGCCAGGTGGAACAGCGGCTGGCGCGGCGCCGTCAACGCTGCCACCGCACCCGTAGCAGGTGCTCGTCCTCGCTGAACTGGTATTCGGCCCGGCCGTGCCAGGCGTGTTCAAGTGCCTCGCCGATGCCGCGCGCCAGGTGCGGATCGGTGGTCGTGATCAGCATGCCGCCGCTGTGGCCGCTGATTTCCATCACGCGCTGCAGCGGGTGCTCGGACTTCTCGCGCTCCTCGAGATTGCGGACCATGCGGGCGATCTCGGCACGCTGCTGGTGGGTGAGCGTGGCGCTGATGCTCACGTACCCGGCGGGCTGCTGCTGGGCGATGCGGGCGCAGGCCGGGCAGGTCGTCCCGGCCGCGTCCGTGGGGACGGCGCCCCATTGCCAGCGGCCCGCATGGTAGACCGCGTGGCAATTGCCGCAGACCGAGGGGTCGGGCAGCTTGGCGTGGGCCTGATATGGGTCGTGCAAGGGATTGTTCAGGATCTCCAGATGCCGTCCGGGACGGAAGGACGGTGGCGGTGGCGGTGCGGCTTTCATGGCGAAATCCTCCTTAGGTTGCCGGTTATGATGCGCCGCAAGGCTTGCGCCTGGGGATGATCTCGCGCAAACGAGGCGCATTCTTGCCTTGCCAAGCAGAAGCTTCGGTACACTGTGCGCCATGAGCACGATGCCGGACTGGGACGACCTGCGCTTCTTCCTCGCCATCGCCGACCACGGCGGGCTGGGCGCGGCCGCGCGCGCGCTGGGCGTGGAACACTCCACCGCCAGCCGCCGCATCGACGCCCTCGAGGCCGGCCTGGGCGTGCGCCTGTTCGACCGCCTGCCGAAAGGCTGGGCCATCACCCCCGCGGGCGCCGAGCTGCTGCCGGCCGCGCGCCGGGTGGAAGCCGAAATGATGGCCTTGCTGCGCCAGGCGAGAGGGGCCGACGCGGTGCGCGGGCCGGTGCGCATCGCCGCCCCACCGGCCCTGTGTGCCTGGCTGCTCGCGCCCGCGCTGGCCCGGCAGCGGACGCACCACCCCGAGCTCAGGATCGAACTGGTGGCCGACCGCCGCACAGCGGACCTCGGCCGGCGCGAAGCGGACCTCGCCGTGCGTTATGTACGGCCGGCCGCGCCGACGCTGGCAGTGCGGCGCCTGTGCGACGTTGACTACGGCCTGTACGGCGCGCCCGGCTACCTGCACGAGCGCGCGCCGGAGGCCTGGGAATTTCTTGGCTACGCGGACGGACTCGATGCCCTGCCCCAGCAGCGCTGGATGACGGCGTTCGCGGCGGACCGCCCGTTCAGCCTGCGCAGCAACGACCAGGGCAGCCTGCTGCAGCTGGCCGCCGCCGGCGCCGGTCTGGCAGTCCTGCCGCGCATGCTGGCGCGCGCGGCCGGTGGCCTGGCCGAAGCGCCGGTCGCCTGTCCCGTCGTGCGGCCGCTGTGGCTGGTGCTGCACGAGGACGTGCGCAAGTCCGCCCGCGTGCGCGCGGCCGCCGACCTGGTGGCCGCGGCCTTCGATCCGCGCGCCTGACCCGTGCAGGTTTTGGGGCTCCCCGGCGCGGCCGGCGCGGGCTATCGTGGCTGTCCCTGCCACCTGCGGAGACGTCCATGACCCAGTCCCAATCCATCCTGCTTCCCTTGCTGCTGTCCACCGCCTGCGCCCAGGCCGCGCCGGTCCAGTTCCACGACCTGGTCGGGGTCTGGAACATGAGTGCGGCCTACCGCCTGCATCCGGACGGAACCCAGAGCGACGACTACGGCCCGGCCCCGCGCGGCCTCCTGATCGTCATGCCCGACGGACGCTACTGCGTCCAGATCTATCACACCCAGCGCCCGCCCTTCACCAGCCAGGATTACCGCAACGCCACGCCGGCCGAATACCAGCGCGCAGTGCTGACGGCGAGCACGCATTTCGGCACCCTCAAGTTGGACCAGGCGCGCCAGCGGCTCGTGTTTCAAATCGCGGGCGCCCTGAACGCCGGCTGGGACGGCACGGTGCAGGAACGCCCCTTCGAGCTGAAAGGCGACACCTTGTCCTGGCGCGTACCGCCGCGCGCCGACGGCGATACGCCGATTTCCGTCTGGAAAAGGAGCCCCTGAACCATAGGGAAAACCGGCCTCAGCGTGCGCCTGTATTTTCCATTCCGCCGTAAGATCGGCCCCATCGTCGGAGAGGAGAATGAGAATGAATACGCGCATGTTTTCCGTGCTTTACAGCATTGCGGTGCTGGTGGCGGGACTCGGGCTGGCCGCGCCGGCGCGCGCCGACTGGGTGGTCGCCGCCGAGCCGGAAGCGGTGCGTCCCGCGCCCGGCAACTTCCAGATCCAGGCCCAGAACCCGCCGGCCTTCGCCTGGTCGCGCTATCCGACCAAGCCGTCGGCCTACACCATCCAGGTCTTCCAGAACGGCAGCGTGGTCTATACCTACACGGCCTACCGCAACTGGTACCTGCCGTCCAAGGCCTTCCCGATCGGCCACTACGCCTGGCGCGTGCGGCCGAACACGGTGGCCCAGTGGTCGGACCTGCGCGAGTTCGACATCACCAGCCAGTCGACCGTGTTCGAGGTGCCGGAGAACTCCGTGCTGCGCTCGAACGTGGCAACCAAGCCGCGCCAGATCGCGCGCCAGCTGCCGAGCAGCTTCCTGCGCGTGTCGCAATGGACCTCGGCCGTGTACGCCGAGCGCAATCCCGCCTTGCAGGCCTTGATCACGGAAGTGACCTACAAGAACATCAAGACCGTCTCCGACTCCGACTGGCCGATCCTGGTGAGCGGCACCTCGACCTATATCACGAGTGCAGAAGCGTCGGACATCCGCCAGCGCGTGAACGCGACCGCGCGCCAGCTCGAGGCGGCCGCCCTGCTCTACCGCCTGACCCTCGACAAGCGCTGGCTGAACGAGGCGATCAAGCGCGGCGACCAGCTGGCCGGCCTGAGTCCGAGCGGGCCGACCAGCTACAAGTACCAGGACCAGGCCACGCGCCAGATCGCGCTGTCCCTGATCAAGGCCGCCGACATGCTGTACTACGACATCGACGTGAACCGCCGCCAGCACTACTGGAACATCGTGGAGGTGCGCACGCGCGACATCTTCGCCGACCTGTCGGCCAGCGGCGACCGCATCGACCAGTATCCCTTCGATTCGCACGGCGGCACCAACCTCGGCTTCCTGGCCCTGATTTCCACCCTCTCGCTGGGCAATATCCGGGCCTCGGGCGAGTGGTTCGACTTCTCGGTGCGCGCCTACATGAACGCGATCTACGCCTGGAGCGGGCCGGAAGGCGGCTTCGCCAACGGCACTGCCTACGGCCAATACACGGCGGACTACGCGCTGCAGCTGTGGCAACCGATGATGCAGGCGACCAACGTCAACCTGTTCGACAAGCCCTGGTCGCGCGGCTTCATGCAGTACTTCATCCATTTCCTGCCGCCGGGCAGCAAGTTCCACCTGTTCGGAGACGAGAACGAGACGACGCCGGACTTCCGCCTGATCAAGTCGTATGCGGAGCGCTTCAATTCGCCCTACGCGGCCTGGTACGTGCGCAACATCCCCGGCACCGAGGACACCGTCACGCTGCTGCAGGCGCCCTACCCCATGCCGTATACGCTGTCGGCGCCTTCGCTGCCGCCCAATTCGGCGCTTTATCCGAGCATCGGCTGGGTGGCGATGCACAGCAACATCTCCGATCCGAAGCGCACCTCGGTCTTCTTCAAGTCCAGCCCCTACGGCGCCTACAACCATAGCCACGGCGACCAGAACGGCTTGATCATCTTCTCCGGCGGACAAAAGCTGCTGGCCGAATCGGGCTACCTGGACTATTACGGCTCGCCCCTGTTCAACGACTGGTATCGCCAGACCAAGGCGCACAACGCGATCACCTACGACAACGGGAAAGGCCAGATCGTGACCGGCAACACGGCGACCCTGGCCTATAACGGCAAGATCACGGGCTTTTCCACCACCTCCACCCTGGACTACGCCGAGGGCAACGCCAAGCCGGCCTACGGCAGCGCCGTCAGCACCGCCTTGCGCCGGGTGTGGTACTTGCGCTCGCAAAACGCGGTGGTGGTGCAGGACAAGCTGGCCGCGCCCTCGGCCCACGCCTGGGAATGGAACCTGCACGCGGCGGTGGCGAGCATCACCAACGAAGGCAACAACGCCGTGCGGATCAATAATGTGGATCAGTCGCTGTGCATCCATCCGCTGCTGAGCACGACGGAGGCGCCGTTGACCTACCAGACCCGCTCCGGCCCCGCGCCCAAGTCCGGCACCTACGAGTCGCATGGCGCCTACGTCACCCCGTCCAAGACCAGCGCGGAATTCCTGATCCTGCTCGACGTCGGCTGCAAGCGCCCGGCGGTGAGCATGACCCAGACCACGACCTCGCGCACCTTCACGATCGGCAGCCAGACGGTGACGGTTCCGAAATGAAAAAAGCCCCTCGCGGGGCTTTTTTTCGGAGTGTCCGGCTGGCTTATTCGGCCACGTCGGTACCCACGTTGATGGCGGCGTAGGCGCGCATGACGGCTTTCGCCTCGGCGCTGTTGGTGCCATACAGTTCCTGGGCGGCGGCCAGCACCTTGTTGCGGGCGTCGGCGTAGGTGGTCGACGAGGTGAACTTGGTGGTGTTGGCCTTGAACCAGATACGGAAGGCCTTGTCGGTGCCGATGCCGGTCATGTTCTTCGGCGCCTGGGTCAGGTACGGCGAGTAGTACGGGCTGGTGGACACCGAGCTCGAACCGTTGGCCAGGAAGTAGAACATGCGGTTGTTCGGGCCGGAGCTGTAGTGCACGTCCAGGCGGCGCAGGTTCTTGTTCCAGGCGTCCGGGCTCTTGCCGTCCAGGCTGGGCTTGTACATCCAGCGCAGCGGGGTGCCGGTCTTCGAGATTTCCTTGCCCATCATCCAGTCGTTGCCCGACAGCGGAATGCTGGTGCCGGTACCGCCCGCGCGGGCGTAGGCTTCCACCACTTCGCCCTGGATGTCGGAGGCGGACTCGTTCAGGCCGCCGGATTCGGCGCGGTAGGCCAGGTTGGAGGTGGCGGCGGTCACGCCGTGGCCCATCTCGTGGCCGATCACGTCGATCGAACCCAGGCTGTAGAAGGACGAGCCGTCGCCGATGTACATGCACTTGCAGGTGTCGCTGTAGTAGGCGTTGTCGTAGGCGGTGTTGACGTGGGCGGCGATGTAGGTCGCGGTGTTCTGGCCGTCCAGCGACAGCCAGCCCATCGTGTTCTTCAGCATGTCGTAGGTGTTCATCAGGCCCCACAGCGCGTTCACGGCCGCGGTCTGGCCGTTGGCGTCGGTGGTCGAGCCGCCCGCGATGTAGTTCTGGCCGTCACCCCAGGTGTTGGTGCTGTTCTCGTACACGGCGCCGGCCGAGGTGGTGTGGTTGGCGTTGGTGATGGCCATGGCGCCGAAGGTGCCGCCGGTGCCGCGCGAGCCGTCGATCATCTTGTAGCCGAGGCCGCCGACCGAGGTGTTGATCGGCACGTCGCCATTGTATTGGGAGTGGCCGGTGCCGACCACGGACTGGACCATGCTCCACTGGTCGAGCACGGCGCCGTCCTTGGCGCTGACGACGGTGTCATGCATCACCGGGGTGTCACCCTTGGCCATGCGGGTGTGGACCAGGTAGGCCAGCTCGTAGTGGTCGACCACCTCTTCCAGATCCATCGCGTTCAGTTCGTCGTCGGACTTGTTCTCGGCGCCCGCGACGCGCTGCTCGGTCATGACCGGCCAGATGATCAGTTCAGCGCTCGGCGGCACGATGTTTTTGGCGCCGGCGTGCTGGGACGTCACCACGGCGATCGCCTTGGCGTTGCTGATCGAGGGGTTCACGTTGATATCGTGCTTGCCACGGCCCAGGCCCGCGCGGCGGTCGGCGATCGACTCGCTCTTGATGGCGCCGTTGAGCGAGCTCACGACCACGGATTCGGAGCCGAAGATACGCACGTTCTTGTAGGTGTGGTCGACGCGGGAGATCAGCTCGCCCTTGACGCCCGGATGCTGCGTGGCCAGCAGGAAGCCATGGTTGCTGTCCAGATCATGCTTGCCGCGCTCGGCGGAAAGCTTGGCCAGCAGCGCGCCGGCGGCGGCGGGGGCCTGCATGGCCGGGCCGTTCATCAGGCCGGCTTGTGCGGGAACGGACATCACAAACGGGATGGCGGCGATCGACGCGGCCAGAAGAGTCTTGCGTACTTTCATGTATCGGCTCCGGTTCTTCTCGTGAAATAGTTATGTTTTTGCGCCGCTCGATAGAGCGACGGTCGACAGTAGACCGGCCCGGATGAGTCTGTCAAAAAAATCGGAAATTGAGTCGTCCGCGCGCCAAATGTTCAATTTTGAACATTTCCCGTCGGGAATGTCTTCAGGCGGTGCTGCGCAGGGAGGTCAGCCACTCGACGAGGGCTGGGTGGGGCGTGCTGAGGCGTCGTTCCACCTCGTTGGCGATGTCGCCCATGAGCCACGCCATCTCGTGCGCGGCGGCGTGCAGTTCGGCCAGCATGCTGTTGTCCTCGCTGGCCACGTCGAACAGGGCTGGAGGATCGCGCGGGTCGATCCCGGTCTGCAGGGCGAGCGAGCGCAGCATGTCCATGCGCTCGGCCAGGAAGCCGGCCGGACCGGCGGCGGCGGCGGCGCGCACCGCGTCCCAGCTTTGCAGCACGTTGCCCACCTGGGCCAGGCGCTGGGCGGCCTCCACGCCCATCTGGCGCGCCGGCGCCAGGTCGAGGTCGGCCCGCAGCAGCGCGTGGACCGCGTCGATCACGTGCGGATCGAGGCGACGGTGATTCAGGCGCAGCAGCACGTCGAGGCGGCGCAAGTCGTGCCACTGGGCGGCGCCGTCGAGCATTTCGGCGGCGCCCAGCAGGCGTGCCGCCTCACCGATGGCCGTTCCCGCCAGGCAGTGGGGATAGCCGCTGCCGTCCAGGCGCTCGTGGTGCTGGAGCACGGCCTGGGCCACGGCGGGCGCCATGCCGGCCATGTCGCGCAGCAAGACGTAACCGGTGATCGGGTGAACGTGGACGAAGCGGCGCTCCGCCCCCGTCATGCGGTGCGCCGGGTCGAGCAGGGCCGGGTCGGTGTGCATCTCGCCCAGGTCGTGGGCCAGGCCGGCCATCAGCAGTTCGCGCTTCTGGCGCACGGTGAACTTGAGCTGGACCGCCACCGCGTAGGCGATCAGGGCCACGCGCATGGAATGCTGGAACAGCGCCGGGCGGCGGTCGCGCATGACGGTCAGCCGGAACTGCAGGGGTGACGGCAGCTCCAGGGCGCCGATGTTCTGCTTGAAGCCGAGCGGATCGCCACAGCGCTCGGCCAGGCGCAGCATGTGCACGTCGTTGGCCAGCAGGCGGCTCGCTTCGAGGCCCAGTTCGTTGGCGTCGACCGGCTCCTCGGCCGAGAGAATGAAGTCGAGCGGCGTGCGCAGCTTGTGCAGGCTGAGCCGCTCGCGCTGGCTGGCGTTGATGCGCGCGCCCTTGGCCAGCAGCTTCATGCCGTTTTCGGCGTAGATGTCCTCCTGGGCGACGATCTGGCGGTTCTCGCCCATCTCGGTCACCGCCGTGAGGTAGAACGGCGCCTGGTCGGCCGCCACCAGCTCCGGTGAAGCCGGCTCTCTCATGCGCGGCTCCCGCGGACGACATGCAGAAAATTTAACAGTCTTGAACTACTCGCCATGGCATTCTCCGGCCCGGGGCAAACGTTTCGATTATAGTTGATGTGCGGAAATTGTGGGATTTTTTGACATCACTGTTGTAACACTTGCACACCGGTTCGGGCTCCGCACGTTTGATCCGGCGCATAAGCGCGCCGCGCGCTTTGCGCCTAGACTGCTAGCGCAACCAACCACCAGGAGACATTGATGGGCACCCAGTTCGAGCATGTCGCGATCAGCAAGAAGGCCAACGTGTATCAGGAAGGAAAATGCATCTCCTATGATCTGAGCTTTCCCGGCCATACCCGCAAGACCATCGGCGTCGTCGTGCGCGACACCGTTCCGTTTCGCGCCGACCAGAACGAGATCATGGAAATCGTCGACGGCCACTGCCGGGTGCGGGTCGGCGAATCGGGCGCCTGGAGCGACTACGGACCGGGCCAGCGCTTCCCGGTCCGTGCCCACGAGCGCTTCGAACTGCAGGCGCTCGAACCGGTCCACTACGTCTGCCATTTCAACGAAGGCTGAATCGCCTACGCCGCGGCGCGCGGGCCGAGCAGCGCGTCGATCTCGGTCCGTTCCAGCGATTCGTGTTCCAGCAGGCCGCGCGCCAGCGCCTCGAGCGCGGCGCGGCGCTCGGTCAGGGTGCCGCGTACCCGTTCGCCCGCCTCGGCCAGCAGGCGCGCCACCTCCGCATCGACCGTTTGCGCCGTGTGCTCGCTGAAGGCGCGCTGCGGCGCGGCCGCGGGCAGCCCGAAGGGATTCGGACCGCCTTCGCACACGGTCAGCCCCACCCCCTCGCTCATGCCGTACTGCGTGACCATGCGGCGCGCCAGGTCGGTGGCCAGCTGCAGATCGTTCTGGGCCCCGGTCGAGGGGTCGCCGAACACCAGCTCCTCCGCCAGGCGCCCGCCCAGGAACACGTCCAGCCGGTCCAGCAGCTCGCGCCGCTGCAGCAGGTGGCGGTCCTCGGCCGGCATCTGGTGGGTGTAGCCCAGGGCGGCGATGCCGCGCGGGATGATGGAGATCTTCGCCACCCGGTCGGCGCCGGGCCGGCTCTCGGCGATCAAGGCGTGCCCGGCCTCGTGGTAGGCCACGATTTCCTTTTCCGCCCGGCTCATGACGCGCGCCCGCTTTTGCAGGCCGGCGACGCTGCGCTCGATCGCCTCGTCGAAATCGGCCATCTCCACCTGGTCCTTGCCGGCGCGGCCGGCCAGCAGGGCCGCCTCGTTGACCAGGTTGGCCAGGTCGGCGCCCGCAAAACCCGCGGTGCGGCGCGCCAGCAGGTTCAAGTCCACCTGCGGGGCCAGGCGCACGTTGCGCGCGTGCACCCGCAAGATCTGTTCGCGCCCTTCCACGTCCGGCCGGTCGAGCGCGATGTGGCGGTCGAAGCGGCCCGGACGCAGCAGGGCCGGATCGAGGATCTCGGGCCGGTTGGTGGCCGCCAGGATGATCACGCCGCGGCTGGTGTCGAAACCGTCCATCTCGACCAGAAGCTGGTTGAGGGTCTGCTCCTGCTCGTTGTAGCCGCCCACCACGCCGCCCACGCCGCGCGCGCGGCCCAGGGCGTCCAGTTCGTCGATGAAGATGATGCAGGGCGCCTTGGCCTGGGCTTGCCCGAACAGGTCGCGCACGCGCGCGGCGCCGACGCCGACGAACATCTCGACGAACTCCGAGCCGCTGATCGAGAAGAACGGCACCCCGGCCTCCCCCGCCACCGCCTTGGCCAGCAAGGTCTTGCCGGTGCCGGGCGCTCCCACGATCAGGATGCCCTTGGGGATCTTGCCGCCCAGGCGGCGGTAGCGGTCCGGGTCCTTGAGGAAGGAGACCACTTCCATCAGCTCCTCGCGCGCCTCGTCGATGCCGGCCACGTCGGCGAAACGCACCCCGCTCTTGCTCGCTTCGTACATGCGGGCGTGGCTGCGGCCGATGTCGAACAGGCCCGCCGCCGGCATCCCGCCGCGCATGGCGCCGCGCAGCAGCCAGTACATGAACAGCAGCGGCAGCAGCCAGGTCAGCAAGGACGCGCCCCAACCCGCCTCCGGCAGGCCGGTGTAGCGCACCTTGGCCTGCTGCAGGTCGGCCACCAGGTCCGGATCGGTCACGCGCACCGCCGTGAAGCGGCAACGGGCCTTGCCGGCGCAGTCCAGGGCGCGCCGGGTGTCGGCGTCGAGCAGCGCTTCCAGGCCCTCGTTGCGCAGGCTCCCGCTCAAGGTGTCGGCCCCGATCACCAGCTCCTCGACCTTGGCGGCGCCGAGCAGGCGGCGAAAGTCGCTGTAGGCCAGGCTGCCACCGGCCGCGCGCTGGAAGTAGAAGTGCGCCACCAGCAGCAGGACGCCCGCCGCCACCCACACCCACCAGGGCGCGCGCAGGGATGACGGCTCGCGCGTCGGGTCCGGTCCCGCGGCCCTCATGACGCGTGCGGCCGGTAGACCAGCACCGGCACCGGCGCGGCTTGCAGCACGCGCAGGCTCACGCTGCCAAGCCAGGCACCAGGCTGCTGGCCCCAGCCGTGCGAGGCGAGGTAGATCAGGTCGCAGCCCAGCTGGCGGGCGGTACGCAGGATGGCGTCGGCCGGCGCCGCCGCTTCCACCTGCAGCGTGGCGCAGGGCACGTGTTCGGCGGCCGCGCGGTTGGACACGAAATCGAGATAGCGTACGGCCGCCTCCTCGTAGATGGCGCGGCGCTTGGCGGCGTAGTCGGGATCGTGGTGGGCCCAGGCTTCGAGCAGGTCTGGCTGCAGCGGCGGGACGACGTGCAGCGCGCTGACCGAGGCGCCGCATTCGCGCGCCAGTTCGACCCCGGCGGTGGCGGCCTGGCGCGACAATGCGGAACCGTCCACGGGAAGCAGGATATGGCGGAACATGTTGACTCCTTTAGTGGCGTGCGGCGGCCAGCCGCGCATCGAGTTGTTCGGTCAGCGCGCGCAGTGCGGCCGAGGGTTCGGGCAGCAGCGGGTTGACCGGCTCCAGGGCGCATAGGCCCGGCGGCAGGCTGGCCAGCTCGCGCCGCACGGTGGCGCGGATGCCTTCCAGCGCCGGGAGCGGCGCGCACAGGCGTCCGCCGCGCAGGACCGGCTGCAGCAGCGGCCGCCCGGGCAGCGTTTCGTGCGCCAGGCCCAGGGTGTCGCCGCCGATCTTCCCCGTCTGGTCGGCCGCGCGCCAGACCTGCTTGCGGCCTGGCCAGGTGGTCTTCTTTTCCGAGCGCTTGCGGCGCGGCTGGCCGGCGTATTCCACCAGCTTGTACGCGCAGTCCAGGTACGGCGCGTCGGCCGCCGTGTTCATGCGCGTGCCGACGCCGTACACGTCGATCGGCACGCCCTGCCCGGCCAGGCGCGCGATCGCATATTCGTCCAGGTTGCCGCTGGCGACGATGCGGATATGGCGGCAGCCGCCCGCGTCGAGCATGGCGCGCACGCGGCGGGCCTGCACGGCCAGGTCGCCGCTGTCGATCCGCACCGCGGCCACCGGCGGCTGGCCGGCCGCGCGCAGCTCCGCGCTCAGGGCCAGCACCTCGCGCGTGGCGGCCTCGATGTCGTAGGTGTCGATCAGCAGCGTGGCTTGCCCCGGAAAGACGCGGCAGAAGGCGCGGAAGGCCGTCCCTTCGCTGACGTTGGCCTGGACGAAGGAATGCGCCATGGTGCCGGACACGGGGATCCCGTAGCGCAGGCCGGCCAGGGTGGTGGCGCTGGCGTGAAAGCCGGCCAGGTAGCTGGCGCGCGCCGACAGCAGCCCGGCTTCCGCGCCGTGCGCCCGGCGCAGGCCGAAGTCGACCAGTTCGCGCCCCCCTGCCGCCAGCACGCAGCGCGCGGCCTTGCTCGCCACCATGGTCTGGTAGTGCACCAGATTGATGATGCGGCTCTCGGCCAGCTGGGCCTGGGCGATGGGCGCGCTCACGCGCAGCAAGGGCTCGTCGGCGAACATCACGGTGCCTTCCGGCACGGCGTCGAGGTCGCCCGTGAAGCGCAGCGCGCGCAGGCTGTCGACAAAGGCCGGATCGAAGCGGCCTTCGCTCTTGAGCCAGTCCAGCTCCTCGTCCTGGAAGCGCAGCTCCAACAGATAGCGCACCGCCTCCTCGAGCCCGGTCACCAGCAGGAAGCCGCGCTGGGCCGGCAGGCGGCGCACGAACAATTCGAAGGCGGCCGTCTCCCCCATGCCCTCGCGCCAATAGACCTGGAGCATGGTCAGCTCGTAGAGATCGGTCAGCAGGGCGCCGGGCGAAGTAAGGGTGGCCATCTGGCCAGCTTGAGCCCGATGCCGCGCAAGCTCCATGATTTTGGTCAAACGAAACGGAGCCTGTCCTTGCGCCCACCGATGGCGGCGCTTGCCGTCTTGACGCTGGAAGCGCGATAATCGTTGATAATCTCAACCATTCCTGTGGTGGTGCCGCATGACAGTTCTGCTCGACGACGAGGGCATCCTCAACCAGGTGTCCGCGCTGACGGACGTGATCAAGGCGCGCCTGCGCGCCGAGATGGACCGCGAGCAGCTCGGGCTGGCGCCGATGGAGGCGCGCACCCTGGCCTATCTGCAGCGCCATCCCGGCTGCAGCCAAGCCGACTTCGCCGCCTACACCCGGCGCGACAAGGCGCAGGTGGCGCGCCTGGTCAAGCCCTTGATCGAACGAGGGCTGGTCGCGTCCCTGCCCGACAGCGCCGACCGCCGCGTCAATCGCCTGTGGCTGACGGAGGACGGCGCGGCCTTGCAGCGGCGCGCCGCGCGCCACCGCGCCAGCCTGGCGCACCAGATGCTGGCCGGGCTGACGTTGGCCGAACGGGCCGAGGCCGCACGCCTGCTCGAGCGCCTGGCCGAGAACCTGCGCAACGGTTGATCTTATCAACCAATCCATCTAAGATGGTTGATATTATCAACCGTATTTGCGCATGGCATCTTCCACTTCCGCGCGGGGGCACAGCCTGATCCTGGTCCTGGGCGCCATCGTCGGCCTGGCCCCGCTGTCGATCGACATGTACCTGCCGGCCTTGCCCAGCATCGCGCGCGAGTTCCACGCCGCCGGCAGCACCGCCCAGCTCACCCTGGCCGCCTACTTCGTCGGCCTGGCCATCGGCCAGTTCGCCTATGGCCTGCTGGCCGACCGCTACGGGCGCAAGCCGCCACTGTACGGCGGCCTGGCGCTGTACGCGGCCGCGTCCCTGGGCTGCGCCTTCGCGCCCGGCATGCCGGCGCTGATCGGCCTGCGCTTCCTGCAGGCCCTGGGCGGCTGCGCCGCCATCGTGGTGCCGACCGCCGTCGTGCGCGACCTGTTCGACCAGCGCGACTCGGCACGCGTGCTGTCGCGCCTGATGCTGGTGATGGGGGTGGCGCCCATGCTGGCACCGCTGGCCGGCTCCCAGCTGCTGGCCCACTTCGGCTGGCGCGCCGTGTTCGTGGTGCTGGCCGCGATCGGGCTCGCGGCCCTGCTGGCGATCCACCACCTGCTGCACGAATCCCTGCCGGCGCAGCGCCGCAAGCCGATCGCGCTGACGGCCGTGCGCCACACCTACGGCCTGCTGTTCGCCGACCGCCATTTCCTCGCCTACGCGCTGGCGGGCGCTTGCGCCGGCGCGGCCATGTTCAGCTACATTTCCGGCTCGCCCTTCGTGCTGATCGACCTGTACGGGATCACGCCGGCGGCCTATTCCGTCATCTTCGGCGCCAACGCCTGCGCCCTGATCGCCGCCTCCCAGCTAAATCACCGCCTGCTCGCGCGCCGCCACCCGGATCGCGTGCTGGCCTGGGCCATGGCGGCGATGGCCGCCGCCGGCGCCGCCCTGCTGGCGTGCGCGCTGAGCGGCGCCTTCGGCGTGGCGGGCATCGTCGTGCCCTTGTTTTGCTTCATGGCCACGCTCGGCTTCATCACCCCCAACACGGCGGCCGGCGCGATGGCGGGGCATGGGGCGCACGCGGGCGCCGCCTCCGCTTTGCTCGGCACCCTGCGCTACGGGATCGCCACCCTGGCCGGCGTTGGGGTGGGAATGGCCGGCGGCATGACGGCCGGGGCGATGGCCGGGGCGATGTGCCTCTGCGCGGGCGCGGCCGTGCTGTGCTACGTGGCACTGCGCGGCGCCGCCGCCTGAGCCGCCGCGAGCCGGCGCCACAGCCGCCACGCCAGCACGGCGTTCACCCAGTAGCCCGCGTACAGCAGGGACGTCAGATACAGGCCGCGCGTGAAGTACAGCGGCGCGGCGATGCTGTTGACCAGCAACCAGAAAGCCCAGTTCTCGATGCGCCGCTGCATCATCAGGATCTGCGCGATCACGCTGAACACCAGGACCGCCGAGTCGAGAAACGGGGCGTAGGCGTTGGTGTAGCGGTGCAGTAGGACCCCGTAGGCCGCCGTTGCCGCCAGGCCCGCCGGCACGGTCCACAGCAGGCTGCGGAAGTTCGCGTGCGTCACCGCCAGCGGCTTGCCGCCCGCGCCGCGCAGCCATTGCCACCAGCCGAGAAAGCTGGTGCCGACGAAGAACACCTGCAGCACCACGTCCGCATACAGGTGCGAGCCGTAGAAGACCAGCGCGAACAGGCCGCAGCCGACGATGCCGGTCCACCAGGTGTGTACGTTGTTGCGCCCGGCCAGGACGATGGCGAGGGCGGTGAGGAGGTTGGCGGCAAGTTCGAGCGGCGTGATCATCCCGCCACTCTACGGCAGCCTCCCGCCTGCCGCAAGGCAAGTCAGTTCAGGTGCAAGGTGCCGTGCTGGCCGGGATCGTGCTTGGGCGGGTGCCCCGTCACGGCCGCCTTGGCCATGCGGAACATCTGCACCATGCGGCTGCCGTGGGCGTCCCAGTATTCCGCCGTGTGCGCATGCACGCGGATCAGGCCCAGGTGGGGGTCGTCCAGTCCGCGCGGGAACCAGGCTTCGACCAGGGGATTCCACAAGGCCCGCATCCGGCCCGCGTCGCGCACCTGCTCCGCGTGGCCGCTGACGGAGACGTAGACGTTGTCGTCGGGCGCGGCGAAGCTCACGTTCACGTTCCGGTTGGCGGCGATGTGCTGCCACAGGTCGGCCTCGTCGGAGCTGAAGAACCAGAGATAACCGTCCTGGTCGATGTCCTGGTTGGTCATCGGGTGGGACACGAGAAAACCATGCTCGTCGACCGAAGTGAGCATGGCGATGCGGATCGACTTGATCTTGGCCGACAGCTCGGCCGGCTGATTGTTTGCGGACATGGCGCCTCCTCTCAGGGTTCGGTCCATGCTAGCGGCGCCGCGGCGCACCTTCCGTGCGGCGGCGAACCAAGCGCTTGCCAGTTTTCCCATCTTGAACGATAATGCGAGTCATTCTCATTTAGATTTGCGAAGAAGCCATGACCATGACCCGCCTCACGCCGCTCGCCGCCCTTCTGCTCACCAGCGCCGCCTTCGGCCAGACCACCACGCTCCAGGAAGTCAAGATCGTCGGCGCCGCCGACCAAGGCTACGCGGCGGCAGCCTCCGCCACCGCGACCAAGACCGACACGCCGCTGCTGGATACCCCCCAGGCCATCACGGTCGTCACCCGCCAGCTGATCGAGGACCAGGCGATGCAGAGCATGGCCGACGTGATCCGCTACGTGCCCGGCGTGGTCCCGGCCCAGGGCGAAGGCAACCGCGACACGGCCGTATTCCGCGGCAACAGCTCGACGGGCGACTTCTTCGTCGACGGCGTGCGCGACGACGTGCAGTACTTCCGCGACCTGTACAACATCGAGAGCGTCGAAGCCCTGAAGGGCGCCAACGCCATGATCTTCGGCCGCGGCGGCTCGGGCGGGGTGCTCAACCGCGTGACCAAGACGCCGCAATGGAACCCGGCCCGCGCGGCCAGCCTCACCCTCGGCGCCAGGAACGACCGCCGCGCCGCCGTGGACCTGGGCAGCGCGCTGGCGCCGGCCGCCGCCTTCCGTCTGAACGCCATGGCCGAGGACGCCGACAGCTACCGCGCCGGCGCCAGCCTGCGCCGCTGGGGCCTGAATCCGACCCTGGCCGTGCGCGCCGGTGCCAACACCAGCGTGGTGCTCGGCTACGAGCACTTCAAGGACGCCCGCACCGCCGACCGCGGCGTCACCTCGTGGAACGGGCGGCCGGTCGACGTCGATCCGGCAACCTTCTTCGGCAGCAGCACCATCAGCCACACCTATGCCCGCGTGGACGCCCTGAGCGCCTTGGTCGAGCACGATCTCGGCCACGGCGCGCTGCTGCGCAACCGCACCCGCGTGGCCGACTACGACAAGTTCTACCAGAACGTGTTCGCCGGCAGCGTGGTCCGGATCGAGGACGGCGTGCCGACCCTGAACCTGTCCGGCTACAACAACCGCACCCAGCGCCAGAACCTGTTCAACCAGACCGACCTGAGTTTTACCATCGCCCAGGGCGCCCTGCGCCACAAGATCGCCACCGGCGTCGAGCTCGGGCGCCAGGTGACGGACAACTACCGCAACAGCGCCTATTTCACCGACCTGGCCGCGAATGCGACCGCCTACCCGGTGCGCCTGGCCGATCCTGCCTTCCACGGCAACGTGGTGTTCCGCCAGAGCGCGAGCGACGCCGACAACCACGGTGTGGCGACGGTCGCTTCCGTCTATGTCCAGGACCAGCTCGAGCTGTCGCCCCAGTGGCAGCTGATCGGCGGCCTGCGCTACGACCGCTTCAAGGTCGATTTCACCAACCACCGCACCGGCGCCAGCCTGGCGCACACGGATGCGCCGCTGGCGCCGCGCGCCGGCCTGGTCTACAAGCCGCAGTCCAATCTGGCGCTGTACGGCAGCTACAGCGTGGCCTACCTGCCGCGCGCCGGCGACCAGCTCTCGTCCCTGAGCGCGGCCAACGCCAGCTTCGACCCGGAAGCGTTCCGCAACGTCGAACTGGGCGCCAAATGGGATATCCAGCCGCAGTTGCAGGCCACCGCCGCGCTGTACCGCCTGGACCGCAGCAACGTGCTGGTGCCGGCCGTCCTGGGCAGCGACCCGACCGCGGTGCTGGCCGACGGCCAGCGCACCAAAGGCCTCGAACTGGGCCTGTCCGGTCACCTCACTGCGGCCTGGAGCATCATGGGCGGCTATGCCTGGCAGGACGCCAAGCTGACGGCCGACGTCTCGGCCAACGCGCGCGCCGGCGCCACCCTGGCCCAGGTCCCACGCCACAGCGCCTCGCTGTGGAACCGCTACGACTTCGCGCCTGGCCTCGGGGCCGGCCTGGGCCTGGTCTACCGCGGCGCGATCTTCTCGTCGACCTCGAACGCGGTCACCCTGCCCGCCTTCACCCGGGTCGACGGCGCGCTGTACTGGACCATCAATCCCCAATACCGGCTGCAGTTGAATGTGGAAAACCTGTTCGACCGGCGCTACTTCGCCAGCGCGAACAGCGATACCAACATCACCCCGGGCGCGCCGCGCAATCTGCGCCTGACGCTCTCGGCCGCGTTCTGAGCGGCGCGCGTCCTGTTGAGGGACGTCAACGAGAGAGTGCGGCGGCTCCGTAACCTGTGGGCAGCGCCCGCCAGGAGACCACCATGCCGCTGCCCGTCCGCCCCGTCCTCGCCGCCGCCGCGCTCGCGGCCCTGCTGACTGCCTGCCAGCGGGCGCCCGACGTGGCCACCCTGCAGGAGCAGGCCCGCCAATACGCCCAGCGCGGCGAATACAAGTCCGCCGTCATTCAGCTCAAGAACGCGCTCCAGCGCGCGCCCCGGGACGCCGGCGCGCGCGCGCAACTGGGCGCCACCTATCTGGATCAAGGCGACGCGGTCTCGGCCGAAAAGGAATTGCGCCGCGCGCTGGCGCTGGGCGCGCCCGCCGCGCCCGTGCGCGTGCAGCTCGGCCAGGCGTTGCTGCGGCAAGGCAAATATCAGGACGTACTCGCCAGCTTCGCCGCCAGCGCCGAGCCCGTGCACCTGGCCTTGCGCGCCGAAGCCGAGCTCGGCCTCGGGCATGCACCGCCGGCGCGGGCGCTGTTCGCCCAGGCGCTCGAGCGCGACCCTCACTGCGTGCCGGCCCTCCTGGGCCAGGCGCGCTTCGCCCTGGCCGCCAACCAGAGCGCGGCGGCGGACGCCCTGGTGGCCCGGGCCCTGGCTGCTCATCCGGACGATGCGGACAGCCTGCGCCTGCGCGGCGACGTCCTGCGTGTGTCCGGCCAGCGCAGCCAGGCCATCGCCGCCTACCGCCACCTGCTGGCGGTCCACCCGGGCTACGCCGCCGCCCACATCGACATCGCCAATCTGCTGATCGACGCCGGCCAGTTCGCCGCCGCGCACGCTGAGCTCGTGGCGGCCCGCGCCTCCGCGGCGCCGTCCCTGGCCGTGTTCTTCGCCCAGGCGATGCTCGACTACCGCCAGGGCAAGCCGGCGGCGGCCCTCGATTCCCTGCAGCAGATCCTGCGCGTGGCGCCCGACCACGGTCCCAGCCTGCTGCTGGCCGGCGCGGTCGAACTGGCCCGCAACTCGCTTCCGTTGGCCGAGCAGCATTTGCGCCAGTATCTGGCCCAGGAGCCCGGTCAGCCGCTGGCGACCCGGCTGCTGGCGCAGGTTCAGGTGCGCAACAACCAGCCGGACGCCGCCCTGGCGCTATTGGGGCCATTGCTCGAACAGCACCCCGACGACGTCGAACTGCTGACCCTGGCCGGCGAAGCGAACCTGCGCGCCAACCACAACGGCGCGGCGGCGGTCCTGTTCGAGCGCGCCGGCGCATTGCAGCCGGCCCAGCCCTTGCTGCCGGCTGCCGCCGGCCTGAGCCGGCTGCGCGCGGGCGATACCGCCCGCGCGATGGCCGAGCTGGAGCGGGCGAGCAACCTGGGCGGCGCCACCGAGCGCGCCAGCAGCCTTTTGGTCATGAGCTACCTCGGCGAACATCGCTTCGACCAGGCGCTCGCCGCCGTCGAGCGCATGGAGCGCACCGCGGATGGGCCGGCGGTCCAGAATCTCAAGGGCGGGGTGTATCTGGCCCGCCAGGACCTGGCACGCGCCCGCGCCAGCTACGCACGCGCGCTGGCGCTGGACGCGGCCCATCTTCCCAGCCTGGACAACCTGGCCAACCTGGACTTGCTGGAGCGCCATCCGGAACGGGCCCGCGCGCGCTACCAGGCCGCCCTGCTCAAGTCGCCCAACAACCCGGCCCTGTTCGACGCGCTGGCGCGCCTGGCCGCGCGCACCGGCCGCGAGGCCGAGGCCGGGCAATGGCTGGAACAGGCCAGCGCCGCCGCCCCGGACGACCTGGCGCGCGGGCTGCGCCTGGTCGACTACTACGTGCGCAGCGGCGCAGCCGCGCGCGCCGTCGTCCTGGCCCAGCGCCTGCAAGGCACGCATCCCGGCGACGCCGATGCCTTGGGCATGCTCGCGCGCGCCCAACAGGCCGCCGGCGACCGGGCCGCGGTCGTGGCCACCTATGGCAAGCTCGCCGCGCTGCTGCCGGGAACGCCGGAGCCGCTGCTGCGCCTGGCCCGCGCCCAGCAAGCGCAGCAGGACGTGGCCGCCGCCGTGGCCAGCGTGCGCAAGGCCCTGGCCGTCGCTCCCGACGCGCCCGAAGCAATCCGGCTGCTGGTGGCCTTGCTGGCCGCCCAGAAGCGCTATCCCGAGGCGCTCCTGGCGGCGCGCCAGACCCAGCAGCGGCAGCCGGCGCAGGCGCTGGGATTTCGCCTCGAAGGCGACCTGGCCCTGGCCCAGCACCAGCCGGCCCAGGCGGCCAGGGTGTATGCCCAGGCCTTCGCGCGCGCCCCGGGCAGCCCGGGCCTGATCCTGCTCCACACGGCGCTGGAACAGGCGGGCCGCCGGGCCGAGGCCGACGCCCGTGCCGAGACCTGGCTCGCCCAGCATCCCGACGACCTGAGCGTGCGCCTCTACTACGCCTCGGCGCGCCTGTTGCGGCGCGACTTCGTGGCGGCCCGCACCCAGCTCGAAGCCGCGCTCCAACGCGCACCCGAGAACATCGTGGCCCTCAACGATTTCGCCTGGGTCTGCCAGCAGACGGGCGACCCGCGCGCCCTGCCGAGCGCGGAGAAGGCGCACCGGCTCGCGCCCACCAGTCCGGTGATTCTGGATACCCTGGCCTGGATCCAGCACGGCCTGGGCGCGGACCCCAAGGCCCTGCCTCTGCTCCAGCGCGCCGCCAGCCTGGCGCCGGACGCGACCACCATCCGCTATCACCTCGGCGTGGTCCTGGCCGCGACCGGGGACAAGGCCGGCGCCCGGCGCGAACTGGAGCAGGTGCTGGCGGCCGGGGGCGACACGGCGCGCACCGCCGCCGTGCGCGCCGCACTAGCCACCCTGTGAGGCGCGCCACGGTTCGTAGCGGCCCGGTGCGAGGATGCCGGCCGGATCGAGCGCGTCCTTGATTCTCCGCACCGTCTGCCAGAAGCTGTCGTAGGACGGGTCGAGCGCGGCCATCGATTGCAGCCCGACCCGGTACGGGATGTAGCCGGCCGCCATGCACTGGGCGAACAGGCTCTGGTAGCAGGCTTGCGCGCGCGCGGTCTCGGACGGGTCGCTGCGGTCGAAGGCCATGGTGAGCACGCCGCCCAGGGTGCGCTCGTTGATCAGGCTGAAGGTGGCGAACAAGTCCAGGCCGTACTTGGCGAACACGGGCTCGGCCAGGTCATGTAGGTTCAGCAGGTCGCGGCCGCGCGCCGGCAGCACCGGCGCGAGCCACAGCAGGCCGCAGCCGTCCGCCGCGGGATTGGCCCCGCGTGGGAACTCCGGCGGTAGCCCGCCCGGGCGGCGCCAGTAGGCGCCGGCCAGGAACCGGCCGTCCGGCTCGCCACGGTTCATGGCGAACAGGGATTCGCCCAGCGCGACGCGCCCGCGCAGGCGCCGGCCCGCCGGACTCGCGCCCAGCAGCCGGGCCGCCCAGGCGCCCAGCCGGAGCGTGGCCGGCGTGACGAAGCGGGTGCGCGCCCGGGTGCGGCGCAGGGCGGCGCCGAGGGCGTGGCGCGCCGCCGCGACCTGGCGCGTGCTGCCGTACAGCGCGCCCGAGACCGTCCAGGCCCCGACCCCGGCCTGGCGCCGCAGGCGCGCGCGCAACTCCGGCGTGAGGCAGGCGGCGCCGCCGGCCAGCGCGTGCGGAAACGTCATGCCTCCCGACAGGACGCGCAGGTCGTTGCCGATGTGGACGATGCTGCGCAGGGTGCCGTCCAGCCGCAGCGGCCGCAGCGCGTCGACCACGGCGGCCACCTCCTCGTGCCGCTCGACTGTCGCCAGGAAGTGGTTGATCCGCTCGGCGCGCGGCATCAGCCACAGCCCGATCCGCGTCACGATGCCGAAATTCGACTGGGTGAACAGGCCGTCCAGCCACGGGCCGATGCCGTACGGGTACAGGTGCGCCGTGCGGGCCGCCGGGTAGTGGCCGAAGCCCGTGCACAGTACGCTGCCGTCGGCCAGCACCACCTCCATCCCGGCCACGTGCAGCAGCCGGTTGCCGTAGGGCGAGTGGCCGAAGCCGCGCTCGACGATGTTGCCGATGAGGCTAGTGTCGGGCCCGGCGCCGGTGCTGTCCATCCAGAATGGCGCATCCTGGGCCCGCAGGTAGGCGGCCAGCTGGCCCTGGCTCACCCCCGGCTCCACCACCGCCACCCCGAGCTCGCGGTCGAGCGAAACGATCCGGTTCAGGCGCGACAGCTCCAGGATGAGTTGGCCGGGGGCCGGGGCGCAGGCGTCGCCATAGCCCCAGTTGTGGCCAGTGCTGATGGCGTACAGCGGCACCCGCTGGCGGGCGGCGATGCGCACCGCCTCGACCACTTCGGCCACGCAGCCGGGCAAGGCCACGCCGCAGGGACGGCAGGGCCGCCCCGCGCTGCTGGCGGCGTAGGCGTCGAGAGTGGCCTCGTCGCTGCGCACGTAGGCCGCGCCGAGCTGGGCGCGCAAGGCGGCCAGGGTCTGGTCGGCTGCGCTCATGTCAGCCCCGGCCGTTCACCAGGCGGTCCGTGATGCCGGACTCGTCCAGGTAGGGGAAGAAATACGGGTAGAAGGAACGTTCCTCCGCGTGCTGTTCGAACATGCCGCCGAAGCGCCGGATCTGCTGGGCCATGTAGTCGAGCTCCAGGCGCAGCAGGACCGCGGGCGCCCCGACCCGGGTGCAGGTGCGCTCTGCGGCGCAGTCGCGAAAACCCAGCATCCGGCGGTAGAACATGACGTGGCGTGGATTGACTTCGATCACGTAGTCCGTGTAGCCGTGGATGTTGTGGGCGTAGATATAGGAGATATGGATCAGGGACGCGAACACGCGCTTGGTCACGCCCTTGTCGATCGCCAGGCGCGACGGCTCGCACAGGCGCCGTCCCTGCCGGCGCAGCGCGTCGAGCCGGTCGCGGAAGTTCTCGTCGGCCGGCAGGCCGGCCGGCCCGTCCAGGCACAGGCTCATGGTCCCCACGGTCTGGCCCTCGGTTTCGGCGTACAGCGTGATCTTGTCGGCCGCGTGGTCCTGGCCGGTGTCTACCTCGTAGCCGCGCCAGCCGTACATTTTGCGGATCAACAGGCTGGCGGCTTCGCGCCGCCCGGCCGAATTGGCCAGGCGGATGTGGAACACCTGCACGTCCAGCGGATGGGCCCGGTCCTGCGGCCGCTCTTCGATGCACAGATCGCGCAGGGAAACGGGAGTCTCGAACGACACGATCGGTTCGTCAGTTTGGTACATGGCTCTGGTCCTCCATGAAAGGAAGAGGCGCACCGCCTGCCGGCGCGGCACTCCGCTTTCAGACAAGGTCATGCGCGCAAAAGTTCCATCCCGTCCTGTCTGGCCGTCGGAAAATTTGGCAGGCGCGCGGGCCGGTCCGGCCAAGGTCTTGAATTGGCGGGGTTTCCCGAGCTGGCACGATCGCTGCATCACGGTCCCTGCCTCACACCCAAACCAGGAGATCTCGCCATGAAACTTGCACGCAAATCCTTGCTGGCCGCCGCGCTGGCGCTGGGCGCGGTATCGAGCGCCCAGGCCGACAGTTTTGCCTCGGCATTGCTGGACATTAACCATTTCCGCCTCCTGCATTCGGGCGGCGCGGCCTATTCGACCGCGGACTTCACCACCCTGACCGGCACCAACGACGCCCATGCCACGGGCGAACTGAACGGTGTGTTCGCCAACGGCGCCCAATCCTTCGGCATCCTGTCGGGCACCAACCCGGACGTGGCCCACCAATGCGTGGGCGGCTGCTTCCCGAAGGCCGAGAACGACTTCACGCCGTTCCCGTTCCCGCCGCCGGGCCCGGGCACCTTCGGCTACGCCGACCAGCGTCTGACCGGCAGCTCGATCGCGATCGGCGGCAACCCGGCCGATGCCCACGCCAACACGCGCGCCGACGCCGCGCTCATGATGAACGGCACCGCGTCCGGCAATTCGGACGTGGGCACCTCGACCACCTTCGCCTTTGTCCTGGGTGCCAGCGACACCATGACGGTGGCCTTCGACGGCACGCCTTTCAGCCAGGCCTGGGTGAGCGCCGGCGCGGGGCCGACCACCAATGCCAACGCGCGCCTGTCGTGGAGCATGCGGATCGAGAACCTGTCCACCGGCAGCACCGTGTTCGCGTTCGCTCCGATCGAGCTCAACGCCTTGTCGAACGTCAGCCGCACCGACGGCCTGCCTGGCACCACGACCTACAACCCGGGCAGCGCCTTCTTCAGCGCCACCACGCCCCTGCTGGCCGCCGGCAACACCTACCAGATCACGATCCAGCACAACACGCTGGCCAACGCCCTGCAGGCGGTCCCGGAACCGGCGTCGCTGGCCATCTTCGGCCTCGGCCTGCTGGGTCTGTCGGCCTTCACCCGCCGCCGGAGCTGAACCCATCCTTGTGGGAGCTGCGCTTGGCCGGCCCGACCCGGGCCGGCCTTTTTTACGGCGCCAGCCCTTGCGGCGCCGCAAGCGAGCACCGCCGCGCCCTGCCTACAATCGACTGACCCTGCACCGCGACTCCCGGAGGTCAACGCGCCATGGAGGACTTTGTCGCCCAGCTCATCGCGAGCGTCCGCGGAATCTGGCATCACCGCTGGCATGCGGTCGTGGTCGCCTGGACGCTTGCCCTGCTCGGCTGGGCGCGCGTGTACACCCTGCCGGACGAATACCAGAGCACCGCACGGGTGTTCGTGGACACCCAGAGCATCCTCAAGCCGCTGCTGGCCGGCATGACGACCGTGCCCAACGTGGAGCAGCAGGTGGCGATCATGAGCCGCACCTTGCTGTCGCGTCCCAACGTCGAGCGCGTCATGCGCATGGTCGACCTGGACCTGAAGGTGGTCAGTCCGCGCGAACACGAGCAGCAGATCGACGAGCTGATGAACAAGATCAGGATCAGCGGCACCAGCACCTACGACATCTATACCATCGCCTACAGCAACCGCAATCCGCGCCTGGTGCGCGACGTCGTTCAGGCGCTCCTGACGATCTTCGTGGAAGGCAGCTTCAAGGGCAAGAAAGGGGAATCGGACAAGGCGGTGCAGTTCATCGACGAGCAGATCCGCTCCTACGAGGAGAAGCTGCTGGCGGCCGAAAACGCGGTCAAGGAATTCAAGCTGCGCCACGCCGGCGTGCTGCCGCAGCAGGGTCTCGAGTACGCCTCCCAGCTGGCCCTGGCCACCGACGCGCTGAACAACGCCCGCCTCGAGCTGCAGGAGGCGGAGCAGGCGCGCAACGCGATCGCCGCCCAGGCCAGCGGCGACGCCCCCATCCTCGGACTGGCGCCGCGCCCGGCGGACATCGTCAATCCCGAACTGGACGCCCGCATCGCCGCGCTGAACCGCAATCTGGACACCCTGCGCCTGCAATACACGGAGCTGCATCCCGACATCGTCGCCGCGCGCCACCTGATCGCGCAGCTCGAGGAGCGCAAGGTGCGGGAGGCGCAGGCGGCGCCGGCCGCCGATCCGGGCAAGTCCTACAGCCCGCTGCTGCAGCAGCTCAAGGTGGCCCAGACCGAGGCGGACGCGCGCGTGGCGGCGATGAAGGCGCGGGTGCAGGAGTACGGGGCGCGTCACGCGCGCCTGCTGGCGCAGATGAACGCCGTGCCCGAGATCGAATCCCAGCTCGCTCAGCTCAACCGCGACTATCAGATCAACAAGGACAACTACGAGAAACTGATCGGCAAGCGCGAAGCCGCCAAGCTCTCCGGGGAATTGAGCAGCACCACCGAGATGATGACGTTCAAGATCATCGATCCGCCCACCCTGCCGCTAGCGCCGATCGGTCCCAACCGGAGCTTGCTGTACAGCGCGGTGTTCCTGGCCGCCCTGCTGGCCGGTCCCGCCGCGGCGCTCGGCCTGAGCCAGATCCGTCCCACCTTCATGGGCCCGGCGGCCATGCGGGCGGTCACCGGGCTGGCGGTGCTGGGCACCGTCGGCATGAACTGGACGGCCGAACAGCACGGCCGCCGCCGCCGCGGGACCCTGCTGTTCGGGGCCGCGAGCGGCGCGCTGGCATTAGTCTATGGTGCGGTGTTGGCGGCCAATCTCTGGAAGGGATGACGGGGGGGGGGGCTATGAGCATGGTGGAATTGCAGCAGGCGGCGCGGGGACGGGCCGTCGACATCGACCTGGAGTGCCTGCGCACGCTCGGCATGATCACCCCGGACGGGGCCCGCACCAGCGCCGCCGAGGACTTTCGCGTCATCAAGCGCCCGCTGCTACATGCGGCGGCCGCGCGCGGGGCGCGCCAGCACGCCAACCTCATCATCGTGACCAGCGCCCTGCCGGGGGAAGGCAAGACCTACTGCGCGATCAACCTGGCCATGAGCATCGCCATGGAGAAGGATCACCGGGTGCTGCTGGTGGACGCTGACGTGGCTCGTCCCGCGGTGCTCGGCACGCTCGGCATCGAGCCGGCGCCGGGCCTGATGGACGTGCTGCTCGACGACGAATACCGCTTGTCCGACCTGATCCTGCGCACCAACGTGCCTTCGCTGACCCTGCTGCCGGCCGGTCGCAGCAACCGCCACTCGACCGAGCTGCTGGCCAGCCAGGCGATGCTCGGGCTGCTCGACGAGATCGCGGGCCGCTACCCGGACCGGGTGGTCGTATTCGACTCGCCGCCCCTGCTGATGACCACCGAGGCCAGCGTGCTGGCCTCGCGCATGGGACAGGTGGTGCTGGTGATCGCGGCCGAGACGACCAGCCAGCGCGCGGTCAAGGAAGCGCTCGAGCGGCTCGGCACCTGTGAGCGAATCAGCCTGATCTGCAACAAGGCGCGCCCGATGCCGGCCCAGTACTACCAGGGGTACTACACATGAACGGGGCGGCGACCCGGCTGGTGGTCCATCTGCTGCACCAATTGAACACCGAGGCGGCCGAGCTGCGCATGCTCAACCTCATCCGCCATATGTCGCCCGCCCGCTACCGGCACGCCATCGTCTGCCTCAAGGACCACGCCGGGCATGGCGCGCTGCTGCGCCAGCACGGGGTGCAGATCATCAGCCTGGGCAAGCGCGAAGGAAAGGACTTCGGCCATTACCTGCGCCTGTTCCGGGCCCTGCGCCGCCTGCAGCCGGACCTGATCCACACCCGCAATCTGTGCGGCCTGGAGGCGCAGCTGGTCGCGGCCCTGGCCGGGATCAAGCTGCGGGTACATGGCGAGGACTGCACCGCGCCGGGCGCGACGCACCTCAAATACCATCTGCTGCGCCGCTGCCTGCGGCCCTGGATCGGGCACTTCATCACCGTTAGCGGCGAACTGCAGCGCTGGCTGATCGACTCGGTCGGCGCCCCGCCGGCGCGCGTATCCCGGATCGCGGTCGGCGTGGACAGCACCCAGTTCCACCCCCGGTTGGGCCCACCTGCCCTGCTCGGCCCGCCCGGCTTCATGGTGGAACACGCGCTGGTGATCGGCGGCGCCGGCAACTTCGAGCGCGAGGAGAACCTGCCGCTGCTGGTCGAAGCTTTCCTGCGCCTGCTGGACGGCGCCCTGGCCGACCCGCGGCCGCTGCGCCTGCTCCTGGCCGGCGACGGTCCGGAGCGCGCGCGCTGCCTCGATCTGCTGCACCGGGCCGGCCAGGCGCAGCGGGCCTGGCTCCCGGGCCGCCGGCCTGACCTGGCCCAGCTGATGCGCGCGATGGACGTGTTCGTGCTGCCCGCCAGCGGCCAGGCCGACAGCGCCCTGCTGCTGCGCGCGATGGCGAGCGGGCTGCCGGTGGTCGCCAGCGCGGTCGGGCGCAACGCCGAATTGATCGGCACCGGCTTCACCGGCATTCTGGTGCCCGCCATGACGCCGTGTCAGCTCGCCGCGGCGATCGGCGACTATGGCCGCCTGCCGGAACTGGCTGCGCGCCACGGCGCCCGCGCGCGCGCCCACGTACTCGCCCATCATGGCCTGCCGGCCATGGCGCAAGGCTACATGGCAGTCTACGACGCCCTCGCCAGCCGGGCGGGAGCCTGAGCGGTCATGCGCATCCTGCACCTGTTCGACCATTCCCTGCCCTACCGCTCCGGCTATGCGTTGCATTCGCACGCCCTGCTCGACGCCCAGCGCACCCGGGGCTGGAACACGGTGCAGCTGACCGGTCCGGCGCACGGCGCGCCCGGCGGTCCCGACGCCGGCGACTGGCACTACTACCGCACGCGCGCCGCGCCGTCCTGGCTGCACGGCTGGCCGTGGCTATCGCAGGCGGCCAACCTCGCCTTGCTCCATGCGCGGGTTCAGTACCTGATCCGGCTCGCGCGCCCGCACCTGGTCCATGCGCACGCCCCCGCCCTGTTGGGCCTGGCCGGCCTGATCGCGGCGCGCCGCCACGGCCTGCCGTTCGTGTACCAGGCGCGCGACTGGCGCGGCCGGCCGGGACACGACCGGCTCGAGATCCAGGTCGCGCGCCGCGCCGATGCGGTCCTCAGCCCGAACGCCGCCTTGCTGGCGCGCCTGCGCCGGCGCGGGACCGGCCAACTGGGCAGCGTCATGCCCGGCGCGCTCGAGTATCTGCCGTCCGCGCGGCTGCGCCACCGCTATACAGGGCCGCCCCGGCTGCTCATGGTCGGGCCGCTGACGCCGCATCCGGGGCTGGAGCAGCTGCTGTCCTGCCTGCGTGAGCTGCAGGCCGCGTTTCCCGGGCTGCGGCTGCACCTGGCCGACCATGGACCGCTCGGCGCGGCGCTGACGGGCGCGATCGCACGCTCCGGCGCCCAGGTGGACTGCCTGCCGCTGGCGCCGCCGGACAGCCTCGATCAGTGCTACTTCAACGCCGACCTGGCCCTGTTCCTGCGCCAGCCGGGGGAAGCGGACACCGGTTGCTACCGGCTGCTGGAGGCCATGGCGCACGGCTGCGCGGTGCTGGCCACCGATATCCCCGGCCACCGCGACCAGATCTTTCACGGCCAGACCGGCATCCTGTGCGACCCCGGCGACCGCGCGCTGCTCCTGCAGCGCCTGCACGCCCTGCTGGCCGATCCGCCCGCGCTGCGCGCACTCGGCGCCGCGGCGGCCGCCTTTGTCGCGACACAACGTACCTGGGACGCCAGCATGGCAAGCTACGCGAGCGTCTACGCACGCCTGCTCGGGCGTTCCTTGTAAGGGAGGTTGCGATGCTTGTCTATGCGCTGGTGATGACCTATCTGCTCTCGGTTGCCCTGCTGATCGAAGTGGTCCACAAGATGCGCCGGGTGCAGCGCATCGTGGTCGGCATGTATGACCTGAACCGGGCCGATGCCGACGCCATGTTCCGCCAGCTGGAGGCCCTGCAAAGCCTGTACATCGATCTGGATTTGCGCAAAAGCCTGCCGCCCACGCGCGGTTGGGCCGCATCGCCGGACTTCCTCATGGAGCTGGCGCGCCATGCGCTCCAGGAAAAGCCGGCCGTCGTGGTGGAGTGCAGCAGCGGCACGTCGACCATCATCCTCGCCCGCTGCATGCAGCTCAATGGCGCGGGCAAGGTGTACAGCCTGGAACACGATGCGCGCTACGCCCAGCAGACCCGGACCGAACTCGAGCGCCACGGCCTGAGCGATTATGCCCAGGTGCTGTTCGCCCCCTTGAACGATTTTCAGGTCGGTGCGGACCGCTGGCAGTGGTACGTGCATGACGTGCTGCCGCCGCTCGCCCAGATCGACATGATCGCCATCGACGGGCCGCCCAAGGACACCTGCAGGCTGGCGCGCTATCCGGCCGGCCCGGCCCTGTTCCCGCGCCTGGCGCCCTTCGGCGCCGTGTTCCTGGACGACGCCAAGCGCGACGACGAGAAGGCGATTCTGCAGCGCTGGAAGGACGAGTATCCGGCCCTGGTCCAGAGCGTGCGCGATTGCGAAAAGGGCTGCGCGGTGCTGCGTCTCAGCGCTCCTCTTTGACCGCATTCGCGGCCGCCGCACGCGCCAGCTCCGCCTCCACCGGATGCGCGGCGACGTAGGCCGCCAGGGCCTCTCGCTGATGCGCCAGGTGCCCCGCCAGCGCGCGCGGCGTCAATTCGACGCCGAAGCCGGCACCGCCGGCGATCCGGTCAAGAATCAGGCTCCCGACTTGGGCGCGGTAGTGGGACGGTTCCCAGTAAAAGCGCATCTCGGCGCGGCCGCCGGCCTGGGGCAGCGGCTCGCTGGTGATCTCGTTGAAGCCGCCAAAGTCGAACAGCCGCACGTCGCAGCGGCGCGCGCGGGCCTGGGACGCCAGCCGGGTCAGGTCGGCCTGCCAGCGTTCGAGCCGCTGCCACTTCCCGGCCGCGGCCAAGGCGGCGTACATGGACGCGTGCACCGGGTTGAGGTAGAGGCGCACGCGCACGTTCGCGTCGCACAGCCGCTCCAGGGTCGCCCCGAGCAGGGCGAGCGCCGCCGGCGTCGGACCCTCGCCGCGCACGAAGTCGCGCAAGCGGGGACGCACGGCGTGCGCGGCGCCGCCGCCGGCGCGCATGAAGTCGCGGATGCAGGCCGCGTCGCGCTGGCCGCGCAGGGCCAGGCTGGAACGGCAGACGGCCCCGGCCCGGCCGGCAAGCTGGCGCAGCGCGTCCCCGGTCATGTCCCAGGACAGGGCGCGCTGCGCGTCCAGCAGGACCCGGCGCGCCAGGTAGGTCCCGGCGCCGCCCACCAGGGTGCGGTCGAAGTCGCGGGTGCCAAGGGCGGTGGAGAACGACGGGGCGTCCAGCCCCCACACCACCAACTGCGGACGGCCGACGGCCAGGGCGTGCTGCGCCATGGCCGCCGCATCGGCCAGTGAAGCGCCGGACAAGGCGGCATTGAACACGCGGAAGCCCGCAAAGGCCGGGTGGTCGGGCGCCAGCCCAAGCTCGGTGCGCGAGTTCCCGAGGTAGACGATCTGCGGGCGGTAGCGTGCCAGCGCATAGGTCTTGCCCCAGGAGCTGAGCTTCTCGCGCGCGGGCCGCAGCCGCTCCAGCACCGGCGTCTGCCACTGGTGGGTCAGGTAGGGGTCGACCGCATAGTTCAGCAGCACGGCCCCGGCTACCGCCGTGCCGGCCACGCTTGCAAAGATCCCCAGGTAACGCCGCATGAATGGCCTCAGAATTGGAAGTACAGGAATTCGGCCGGACGGTTCAGGGTGAATACGCTCAGCACAAACACCGCCGTGCAGGCCAGCGCCCAGCGCGGTGTCGGTTGCCACCGGGTGGCGATCAAAGCCGCCGTGGTGGGCGCGGCGAAGGCCAGCAAGGCGGCCAGGGCCAACGCCGGCAGTGCCGGGCCTTCCAGCTCGATCCAGCGCAGGCCATCGAAGCGCGCCGCCGGCAGCCAGGGCGCCAAGGACGCCAGCGCACGCGGCAACCCGATCCCGTTCATGCCGCTCATGCCGCGTAGGACGTCCATTGCGCCCGGAAGGTCGGGCGCGCGAAAGAACACCCAGGCGACGCAGACCGCCAGGAAGGTCAGCGCTTGCCCGAGGCGGGGATGCATCCGCCAGCCGGTGCGGGCGCGCCACAGCTGATGGAGCCCCAGATAGAGGCCGTGCAGTGCGCCCCAGGCCAAGAAGGTCCAGCCCGCGCCATGCCACAGGCCGCCGAGGAGCATGGTCAGCATCAAGTTGCGATAGCGCCGCACGGGGCCGGCGCGATTGCCGCCCAGCGGAATGTACAGGTAGTCGCGCAGGAAGCGCGACAGGGTCATATGCCAGCGGCGCCAGAATTCGGCGATGTCCGCCGCCTGATACGGGGCGTTGAAGTTCTCCGGCAGCCGAACCCGGAACAGCCGCGACAAGCCGATGGCCATGTCCGAATAGCCGGAAAAGTCGAAATACAGCTGAAAGGCATAGGCCAGGACCCCGATCCAGGCTTCCAGCAGCGGCGGCTGGGCGCCGGCCGCGAACACGGGATTGGCCAGCGGGGCCAGGTTGTCGGCAATAAGCACCTTCTTGGCCAGGCCGACGACGAACACGGTCAGGCCGAGCGCCAGATCGCCGGCGTCGGGCCGCCGCGCAGGCGGGTCGGCGAACTGCGGCATCATGTTCTTATGGTGCAGGACCGGTCCCGCGATCAGGTGCGGAAAATAGCTGACGAACAGCGCATAGTCCACGCCGCGGCAGGTTCCGGCTTCGCACCGGTAGCAATCGACCAGGAACGCGATTTGGGTGAAGGTGAAGAACGAGATCCCGATCGGCAGGGCGATGCCGATGGCGGGAAGGCCGGCCACGCCGAGCGCGAAGTCGGTGTACTTGAACCAGGCCAGCGCCGCCAGATTGGCGCTCAGCGCGCCCACCAGCAGGCGCCGCCGCCAGGCTCCCGCGGCCCGCGCGATCGCGCGCGCCATGCCGAAATTGAGGGTGATCGAAGCCAGCAACAGCGGCAGGAAGCGAAGCTCCCACCAGCCATAGAAGAACAGCGAGGCCGCCGCCAGCCAGGCGGTGGCCGCGTACGCGCTCCGCCGCCCCAGCAGGTAGTAGCCGGCCAGGACGGGCGGCAGGTACAGGAACAGGAAGGCGCAGGAATTAAACAGCACCGAGCGCCTCCTCGTAATGACCGATCAGGCGGGCCGCGACCCGGTCCCAGGTGAACTCGTGCACCAGCGCGCGCACCCGTTCGCGCGGCGGGGGATTGGCCAGGAACGCCAGCACGGCGCGCTGCTGCGCGGCCTGGTCGCGCCAGCCGACCTTGGCCAAGGCAAACTCGCCACCGGGCAGCGCGAGCGCGCTCTCGTCGGTCATGACCACCGGGGTGCCGGCGGCCAGCGACTCCAGCACCGATAGCGGTGCGACCTCCCCTTGGCTGGGCAGGCCGAGCACCGCCGCGGCCGCGAACGCGCTCGCCAGCAGCGGATCGTCGTGCTGGAGCGGGCCGAAACAGAGCACGCCCCCGGTGCGGCGCACCTGGTCCAGATAGCCCTGGTCGCGCTCGCACACCGCGCCGATCAGTACCAGCGGCAGGGCCAGTTCCGCCAGCGCCCGCGCCATCCCCAGCTGGTTCTTGTAGGGCGAGATCGAAGCGGCCATCAGCACGAACGCTCCGTGCAGGCCGCTGCGCTTGCGAAAGAGCGCGGGATCGGCGTCGAAAAAGCGCGGACTGATCCCGTTTTCCAGCACCCGCACCTTTGCGTCATCGATGCGAAAGCCCTCGGTAATCGCGCGTCGCTCGGTCGCGCCGAGGGCGAGCACCAGGGTCGCCCGCTGGAGGGCGGACCGCATCTGGGCATAGGTGCTTTGCACGGCCCACTGGGTGAGGTTCCCCAGCACGCGGTCCGCGAGGCGGGCGCGCATGCCGGCGGCGCGGTCCCAGCCAGGCGAGACCAGCGGCGACAGCACCACGGGGACGCGCGCGTCGGCCGCCGCCTCCACCGCCCGATGATTGCCGTTGATGGCGGCGAACACGTGGATCACGTCATAGTTCTCCATCCGCGCGCGCGTGGCGTCGACCAGTTCGACCTGCAAAGGAAAGCCGCCGGCGGCGGCGCGCTGCAAGGCGGCGACGGTCTCCCGCACCTGCACCTGCAATCCGCCTTCGCGCTGGAACAGCATGGGATAGGACAGCACACCGATACGCATCAGGCCCTCCTTTGGATGACGCGCCAGGCGCGCGGCAGTTCGTCGCGCAGGGGATGACGCAGTGCGCACAATCCCGCCACCCAAGCGGCCGTGCCGAGCGCCACGGCAGCGCCCAGCTGCACCACCGGCGGACCGGACACCAGCAATCCGGCCTGCACGGCCAGCGCGCAGAGCACGCCGAGCGCGGCACCGGGACGGCATTGCAGCAGCAGGACCGCGGGAGCCACGCCGCACGTCCGCTGCAAATAGCGCTCCATGATCCAGGTCCGGTACGCCGCCGCGGCGACGAGGGACCACGCCGCCAGCTCCAGACCACCCAGCGCGCCCACGGCCACGGCGAGCATGCGCACCAGGGCGCCATACAGGTCGATCCGTGCCTGCAGTCCCGCGTGACCGGTGGCGACGAACAGGTAGCGCGACACCGTGCCCATGCTATACAGCGAAGTCGCGATGCACATGATGCGGATCAAGGGCACGGCCGCGACCCACTGCGCCCCATACAGCACCAGCACCACCTGGGGCGCCGCCAGTGCCAGCGCGGCAAAGAAGGGCCAGGCGCAGGCACACAGGCAATTGACCGTGGCCAGGAACGCCTGCGTGGCGTTGCCGTGTCGGCGTTCCTGCTCGGCGAAGTACGGGAGCAGGACCGGTGTCACCGCCGCCAGGATCGCCGTGCGGAACACCGCCAGCGCGCCCTGCGCTTTGCCAAGAATGCCCGCGGCCTCCACTCCCAGGACCCGGCCGATCACTAGATCCGGCGCCGCGACGCCGGCCTCGTCGACCAGCGTGCCACCGCTCGTGATACCGCCGAAGCGCAGCACGCGGCGGGCCCCGCGTAGCGACGGCAACCAGGGCAGCTCGGCTGGACGCAGCGCCAGGCTGGCGGCGGCCGACGCCAGCGAGCCGGCCAGCGTGCCCCAAGCCAGGCTCGCGTAACTCCAGCCGCGCCAGGCCAGCCACACCGCGACGGCCGCACCCGTGATCCCGCCCGCCATGTTGATCGCGCAGACGGCGCCGAAGCGCAGCGTGCGGCGCAGGACCGGCAGGCACAGGGACGTCACGGGAATGAGCAGCATGTTGAGCGCCAGGAGCCGCAGCACGTCGCCCACCCGTCCATCGTGGTAGAACGCGGCCAGCGGTGTGCTGGCCGCGAAGATCAAGGCCGCCATGGCGCCGGCAAGCAGGTAGCTGACGCCGAGCGCCGCCCGCAGCACAGCGCGCTCCAGGGTGGCTTCCTGCACGATGAACTGCCCTACTCCAAAATCGCGCAGGACCTGGGCCAGGCCCGCCAGCACCGAGCCGACCGAATAGACGCCGGTCTCGGACGGACTGAGGATCCGCGCCAGCACCATGCCGCTGGCCAGATTCACGGCCAGCAGGGCGTAGCGTTCCGCGAACGAATACAGCAGGGGCACACGGACCGCGCTCACAGCAGCAGCCCCGCGTAGAATGCGCGCAATTCGCGTTCCATGCGCTGCGGCGAGAACTTGCGTTCCACTTCGGCCCGGCCCTGGGCGCCCATGTGGTCGCGCCGGTCGGGGTCCGCCAGGAGCGCCGCGACCGTGCGCAGCGCGGCGGACGCATCGTCCAGCGGCACCAGCACGCCGCCGGCACTGCCGCGCAGCACGTCGGCGTTGCCCGGCACGTCCGTGGCGACAGCGGGAACCCCGCAGGACATCGCCTCGATCGTCGCAATGCCGAAGCCTTCGTTCCGGCTCAGGAGCAGATGTAGGTCGAGCGCCGGCAGCAGGTCCTCCACCGCGTCAACATGGCCGGTGAAGATGACGCGCTCTGCCAGGCCGCTGGCCCGAGCCTGCGCCTTTAGTTCCGCTTCGAGCGGGCCGGCGCCGGCGATCAGGACGTACAGCTGCGGAAAGCGCGCCAGAAGCGCGGCGCCCAACTCCAGCACTGCGTGCAGGCGCTTCTGGGGAGCCAGGCGAGCCACGCTGCCGATCACCAGGGCGTGCGGCGGAATGCCGAAGCGCAGCCGGCTGCCAGCCCGGCGTATGGGACACGGCAGAAAGCGCTGCGTGTCGACGCAGTTTGCAATCACGGCGCGCCGCGCTTCGGCGGGAAGGTAAGCCTCATAAGTCGCGAGGAAATGGGACAGCGCGGACTCCGACACCGCGTACACGCCGCGCACGGCCCGGAACGCCGCGCGCACCTTCCGTTCCTGCCAGGGGGTGAACTGCGCCTTCGGAAAGGCGTTGTGCACGCCCAGCACCAGCGGCAAGCCGCAGCGCGCGGCGAGCCACGCCAGCGTGGCGCCACAGGTCGTCCAGCAAAACGCGACATGCACCGCGTCCGGCCGCAGCGCCAGCAGCCGGGGAACGCCGGTCAGGACCGCTGCAGCGTGCCGCACGCGGCGCCAGCGCCAGTGCTCGAGGAACTGCGGCGGATCCAGCCGGCGCAGGGGAATGCGGTGCGCGGCCAATGCGCTTCGCAAGCGGTCGTCGTTGACGAAGCGCGGCAGCGCGACACTGCTCCGGTAGCCGGAGCTGGCCAGCGCGATCGCATCCTGGCCAATGCGCCACTCCATGCCGCCCAACTCGCCGGACGCGCCCGTTAACAGGATGTGCGGGCGCCGCCGGCCAAACCAGGCCTGCGCACAATAGCCGGCCAGCTGGGCGCGCTCCCAGGCGTGGCCGAAAGCCGCATCGGGATCGCGCGCGCACCGCGCGCGCAGCTGCCGCCGCGTCTCGAGCGCATAGCGCGCCAGCATCCAGCGCGGCACGCCCAACAGCCGCGGCGCCGCATCCACGGTCTCCTGGACCCGCATACCTTTGCCGTGGCGGCGTGCCCGCTCCAGAGCCCAGGCCCGGGTGAGCTGGTGCGGCCGGATCAGGTGCCGCACCAAGGCGGCGTTGCAGAACCAGGCGCGCACTCCCGCCAACGCCACGCGACGGGTGAATTCGGTTTCGCCTCCCATCGCATACGAGCCCGCGCCCGGACCGACGCCCGCATCGAAACGGTGACCATCTTCAAACACCGCGCGGCGCACCGCCATGTTGGCGCCCCATACCAGGCCGGGGAACACGGGACCGTCGGCACAGGCGGTGATCCCGAAGCCAAGTCCCAGGGGAACCTGGCGCAGCAGCCAGGCTGGGGGCGGCGCCGGCCATTCCGCCCGGATGGCGCCGCCGAAGATGGCGTACTCGGGCCGGCTCCCCGCGCAGGCCGCCCAGTGGACCAGCCAGTCCGGTTCGGGAACGGCATCGTCGTCGGTGAACACGAACAGGTCGGAGGAGGTTTCACTCAGCGCGGCATCGACGGCCAGATTGAGCGCGGCGCTCTTGCCGCCGCGCGGCTGGCGCAACACCCGTAGCGGCAGGCGCGCGGCATAGCCCGCCAGCAGATCGTCCGTGCCGTCCGTGCTGCCGTCGTCCACCACGCGCAGCATCCAGCCGCCGGACGGCGCGCGCAACGCGCAGTAGGCGTCGAGCACGCGCCGCAACGTCGGCACGCCGTTATGGGTCGCCATGAGTACGGTCAACAAACGCGCCTCCGCGCCGGGCTAGTATTTGGGAACCACCAGCCAGTCTATCGATCAGCATCCCGCGATCATTGTTCCGGCTCAAGGAGGCAGGGCGTGCGCGACATCCTCATCTTCGTGATCGTCTTCGCGTCCCTGCCGCTCATTTTCCGCAACCCCGTGGTCGGGGTTCTGATGTGGGTGTGGATCAGCGTCATGAGCCCGCACACCCAGGGCTGGGGGATGGCGACCCGCTTCCCGTTCGCCTACGTGATCGCCCTGTGCACCTTCGCCAGCATGGTGTTTTCGCGCGCCTCGATGGCGCTGCCCTGGACGCCGCCCCTGGCCGCCCTCCTCGCCTTCATCGTCTGGATGAACATCACCCTGCCCTTTTCGATCTTCCTGCAGGCCTCGTTCGATCAGTGGGCGCGCGTGATGAAGATCATGGTGATGAACTTCGTGGTGGCGATGCTGGTCAAGTCGCGCGCCGACATCCGGCGCCTGATCTGGGTCCTGACCGGCTCCCTGGGCTACTACGGGATCAAAGGTGGTCTGTTCACACTGCGCAACGGCGGCGGGCAGCGCGTATGGGGACCGTCGGGCACCTTCATCGGCGATAACAACGCCCTGGCGCTGGCCCTGATCATGGCCATTCCCTTGATGTACTTCCTATACGAGTCGAGCACACGCGCCCTTTTGCGCCGGCTGTTGATCGCGGCGATGCTGCTCTGCGCCCTGGCCGCGCTCGGTTCCTATTCCCGCGGCGGCCTGCTGGCCATCGGCGCGATGTGTTCCTTCCTCTGGCTGAAAAGCCGCAACAAGCTGGCGGTGGGCGCGGCGCTGCTGGCGGCAGCTCCCGCGCTGCTGCTGTTCATGCCCGAGGAATGGACGGCGCGCATGGATACCATCAACGACTACCAGTCCGACGCCTCGGCGCAGGGCCGCCTCAACGCCTGGTCGATGGCCTGGCATCTGGCCTGCGACCGCATCTTCGGCGGCGGCTTCGAGATCTACGAGCCGTCGGTGTTCGCGCGCTACGCGCCTGATCCGCTCGATGTGCATGCCGCGCACAGCATCTACTTTCAGGTCCTGGGCGAGCACGGTTTCATCGGATTGGCGCTGTACCTCCTGATGGGAGCCCTGACCTGGCGCCTGGCGGCCCGGATCGTCGCCCTGGCGGCGCCGGTCCAGGAGCTGCGCTGGGCCAGCGACCTGGCCACCATGATTCAAGTGAGCCTGGTCGGCTTCGCCGTCGGCGGCGCCTTCCTCAGCCTCGTCTACTACGATCTGCCCTACTACCTCATGTGCGCTTTGGTGGCCACCTATGTCCAGGTCAGGAACCGGCTGGCGCCGGCGGCTTGAGTGCCAGGACCACCGTGTACGGCGTCAGCACGTGTCCCAGCCAGCGCAGCCAGGCGAAGCGCCGGACCAGGCCGACCGCCCAGCGGCCGCACCGGCCCTGGGCCGCGAAGTCGATCAGATCGAAGCGGTCGTGCGAACGCAGGCCAAGCGCCGCCAGATGGTCGCGCAATTGGTAAAAGCTGAACCAGTGTACGGCCGGATAAAGCGCATAACCCGCCAGTTCGGGCCGCGCGCCGCACGCCAGCGCGACGACCCGGCGCTTGATCCACGCCGGATACCAGGAGTAGGCCGGCAGCACGAATTCCTCCTGCCGCGGGCAGAGCCGGTTGCTGGTGCTGATGTAGAGCGCGCCGCCGGGGCGCAGCACCCGCACCAGCTCCGCCACGCAGCCTTCCCAATCGGGAACATGCTCGAGCAGTTCGGGTGCGATGCAGACGTCCATGCTCGCATCGGGCCAGGGTAAGGCAGTGGCCGAGGCGACCGCGAAGTCGATGTCGAGACCGGCCGCCCCGGCCCGTTCCCGCGCGAGCTCGATCAACGCCGCATTGAGGTCGGCGCCGTACACCGCGTGCCCGTCGGCCGCCCAGATGCACGCCTGGGTGCCGGCCCCGCAGCCGACGTCGGCGACGGCCAGGCGGCGGCCCGCGCAGCCCAACATGCGCTCCAGCGTCTGTTTGATCGAGCCGAATCGCTGCCGCGCCGCCGCGCCACGGCTCTCATGCTCGTAGTAGCGGTAGAACGCCGGATGGGTGCCGGTGTCGTAGGCCGGTTCGTTCATGTGGCTACCGTTCACGCAGCTTCACACGCCGCCGCCCGCGGCAACGCGCACCAGGGCGCGCCCAGCACGCGCGCTGCGGGGAGCTGGGCGCGCAGCGCCTCCAGTGTGGCCAGATCCAGGGGGGCCGGCGGCGCGACGACGGTGCGCAGCGTCGGGGCGGCCGGCCAGTGCAGGCCGGCCAGCTGATTGAGCAGACCGGCGTCAGGAGCGATGCAGGTGACGCCCTCGCGCACCACCGCCTCCGGGACGTCGCGCGAGAAGCACCGGTTGAACAGCGCGATCCGCGCGCCGCCCGCCAGCGCGCCCAGCAAGGGGAGGATTCCGCCTGCGCGGCCAAGCGGCTGCAGCGTCAACAGGCAGTCCGCCGGTCCCAGGCGCAGCCGCCCATCGAGCCCCTCCAGGCAGCGCATGATGTCGGCTGCCGTCCACGCGGCGCCGTCGGCCAAGCCCAGCACGGGACCCGGCGGTGCCGGCCGGGATGGCGCTTCCGGGCCGGGCAGGCGCGCGGCCAGCAGCGCCTCGGGTGCGATCGCCCTGCGCGCGCCATCGAGCTGGAGCGCGCGCTCCGGCGGCACGATCAGCCACGCCGCTTCCAGCTGCGCCATGGCCGCGCGCACCTGCGCCGGGGGCAATAGGTAGTCGAGCGGGACGACCTGCGCCCCGGCGCGCCAGCATCCCAGCAGCGCAAGCACCACCGCATAGCGGTAATCGAGATACAGGGCCACCGGTTCGCCCGCCCGTACGCCCAGCTCTTGCAGGGTGCGGCCGGCATTCTGCGCGTCGCGCCACAAGCGCCGATAGCTGACGCGCAGGCCCGGGCCAGTGAGGGCAATCGCATCCGGCCCAGTGTGCGCGCGCCGGGCCAGAACTTCCAGGAAGGTGAGCGGCATGCGATCCTCGCGGCGAGTCGTGAAGCATGCATGATTGGGAAAAAGTTCCGCCACCCTCTTGAGCCAGCGCAAACGACCGGCCGACGGCGCGCATTTGCGTGCGCTCAAAGGCGGGCCCGCAAGCGGGTGTCTAATGAGCCGATCATGAACGGCAAGCTGCGCCAGGTGTTCCACGAACTCGGCCTCGTAGACGGCTGCTGTTATCTGCTGGCGTGCGCGCTGGCGCGCGCGAGCGGCGGGCGCGCCGGCCTGTTCAGCTATCGCTTCTTCGCCCAGCCGCTTGCCACTGCCGCACGCTGCGGCGCACGCAGCGGCGGGATCGACGTGCGCCCCCTGCCGCACCCGCTGGCGTGCGAGCGCTTCCCGCGCGACGCCGCCGTGCTGCGGCGCCGCTTCAGCCAAGGCGCGCATTGCCTAGCCGCCTACCGCCGGCAGGAGCTGACCGGCTTCCTGTGGTATTGCGCCGGCGCTTATGCCGAGGACGAGGTGCGGGCGCGCTTCGAACTTCCTTCCTGCGCGGTATGGGATTTCGACGTGCAGGTCCTGCCGGCGCACCAATTCGGGTTCACCTTCGCTCGCCTCTGGGATGAGGCGAGCCTGCGCCTGCGCGCGGAAGGCAAGCGCTGGTCGCTCAGCCGAATTTCGGGGTTCAATCGGCCATCGCAGCGGGCGCACCTGCGCCTCGGCGCAATTCAGGTCGGGCGGGCCGTGTTCGTGCGCGGCAGCCGCTGGCAGTGGATGGTGTCGACCGTGCGGCCATACCTGCATCTCTCGTTCCGATCCGACGCCGGCCCGCGGCTGCGACTTCAGGTTCCAGCGGAGGCGCAATGAACGGACCTCTGTTACGCCAGCCTCCCGCCGAACCCTTCTTCTTCGATGTGGAGCCCGGCAGCCGCTTCTGTGTCTATCACGCGCCCGCGCCGAACCTGGCTCCGCGCGGCGGCATACTCTACGTGCATCCGTTCGCGGAGGAGATGCAGCGCGCACGCCACGTCGCCCATCTGCAGGCCCGGGCGCTCGCGGGGCTCGGCTTTGGCGTGCTGCAGGTCGACCTGTTCGGCTGCGGCGACAGCTGCGGCGACCTCGCCACGGCGCGCTGGCCGGTGTGGCAGGCCGACCTTGGCGCCGCCTTTGCCTGGCTGCGCGGGCGCGCGAGCGGCCAGTGCTATCTATGGGGATTGCGCCTCGGCGCCTTGATGGCGCTCGACTTCGCGGCGCGCACCGCGGTCGCCGGCATCGTGCTATGGCAGCCGTTCGTGCGTGGGCGCACCTGCATCAACCAGTTCCTGCGGCTGCGTCTCGCGCGCAGCCTGCTCGCGTCGGGTCAATTCCCGGCCAGCACCAGCATGCTGCGCGACCAACTGGACACCCACGGCAGCCTCGAAGCGGGCGGCTATGAAGTGGGCGCCGAACTGGCTCATGCCATCGACGCGCTGGACGCGGCGAACCTGACGCCGCGCACACCCTGGGTGGCCTGGCTCGCCACCGGCGCCCCCGGCGATCTGTCGGCGGCCGCCACCGCGCGCCGGGTTGGCCGCCGCTGGCCGGGCATCGATCTGCGCTTCGCGCAGGTGCCGGGCCCGCCCATCTGGGCCGGCGCGGCGCAGCGCCAGGCGCCGGCCCTGATCGACACGACCAGTGCCTTGTTCGCGCGGGTGCCGGCATGAGAAGCGTCCAGCACGCGCTGCGCTTTGCTTGCCAGGAGGGCAATCTGATCGGCGTGCTCGATGTGCCGGAGCGGCCCTTGAGCCGCGGCGTGCTGATGGTCTGCGGCGCGCACGCCTGCCGTTCCGGGCCGCATCGGCTGCACACCCTGACGGCGCGCCTGCTTGCCACGCGCGGGCTGGCCGTATTGCGCTTCGACGCGCGCGGTCATGGAGACAGCGACAGCGAAGGCGGCGCCCCCGGTGCGCTGCAGATCGATATCACGGCAGCGATGAAAGAATTGTTCATGCAGATGCCAGAAATGAAAGAATCTGTCATTTGGGCCCTGGGCGATGCTGCCACCGCGGCGGCGCTGTACGCCGGCAGCGACGAGCGGGTGACCGGACTGGTCCTGCTGAACCCGCGCGCCGAGGCGGCGGCGCCGCTGCCGGGTGCGCTGGCCCAGCCCGTGCGCGTGGCCGAATTGCCCTTGTGGCGCGCGCTGAACGCGAACTCCGGTTCGCTGCGCCAGACGCTGGCCCTGCTGCGCGAGCAGGCACGCACGGCCGAAGCGGCGGCGGCGGCCGGGCCGCATCGCCTGCTCGGTTGCCTGGAATGCTTCGATGGACACGTCCTGTTCGTGGTCGGGCGCAACGACCCGGCCGCCGCCCTCTTCAACGCCTACCTGGCCCAGCGCGCGGACGGGCAGTGCGCGCTGGTCGCCGACGCCGACCCCACCTTTGCCGCGCGCGCCTGGCGCGACCAGGCCGCCGAAGCCTGCGCCGCCTGGTGCATCTCCTGGTGAACCTATGACGATACTTTTGCTGATCGCGGCGGCAGCGGCCGTGGAATGCGGCGCGCTGACGGCCCAGCCTTCCGGCGGCGATTATCTCAACCCGGCCGACGCCAACAAACTGCGCGTGGTCGAGGCCTACCACTTCACGCCGAACGTCGAGAGCCTCAAGCGGGGCGAATCGGGCAGCGTGGCTGGCGACCTGGCCTACACGCTGGAGCATTTTCCCAATCACCACCGCGCCCTGGCCGCCCTGGTCCGCCTGTCCCAACGCGACCACACGGCGCACCCGCCCGGGGCGCACTTTTCCGTTGCGTGCTATTTCGAACGCGCGCTACGCTTCAACCGGGGCGACGCGCAAGTCCGCAGGCTGTATGCGGCCTATCTGCTGGCGATGCAGCGCAGCGACGACGCGCTGGAGCAGCTGGAACTGGCGCTCAAGTCCGAGCCCGGTGACGCCACCACGCACTACAACCTGGGCCTGCTGTACCTGAAGCGCGGCCAGTTTGGTCCGGCGCGCACCCACGCGCAGCAGGCATACGCACTCGGGTTCCCGCTCCCCGCCCTGCGCGAACGGCTCCAGGCGGCCGGCCAGTGGGCCGAACCCTAGCGGCGAATGCCGTGGTGGTTCATGAGGTCGTACAGGGTCGGCCGGCTGATGCCGAGCAGTTCGGCCGCCTTGACGATATTGCCGTCCGCGCGCGCCAGGGCCGTCACCATTACCTGGTATTCGGCGGCGTCGCGCACCGTTCGCAAGTCGATGGTGCTCTCCTGCGGGGCCGGCTCGGGCAGGCCCAGGTCGGCGGGGGTCAGCTGCGGTCCTTCGCACAGGATCACCGCGCGCTTGATGCAGTTCTCGAGTTCGCGCACGTTGCCGGGCCAGGCATGGTGCTCGATCGCGGACAGCGCGCCGTCGGAAAAAACCAGCCCCGCCCGCCCTTCCGCAGCGCAGAATCGGTGCTTGAAGTGATGGGCCAGCAGCACGGCGTCGCCGCTGCGCTCGCGCAGGGGCGGAATCGTGAACACGATCTCGCTTAGGCGGTAGAAGAGATCGCGCCGGAAGCGCCCGTCCGCGACCAGCGCGGGGAGATCGTGGTGGGTCGCGCAGATGACGCGCACGTCGACCGGAATTTCGGTGCGCCCGCCCACCCGCTCGATCACCCGCTCCTGCAGGAAGCGCAGGAGCTTGGCCTGCAGCGGCAGCGCCATGTCGCCGATTTCGTCGAGGAAGAAGGTGCCGCCGCTGGCCAGCTCGATCTTCCCGAGCGTCTGCTGCGCCGCGCCGGTGAACGCGCCCTTTTCATGGCCGAACAACTCGCTTTCCAGCAGCTGCTCGGGAATCGACGCGCAATTGATCGCCATGAAGCGATGATCCTGGCGGCCGCTCATACGGTGCAGCGCCCGCGCGAGCAGTTCCTTGCCCGAGCCGGAGTCGCCGAGCAGCATGACGGTCGCACTGCTGGGGGCGACCTTTTCCACGCTGCGGCACAAGCGCAGCAGCTGCGCGTCGCGGGTAATGAAACCGGCTAGCGGCGAATCGGCCTGGATCTGCAGCATGCGCCGATTCTCCTCCTGCAGATCGTACAGGCGGAACGCGCGTTCGATGGTCAACGTCAGCAGCTGCGCGTCCATCGGCTTTTCCTGAAAGTCGTAGGCGCCGTAGCCGATCGCCTTCAAGGCATGGGCGCGTTCCTGGCTGCCGGACACGACAATGACGCGCGTCTCCGGCGCGAACGCGAGGATCTGCTGCAGCGTCGCCAGCCCCTCCGCCGCGCCGGACGCGTCGGGCGGCAAGCCCAGATCCAGCGTCACGACGCCGGGACGATGCCGTTTCATCTGCGTCAGCGCGGCTTCCCGCTCCGGCGCCAGCAGGACGTCGAAGTCGTCCAGCGCCCAGCGCAACTGCTGCTGCAGGCCCTGGTCGTCCTCCACCACCAGCACTTTGCGCTTGTTCATGCCGTCTCCGGTCACTGGCCCTTGCCCGTGAAGACCACCTGCACCGTATCGATCAGGATCAGGACGTCGAGGAACAGGCTGTTATTCTTGACGTAATACAGGTCGTACTGCAGCTTCTCGATCGCGTCGCCGATGGACGCACCGTATTGATAGCGCACCTGCGCCAGGCCGGTGACGCCGGGCTTGATCCGGTGCCGGATCTCGTAATAGGGAATCTGGCGCGTGAGCTGTTCGACAAAATAGGTACGCTCGGGACGCGGCCCGACGAAGCTCATTTCGCCGCGCAGCACATTGAGCATCTGGGGCAGTTCGTCGATGCGCAGCATGCGCAAGATGCGGCCGACCCGGGTGACGCGCGGATCGTCCCGCGCGGCCCAGGTGGGTTGGCCGGCCGCTTCGGCATCGGTGCGCATGCTGCGCAATTTCAGCACGCGAAACGGCAAGCCGTCCTTGCCCACTCGCTCCTGCGAATAGAACACCGGTCCGCCGTCCTCGCAGCGAATGCAGAGCGCCGCCAGCAGCATGAGCGGCAGCGTGACGACAAATACGCCCAGGCTGGCCGCGATATCGAACGCGCGCTTGGTGGCCGCGCGCAGGATGCCCTGATCGAAGCCGCCGCCGTAGATCAGGTAGCTCGGTTGCAGCGAGTCGACCCGGATCTGGCAGGCCTCGCGCTCGAAGAAGGTCGCCGCGTCGATCACGCGTACCCCGCGCAGCGCGCACTCGAGCAGCTGATGCAACGGAAACGCACCGCGCCGGTTGGCGACGGTGACCACGATTTCGCTGGCGCGCTGGTGCCGCGCGACCTGGAACAGGCTCTCGCCGGCGGCCAGCAGCTCGCCTTCCGCGACCCCGACCGGCTCGCCCGGCACCGGAATGCAGCCCACCACGCGGGTCTGATGCGCCCCGCTGCGGCCGCGGGCCAGCGCGATGCATTCTCCGGCGGTCACCCCGGCGCCGACAAACAGCAGGCGCGACTCCATCAGGCGCGATTCGGCCGACTTGAGGACGATCAGGCGCGTCAAGGCCACGCCCGCCGCGCCAATGCCGAACACGAGACCAAGCGCGGCGCGTCCGACATACATGTCTGGGCGCAGGGCCATCAACGCATGCATCAGCAGAAAACTGAGCGCGAACGAAGGCATCAGGCGCAACAGCGTCGCGCGTGCGCCCGCGCGCAAGCTGTGCTGATACATGCCAAGGGCGCTCATGCTGAACAGGACGACCAGCGCGAACGCCAGACTGGTGAGGTAGATGCCGTCCACCCGCGCGTGGCGCGGGCCGCTGACGGCGCCGGCCAGCACCGCCGCCGACAGCAATATGCCCAGCTCCAGCAGCAACAGCGCAAAAGCCATCTTCGGAACATAGTGATTGAAGATGCGAATCATGGCTCCTCCCGGCACCTGGCGGGCGACTTGCCCCATCTTGGACGAGGATAAGGATTCCACCTTGATCGCGGCCAAGGCCGGTCCGCGGGCTGACGCGGTCCGGCCAAATCGTCTATAGTGGTGTTTCTCTGGAACTTCTCCCCGCATTTGTCATGAAATTCGACGTTGCCATCGTGGGTAGCGGCCTGGCCGGCCTCTCCGTGGCGCTGCACCTCGCGGAAACCCGCAAAGTCGCCATCGTTTCCAAACGCGAGCTGCTCGATGGAGCCAGCAACTGGGCCCAGGGCGGCATCGCCGCCGTGCTCGATTCGGCCGATAGCCACGCCCAGCACATCGAAGACACGCTGATCGCCGGCGCCGGCCTGTGTGACGAGACGGCCACCCGCTACATCGTGGAACATGGCCGCGCCGCCATCGAGTGGCTGATCGCCCAGGGCGTGCCGTTCACGCGCGACGAAAGCGCGGAGCTGGGCTTTCACCTCACCCGCGAAGGCGGCCACAGCCAGCGCCGCATCATCCACGCGGCGGACGCCACCGGCCATGCGGTGCAAGTGACGCTGGAACAGAAAGTCCGCGCCCACCCGAACATCACCCTGTTCGAGCACCACTGCGCGGTGGACGTCATCACCTCCGACAAGCTGACGCCGAAGCGGCCGCGTTGCGTGGGCCTGTACGTGCAGGACGAACGCACCGGCAAGATCGTCACGTTCGAAGCGGAACACACCGTCATCGCCACCGGCGGCGCTGGCAAGGTCTACCTGTACACCACCAATCCGGATACGGCCACCGGCGACGGCATCGCCATGGCCTGGCGCGCCGGCTGCCGCGTGTCGAACATGGAATTCATCCAGTTCCACCCGACCTGCCTGTACCACCCTTACGCCAAATCGTTCCTGATCACCGAAGCGATCCGCGGCGAAGGCGGCCTGCTCAAGTTGCCGCCGGAAGCCGGCGCCGCCGCCGGCCAACGTTTCATGCCGGCGCACGATCCGCGCGCCGAGCTGGCGCCGCGCGACGTGGTGGCGCGCGCGATCGACTTCGAGATGAAGAAGCGCGGCCTGGACTACGTCCATCTGGACATCAGCCATCAGCCGGCGGAATTCCTGAAGGACCACTTCCCGACCATCTACGCACGCTGCCTCGAACTTGGCATCGACATCACGAAGGAACCGATCCCGGTCGTGCCGGCCGTGCACTTCCTGTGCGGCGGCGTGGTGACCGACCTGGCGGGCCGCACCGATGTCGAGAACCTTTACGCCGTCGGCGAAACGGCCTGCACCGGACTGCACGGCGCGAACCGCCTGGCCAGCAACAGCCTGCTCGAATGCGTCGTGATCGGCCGCGCCTGCGCCGAAGACATCGCCGCCCAACCGCTGCAGGGCCCGCGCGACCTGCCCGACTGGGACGAGAGCCGCGTCACCGACGCCGACGAGGAAGTGGTTATCGCCCACAACTGGGACGAGCTGCGTCGCTTCATGTGGAACTACGTCGGCATCGTGCGCACCACCAAGCGCCTGGAACGGGCCGCGAACCGCATCGCCCTGCTCAAGGAAGAGATCGACGAGTACTACCGCAACTTCCGCATCACGCACGACCTGCTGGAGTTGCGCAACCTGGTCGACGTGGCGCACATGATCGTCGCCAGCGCCTTGTCGCGGCGCGAGAGCCGCGGCCTGCACTTCTCGCGCGACTATCCCGAAACCCTGCCCAAGGCGCTGCCCAGCATCCTTACGCCTCCGCGCCGGTGAACCAGAAGCTCACGCCTTCGACCGCACTGCTGCTGACGATCCCGCCGTTGCTATGGGCGGGGAACGCGATCGTCGGCCGGTTGCTGCGCGACGCGGTGCCGCCGATGACGCTCAATCTGCTGCGCTGGGTGCTCGCTCTGGCCCTGCTGCTGCCGCTGGCCTGGCGCACACTCGCCGCGCATCCCGGCTGGTGGCGCGCCTGGCGCCGCTGGTCCCTGCTTGGCCTGTTCGGCATCGGCCTGTACAACTCCCTGCAGTACCTGGCGCTGCAAACCTCGACCCCGATCAACGTGACCCTGGTGGCGGCCGGCATGCCGGTGTGGATGATGCTGGTCGGACGACTGTTCTTCCATGCTCCGGTGCGCCCGCGCCAGCTGGCCGGCGTGGTGCTGTCGATCGCCGGTGTGCTGGTCGTGCTCGCGCGCGGCGACGCGCAGGCCCTGACGGCGATGCGGCTCGTCCCGGGTGACGTGTTCATGATCCTGGCGACGATCGCCTGGTCGTTTTACACCTGGATGCTGCTGCAGCCGCGCGACACGGCCACCCTGCGCTCCAATTGGGCGGCGTTCCTGTTCGCGCAAGTGCTGTTCGGGGCGCTGTGGTCCGCCGCCTTCACCGGCGTGGAGTGGACGTTGAAGCCGGATGCGCACATCGCCTGGAGCTGGCCGGTCGCGGCCGGCTTGCTGTACGTGGCCGCCGGGCCGGCCGTGATCGCGTTCCGCTGCTGGGGCGCGGGCGTGCAGCGCGCCGGCGCCAGCGTGGGCGCGTTCTTCTCGAACCTCACGCCGCTGTTCGCCGCCCTGCTCTCCTCGGCCTTCCTGGGCGAGCCGCCCCACCTGTACCACGCGCTGGCCTTCCTATTGATCGTCGGCGGCATCGTGCTCTCGTCACGGCGATGAACGGCATCGAACGCGTCGCGGAGCTGCTGCGCACGCGGCGCGATGTGCTGGTCGTGACCGGCGCCGGCATCAGCACCGCGTCCGGCATCCCGGGTTACCGGGACCGGGAAGGCGTGCGCCAGGGTCGCCAGCCGATCCAGGGACCGGAGTTTCGCAAGTCGGAGGCGGTGCGCCGCCGCTACTGGGCGCGCAGCATGGTGGGCTACAAGACACTCCAGCAGGCGCGCCCGAATCCCGCCCATCACGCCCTCGCACAGATCCAGCAGCAGGGCTGGATCGCGCCCATCGTCACCCAAAACGTGGACGGCCTGCACGCGGCGGCCGGCAGCGAAGGCGCGATCGAACTGCATGGGAACATCCACCGCGTGCTGTGCCTCGACTGCGGCGCCGTGCTGCCGCGCGCGGCCGTGCAATCCCTGCTGGAAGAGCGCAATCCAGACCTAGCCATGGCCATCGCGCGGCCGGCGCCCGACGGGGACGCCCACCTCGAACCGGACGACCTCGAAAGTTTCGATCCGCCCTGGTGCCCGCATTGTGGCGGCCTGCTCAAGCCGGACGTGGTGTTCTTCGGCGACAGCGTGCCGTCCGCCATCACGCGGGCCGCGATGGAGCGCCTGGCCGCATGTGACGCGGTGCTGGTGGTCGGCTCGTCGCTGATGGTGTTTTCGGGTTACCGCTTCGCGAAAATGGCGGCCGACCAGGGCAAGCCGGTCGCCGCCATCAATCTCGGCCACACCCGCGCCGACCCGCTACTGCACATCAAGATCGAAGCGCCGGCGGAACAAGCCTTGCCAGCGCTCGCGCAGCTGCTTACATGATCCGCAGCGAATAGTCGACTGCGTGCACGTCCTTGGTCAAGCTGCCGATGGAGATGCGGTCGACGCCCGTCTCGGCGATGGCGCGCACGCTGTGCAGGTTGACGCCGCCGGACGCTTCCAGCAGCGCGCGGCCCGCGTTCACGCGCACGGCCTCGCGCATTGCGTCGGTATCGAAGTTGTCGAGCAGGACCGACGTCGCGCCCGCGCTCAGGGCCTCTTCCAGCTGGGCCAGCGATTCGACCTCGATCTGGATCGGCACGCCGGCGTCGAGCGCCAGCGCCGCGTGGAAGGCCTTGGCCACGCCGCCGGCCGCGCCGATGTGGTTTTCCTTGATCAGGATGCCGTCGAACAGCGCCATGCGTTGATTGTCGCCGCCGCCCACGCGCACCGCGTACTTCTGCGCTTGGCGCAGGCCAGGCACCGTCTTGCGGGTGTCGAGGATGCGCGCCTTGGTGCCGGCGATGGCGTCGACGAACTTGCGGGTCGAGGTGGCCACGCCGGAGAGCAGTTGCAGGAAATTGAGTGCCGCACGTTCCGCCGTGAACAGCGAGCGCGCCGCGCCTTCGATCACGCAGACCACGCTGTCGGCCGCCATCATGTCGCCTTCCGCGTACTGCCAGTCGACCGAGGTGTGATGGTCCACCGCGAGCATGATGCCCTCGAACCAGGGCGCGCCGCACAGCACGGCGTCTTCGCGCACGATGACGCGCGCCTTGACGCGCAGGTCCTCGGGAATCAGCTGACCGGTCAGGTCGCCGCTGCCGACGTCCTCCATCAGCGCCGCCAGCAGGTTCTGCTCGAACGCGCGCTGCAGCTGCTCGTCGAAACGGTCGTAAGGGTTACGCAGATTGCTCATGCCGGTCCGATTCCCGCGAAAAGTTTGGATTCCTGTTCCAGCGCGCCGGTCGGCAGCGCCTTGGCCTTCTTGGCCGCCGCGAAATCGAGCATGCGGTCGATTGCGCGCACGGCTTCCTGGCCGATGGCCGGTTCGACGTGGATTTCGTTCTTGCCCGTTTCCAGCACCTCGGCCAGGTTGGCTAGGCCGTTCATGGCCATCCACGGGCAGTGCGCGCAGCTCTTGCAGGTGGCGCTGTTGCCGGCGGTCGGCGCTTCGATGAACTGTTTGTGCGGCGCGGCCAGTTTCATCTTGTGCAGGATGCCGTTGTCGGTGGCGACGATGAAGCGCTCGGCGTCGAGCGTCACGGCGGCGTTGATCAGCTGCGAGGTCGAACCGACCACGTCGGCCTGGGCCACGACACTGTCCGGCGATTCGGGATGCACCAGCACCTTCGCGTCCGGGTATTCGGCTTTGAGCAGATCGAGTTCGACGCCCTTGAATTCGTCGTGCACGATGCAGGCGCCCTGCCACATCAGCATGTCGGCGCCGGTCTTGCGCTGGATGTAGGAGCCCAGGTGACGGTCCGGCGCCCACAGGATCTTCTTGCCCTGCGCGTGCAGGTGCTGCACGATATCCAGGCCGATCGAGGAGGTCACCATCCAATCGGCGCGCGCCTTCACGGCGGCGCTGGTGTTCGCGTACACGACCACGGTGCGGTCCGGATGCTGGTCGCAAAACGCCGCGAATTCGTCCGCCGGGCAGCCCAGGTCGAGCGAACAGGTCGCGTCCAGGTCCGGCATCAGGATGGTCTTTTCGGGGCTCAGGATCTTGGCCGTCTCGCCCATGAAGCGCACGCCCGCCACGACCAGGGTCTTGGCCGGATGGTCGCGCCCGAAGCGCGCCATTTCGAGCGAATCGGAGACGCAGCCGCCGGTTTCCTCGGCCAGGTCCTGCAGGTCCGCGTCCACATAGTAGTGGGCGACCAGCACCGCCTGCTTTTCCTTGAGCAGCGCGCGGATGCGGTCCTTGAGCGCGGCCTTCTCGTGCGGCGCCAGCGGTGCCGGGGTGCGCGCCCAGGCGCGCGCGGTGCAGCTGGTACCTTCCTGGGGATGATCGTATTCGACGGTCTTGATCGCAGCGGTTTGCATCGACGTTCCTTAGTTGATGCCCTGGCTTTGCAGGTACTCCTCGTAGTTGCCTTTGAAGTCGACGACTTCGTTTTCCTTGATCTCGATGATCCGGTTGGCCAGCGAGGAGACGAACTCACGGTCGTGCGACACGAAGACGAGCGTGCCCGCATATTTATCCAGAGCGATGTTGAGCGACTCGATCGACTCCATGTCCATGTGGTTGGTCGGTTCGTCGAGCAGCAGGACGTTGTGGCGGCCCAGCATGAGCTTCCCGTACATCATGCGGCCCTTTTCGCCGCCGGACAGCACGCGTACGGACTTCCTGACTTCGTCGCCGGAGAACAGCAGGCGGCCCAGGATCGAGCGCACGGCCTGGTCGTCGTCGCCTTCCTTGGTCCACCGGCCCATCCAGTCGGTCAGGTTCAGGTCGGAGGCGAAGTCCTCGGTCGGGTCCTGCGGCATGTAGCCCACGTTGGCGTTCTCGGCCCACTTGACGGTGCCGGTATCCGGTTCCAGGTCGCCGGCGATGCAGCGGATCATGGTGGTCTTGCCGGCCCCGTTGGCGCCCACGATCGCGATGCGCTCGCCCGCTTCGACCATCAGGTCGAGGTTCTTGAACAGCGTGCGATCGAAGCCCTTGGACAGGTGCTGGACTTCCACCGCCAGGCGGTGCAGCTTCTTCTCGCCTTCGAAGCGCACGAAGGGATAGGCGCGCGAGGACGGCTTGATGTCCTCGACCTTGATCTTGTCGATCTGCTTGAGGCGCGAGGTCGCCTGGCGGGCCTTGGACTTGTTGGCCGAGAAGCGGCGCACGAAGTCCTGCAGCTCGGCGACTTTCTCCTTGGCCTTGGCGTTGTTGGCCAGCTGCTGGTTGCGGGCCTGGGTCGACGCGAGCATGTAGTCGTCGTAGTTGCCCGGGTAGATCTTGAGCGTGCCGTAGTCCATGTCCGCCACGTGGGTGCACACCTGGTTCAGGAAGTGGCGGTCGTGGGAGATGATGATCATGGTGGAGTTGCGCTCGTTAAGCACGTCCTCCAGCCAGCGGATGGTGTTGATATCCAGGTTGTTGGTCGGCTCGTCCAGCAGCAGGATGTCCGGATCCGAAAACAGGGCCTGGGCCAGCAGCACGCGCAGCTTCCAGCCCGGCGCCACGGCGCTCATCGGCCCCTGGTGCAGGCTGATGTCCACGCCCACGCCGAGCAGCAGCTCGCCGGCGCGCGCTTCGGCCGTGTAGCCGTCGTATTCCGCGACCTTGCCTTCGAGGTCGGCCGCGCGCATGTAGTCGTCGTCGGTCGCTTCCGGGTTGGCGTAGATGGCGTCGCGCTCGGCGATCGCGGCCCACAGCTCGGTGTGGCCCATCATGACCACATCCAGCACCCGCATCTCTTCATACGCGAACTGGTCCTGGCGCAGTTTGCCCAGGCGCTCGTTCACGTCCAGCATGACGTTGCCGGCGGACGGCTCGAGGTCGCCGCCGAGGATTTTCATGAATGTGGACTTGCCGCAGCCGTTCGCGCCGATCAGGCCGTAGCGGTTGCCTTCGCCGAATTTGACCGAGATATTTTCGAACAGCGGCTTGGCGCCGAATTGCATCGTGATGTTGGCAGTGGAGAGCACAGTGGTAGAGCCTTAAAGCGAGGTTTCGTAACCCTCTATTCTACCATTGCCGCTACTGCCGGGCCGTCACTGGCGCAACCAGTCGCGCAGCTCGTAATACCAATACGTCAATTGGGCCGCCAGCAAGCCGGCCGGACCGCCCGTCGACGGCAGGCCCCAGGGGCTGAAACGGTCCAGCAGGCGGCGGTCGCCAGTGAGCGCCGCCGCCAGCACGTCGCCGGCCAGCGTGGTCGGTCCGACCCCATGGCCGCCGAAGCCCATGCCGTACCACAGGCCCTCCGGCAGCCGCCCGAGCTGGGGCATCTTGTGGCGCCCGTAGCTCATCATGCCGCTCCAGGCGTAATCGACGCCGACCCCGGCCAGCTGGGGATAGACCTTGAGCAGGTCGCCGTACAGCAGGCGCGCCACGTCCCCCGGGCTACGGTCGCGGATCGAGATGCGCCCGCCCCACAGGATGCGGCTGTCCGCCAGCGGGCGGTAGTAGTCGAAGGCGAACCGGGTGTCGTAGATGGCGGCGGCGGTGCGCATGGCGTCATGCAGGCGCTCGCCCAGCGGCTCGGTCACCATCACGTAGGTGGCGATCGGCAGGATGGCGCCGGCCAGCTTCGGGTACAGCTTTTCGATATAGCCGCCGCAGCAGACGACGACCTCCTTGGCCAGCACCTCGCCGCCGGCGGTGGTCACGCACCAATGCGCGCCTTCACGCTGGAGCGCAGCGACGCGGCTGCCCTCGTGCACGCGCACGCCGCCGCCGGCCAGCGCCCAGGCCAGGCCTTGCGCGTATTTCAAGGGGTGGAAATGGAAGGCGTTTTCCTCGTACAGGGCCCCGAAATAGCGGCGCGAACGCAGCTTGTCGTACAGTTCGTCCCGCCCTACCCGCTTCCATTCGACACCCAGCGCTTCGCGCATGAAGCGCTGCTGCTGCTCCAGGATGCGGTCGTCGTCGAACCAGTTGGCCAGATAGATCCCGGCGTGGCGCGCATCGCAGTCGATGCCGAAGCGGGAAATGCGGCCGCGGATGCGTTCCACCGCGTCCAGCGTCATCTGATACAGTTTTTTGCCCTCTACCGCGCCAACCGTATCAAGCAGCCCGCGCTCGCCGAGCGAGAAGCCGCCGAACACGAAGCCGCCATTGCGCCCCGAGGCGCCGTGGCCGATCTGCTGCGCTTCCAGCAGCACCACGTTCTGCACGCCGCGTTCCATCAGGGCCGCCGCCGTCGCCAGCCCGGCGAAGCCGCCGCCGATGATGCAGATGTCGGCCTCCTGCCGGCCGGACAAGGGCGGATAGGCGGTCGCGCCGGCGGTCGCGCGGTAATAGCTTTGTTCGGACAGCATGTCAGGCCAGGTCGAGGGTTGGGTAGTCGCGCATCGTGAGTTCGAACTGTCCACCGCGCGCGACCAGGCGGGCCGGCGCGCCGAACGGAATCGTCGCCCGCGCCGGCACGTGGCCGAACGGCAGGCCGGTCAGCACGGGAATCGGCAGGCGCGCGCGCAGGTAGGCCAGCATCACGTCGAAATCGTAGCCGTTGTCGCTTGGCGCCAGCTTGAAAGCCGTGATCGCGCCCAGCACCAGGGCCTTTTGCCGCTGCAGCACGCCCATGTGCAGCAGCTGCAGCAGCATGCGTTCGATGCGGTAAGGATGCTCGTTCACGTCTTCGATAAACAGGATGCCGCCATCGATGTCCGGGAACCACGGCGTGCCGGCCAGGTGCACCAGCATGGACAGGTTGCCGCCCCAGACCCGGCCTTCGACCTCGACCTCCGGATTGCCGGCGCCGGCGCCGCGCACGGTGTGCGTGGGGCCGCGCAGGCAGTCCACGAACTGGGCGACGGTGTAGGGATCGAGTTCCTCACCGGCGAAATCGCCGTAGAACATCGGCCCCGCATAACTCAGCGCGCCGCGCCTGGCGTACAGGCCCATGTGCAGGGCCGTAATGTCCGAAAAGCCGACGAAGATCTTGCCGCTGTCGGCCAGCAGGTCGAAATCGATGGCGTCCAGCATGCGGCTGATGCCGTACTGCCCGCGCAGCGCCATCACGACTTGCACATCCGGATCGCGGGCCGCGGCGTGCAGCTGCTCCAGACGGCCTTGATCCGTGCCGCCGAAGCGCTGGAAGGCCTGCGCGTGGTCGTAGTAGTTGTGGATGGTGCAGCCGGAAGCCCGGGTCAGGCGTTCGATGCCGCGTTCGAGCTGGGCGCCGTCCGGCGCGCAGCCGCCGGGAGCCACGATGGCTAGGCCGATATTGGGGAAGTTCACTGTCGTTCGAATAGGCGCGCGATGGGGTCGGGCGCCATCTTACCGTGCGTATGGGCGTCGATCAAGGCAAGGAAGCGCTCGATCAGGGCCGGCGGCAGGTCGTGGCCCAGGCCCTCGATGAGCTCGAAACGGGCGCCGGGAATCAGGCGCGCCGTGTCCTCTCCACAGGCGGGCGGCAGCAGCGGATCGGCCGCACCATGGATGACGAGCGTCGGCGCCCGGATCGCGCGCAGCACGCGGCTGCGGTCCCCGTTGGCGACGATGGCGACCAGCTGGCGCAGCACGCCGTCCATGTTCACGCCGCGATCCAGGCTGCGGGCGATGCGCTCGCGCAGCTGGCGCTCCGGGGTGGGATACGCCGGGCTGCCGATGGTGCGGAACAGGTCGACCAGGTACTCGACCAGCGCGGAACGGTCGGTACCCTTCGGCTGGCGCAGCAGCGCGGCGCGCGCCTTGGCCGTCGCCCGCGGCAGATGGCGCCGGCCACTGCTGGACATGATCGAGGTGAGAGTCAGCACCCGTTCCGGATGCCGGACCGCGAGGATCTGGCCGATCATGCCGCCCATCGACACTCCGACGACATGCGCGCGCGTCACCCCGAGCGCGGCAAGCAGCCCGGCCGCATCGTCGGCCATGTCTTCGAGCGTGTAGGCGCTGCGCACGGGCAGGCCGACGGCGGCCTTTACCCAGGTCCAGATCCGGCTCGGAGTGCCGGCGTCGTCGAAGGCGGTCGACAACCCGCAGTCGCGGTTATCGAAACGGATCACGTCGAAACCCAGCTCGCCCAGGCCGTCGATGAATTCGTCAGGCCAGGCCGTGAGCTGCATGCCGAGGCCCATGATAAGCAGAATCGGGCGCCCGCGCGGATCGCCCGAGCGGGCGTAGGCGATGTCGATGCCGTTGGCGCGGACGAAGGGCACGGTTCAGCCCTCCTTGCGGCGTGCGCGCGCCCTGGACTGGCGCGGCGCCGGGGCAGGTGCATGCCCATCGGCGATGGCGGGACGCTTGCGGCGCAAGGTCGACGCGGCGGTCGTCGACGCGACCGCGACGGCGCTGTGCCGGCGCGGCTTGCGCACCGGGGCCTCCTCGGTATCGGCATCGACGGCCACCTTGGTGCGCCGGCCCCGGCGCTGCGGCTTGTCTGGAGCAGCGGCCAGTTCCGGCTGCGGATGGACACTGGCCGCGCGCATCAGCTCCCGGTGCGCGTCGCGCATAGCAGCCATGAAGCGCTGCATGTCGGGAACCGCGCTGACGGCCGCCGTCACGCCGATGCCCAGCATGCCGCAGTAGCTTTGTGCGGTGACGTTCAGGGCCAGTCCATGGGTGACGATCGCCACCGGATAGATGCCGGCCACCCGCGCGCCGGCCAGATACAGCGGTTGTTGGGGGCCGGTCACGTTCGAGACCACCAGGTTGGCCGGCATGGGCAGCGCGTCCGCCAGCCGCGTGCGGCCGACCAGGGCGATCGCCCCTTCCATCAGCCACGGCAGGCCGAAACTGGGAAGGTCGGTCACCATCAGCGGGCGCGCGCGCGCCACGCCCAGGCGCATCGCCTTGGTATTGGCGACGATGCGGCGCATGCGTTCGGCGGGATCCTCCTCGTCGGTGGCGAGCTGCACGAACCACATGCTGACCTGGTTGTTCAAGTGTCCGCTGGCGCGCGTGCGCAGGCTGACCGGCACGCCGGCGACCATCGAGCGTTCGGGCAACAGCTCGCCAGGCAGGAAGTACCGGCGCAACGCGCCGCTCACCACCGCCAGCAAAGCTGCATTGATAGTGCTGCCGAAGGCCTTGCCGGCGCGCGCCATTTCGTCCAGCGGCACGCCCATCATCGCGTACTGGCGCTCGCCGGTGATGGTGGCGTTGAACACGCTGCGCGGCGCCAGCGCCGGACGGCTGGAACGCAGGCTGACTGCCGCGCGCAGGTGTGCCGGCACGTGGCGCGCGAGGTCGAACGCCTGGCGCACGGAGTGCCGCACGGCGGAGGACAGCAGTTCCGTGGTGGACGGAGCCGGCTCCGGCTGGCCCGCGTGCTCGGGCCGGGACGGCGCGGCGGCATCGGGCGCCGCATCCATCAAGCTGTGATAGAGCGCCTCGGCGCCCTGCCCGTCCAGCGCCGCGTGATGGACCTTGGCGTACACCGCCAGCTGGCCGCCGGCATGGCCTTCGATGACGTGCAGCTCCCATAGGGGGCGGCCCCGGTCCAGCGGCAGCGCGTGCTGCTCGGCGACATAGCGTTCCAGCTGCTCCAGGGTGCCGGGGGCCGGCAGGCGCGCATGGCGGATGTGGTAATCGAGATCGATGTCGTCGTCCGCCACCCACACCGGATTGGCCACGCCGAGCGGCATGGTAGCCAACTTGCGCGCGCACACCGGCAGCGCGTGCAAGCGGTCTGCCACATGGTGCTTCAGGCGGTCGGTGTAGCCGGCATGCCGGTCGGCCGGCAGGTCGAGGAAATGCACGGCGCCCACGTGCATGGGCATGTCGGGCGTTTCAAGGTGAAGGAATGCGGCATCGAGTACGCTCAGGTGATCCATGTCCTTCACCTCGCATCGTTCAGAACAGTCCGAAGAACGACCCCGGCCAGTTCGCTTCGCGCCGCGGGTCGAGGAACAAGAGTTTCTTGAGCCCCGAATGGCCTTCGTGGTCGAACCGCCGCCACTGGCCCTCGGGTTGCGCGAGCCGGTCCGCGATCGCATACAGGGCCGTCGGATTCAGGCCCATGCCCACGTGGCTCGATTGGATTTCGATGTTCTCGGAGCGGTCCGTCTCCTGCTCCAGGCTGCACTGCCAGGCGACCACGCCGTCGGTGCGCGAGAAAATCGAGGTGGTGGGGACCGGCGGCGTTTCGCGCAGGGCCGCGTAGCGCTGCGCGTCGATCTCCGATTCGCCGGACACCAGTTGATAGACCTTCCAGGCATTGGTGGCGCGCGGACTGCCCGCGAACGGGGAGCCGAGCGACACCACGCAGCGCACGGCGTCCGGTTGGAGCTTGGCCAACTCGCGCGCGTACACCCCGCCGAGGCTCCAGCCGACCAGGCTGAGCTTGCGGCCATGGTCGCGCTGCAGCTGGTCCATGCGCTCCAGACAAGCTTCCAGCACGCCGGGACGCGGACCGAAATTGAGGCCCTGCTCCCAGGCGTAGGCTTCGTAGCCAAGATCGGACAGGAAGCGGCGGATCATGAGCGTGGTCATGTCGCCCGCCACCAGGCCGGGAAACACCAGCACCGGGTGGCCATCGCCGCGTTGCAGCTTGCGCATCAGCGGCAAGGCTGCGAGCGACGCGCCCAGCTCCCATGGCGCGCGCATCTCCAGCGCCATGCGCATGAAGCCTGGCGCGGCGTGCTCCTGTTGTTCGATTGATTCTTGAACAGGGGCTGGCTGGATTTTGCGGGTGCTGCGTTTCAAACTACGCCTCCTTGATGCTCACGACGAGCATACCATTTTTGATGTGTCGGATCAGTCCGGGTCGGATTCCGGCGCGCGCCGGGCGGCGGCCAGGGCGCGGCGCTCGGCGAAAAAGGCACGCAGCAGGTCCGAGGTTTCCTCGGCCAGCACGCCGCCCGTGACCACTGTATGGTGGTTGAGCTGCGGATTTTCAAACAGGTTGACAACCGAACCACAGGCGCCAGTCTTGGGATCGGCCGCGCCGTACACCACCCGCGCCAGGCGCGCGTGCATCATGGCGCCGGAGCACATCAGGCAAGGTTCCAGCGTCACGAACAGCTCGCAGCCGGGCAACCGGTAGTTCCCGAGCTTTTCGGCGGCGGCGCGCAGCGCGACCACTTCCGCGTGCGCGGTCGGATCGTGGCGGCCGATCGGCTGGTTGAAGCCTTGCGCCACCACCTCGCCGTCCTTGACCACCACCGCGCCGACCGGCACCTCGCCCTGGGCCCAGCCCAGGCGGGCCTGGTCGAGCGCGAGGCGCATGAAGTCCGCGTCGCGGATGGTCGCCTCGTTCATTCCGTGATCTCGGCCCAGCAGTTCGGGGTCTCGTGCAGTACCAGCTTTTGCAGGTGCAGGCCGGTGCCGAAACGGTCCTGGTAGGCCGCCTTGAGGATGTCCCAGGCGGTGCGGGCCAGGTTCTCCACGGTCGGGATGCGGTCGATCACCACTGTCTTGTGGTTGGGGAGCGAAGCGAGGAAGTCGCGCACGGCGGCGTCCTTCTCGTAGACCAGGAAGGCATGGTCCCACACGTCCACCAGGTGCTGCTTGGCGAGCGCCTTGATGTCCGAGAAGTCCATGATCATGCCGTTGTCCGAGCTGCCTTCCTGCTCGATCACGTTGCCGACCAGGGTGATCTCCAGCGTGTAGCGGTGGCCGTGCAGGTTGCGGCACTGGCTCTTGTGGTCGGGGATGCGGTGGCCGGCGTCGAATTCCAGCTTGCGGGTGATGGTCAGCATGGGTCAGGGAATCTGAAGAAGTTTGTGCGTCTGCAGGGACAGGCGCCATTTGGGGTTGCGTTTGCAGGTCTCGATCGCCAGGCGGGTGTTGAACTCCGCCAGCGGGCCGTCCATGGGCTGCACGAAGTAGTGCTGGAAGTCGAGGCGCTCGTAAGCGGCCAGGTCCTGCCCGGCCTGCGGAATCACGACCTTGATCTCGTTGCCCTTTCCGACCACGAGCTGGGAACCCATCTTGGGGCTGACACAGATCCAGTCCACGCCGGGCGGCACCGGCAAGCTGCCATTGGTCTCGATGGCCACCGTGAAGCCGCGCGCGTGCATGGCCGCGATCAAGGGTTCGTCCAGCTGCAGCAGCGGTTCGCCGCCGGTGAACACGACGTACTTGTTCACCTGGCAGTCGGCCGGCCATTGGACATCGAGGTGGGCGGCCAGGTCTTCCGGCGTGCGGAACTTGCCGCCGCCGGCGCCATCCGTGCCCACGAAATCCGTGTCGCAGAACTGGCAGACGGCGCTGGCGCGGTCTTCCTCGCGCCCGCTCCACAGGTTGCAGCCCGAGAAGCGGCAGAACACGGCCGGACGGCCGGCGTGCGCGCCCTCGCCCTGGAGCGTATAGAAGCTTTCTTTGATGCTGTAGGTCACGGTGAACAGGTCCTGCTTGGCTTGCGTCAACCCTCCATTATAGCGCGCCCGCCTGCGCCAATCGGAGGCGGATTAGAGGCTTGCCTCAGATCAATGTCCACCCGCCTTTGCCGGGCAGAATCGATGCTTGTCCGCAGTCAACCAACGCTCACTGGATAGAACAACATGCTGCCAACCTCCTGCACGGGACACGACTTCGCGAACAAATTGATGGAATTGCTGGCCATTCCGGCCTTCGTGCTGGACGCGGAGCGGCGGGTGATGATCTGGAACCGCGCCTGCGAGCGGCTGACCGGCGTGGCGGCGGCCGAGATGATCGGCACGCGCGAGCACTGGCGCAGCTTCTACGACATCCCGCGCCCGACCCTGGCCGACCTGGTGCTGCAGGACCGGCTCGACGAGATCGCCCTGCTGTTCCCGCGCTTCGCCCCGGGCCAGGCATCCGGACTGACCGCCGAGAACTGGTGCGACATGCCGCGCGCCGGCCGGCGCCGCTACCTGGCCGCCGACGCGAGCCCGATCCGCGACGACGCGGGCCGGCTGGTCGCCGTGGTCGAAACCCTGCGCGACATGACCGACGAAAAGACCGCCCAGATCGCGCTGGAGCAGCTCGCACGGCGCGACGCGCTCACGGGCCTGGCCAACCGCCGCTGCTTCGACGACACGCTGCATGCGGAATGGGCGCGCGCCCTGCGCCAGCGCCAGCCGCTGTCGCTGCTGATGGTCGACGTGGACAACTTCAAGCAGTACAACGATGCGCATGGTCACCTGGGTGGCGACGAATGCCTGCGCCGCATCGCCGGCGCCGTCGCCAGCGAGATGCGCACCAACGATCTGGTGGCGCGCTATGGCGGCGAGGAGTTCGCCGTCATCCTGCCGAACCAGCCGCTCAAGGGGGCCGCCATCGTGGCCGAACGGATCCGGCGACGGGTGGAGCGGCTGGCGGTGCCGCATCCGGTGCTGCCCGGGCACCACGTCACGGTGAGCATCGGCGCTGCCAGCACCTTCGCCGCGTCGGACATGGAAGCGAACCAGCTGGTCGCGGTGGCCGATGCGGCGCTGTACCGCGCCAAGCACCTGGGACGCAACCGCATCAGCCTGCCGGAAGCGGCCTGAGTCAGCCTACCGCCACCCGCAGCAGGCGCTGCGCCACCGTCCGCACCGCCACCCGCAGCATGTCCGGCGCGCGCACCTCGAACTCGAAGGGGACCGAGGCGAGGTGGCGCGCAAACCAGTCGATATGGTCGGTCTGGCTGCGCAGGAGCACGCCCTCGCTGGTCTGCTCGAACATGCCGATGGCGTCGAAGAAGCAGCCGCTGGCCGTCTTCAGGTCGGTCTTGAGCAGCACCTCCACCGGGTGGGCCCGCTGCATGTTCGCCAGCGAGTGGCGCAGGTGGGCCAGCGCGTCGAAGTTGGGCGGACGGGCGAACGACTCCGACCGGCCCTCCACCCGCACGATCCGGTCCAGGCGGAACGAACGCATGCCGCCGCGCAGATGGCACATGCCGATCACATACCAGCAGCCGCCCCAGAAGGCCAAGCCGTAGGCGTCGAAATCGCGTTCGGAGTCGCGTCCGTCCGGCGTCCGGTAGTGCATGTATACGCGCTGCTGCGCCAGGGCGGCCTCGCTCAGGGTCACCAGCGCCTCGTTGTCGCGCGGTGCCGTGGAACGCACCATGTCCAGGCGCACCGTCTCGCCCACGGCGCGCAGACGCTGCTTGAGGTTGGACGGCATGATGCGCTCCAGCTTGGCCTGGGCGCTCTCGACCGCCGGCGCGGCCTCCGCGAAGCCCAGGCTGCGCGCGGCCAGCAGACCGACCGCCAGGGCGAGCGCCTCGTCGTCGGTAAACATCATCGGCGGCAGCTTGAAGCCGGCCATGAGGGCGTAGCCGCCGTGGCGTCCGCGCTCGGTGGTGATGGGAATGCCCATCTCCTCGAGGGTGACGATGTAGCGGCGCAGGGTGCGCGCGTCCACGCCCAGGCGGGCCGACATGTCGGCGCCGCTCATGCGGCCATGGGTCTGAAGCAGTTCGAGTACGGCCAGTACCCGGGTGGTCGGATGGTACATGCGCGCAGCTTAGCAAATTAATAGGGCTGATTCTGTCCTAATTGAACAATAAACTAAGCGGGTCAATCAGCCAACGAGAAGGAAAAACAACATGAGCGACGACTTTGGCGTCATCGAACTGCGCCGCTACGCGATCCAGCCCGGCCGCCGCGCCGATTTCGCGCGCTATTTCGAAACCTGGTTTCCGGAGGCCTTCCAACAGCTGGGCGCGGTGGCGTTCGGCCAGTTCCTGGAGCGCGCGCGGCCGAATCACTTTACTTGGCTGCGCGGCTTTCGCGACATGCCGGCGCGGCTGGCCGTCAACCAGGCCTTCTATTTCGGCCCGGTCTGGAAGGAGCACAAGCCGGCCGTAAACGGCCTGATCGTCGACAGCGACGACGTGCTGCTGCTGCGCCCCGCCTATCCGGGTAGCGGGCTGTCGGCCCTGCGCGCCGTCGATCCAGTGCTGGACCAGGACGGCGCCAAGGGCGTCGTGGCGGCCCAGATCTTCAAGGTGGCGGATGGCCGGCTGGACGCTTTCCTGCGCCAGAGCGAGCTGGCCTTCGCCTGCTACCGCGGGCGCGGCGTGACGGAGGCGGGAGTCCTGGCCACGCTGGACGAGCCGAACAACTTCCCCCAGCACCCGATCCGCACCGATGGCAGCTACGTGGTCTGGCTCGGCGTGCTGCAGGACGATGCGGCCTTGGCCGGGCTGCGGCCGATGCTCGATGCGGCGGCCGAGATGCTGGCGGCGAGCGGCCTGCTCGATGGCGCGCCCGAGCTGGTCCTGCTCGACCCGACGGCGCGCTCGCGCCTGCGCTGGGCGGCCGTGCAACGCCAGTACGCGCGGGCCGCATGAGTCACGCCGCCCTGCTCTGGCTGTACTTCCTGGTGGTGTTCGGGATCGTGATCCTGCCCGGTATGGACATGGCGTACGTGATGGGCTCCGCCTTGCTTGGCGGCCGCCGCAGCGGTTTCGCGGCCGTGGCGGGGATCGTCGCGGGCGGGGTCTGCCACGTCACCATGGGCGCGCTCGGCGTGGCGGCCGTGCTGACCCTGTGGCCGCCGCTGTACAACGTGATGCTGACGGTGGGAGCGCTGTACATCGGCTGGATGGGCATCGGCTTCCTGCGCAGCAGCGCCATGTTCCTGCCGACCTCCGGCGGCCTGAGCGCCGCGCTGGCGCCGGGAACGACCTTTCGCCGCGCGCTGGCGACGAGCCTGATCAATCCCAAGGCCTATCTCTTCATGCTGGCGGTGTTCCCGCAATTCCTGAAGCCCGGCTACGGGCCCGTGTGGATGCAGGCCGGCGCACTGGGCCTGATCACCTGGTTCACCCAGGCTGCGGTCTACGGCGCACTCGCCCTCGCGGCGGCGCAGGCGACCGACTGGTTCCGCACCAAGCCCCAAGCGAGCGTGAATGCCGCCCGCGTCATGGGCGCGCTACTCGTCGGTGTCGCCCTCCTCACGCTGGCCCAGTTGCGCTGAAAAATCAGGGTCAGATCGCCCATTGCACAAAAAATTACCGATCCGGTAATTTTTTGTGCAATGGGCGATCTGACCCTGGGTTTAGGCCCTGGTTTTATGCGGCGCGCAGTTGGGCGAGCTGGGCTTCGGCCTGGTCCAGGCTGCGCAGCTTGACGTGACCGAAGCCGCGCACCTGCTCGGGCAGGTTGGCGAGCTTCTGGTAGCGGCCCTTGTTGGCGGCATCCAGATTCGTCGCGATCTCGCCGGCCAGTGCCAGATACGTGTCGCGCCAGGCGCGCTCGCGCTTGCGCTCGGCGGTGTAGCCGAACACGTCGAACGGGGTGCCGCGCAGGCGCTTGAGCGGCGCCAGCGCGCGGAAGGCGGACAGCATCCACGGGCCGAAGCTCATTTTCGCCGGGACGTCGGATCCCGGCTTCTTGCGCGCCAGGAGCGGCGGCGCGAGATGGAACTGCAGCCGGATCTCGCCCGCGAACTGGCTGTCGATCTGCGCCCGGAACGCGGGGTCGGCGTGCAAACGCGCGACTTCGTATTCGTCCTTGTAGGCCATGACCTTGTACAGATTGCGCGCCACTGCCTTCGTCAGCGGGGTCTTGGACTCGGCGCCGTCGACGGCGCGTTCCTTCGCTTCCACCTGGCGCACCAGCTCCACGTAGCGGCGGGCATAGGCCGCGTCCTGGTACTGTTCCAGGCGCGCGCTGCGCGACGCGATCAGTTCTTCCAGCGATGCGGGCGGCATGAACTGGACGACCTTGGCCGGAACCAGATTCGCCAAGGCGCGCTCGTCGGCCGCGGCCAGGCGGCCGATGAAGAAGGCCTTCTTGTTCATCTCCACCGCGACGTTGTTCAATTCGAGCGCGCGCAGCAGCGCCGTCAGCGTGACCGGCACCAGGCCGCGCTGCCAGGCATAGCCCAGGATCAGCATGTTGGCAGCGATCGAGTCGCCCAGCAGGCGGGTGGCGACGTCCTGGGCGTCGATGGTGCACACGTTGGGCGCGCCCACCACGGCGCGCAGCTGCGCGAACAGGGCCGGCATGTTGTTGTGCGCGTCCGGGTCCTGGGTGAAGCTCGCGGTCGGAATCTCGCGCTCGTTGGCGACCACCACGGTATGCCCGCCGCGCATGACGGCCAGCGCGTCCGGCATCGAGCCGACCACCAGGTCGCAGGCCAGCACCGCGTCCGCCTGCTGCAAGTCGATGCGCACCTGGTTCAGCGCGGACGGCGAGGCCGCCAGGCGCACGTGCGACATCACCGCGCCACCCTTCTGCGCAAAGCCCATGAAGTCCAGCGCCGAGGCGCCCTTCCCTTCCAGGTGGGCGGCCATCGTCACCAGCGCGCCCAGCGTGACCACGCCGGTGCCGCCGACGCCGGCCACCAGCATCTCGTAGGGCTTGTCGAAGCTGTAAAGCGGCGGATGGGGGTAGTTGGTCAGCGCCTCTTCCAGCTGTGTCAGCTCCAGCTTGGCCGCCTCGGGCTTGCGCAGGCCACCACCGAGCACGGACACGAAGCTCGGGCAGAACCCTTCGGCGCAGGAGTAGTCCTTGTTGCAGGACGATTGCTCGATCTGGCGCTTGCGTCCTAGCTCGGTCTCCAGCGGCAGGATCGACAGGCAGTTCGATTGCACGCCGCAGTCGCCGCAGCCTTCGCACACTTCGGGGTTGATCACCAGCCGGCGCGCCGGGTCCGGATACTCCTTCTTCTTGCGGCGCCGGCGCTTCTCGGCGGCGCAGGTCTGGTCGTACACCAGCACCGTCACGCCGGGCGTGTCGCGCAGGCGGCGCTGGATCAGATCGAGCTCGCTGCGGTGATGCACCGGCACCCCGACCGGCAGCGGAACGCCGGCATAGTTGTCGGGATAGTCGGTCACCACCACCGCCTCGGCCGCGCCTTCCGACAGCACCTGCTGCAGGATCTGCGGCACGCTGAGCTTGCCGTCCACCGGCTGCCCGCCCGTCATCGCGACGGCGTCGTTGTACAGGATCTTGTAAGTGATGTTGGCGCGCGCTGCCACCGCCTGGCGGATGGCGAGCGAGCCGGAATGGAAATAGGTGCCGTCCCCCAGATTCTGGAACACGTGCTTCTTGCCCACGAAGCGGGACGCGGCGGCCCAGGTCACGCCTTCGCCGCCCATTTGCGTCAGTTGCACCGTGTCGCGCTTCATCCAGGTCGCCATGAAGTGGCAACCGATGCCGGCGATGGCGGTGCTGCCTTCGGGGACCCGGGTCGACGTATTGTGCGGGCATCCGGAGCAGAAGTACGGGGTACGCACCGCCGCCACCGGGTCGCCCTGCAGGTCGGCCTTGCAAAAACCGGGCAGATGCTGGGCCAGATTCAGGTGCGGCAGAGAGGGCGCGAGCCAGCGGATCAGGGCCGGGGCGATGCGCGAAGGGCGCAGTTCGCCCAGCGCGGACAGCAGCGGCTGGCCGGACAGGTCCGTCTTGCCCTGCACCCGCGGGCGCTGCGGCAGGTTGTACAGGAAGTTCTTGAGCTGCTCCTCGATGACGGCGCCCTTCTCTTCCACCACCAGGATGTCCTCGAGGCCGTGCGCGAATGCGGCGAGGCGGGTGCGCTCCAGCGGCCAGGTCAGGCCCGGCTTGTACACGCGGATACCGAGTTCCTCGAGGCGCGCGAGCGACAGGCCCATGCGCTGCAGGGCTTCGAGCATGTCGAGGTGGGCCTTGCCGGCGCTGATGATCCCCAGCTTGGCCGCGGGCGCGGCCACCACCAGGCGGTCGATCGAATTGGCGCGGGCGAAGGCCTGCACCGCATTGAGCTTTTCCGCCACGCGCTGCTCGATCTTTAGGCTGGGCAGGTCGGGCCAGCGGTAGTGCAGGCCTTCCGGCGGATAGTTGTAGTCGGAGGGCGCGGCGTACGCGGGCGGGGCCGGCAGCTCCACCACGGCGCCCCCTTCCACCGTCTCCGAAATGGCCTTGAAGCCGACCCAGTTGCCGGAAAAGCGGGACAGCGCCCAGCCATACAGGCCGAACTCGAGGTACTCCTGGATGTTGGCCGGATTCACGACCGGCATGCTCCAGGCGATCAGCGCCTGCTCGCTCTGGTGCGGCATGGAGGACGAGACACAGCCATGGTCGTCGCCGAGCACCGCCAGCACACCGCCGCGCGGCGAGGATCCATAGGCGTTGCCATGCTTGAGTGCGTCGCCGGAGCGGTCCACGCCGGGCCCTTTGCCGTACCACATGGCGAACACGCCGTCGACCTTACGGGTCGGGTCGGTTTCCACCTGCTGGGTGCCGAGGACGGCGGTCGCGCCCAGATCTTCGTTGATGGCGGGGAGGAAGTCGATCGAATGCTGGCCGAGGATGCCGCGCGCACGCCACATCTCCTGGTCCACGGCGCCCAGGGGCGAACCGCGGTAACCGCTGACGAAACCGGCCGTGTTCAGGCCATTTGCCGCGTCCAGGCGCTTTTGCATGACCATGAGCCGCACCAGGGCCTGGGTGCCGGTCAGGAAGACCCGGCCGCTTTCGCGCTTGAGATTATCGTCGAGCGCATAGTCCGGGTCGGCCAGCGGCGGCTCGGGCAGGTCGAAGCGGTCGGTGAATGAATTCATGAGAGATGGCCATGGCGGATTTTCAATATGCGAAATGATAGTTCCGGCGGGGCGGAAAAATTTCCCTATCTCTCCGGAACCATGGCAAGATTGGGAAAATCCTTCTCAATATCAGAAGAAATATGAAACCACATTCCCTTGACACCCCATCCGTCAAGATCCTCGAGCTGCTGCAGCAGGACAGCCAGATCTCCACTGCCGAGCTGGCCGAAAAGGTCGGCATCTCGCAGACACCCTGCTGGCGGCGCCAGAAGGAGCTCGAGAGCGAAGGCTACATCCGCCGCTACGCCGCCATCGTGGACCGGCGCAAGCTGGGTCTGATGGTCTGCTGCCATGCGCACGTGACCCTGAACCGGCACGCGGCGGGGGTGGTGGAGGAATTCGAAAACGCGATCCAGCTGCGCAGCGAAGTCGTCGAATGCTATGAGACGACCGGCAGCTCCGATTACACGATCAAGGTGATCGTGCCGGACATGGAGGCCTACCAGGCCTTCCTGCACGATGTGCTGTTCAAGCTGAAGGGGGTCAACCAGGTCAACACGGCGGTGGCCCTGCGCGAAGTGAAATACACGACCGCCCTGCCGGTCTGACTCAGGCGGCGAAGAACTCCGGGCGCAGGCGCCGCGCCATGGCCAGCAGCGGCACGGACTGGTCCAGGTGGCGGTGCATGGCCAGCGCCGCCCGAGTGGAGTGGCGCGACTCGATGGCGCGCACGACGTCGCCCAAACCGGCCACCGTCTCGTCCATCCAGACCTGATCGGCCAGCGTGAGCTGGCGGTAGCGGTCCAGGAGCGCCTTGCTGCGCGCGGCCTGCGCCGCCACGCCCGGCACGCCGGCGATGCGTGCGAGCGCGTCCAGGAAGTCGTATTCCAGCACCCGAAAGCGGGCGGTTTCGGTGCGTTCACCCGCCAGCGCCGCGACGGCCGCGTGCAGGGCCGCCAGCTCCGCCGGTCCCGCGCGTTCACAGGCGCGTTCGGCCAGCGCGACCGCGAGCGCGCGCCAGACGAACAAGGCCTCTTCCAGCACCGCCGGATCGAAGCGCGCGACCAGCGTCCCCGCGCGGGCGCGGATCTCCACCAGCCCCTCGGAAGCCAGCCTTTGGATCGCCTCATGCACCGGCGTGCGGCTGACTTCGAATTCGGCGGCGAGGGCGTGCTCGTCCAGGCGCGAACCGGGCAGCAAGACTCCGCCGAGTATCCGATCGCGCAAGACCTGTTGAATCCGCAGATTGGCTGACATGGCGCATCCAATTGATATATCACGAAGACCTCAATGATATACCAACCGATTGGAATTTACGTATTGAAATTTGCTACTCGCGCTTAATTCCAGCCGGAAATTCGCATCGTGTGATACCGCACATAAAACAAAAAAATCTGTGCGTACCCCTCACACAATTGGCATTCTTGCAAAGATTTATGAAATCTCAATGCTAAGCTTGGCACACCTTGATGAGCTTGCTTGGCATCTGCGGTGGATGTCTGGCACGGATCGATGCATCGGCCTACGGGAGGTGCAGGAATCCAGGCGCGTCAAGCGCTGCTTAACACCTTAACTTGTCACTTGGAGATCAACCATGAAACTGAAGATCCTCGCCGCAGCAGCGGTACTCGCACTGGGCACCTCTTCGGCTTTCGCAGCCGACATCACCTATGATGCCGGCTCGATTCCGCTTGCCCCGGACACGTTCTACCACCTGTTCGACCACCCCGACATCGGCATGTTCACCGACACGATCACCTTCTCGATCACCGCCGGCGACCTGTCCTCCTCGGCCAATCCGCTGAACGTGATGCTGAAGGGTGTTAACACCAGCAACATCGACGGCCTGTCGTATGTGCTGTGGTCCGGCGAGGACAATCTCGGCACCTTCGCCGGCGATAACTCGACCTGGACCATGACCCTGCCGGCCGGCGACTATGTGGTCAAAGTCAGCGGCAACGCCAATGGTACCCATGGCGGCACCTATGGCTTCGACATGCAGCTGGCTGCGGTGCCGGAGCCGGAAACCTATGCCATGCTGCTCGCTGGCCTGGGCCTGGTCGGTTTCGCTGCCCGCCGTCGCAACACGCCGGAAAAGTTCGTCTGATGTCCTGATCGTGCCGGGAGCGCGCAAGCCTGCCTGACACGAGCCAGCCCTGCCTTGCGGCCAGGGCTTTTGGCGCGCTGATGCGGCGCCCGGCCTTTGGCCGGCGCCACCTGCTCAGCGCGTTTGTTTCGTCTGCGGGTGATACAGGTGGCCGCGCGGCCAGGATGCGCTGCGCTGCACATCGGCCACCACGAAACCGGACGCGGGCCCCGTCGGCATCCGCGCCAGGTCGACCGCCAGGTCCTGCTCCGGCACCGTGTAGCGCACGGCCCCGGCCAGGAAGCGGACGGCCAGGCCCGTCAGGGCCCGCGTCACGGCTTCCCCCGCGCAGCGATGCTGGTGCGCATAGTCGCCCGGTCCCTGCGGAATCAGGCCATATGGGCCCGGACCGCCACCGGCGAAGCGCTCGGGCCGGAAGCGCTGCGGATCGGTCCACAGGCGCGGATCGTGGTTGGTCGCGTACAGATCCAGCAGCACGCGCCGGTGGCGCGGAAAGGCGATGCCGCGCCAGTCGAAGCCCGTACGCACCCGGGCCGCCACCATGGGCACGAAGGGATAGAAGCGGCGCACCTCGTCGACGAATTGTTCCAGCTCGGCCTGGCTGCCGGCGCGCAGCAGGTCCACGTATTCCGGATGCGCGTGCATGGCCAGGGCCGCGAAACTCACATAGCGCGCCACCCCCACCATCGGGCGCAGCACATTGATGAGTTCCACCGCCACCACGCGCGCCGGCAGCAACCGGCCCTCCTCGTCGCTGTGGAAGCAGAAGGCGTGCAGCAGATCGTTCCCGTGCTCGCTGTTGCGCCGCACGGCATGCACCAGGTGCACCAGCCAGTCCTCGAGATGATTGCGGGCCACCACCGCCCGCCAGTGGCGCATGCCCACCGCCCCCGCGCCCTCGATCAGCGCGGCCAGCTGGCGCGTGCGCAGCGGGACCTCGGCCGCCGGCACGGCCAGGCCAGCCCAGCGGCAAGCCGCCGCGCACAGCGCCTCCTCCATGTCCTGGTGCAGGACATGGACACCGCCCAGGGTCCAGCGCGCCGCGACGTCCTCCAGCGCATCCTCGAACAGGAGCGCCAGTTCGTCCAGCCGGCTCGTGTCCATGAGCCAGTCGAGGAACAGCTGCTTGCGGCGCGCGTGGGCGCCATCGTCCAGGCCCTGCACCGCGTCGCGGCCGGTCAGGGTGGCCAGCACGCGGTGCGGCAGCGCGCCCTTGCGCGCGAAGCGTGCGGTGTCGCAGATCAGGTGCGCGGCATCCTCGCCCATCATCACAATGGCGGGCTGCAGCATCAGGCGGGTTTCGAAGATGTCGGTGTGCAAGCGCGCGAAGCGGTTGCTGCCGTACAGATAGCCCTCACGCAGCAGCGCCGGACTTTCTTCGAATCCTCCGGTGGACGGTAAAGCTTCCATCTTGGCCTCCTTTCCGCGCGCGCCAAGCGAGCGCCATGCCTGCCGCGCTTGTCCTAGCCTTGCGTTATACCCCAAGGAGACACAATGAACCGTTCCCTTGCCACGCTGCTGCTGGCGGGCGCGGCGGCGCGATGAACCGGGTCCGGGCCCACGCCACCTTCCGCTTCCATGAGGACCTCAACGGCTTCCTCGCGCCGGCGCGGCGCCGCGCCCCGTTTCGCGTGCTGTGCGCCGAGCAGGCCACCACCAAGCACATGATCGAGGCCCTGGGCGTGCCCCACACGGAAGCCGGCCGGATCCTCGTGAACGGCGCGGCGGCCGGACTGGCACGCCTGATCGCCGAGGGCGACCACATCGACGTGTTCCCGGCCCAGGCGCAGGACCCGGCCGCCGCGCCGCGCTTCATCGCGGACGCGCACCTGGGCGGCCTGGCGCACCAGCTGCGCATGGCGGGCTTCGACACCCTGTACGACAATGGTTTCGACGACGGCCACATCGAGGCGGTCGGCGCGGCCGAGGACCGCATCATCCTGACCCGCGACCGCGACCTGCTGAAGCGGCGCGCGGTACGGGCCGGCTGCTACGTGTGCGCGCTGCAGCCGGCCGCGCAGTTCAGGGAATTGGTGGTGCGCTTCGGATTGGCGCGCCATGCCCGGCCCTTCACGCTCTGCCTGCACTGCAACGCACCGCTGCACCCGATCGCCGCGGAAGCCGTGGCCGGGCGCGTGCCGCCAGCCGTGTGGGCCGAACAAAAGGAGTACGCGACCTGCGCGCGTTGCGGGCGGATCTACTGGAAAGGCTCGCACTGGAAACGCATGTCCGCCCTGCTGGACGAGGCGCTGCGCGCGCCTTGATGTCAGCCGCCGTGCGGCAGGCCGAGATTGCGGTTGGCCGGGACGGCCACGTCGATGAGTTTGGGCCGCGGCAGGTTCAGGTTCGCCATCAGCTCGATGAAATCGGCGCGCGTGCGATGGGCCAGGCGCGCGTTGTGGGCCTTTTCCCAGCCGATGGTGGACACCTGCTGGCCGCGGTAGTCGTGCGCCGGCCAGACGCGGGTCGCATCCGGCAGGGTGAACAGGCGCTGGTGGATGCTGTCGTACAGCGCGGCCGCGGAGCCGCTCTGAAAGTCGGTGCGCCCGCAGCCATCGATGAGCAGCGCGTCGCCGGTGAAGACGTTGCCGCGCCACAGATAGCTCATGCTGCCGGCCGTGTGGCCGGGCGTGTGCAGCACCCGGATCTCCTCGCCGCGCCCGAAGCGGATCACGTCGCCGTCGTTGAGCTGCAGCTCGGCCGGCGGGATGCCGCAGCCGCTCGGCACCGCGGCGCGCGCCCCGGTCGCTTCGCGCAGACGGCCGGCGGAGGTGACATGGTCGGCGTGCGCGTGCGTCTCCAGCACATATGCCAGTTCCAGATCCAGGCGGCGCAGGTGGGCCAGATCGCGTTCCAGGTGATGATCGACCGGATCGATGATCACCGCTTCCCGTGCGCCGGGGACGAACAGGATGTAGGTGAAAGTCGAAGACTCCGCGTCGAACAGCTGGACCGGGATCAGTTGCATGCCAAGGCTCCTTTGCGCAGTACCATGCGCTCCATGATTTCAAACGCGGCCATCCCGCACAGCATCGCGACCAGGAACACCGACGCCTCCGCGCTGCCGCCCGCGAAGGCGACCAGCGCCGGCCCCGGGCAGTAGCCCGCCATGCCCCAGCCGGCCCCGAACAGCAGGGAGCCGAGCAGCAGGCGGCGGTCGATGGCCTCCGCTCCGGGCAGGCGCATTTCCTCGCCCAGGAAGGATAGCGGCCTGCCGCAGGCCTTGCGGAAGGCGAAGTAACCGACCCCGATCGCGCCCGCCATCACGAGCGCCAGCGACGGATCCCACTGGCCGGCGACATCGAGAAAGCCCTGCACCTTGGCCGGATCGGCCATGCCGGACACCAGCAGCCCCAGGCCAAACAGCAAGCCGGCCGCGAATTGGACAATGATAACCATCGCGCTCTCCTTAGCCAAGTGCGTGCCGCAGCACGAACACGGCGCCCATGCCGGCGCCCATGAAGGCCATGGTTGCCGCCAGCGAACGCAGCGACAGACGCGACAGGCCGCATACGCCATGGCCGCTGGTGCAGCCGGAGCCCAGGCGGGTGCCGAAGCCGACCAGGAGGCCGGCCGGAATCAGCAGCGGATAGACGGTATCGGCCTGCGGCTCGAAGGCGTGCCCGGCCAGCGCCAACAAGAGCGGCGCGGCGAACATGCCGCCGATGAAGGCGATGCGCCAGCCGAGGTCGCCCGGCGCGGGACGCATCAGCCCGCCGACGATGCCGCTGATGCCGGCGATCCGTCCGCTGAACAGGATGCTCAGGGCGGCCGCCAGGCCGATCAGGACGCCGCCTGCCAGCGCGGCTCCGGGGGTGAAGTGAAGCAGGTCGATACTCATGTGGATTTCCTGGTGGGGGTGGGACAGTACAGCGCATACAGCAGCTCCAGCACGGCATGGGCCTCACGGCTGGCCAGCCGGTAGTAGATCTGCTTGCCTTCGCGCCGGGTCTCGACCAGGCCCTCCTCGCGCAGCACGCCGAGCTGCTGCGATAGGCTGGGCTGGACGATGCCGGTGGCCTGCTCGAGCTCGCTCACGCAGGCTTCCGCGCGCACGAGCTGGCAAAGCAGTAACAGGCGCGAGGGATGCGACAGGGACTTGAGCAGGCCGCAGGCCGCGGTGGCGGCGGCGCGCATGGCGTCGGGATCGAATTGGGGAGCGTGGGTCGGCATACGTTATACGGAATTATATAATATTCTCCCTGATATTGTGTCACATCAAGGAAATATCGTGTGGTTATGGTAGGTGCATGCTCACTACACCACTCCAGACCGCTACCGGACGCCGTGTGCTCGGCGCTTTCGCCCTCGTCCTTGCCTTCACCGCCGCGATCACCGGCGTTTCCCTCTACAGCCTGGAACGCACGCGCCACGCGACGGACCAGCTGGTCAACGAACGCCTCGCGCGCGAACGGGCCAGCGCCGCGCTGCTGGCGGAAGCGCGCCTCAACCACGCCAGCGCCGTCGCCATTGCCAACAGCGACAGCCTGGAGCTGGCCGACTATTTCAAGCTGCGCCTGACAGCCAGCGACGCCATCCTGGCCCAGGGTGAAGCCGCACCGGGCGCACTGGCCCCGGCCGAAGCGACCCTGGCCCACGCCATCGGCGCGGCCCGCGCCCGCTATCAAAAGACGCGCGCCGCCGTATTCGAACTCAAGGACATGGGGCGCACCTCGGACGCCAGCCGCGCGGTGGAAGAGCAGCTCGCCCCCGCCTTCGACGCCTACGCCCAAGCCATCCAGGGCCTGCTGGCCTGGCAGTCCGCCGCCGCGCGCGCCCTGGCGGCGGAGGTGGGCAGCCGCTACGCGGCCAGCCGCAACTGGCTGCTCGCGCTGGGGCTGGCCGCCTGCGCGGCGGCGCTCGGCCTGGCCTGGCGTCTCACGGTCCGCCTGGTCAATCCGCTGCGCGCGGCGGTGGCCTACGCCGAACACGTGGCCGCCGGCGACTTGAGCCGCACCCTGCCCCCCGGCGGCGCGGACGACGTGGGCCAGCTCCTGCGCGCCCTGTCGTCCATGGTGCAGGACCTGGGCCACAAGGTAGGACAGGTGCGCGCGGGCGCGGTGCTGGTCGACGCCACCTCGCGCGACCTCGCCGAGGGCAACCGCGACCTGGCCGCGCGCACCGAACACCAGGCCAGCGCCGTGCAGCAGACCGCGGCCTCGATCGAACAACTGAGCGCCAGCGCGCGCGACAACGCCCGTCACGCGCGTTCGGCCAGCGACCTGGCCAGCACCGCCAGCGCCGTGGTCACGCGGGCCGGTGCCGAGGTCGGCAACATGGTCGCGACCATGGAAGCCATCAACGGTTCGGCCCAGCGCATCGTCGAGATCACCGGCGTGATCGACGCCATCGCCTTCCAGACCAACCTGCTGGCGCTGAACGCGGCGGTGGAGGCGGCCCGCGCCGGCGAGCAGGGCCGCGGTTTCGCGGTCGTCGCCAGCGAGGTGCGCCAGCTGGCCCAGCGCGCCGCCACCGCGGCCAAGGAGATCAAGCAGCTGATCCACCTGTCGGCCACCCACGCCCGCGACGGCAGCAAGGTCGCCGACGCGGCCGGCGCCACGATGGCCGAAGTGGTCGACACCATCGGCCGCGTTTCGCGCCTGGTCCAGAACATCGACCGCGCCAGCGCCGAGCAGCAGGCCGGGATCGACGCCATCCACGCCGCCATGGGCAGCATGGACGCCGCCACCCAGCAGAACGGCGCGCTGGTCGAACAGGCCGCCAACGCGGCGGCCCACATGCAGGCGCAGGCGGCGGAACTGGCGGCCATCGCCCGCTCCTTCCGCACGGCGCCCCTGCGCCTGGCTGCCTGAGCGTAACGAACGTCGGCCCGCGCCCCGGCTTGGCATACTGGTCCTTCGCTTTCACGAGGAGGAACCAGCATGGACATGCAAGAATGTATCGAGAACTGCCAGCAGTGCCATGAAATGTGCCTGCGCGAAGCCATGACGCATTGCCTGCAGGCCGGCGGCGCCCACGTCGAGGCGGAGCACATGCGGCTCATGCTCAACTGCGCCGACATCTGCCAGACCGCCGCCAATTTCATGCTCAGCAACTCCAGCCAGCACGTGGCCGTGTGCGCCGCCTGCGCGGAGGTGTGCAATGCCTGCGCCGACAGCTGCGACCAGGTCGGCGACATGGACGATTGCGCCCGCATGTGCCGCCGCTGCGCCCACAGTTGTCAGGAGATGGCCGGGACCTGGCAGCCGCACTTGCTGAGCAGGCAAGCCGGAAGCACTCTGCGCCAATAAGCAGTCCCGAGCGCCGGGCGCACGGACGTGTTACCATCCGCGCCATGAAGCCGGTGCTCAAAGTTTTGCTGGTCTGCCTGCTCCTGTGCGCGGTGCCGCTACAGGGGTTCGCGGCCGCGACCATGCTGCTGTGCGCACCCGCGCGCACCGTGGAGCACACCCATGCCATGCAGGCCGACGCGTCACCCTGCCATGCCAGCGCCGGCCAGAAGGCCGACGGCGGCGCGCATCATTGCGCTTCCTGTGCGGCCTGTAGTATCGGCGCTGTCATGACCCCGGTCTGGGATCTGCCGCTCACCGCCCCGCTGGCGGCCGCCTATCTGCCCATCCCCTTCCAATCCCGGCACCTGCCGGAAGCCTTGCTTCGGCTGCCGGAACGCCCGCCGCGCGCGCTTTCCGCCTGAGCTGCCGCCCGTTCCGGCGCGGCTGATTTGCATTCGCCGTTTCAAGGAAGATCAATGAAGACTATGCACCGGCCTGCATGGCTGGCCGCCGCCTTGCTGCTGGGTGGCTGCGCCTCGGTAAGCCCGGATGGGGGTTTTGGCGCCGCCGCCGGCCTGGCCAGCGCCCATGGCGCTCCGTCCGCGCAACTGGCGCGCACCAGCCACGACACCGAGGCGATCGCCGCCCAGGTGGCCCAACAACTCAAGCAAACACTCGGAGTGGACGACGCGGTGCGTATCGCCGTGGTCCACAACCCGTCCATGCAAGCCAGGTACTGGGAGGCCGGCATCGCCGAGGCCGACCTCGTGCAGGCCGGACGGCTGCCCAATCCGCGCCTCGAATTCCAGCGCACCCACGGCGGCGACGCGCTGTCGATCGAACGCAGCCTCACGCTCGACCTGGTGCGGGTGCTGACCATGCCGCTGGCGCTGCGCGTGGAGCGCGGGCGGGTCGAACAGGCCAGGCTGGAAGTGGCCGCTGCCATCCTGCAACACGCGGCCGACACGCGCCGCGCCTGGTTCGAGGCGGTCGCCGCCCGCCAGGCGGTGGACTATGCGCAGCAGGTGGAGGATGCGGCCGCGGCGGCCGCCGAACTGACCGGCCGCATGGTCAAGGCCGGCAACAGCAGCGCCCTCGATCTGGCGCAGCAGGAAGCCTTCCAGGCCGAAGCCGCGGCCGCGACGCTGCGCAGCCGCCAGGCCGCCAGCGCGGCCCGCGAGCGCCTGGCGCGCCTGCTGGGCGTGTCCGGCGCGCCGGGCGCCTTCACCTTGCCGGAGCGCTTGCCGGACCTGCCCGCGGCGCCGGCCGAACTGGCCGACGTGGAGCGGCTCGCGCTGGCCGGCCGGGTCGATCTGCAGGCAGCCAAGGCGCGGACCGAGGCCACCGCCGCCAGCCTGGGCCTCACGCGCAGCACCCGCTTCATCAACGTGCTCGATCTCGGCGCCGTGCGCAACAGCGACAGCGGCGCGGCGCGGCAAAGCGGCTATGCGATCGCGCTGGAGGTGCCGCTGTTCGACTGGGGCGGCGCCCGCGTGGCGCGCGCCGAGGCGATCTACATGCAGTCGGTGCAGCGTTACGCGGCCGCCGCCGGCGATGCCCGTAGCGAGGCGCGCGAAGCCTACCAGGCCTACCACAGCGCCTATGCGGCCGCGCGCCATTACCGCGACCGCGTCATCCCCTTGCGCAAGAAGATCTCGGAAGAGACGCTGCTGCGCTACAACGGCATGCTGGTCAGCGTGTTCGAGCTGATCGCCGACGCCCGCAACCAGGCCGCCGCCGTCAGCGCCTACATCGAGGCTCAGCGCGAGTTCTGGCTCGCCGACACCCAGCTGCATGCCGCGCTGGGCGGCAAGCTGCCGCCCGACGCCTTCAAGGAGACCAAGCAATGACATCCCGCCGATCCTTCCTGTCCGGCGCCGGCCTGGCCCTGGCCGGGGGCGCCCTGGTCAAGCGCGCCGCACTGGCCGCCGTCCCCGAAGCGCCCGCCCAGAGCAGCGCCGCCACCCTGCCCCCGCCGCCGCCCGCCAGCGGCCGCCCGTTCCACCCGGTGGTGACCCTGAACGGCTGGTCCCTGCCCTGGCGGATGCACAACGGCGTCAAGGAATTTCACCTGGTGGCCGAGCCGGTGGTGCGCGAACTGGCGCCCGGCATGACCGCCAACCTGTGGGGCTACAACGGCCAGAGTCCCGGCCCCACCATCGAAGTGGTCGAGGGCGACCGGGTGCGCATCTTCGTCACCAACCGCCTGCCGGAGCACACCAGCATCCACTGGCACGGCCAGCTGCTCCCCAACGGCATGGACGGCGTCACCGGGGTCACCCAGCCCGGCATCGAGCCGGGCAAGACCTATGTGTACGAATTCGTCGCGCGCCACGCCGGCACCTTCATGTACCACCCGCATGCCGACGAGATGACGCAGATGGCGATGGGGATGATGGGCTTTTGGGTCACCCACCCGAAGGACCCGCGCCAGCACGCCGTGGACCGCGACTACGTGCTGCTCATGAACGCCTACGACATCGATCCGGGCAGCTATACGCCGCGCACCAATACGATGGTCGACTTCAACCTGTGGACATTCAACAGCCGCGTCTTCCCCGGCATCGACCACATGGTCGCGCGCACTGGCGAACGGGTGCGCATCCGCGCCGGCAACCTGACCATGACCAATCATCCGCTGCACATCCACGGCCACCGCTTCGAGGTGAGCTGCACGGACGGCGGCTTCGTCCCGCCCGGCGCGCGCTGGCCGGAGGTCACGACCGACATCGCGGTGGGTCAGATGCGCGCCATCGAATTCGTCGCCGATAATCCGGGCGACTGGGCCTTCCACTGCCACAAATCGCACCACACGATGAACGCGATGGGCCACGCGGTGCCGAACCTGATCGGGGTGGACCACCGCGGCGTGGCCGAGAAGATCAACCAGCTGGTGCCCGGCTACATGACCATGGGCGAGAACGGCGGCGCCATGGGCGGCATGCAGATGCCGCTGCCGGAAAACACGCTGCCGATGATGACGGGCGATGGTCCGTTCGGCGCGATCGAGATGGGCGGCATGTTCACGCTGCTCAAAGTGCGCGACGGCCAGCCACGCGGCGACTACCGCGATCCGGGCTGGTACCGGCACCCGGCCGGCACGGTGGCGCACGAGTGGACCGGCAGCGCGCCGCCCGTGGCGCGCGCCGGCGGCGCCACCAGCGCACCGGTGCCGGACCAGGCGGCGCCCCAGGTACGCAAGCCGCAAGGCCACGAGCACCACTAGCTGTTAAAGCTTGGTAACTCTGCCATACAATGGCATCTTGTTCGTCTGAACGGATGCCCTTGTGAAGCGTACCTATTTCGCCGCCGCCGTCGCCGCCGTCCTGCTGGCCGGTGGCGCCGCCTACTATGTCAAGCGCCAGCCGGCGGCTCCCGCGCCGACGGCGGCCGACGTCGCGCCCGAGACCGCGCAGCTGCGCGCGATCCTGGCCGCCTACCGCAAGATCATCGTCCTGGTGGCGGACGATGCCACACTGACGCCAGCCCAGCGCGCGGAAGTCAACCGGGTCGGACAGGCCCTGTTCCACGAAAACCAGGCGCGCCTGGCGCAGGCGGACGAGCGCCTCGCCGCACTGGTGCGCGCCAAGCGCTTCGACGCCATCGGCGCGCTGCTCGACTACGTGGAGGCGGCCCCGGACCTGTACGACGCCGACCGCCTCGCCTTCCGCGAGCTGGTGCAGGATCTGCAGCAGGAAGTGGCGCGCGACTCCTCGCTCACCGCCGTCAAGCTGCACAAGCGAATCGGCGAGGACCTCGACGCTCTGGCCGAGATCGAACGCAACTACGACCAGGAGATCCGCCAGGTGTTCGGGCGCTTCGAGACGCGCGCCATCGAGCTCAAACGCGAGAAGTGGGAAAGCTACGTGGCCCACCTCAAGACGCTCTACCAGCGCGAAGCGATCTTGAAGGACTATGGCGTGGTGCTGCCCTATCCGGCCAAGCCGGAAGCCGCCACCCCGGCGCCGCAAGAGGAGGCCGAGACCTTCGGCCGGTCGCTGCCGAAGAAAACCGTGGTGCTGACCTTCGACGACGGCCCGCACAAGCGCTATTCCGAGGAGATCGCCGCGATCCTGAAGCAGTACGGCGCGCCGGCGGTGTTCTTCAGCGTCGGCCGCAATATCGGCGCCGTCGACGCGCAGGGCAAGGTCACCCTCAACGGCGGCGCGGAAGTAAGCCGCAAGTTGAAGGCGTCCGGCTACGTGCTGGCCAACCATAGCTTCTCGCACGCCCAGCTGTCCAAGCAGACCGGGGACGGACTGAAGGCCGAGATCTTCCACACCGACGCCATCCTGAAGGCGGTGGACAAGGACCGCTCGTCGCTGTTCCGCTTTCCCTACGGCGCGCGCAACGCGGAAGGCATGCAGGCCCTGGCCAGCGCGCATCTGCACTCGGTGATGTGGAACATCGATTCGCTGGACTGGGCCGACCCGGTGCCCTCCTCCATCGCCGACCGCGTGCTGCAGTCGGTGCAAAAGGAAGGGCGCGGCATCATCCTGTTCCACGACATCCACGAGCGCACGGTCAAGGCCCTGCCGGCCGTGCTGGACCGGCTGGTGGCCGAAGGCTACCAGTTCGCCGGCTGGGACGGACAAGCGTTCGCGGTCCCGAACGGCGGCGCCGCGCCGGAACCGAAAGCGGCGGCGGCCGGCGGCTACGCCAATTCCTGGGCCATCGTGATCGGCATCGACGACTATGCCAAGTGGCCGCGCCTGCAATACGCCGTGCGCGACGCCACTGGCGTGGGCGAGCTGCTGGTGCAGAAATTCGGCTTCGCCAAGGAGCGCGTGATCACGCTCCGGAACGCGGAAGCCACCCGCAGCGGCATCCTGGCCGCCTTCCACGACCGGCTGGCGCACGACGGCGTGCAGCCGAACGACCGCCTGTTCGTGTTCTTCGCCGGCCATGGCGCGACGCGCAGGCTGTCGTCGGGGCGCGACCTCGGCTACATCATTCCGTACGACTCGGACCCGGCCCAATTCGCCACCGACGCCATTCCGATGACGGAGATCCAGAACATCGCCGAGAGCCTCGCGGCCAAGCACGAATTGTTCGTGATGGACGCCTGCTACAGCGGTTTGGGCCTGACACGCGGCGGCGGCGCGGCCGGCTTCCTGCGCGATAACGCGCGCCGCATCGGGCGCCAGATGCTGACCGCGGGCGGCGCCGACCAGCTGGTATCGGACGGCGGCCCGAACGGGCATTCCGTCTTCACCTGGACCCTGCTCCAGGGCCTGGGCGGCAAGGGCGACCTGAACGGCGACGGCATCATCACCGCCACCGAGCTGGCCGCCTACGTCGCGCCTGCCGTGGCGGGGGTGTCGCAGCAGACCCCGGCCTTCGGCAGCCTGCCCGGATCGGAAGGCGGCGACTTCGTGTTCGAACTCCCGGCCGAGAGCGAGTTCCTTGGTCCGCAGACCACGCAGCTGTCCAGCGACGCCATCGCGCTCAACACCAGGATCGACGCGCAAAAGCCCGCGCCCAGCGCGCCGGTGGTGGTGAAGGACCTGCAAGGCGGCGAGCACAAGATCGCCGCGCCGGTGGCGATTCCGGCCTCGATGCGCCAGCTTGCGCAGCGCGCCAACGACCGCGGGCTCCAGCTATACAAGGAAAAGCAGTATGGGCCGGCGGAAGTGCAGTTCACGGAAGCGCTCAAGCTGCGTCCGGACTTCGCGCTGGCGGCGAACAACCTTGGCTTCGTCTTCTACAAGCAGGACAAGTTCGCCGAAGCGGCGCGCTGGTTCGAAAACGCCGTGCGGATCGACCCCTCGCGCGCCATCGCCTACCTCAATCTGGGCGACGCCTACGCCAAGGCCGGCGTGCCGGAAAAAGCCCGGCGCGCCTATTCCACGTACCTCGAGCTCGCCCCCACCGCCTCCGCCGCCCCCTACGCCCGCCAACAGCTGGAACACCTCTAACCCCAGGGTCAGATCGCCCATTGCACCAAAATTGCCTATCCAGGCAATTTTTTGTGCAATGGGCGATCTGACCCTGGTTTACTGGTTTAGCCTTCGCGCTCGAGGTTGATGGTGTACTTGGGGAGCGAGACCACCAGATCCGTGTCGGCCACCACTGCCTGGCAGGACAGGCGCGAGTGCGGCGTGACGCCCCAGGCGCGGTCGAGCATGTCCTCTTCCCGGTCGCTCGCTTCATTGAGGGAGTCGAAACCCTCCTCGACGATCACGTGACAGGTGGTGCAGGCGCCGACCTTGCCGCAGGCGTGGTCGATGTCCACTCCGGCGTCGAGCAGCGCGTCGCACAGGGTCGGATGGCCCTGCACTTCGAACTGCGCGCCGGCGGGGGCTTGGTCGGGGTGCGGCTTGACCGTGACCTTGGTCATGCCTGGGCCGTGGCCGGGTAACCCGCCTCGCTGATCGCTTCGGCCACATCGGCTGGCGCGGCGTCGGTCTCCACCCGCACGCGCTTGGCGTCCAGGTCCACTTCCACCTTCGCGGCCGGATCGAGATCGCGCACCGCGCGCGTGACGCGGCCCGCGCAGTGCCCGCAAGTCATGCCGTCGACTTTCAGTTCAATCATGATGTTCGCTCCTTGCATAAAAAACCGGTTCACGCCGCCGGGCGCCAGCGCCGCAGCAGCAGCGCGTTGCTGACCACGCTGACCGAGCTCATGGCCATGGCCGCCCCGGCAATCACGGGGTTCAGCATGCCGAAGGCTGCCAGCGGGATCCCGACGATGTTGTAGATGAAGGCCCAGCCCAGGTTCTGGCGGATCTTGGCGTAGGTGCGGCGCGAGATCGAGACCGCGTCCGCCACCAGCGCCGGATCGCCGCGCATGATGGAAATCCCCGCGGCATGCACGGCGACATCGGTGCCGGTCGCCATGGCGATGCCGATGTCCGCCGCCGCCAGCGCCGGCGCGTCGTTGATGCCGTCGCCGACCATGGCCGTGCGGCGTCCGCCGGCCGCCAGCTCGGCCACCGCCTGCGCCTTCCCGGCCGGCAGGACGTTGGCGCGCACCTCGCCGATGCCGACCGCCTCCGCCACGGCGCGCGCGGCGCCGGCATTGTCGCCGGTGACCAGCACCGTATCGATGCCCAGCGCGCGCAGGCGCGCCACGGCGGCGCCTGCGCTGGCCTTGGGCAGGTCGCCGAAAGACAGCAGGCCCAGGACGCGGGCGCCGCCGCCGGCTTCCGCCGCCAGCCAGGAGACGGTACGGCCGGCGGCTTCCTCGCGCTCGGCAGCTGACGCGAGGGCTCCCATGTCGGCCTTCAGGCCGGCCATCAGGGCGCGGTTGCCGAGGTAGATCCGGCGCTGCGCTACGTCCGCGCCGACACCCTTGCCGGGGATGGCCGCCGCCGCGCTTGCGGGCGGGACCGCGCCCAGCTCCCGGCCCGGGGCGGTCGCCAGAAAATGCTGCACGGCCTTGGCCAAGGGGTGGTCGCTGTAGCGCTGGACGGCGGCGGCCAGGCGCAGGACCTCCTCGCGCGTACTGCCTTCCGCGGCCAGGACCGCGGCCACCGTCGGCTTGCCCTCGGTGAGCGTGCCGGTCTTGTCGAACACGACGACCTGGATGCCGTGCGCGGTCTCCAGCGCTTCCGCGTCCTTGATCAGGATGCCGTGGCGGGCGGCGACGCCGGTCCCCACCATGATCGCGGTCGGCGTGGCCAAGCCGAGGGCGCACGGACAGGCGATCACCTGCACCGCCACCGCGTTCAGCAGCGCCTGCTGCCAGTCGCCCGTGGCCAGGCCCCACCCAAGCAAAGTGACCGCGCTGACCACGATCACCACCGGCACGAACACGGCGCTGATGCGGTCCACCAGCCGCTGGATCGGCGCCTTGGCCGCCTGCGCGTCTTCGACCAGCTTGATGATTTGTGCCAGCAGCGTACCGGCGCCGATGGCCGTAGTCTCGAGAATCAGCACCCCGTCCGCGTTGACCGCGCCGCCCGCGACGGTGTCGCCGGGATGCTTGGGCACGGGCAGGCTCTCGCCGGTCAGCAGCGACTGGTCGACGTGGCTCGCGCCTTCCCGCACCCGCGCGTCCACCGGCACCCGTTCGCCCGGGCGCACCACGACGACATCGCCCACGCGCACCTCGGCCAGCGGCACCACCAGGTCACGCCCGTCCCGCCGCACGGTCGCCTGCGCGGGGCGCAGCGACTCCAGCGCGCGGATCGCCGCGACGGCTTGGCGCTTGGCCCGCGCTTCCAGGTATTTGCCGAGCAGGACCAGGGTGATCACCACCGCCGACGACTCGAAGTACAGGTGCGCCATGCCGTGGTGCGGCGGATTGGCCATGAGGTAAAGCGACAAGCCGTAGGCGGCGCTGGTGCCGAGCGCCACCAGCAGGTCCATGTTGCCGGTCCCGGCGCGCACGGCCTTGAAACCGGCGCGGTAGAAGCGCGCCCCCAGCCAGAACTGCACGGGCGTGGCGAGCGCCAGCTGGACCCAGGCCGGCAGCTGCCAGTCCAGGCCGAACGTCGCGGCCAGCATCGGGACCATCAAGGGCAGCGTCAACAGGGCCGCGGCGGCGACCGGCCACCACGCCGGCAGCGCCGTGCGCGGGGCGGGCATTGCGCCGCCCGCGAGGCTGGCCTCGTAGCCCTCCTTGCGCACGGCTTCGATCAAGGCCGTCGGCGCCACCTCGGCTTGCGCGACCACTTGCGCCTTTTCGGTGGCGAGGTTGACGGTGGCGGCGACCACGCCCGGCACCTTCAGCAAGGCCTTTTCGACGTGGTTGACGCAGGATGCGCAAGTCATGCCGCCGATGGCGAGATCGGTCGTCGCGGTGGGAACGGCATAGCCCTCGTGTTCGACCGCCGCGGCCAGCTGGCGCATCGGCACGCCGGACGCGAGCTCGACGGTGGCCTTCTCCGTTGCCAGGTTGACCGCGGCGCTGCGCACGCCGGGAACCTTGGCCAAGGCCTTCTCCACCCGCGCCGCACAAGAGGCGCAGGTCATCCCCGCCACGGAAAAACTGATACTGCTGGTCGCGCCCATCCCTTGCCTCCAGTGCCAATAACGACACTGTAGACCTTCCTACGATGGGAAGGTCAAGCGAAGCGCGCCGGCTCGGCCAGGATGGCCCGGATTTCAGGGATGCAGGAGCCGCAATTGCCGCCGGCGCGCACACAGGAGGTGACGGCCTCGACGCTGGACAGGCCGCCGTCGACAATGGCGCGCGCAATGGCGCCGCTGCGCACGCCGAAGCAGGCGCAAACCACGGCGCCGTCCTGGCCGCCGCCCAACGGCTGGCCTGCCAGCAGGGCCGCGCGCTCGGCCGGGGCCAGCGCGGCGCCGGCGAACAGGCCTCCCAGCCAGGCGCGTTCGGGCAGGTCGGGACGCGGCGAGACGAACACGCAGCGCGCCAGGCGCTCATCCTCCATCAGGGCCGCGCGATACACGCCGCCACACTGGTCCTCGTATTCCAGCCAGTCCGGCGCGTCGCCGGGCGGCACGCCGAGCAGCGCGTGCGCCCACCGGGCGGGCTCGCGCAGCGGACCGCGGCCGGCCAGTTCGTAGCGCAGGTAGCCGTCGCCCTGCATCCGGGTCCAGTGGGTGACGCGCTCCAGCGGCAGCGGCGTGCGGCTCAGGATGAAGGCGTACCAGTCGACCCGGAACGGCTCCACCGTCACCGGCGTGTGCTTGAACTCCGGTTCACCGGACACCGGATCGACCACCGGATTGACCACCGCGCCGATCCGCGCATCCGATGCGTTCGCGCCGTTCCAGTGGATCGGCACGAACACGCTGCCGCGCGGGATGCCGCCGCTATGGCGCACCTTGGCCACCATCGCGCCCCAGGCGCTGCGCACGCGCGCCAGTTCGCCTTCGCGCACGGCATGCAGCAGCGCGTCCTGCGGGTGCATGTCGATGAAACTCTCGCCGGTATGTTCGGCCAGGCGCGGCGACTTGCCGGTGCGCGTCATCGTATGCCACTGATCGCGCACGCGGCCGGTGTTGAGCACCAGCGGATATTCGCCGTCCGCCGCATTGGCGGGCGCGCGCGGCGGCGTCGGCACCAGGCGCGCGCGCCCGTCGGGATGCGAGAAGCGGCCGTCGCCGAACACCCGCGCCGTGCCGCCGCCGGCGTTGACCGGCCACTGTACCGGCTCCAGCGCATCGTACTGCGCCCGCGACAGCGCCCCCAGCGGTCCCAGGTCGAAGTGGCGCGCTCCCCCGTTCCCGTGGCTGGAAAGACGCGCATGTTCGGCGAAGATGGCATGCGGACCGTCGAAATCGAAACCCTGATAGCCCATGCGCCGGGCTACGCCGCAGACGATCCTCCAATCCGCCCAAGCCTGGCCCGGCGCGGGCAGGAACGCGCGCTGGCGCGTGATGCGCCGCTCGGAGTTGGTGACCGTGCCATCCTTCTCGCCCCAGGCGAGCGCCGGCAGCAGCACATGGGCATGGGCGTTGGTATCGGTCGCGCGCACCACATCGGAAACGACCACCAGCTCGCACCGGTCCAGCGCCCGCTTGACCTGGTCCGCGTCGGGCAGGCTGACCACGGGGTTGGTGCCCATCACCCACACCGCCTTGACCTGCCCGGACTCAATGGCCTGGAACAGCTCCACCGCCTTGAGCCCGGTCCGGTCGGCGATGCGCGGGCTGTTCCAGAACCCCTGCACCAGAGCACGGTGCGCGGCATTGTCCAAGTCCATGTGCGCGGCGAGCATGTTGGCCAGACCGCCCACTTCGCGCCCGCCCATGGCGTTGGGCTGGCCGGTCAGCGAAAATGGTCCCATGCCCGGCTGGCCGATCCGCCCTGTCAGCAAGTGGCAATTGATGATCGCGTTCACCTTGTCGGTGCCGGCGCTGGACTGGTTCACGCCCTGCGAGTACGCCGTGACGACCTTGCGCGTCGCGCCGAAGGCCTCGTAGAAGGCCAGCACGTCCGCGAGCGGCACACGGCAGACCCGCGCGACCTCCTCCGGTTCGACGGCCGCGGCGGCGAGCGCCGCGTCGCGCCCGGCGGCGTTTGCGCCCAGCCACGCCGCGTCCGCGTGGCCGTGGCGCTCGAGCCAGGTCAGCAAGCCATTGAACAGCCACACGTCCGTTCCGGCCTTGATCGGCAAGTGCAGATCGGCGCCGTCGCAGGTCGCGGTGCGGCGCGGGTCGATCACCACCAGCTTGGGCCGGCGCCGGGCGATGCGCTGATACAGAATCGGATGGCACCAGGCGGTGTTGGAGCCGGTCAGCACCACCAGCTCGGCTTCGTCGAGATCCTCGTAGCAGCCCGGCACCACGTCCTCGCCGAAGGCGCGCTTGTGGCCGGCGACGGCCGACGACATGCACAGACGGGAATTGGTGTCGATGTTGGCGCTGCCGATGTAACCCTTCATCAGCTTGTTGGCCACATAGTAGTCCTCGGTCAGCAACTGCCCGGAGACGTAGAAGGCCACGGCGTCGGGACCGTGCCGTTCGATCACCGCGCGCAGACCGGCGGCTACCCGTTCCAGCGCCTCGTCCCAGTCCGCCTCCCGCCAGCCGCTTTCGGTGCGGATCTGCGGCGCCAGCAGGCGCCCGTCCAGGTCGAGCGTCTCGCCCAGGGCCGAGCCTTTCACGCACAAGCGCCCGGCGTTGGCCGGATGGGCCGGGTCGCCCGCCAGGCGCATGCCGTCGGCATCGAGTTCGACGGCCACCCCGCAGCCAACCCCGCAGTACGCGCAGGAGGTGCGCACGGTGCGCGGGAAACGTGGATCGTTCAATGTGACTCCTTCAAGCGGCCTGCGCGCATAGCGCCTGTCCGAACAGCAGATGCGTGCGCAGCGGGCGCACGTTGGTTCCGGCACGGATCAAATCGAAATACCAGGGGCCGTCCTCCACATCGCCGTACAGCACGGCGCCGACCAGCCGGTCGCCCTGCAGCACCAGGCGCTTGTACACGCCGCGGCGCGGGTCGCGCAGCACCATGTTCTCCGCGCCCTCGGCGCCGACGAAGTCGCCCACGGAATACAGGTCGATGCCGGTCACCTTGAGGCGCGTGGGCGACGTGGACTGCACGAAGCGGCGGTGCCCCCAGCCGGCCAGGTGGGCCGCGCACACGCGCGCCTGCTCCCACAGCGGGGCCACCAGGCCGAACGTGGCGTTGCGGTGCTGGACGCATTCGCCGACCGCGTAGATGCGCGGGTCGTAGGTCTGCAGGGTGTCGTCCACCACGATCGCCCGCTCGCAGCGCAAGCCGCAGGCGCGCGCCAGGTCGACGCGGGGACGCACGCCGGCAGCCATCACGACCAGGTCCGCGGGCAGCACACGGCCGTCGGCCAGACGCACGGCGCTGACGGCGCCCTCGCCTTCGAGCGCCTCGGTCTGGGCGTCCAGCAGCACGCGCAGGCCGCGCTGCTCCAATTCGGCCTTGAGCAGCGCGCCGGCAGCCGCGTCCAGCTGCTGGTTCATCAAGGTGTCGCTCAGGTGGACGACCGTGACGGACATCCCGCGCCGCAACAAGCCGCTGGCGGCCTCCAATCCGAGCAGGCCGCCGCCGATCACCACGGCGTTGCGGCCCGGCTCGGCCGCACGCAGCATGGTTTCGACGTCGGCGATGTCGCGAAAGCCGATGACGTTATCCAGCTGATGGCCCGGCACCGGCACGATGAAGGGCTGCGAGCCGGTGGCGATCAGCAGGCGGTCGTAGCGCACTTTGACGCCAGCGCGCGACCTCACCTCGCGCCGGCGCCGGTCGATCGCCTCCACCGGATCGCCAGCGTGCAGCGTAATGCCGTGCGCACGGTACCACTCGCGCGTATGCAGCATGATGTCGTCCACTTCCTTCTCTCCCGCCAGCACCGGCGACAGCAGGATGCGGTTGTAGTTCCCGTGCGGCTCCGCTCCGAACACCGTGATCTCGTAGTGCTCGGGCGCCAGCTTGAGCAGCTCCTCGACCGTGCGCATTCCCGCCATGCCGTTGCCGATCACGACGAGTTTGGGCCGCGCTGTCATGCCCGCACCCAGACCTTTCCTTCGTCGACCCGCACGGCATACGCGGGCACCGCGGTGTCCGGCGCTTCCAGGCATTCGCCGGTGCGCAGGTCGAAGTGATGCTTGTAGATCGGCGAGGCGACCACGATGCGCTCGCCCAGGCTGCCCACCAGGCCGCGCGCGAGCACCGCCGCGCCGCTGTGCGGGTCCACATTGCCGATCGCGTACACGCCGTCGTTGGCGCTCAGACGGAAAATCGCCACCTGTTCGCCGCGCACCAAGGCGCACACGCCGGTGTCGGGCAGGATGTCTTCGACGCCGCACACGGCGGTCCATTCGGTGGTCGGCAGGTCACGGTGCATGATGTTCTCCTCTGTTTCGGTTCAGGCGATACGGGCGATCGGGATGATGTTCTTGCTGCGCTCCTCAAGCGTGGCCGGACGGATCTGGCCGCGCTCGGGGACGAACTGCACGTTCGCGTCCTGGGCGTCGCTGTTGACGAAGTGGCGGAAGCGCTTGCGCGTTTCCGGGTCGGTGACCGCGTTCTTCCACTCGCATGCATAGGCGTCGACGACGTGCTGCATGTCCGCTTCCAGTTCGGCGGCGATGCCGAGGTGATCGTCGAGCACCACCGACTTCAGGTAATCCAGGCCGCCTTCCAGGTTCTCGCGCCAGGTGCTGGTGCGCTGCAGACGGTCCGCGGTGCGCACATAGAACATCAGGAAGCGGTCGATGTAGCTCACCGCCGTCTCGGCGTCGAGGTCGGAGGCGAGCAGTTCCGCGTGGCGCGGCTTCATGCCGCCGTTGCCGCAGACGTAGAGGTTCCAGCCCTTGTCGGTGGCGATCAGGCCCACGTCCTTGCCCTGCGCCTCGGCGCACTCGCGGGTGCAGCCGGACACGCCGAACTTGATCTTGTGCGGCGCGCGCAGGCCCTTGTAGCGGTTCTCCAGGCGGATCGCGAAGCCGACGCTGTCGTCCACGCCGTAGCGGCACCAGGTCGAGCCGACGCAGGACTTCACCGTGCGCAGCGACTTGCCGTAGGCATGGCCGGTCTCGAAGCCGGCGGCGATCAGCTCTTCCCAGATCGACGGAAGCTGGTCGACCCGCGCGCCGAACAGGTCGACCCGCTGGCCGCCCGTGATCTTGGTGTACAGCCCGAATTTCTTGGCCACCTGCCCCACCGCGATCAGGCCGTCGGGAGTGACTTCGCCACCCGGCATACGTGGCACGACCGAGTAGGTGCCGTCCTTCTGGATATTGCCCAGGAAGTAGTCGTTCGAGTCCTGCAGGCTGGCGTGCTCGCGCTTGAGGACGAATTCGTTGTAGGTGGAGGCGAACACGCTGGCCGCCACCGGCTTGCAGATGTCGCAGCCCAGGCCCTTGCCGTGGCGCGCGATCAGTTCCGCGAAGGTGCGGATGCGGCCGACCTTCACCAGGTGGAACAGCTCCTGGCGCGAATAGGCGAAGTGCTCGCACAGGTGGTTGTTGACCACCAGACCCTGACGTTTCATCTCCGCCTTCATCACCTGGGTCACCAACGGCAGGCAGCCGCCGCAGGTGGTGCCGGCGCCGGTGCGGGCCTTGAGGGAGCCGATGTCTGCCGCGCCGTCGCGCACCGCCCCGCACAGCGCGCCCTTGGTGACGTTGTTGCAGCTGCAGATCTGGGCGCTGTCCGGCAGCGCGTCCACTCCCAGTCCGGCCGGCTTGCCGTCGCTGGCGGGCAGGATCAGGCCTTCCGGGGCCTTCGGCAGCGGCACGGCGTTGAGCATGGTCTGCAGCAGCGGCCCGTAGTCGGCAGCGTCGCCCACCAGCACCGCGCCCAGCAAGCGCTTGCCGTCGCCCGACACCACGATCTTCTTATACAGCTGGTTCTGTTCGTCGAGGAAGGCGTAGGCACGGCTGCCTGCGGTCTGGCCGTGGGCGTCGCCGATGCTGGCCACGTCCACGCCCATCAGCTTGAGCTTGGTGCTCAGGTCGGCGCCTTCGAAACGCGGCGCTTCGCCCAGCAGACTGCGCGCGGCGGTGCGCGCCATGTCGTAGCCGGGCGCCACCAGACCGTAGACCTGTCCGTTCCAGCTGGCGCATTCGCCGATGGCGTAGATATCCGGGTCGGAGGAACGGCAAGCCGCGTCGATGGCGATGCCGCCGCGCGCGCCCAGCTCCAGGCCGGCGCCGCGCGCCAGCTCGTCGCGCGGGCGGATCCCGGCCGAGAACACGATCATGTCGGTGTCGAGGTGGGTGCCGTCCGCGAAGCGCATCCGGTGCATGCCTTCGTCGCCGTCGACGATCTCCAGCGTATTGCGGCCGGTGTGCACGCGCACGCCGAGCTCCTCGATGCGCCCGCGCAGCATGCGCGCGCCGGCGTCGTCCACCTGCACCGCCATCAGGCGCGGTGCGAATTCGACCACGTGGGTTTCCAAGCCGAGGTCGCGCAGGGCCTTGGCGCATTCGAGCCCGAGCAGGCCACCGCCCACCACGACCCCGCGTTTGGACCTGGCGCTGAAGGCGCGCATCGCATCCAGGTCCTCGATGGTGCGGTAGACGAAGCAGCCGTCACGCTCGCGGCCGGGTACCGGCGGCACGAAGGGATACGAGCCGGTCGCGAGCACCAGTTTGTCGTACGCCAGCGTTTCGCCCGTAGACACGGTGACCTGGCGCGCGGCGCGGTCGATCGACACGGCCCGCGCATTCAGCTTGAGCGCCACGTTGCCACGCTCGAAGAAGCCCGGCGGCACCAGCGACAGGTCCTCGGCCGAGCGCCCGCTGAAGTACTCGGACAGGTGGACCCGGTCGTAGGCCGGGCGCGGCTCCTCGCACAGGACCGTGATCTCCACGCCCTCGGCGTCCGCCAGCGACTCGATGCATTTGTGGCCCACCATGCCGTGGCCGATAACGACGATCTTCATGTTTTGCCTCACACTCCGCGTGGCGCCGCTGCCGGCGCCGTTTCCAGGGATTCGATGCCGATGCGGGCGGCGATGGCGCACAGGGCCGAGACCATCACCACCGCGCTCAGGATGGCGAGGGTGTGCTGCACGTTGCCTACACCCTTGAGCAGGAAGCCTGCCGCCACCGCGCCGACGTTGCCGCCCGCGCCGATGATGCCGGCCACGCCGCCCAGCGCCTTGCGGTCGATGAACGGCACCAGCGCATAGGTCGCGCCGCAGGCCATGTGGGTGAACAGGCCGAACAGCAGCATGGCCACCACCGCCGCGCTCACCGCCGGCGCCTGGGAGAACAGGAACAGCCCGAAGCCCTCGCCCACCATCAGCGCGAACAGCAGGTTCACGCGGGCCGGCAGCTCGCCGCTGCGGGCGAAGCGGTCCGAGAGCCAGCCGCCCAGGGCGCGTGCGAACAGCGCCAGCAAGCCGAAGCTGCCCGCGGCCAGGCCGGCCGACTTGAGCGACAGGCCGTAGTGATCGACGTAATAGGTCGCGGCGATGTTGTGGATGAAGATCTCGATACCGAAGCAGGCGCCGTAGGTCACGAACAGCAGCCACACGCGGTAGTTGGCGCAGGCGGCGCGGAAGCTCGCCCAGCCGCCCTTCTTCCCGTTTGGCGGCTCGATACCGGCGGCGCGCAGGGCGTCGTAATTCCCTTCCGGGCAGTCCTGCGCCCATTTCCAGTAAGCGCCCGCCATCAGGATCATGGCCACGCCCGGCACCAGCAGGGCGACGCGCCAGCCCATGGCGCTATCCACGCCCAGCATCAGCACGGCCGTCAGCAACAGCGGCATGGCCGCCTGCGCCGCGCCGCCGCCGGCGTTGCCCCAGCCGGCTGACGCCGCGTTGGCGGTGCCCACGATGCGCGGACCGAACATGACGGAGGTGTGGTACTGGGTCACGACGAAGCTCGCGCCGACCGCGCCGATCCCGAGGCGGAAGATCAGGAAGCTCTCGTAGCTCTGCGCGAACGCCACGCCCAGCACCGGCAGCGCGCCCAGCAGCAGCAGGCCGGTGTAGGTCTTGCGCGGGCCATAGCGGTCGCACAGGGGGCCGACCACCAGGCGCACCAGGATCGTGATGGCGACGGCGGCGATATTGATGTTCGCGATCTGGTCGGCCGTGAGATGGAACTCGCCCTTAATGACGGGCATCAGCGGCGCACAGGCGAACCAGGCGAAGAAGCACACGAAGAAGGCGGCCCACGACAAGTGGAAGGCGCGCATCTGCGGCGTGCGGAAGGAGAAAAGATCGATGCTGTCGGCTTTGCTGGTCATTTGGTATCCCGTTCGAAAACAAAAAGGCGTCCGCCCGGGTCCAGACGCAGCAAGTTTGCTGCACCAGGCCAGGCGGACGCCGTTGTCCTTTGCCGGTCCGCCATTGGACCGGCACCGTTGTTCAGTGGGGATCTCCGTTGATCCGTACCCTTAGCTTTGCAAGACCTGTGCCAGGCTCAAAGCCGGGTTTCGGCCCCAAAAACGCCACATTGCGGTGCACCATGCGCGCTCATGATGCATTTGATGTTCAGCGGCGGATCGCGAAGGCGGCGGCATAGCCGGCCGGATCGCTGCCATCCCACACGACACCGTCGAGCAGGCGGGCGCTGCGCATGGATTCCGCCGGCATCGGCACCCCGGCCAGTTCGGCCGCCTCGCGGTACAGGTCGATCCGGTTCAGGCGGCACGCCACGGCCAGGTAGTCGGGGTCGGATTCCAGCAGGCCCCAGCGGCGGTGCTGGGTCATGAACCACATGGCGTCCGACAGGTAGGGAAAGTTGACCGCCCCGCCCTCGTGGAAGCGCAGGCCGTGCCGGTCCAGCCAGCTGCGGCCCAGGCCATCCTCATACTGGCCGAACAGGCGCGGCGCGATCAGCTCGCGCCCCAGCCCGACATAGGCGGGACTGGCCAGCACTTCGCAGGTGGCATGACGGTTGGCGTCGGAGGTCTCGATCCAGCGCGCCGCTTCGAGGACGGCAGCGATCAGCGCGCGGCAGGTGTGCGGGTGCGCGCCGGCGAAGTCCGCCGTCGTGGCCAGCACCTTGCCCGGGTGGTCGCGCCAGACCTGCTGGCTGGTCGCGGCGGTGACGCCGTAACCTTCGCGCACGGCGCGGGCGCTCCAGGGCTCGCCCGCGCAGAAGCCGTCCATATGGCCGGCGGCCAGGTTGGCCGCCATCTGCGGCGGCGGCACCGTCACGCTGGACACGTCGCGCAGCGGATCGATGCCGGCGGCGGCGAGCCAGTAATAGAGCAGCATCGCGTGGTTCCCGGTCGGGAAGGTCTGGCCGAAGGTCCACGGCCGGCGCGAACTGCCGCGCAGCCGGGCCAGGGACGGGCCGTCCACGGCCCCGCTTTCGGCCAGCGCGCGCGACAGCGTGATCGACTGGCCGTTCCAGTTCAGGCCCATGAGGACGGCCAGCTCGTGGTGCAGCGCCCCGACCCCGAGCTGCACGCCCGTCACCAGCCCGTACAGGGCATGGGCGGCGTCGAGCTCGTGGCGGCACAGGCGGTCGCGAATCGACGACCACGAGTTCGCACGCGAGAGCGCGATGCGGATGCCGTACTTTTCGTCGAAGCCCAGCACCGCGGCCATCACCACCGGCGCGCAATCAGTCAAGGGCATGAAGCCGACCCGTACCGTCGTGCGTTCGGGGGCGTCCGATCCGGCCACGTGGGGGCCGCTTGCAAGCAGGTCGGTCATGGTCATCCCAGCAGGTCCTCGACGTCGAGCAGGCGCTGGGCCAGTTCGGCCAGGCGCAGGTTCTTGTTCATCGCCATGCTGCGCAGGCGGGCGTAGGCCTCGGCCTCGTCGAAGCGATAGCGCGCCATGAGCAGGCCCTTGGCGCGTTCGATCACCTTGCGTTCGGCCAGCTTGGCGCGGGTATCGTTCAGCTCTTCGCGCAGGCGGCTCTCGGCCCGGAAGCGCGCCAGCGCCACCTGCAGCACGGCCCGCACCCGCTCGGGGCGCAGGCCATCGACCACGTAGGCGGTGACGCCGGCCTCCATCGCGGCCTGCATGGTGTCGGCGCGGCCGTCGTCGGTGAACATCACCACCGGACGGCGTTCGTCGCGCGAGGCGACCACGATGTGCTCCAGCACGTCGCGCGCGTCCGATTCCGCATCGGCGATCAGCACGTCGGGCTGGAGCTGGGCCACGTGGGCCGGCAGGAACAGGTCGGCCGGCAGCGCAGCCACGATCTCGTACTCGGGCGGCGGCAGACCGCTGCGCAGGGAGTCCAGCCGCGCCCCATCATCGTCCACGGCATGCACCAGAACGATGCGCAGGGGCCGGGTCATATCCGTCGTGTCCTTCATGCCAACCATCGTTAGCAAGAAGCAGGCCACGCCGCCCGAGCGCTTAGAACCCCAGCTTGGCCCCCGCACCCAGCAGGGTGGCGATGCCGAGCGCGGCGAAGATCGCGGCTGCCACCGTGTGCACCAGTTTCATGGGGATCTTCGCGGCCAGTTTGTCGCCCACGAAGACCGCCGGTACGTCGGCGATCAGCATGCCCAGCGTGGTGCCGGCCACCACCAGCAGCGGCGACGCATAATGGGCCGCCATCGCCACGGTGGCGATCTGGGTCTTGTCGCCCATCTCGGCCAGGAAGAAGGTGATCAGGGTCGCGCCGAACACGCCGAACTTGGTGGCGACCCGGGTCTCCTCCTCCTCGATCTTGTCGGGGATGAGGGTCCAGACCGCCATGCCGAGGAAGGACAGGCCGAGCACCCAGCGCAGCACCTCGGCGCTGATGGCCGACGTGATCCAGGAGCCGAGCGCGCCGGCCAGGCCGTGGTTGACGATGGTGGCGGCCAGGATGCCGAGCACGATCGGCACGGGCTTCTTGAAGCGGGCGGCAAGAATGAAGGCGAGGAGTTGGGTCTTGTCGCCGATTTCGGCGAGGGCGACGACTCCGGTCGAGACGAGCAGGGATTCCATATTTGTTTCCAGGCCGGTTCGAAGACGATTGACCACGGCGCATCCCCGGCCATGACGGAGGCGCAATGGTCAAAGGTCTTGCCAAGCTCGGGAACCGCTGGCGCCATGGCCGACCGGCCAAGTATGTTGACGCAAGCCTCTTCGTGACGAAGAGAGGCTACTCCCCAATGACCCAGCCATTGTAACAGCGGCGGCCGCCATGGACAAATTGGATCGGCTTCCTTGACGCGCGCTGCCACTTCGGTGCAGGCTTGCGTGATGAGCAATGACGAAACCGAAGACTTCCCCGGTCTCCCGGCCGACGAGGCGGAACGGCGCCTGCGCACCGACGGCCCCAACAGCATCCCCGACCGTGACCGCCGCGGCTGGTTCGACCTGTTCCTGAGCGAAGCGCGCGAACCGATGTTCGCCCTCCTGGCGGGCGCCGCCCTGCTCTATCTCGCGCTGGGCGACCTGCAGGAGGGCGTGTTCCTGCTCGTGATGGTCGGCGTGACGGTCGGTCTCACCTTCTACCAGCAAGGCAAGACGGAACGTGCGCTGGAGGCCTTGCGCGCACTCGGCAGTCCGCGCGCCGTCGTCATTCGCGGCGGACAGCGCCATATTGTGGACAGCCGCGATCTGGTGTGCGGCGACGTCGTGGTCCTGGCCGAGGGCGAGCGCGTGCCGGCTGACGGCCACCTCCTGACCTCGTCCAGCCTGGAAGTCGACGAATCGCTGCTCACCGGCGAATCGGCGCCCGTGCGCAAGCGGCCAGGCGCGCGCGACGGCATCGCCACGGCCGGCGGCGACGATACGCCGTGGGTCTTTTCGGGCACCCTGGTGGTGCGCGGGCGCGGCCTGGCCGAGATCACCGCCACCGGCGCACGCAGCGAGTTGGGCCGCATCGGCGCCGCGCTCGGCACCCTGGAGCCGGAACCCGGGCCGCTGCACCGCCAGAGCGAGCGCCTGGTCAAGAGGCTGGCCATCCTGGGCCTGGCGCTGGCGGCGGCGATGGTCCTGCTCCAGGGCCTGCTGCGCGGCGACTGGATGCAGGCGCTGCTGGCAGGGATCGCCTTCGCCATGTCGATCATGCCAGAGGAATTCACGATCGTGTTCACGGTGTTCCCGGCGCTGGGCGCCTGGCGCCTGGCGGCCGCGCGCGTGCTCACGCGCCGCATCGCGGCGATCGAAACCCTGGGCGCCATGTCGGTCCTATGCGCCGACAAGACCGGCACCCTGACCCAGAACCGTATGGCGCTGGCCGCCGTGTACGACGGCCAGTTTCCCCTCGCGCCCGGCCCCGGGCTGCCCGACAGCCACCGCACCACGCTGCGCCACGCCGTGCTGGCCAGCGAAGCGGCGCCCTACGATCCGATGGAGACGGCCTTGCGCGCCGCCGGCGACGAATTCGGGGCGGCCGTGCCGGCCGGCTGGACGCTGGCCCGGGAATATCCGCTCACGCAAGAGCTGCGCGCCATGGCCCAGGGCTGGGACAGCGGCGCCGGCCGCTGCGCCGCCGCCAAGGGGGCGCCGGAAGCCATTCTGCTCCTGTGCGGCGCCGACCATGCGCAGCGCGCACGCATCAAGGCCGAAGCCGAGCGCATGGCGGCGGAAGGCTTGCGCGTGCTGGGCGTGGCGAGCGCCGAGCTCGCGCCCGATGGCGCCTGGCCCGAACGGATCGAGGACCTGCGCTGGAACCTGCTTGGCCTGGTCGCGCTGGCCGATCCCCTGCGCGCGCCCATTCCCGCGGCCGTGCAGGCGCTGCACAGCGCCGGCGTGCGCGTGATGATGGTGACCGGCGACTATCCGCCGACCGCGCGCACCATCGCCAGCCAGGCCGGAATCGCCGAGGGGGCGCTCCTGGACGGTCCCGGCATCGACCGCATGAGCGAGGAGGAACTGGCGGCGGCCCTGCGCGGCGCCACCGTCTGCGCCCGTATCCGCCCCGACCAGAAGCTGCGCATCGTGCGCGCCCTGAGCGCGGACGGCGAGATCGTCGGCATGACGGGCGACGGCGTGAACGACGCGCCGGCCCTGAAAGCAGCCCACGCCGGCATCGCCATGGGCAAGCGCGGCACCGACGTGGCGCGCGAGGCGGCCGCGCTGGTCCTGCTGGACGACCAGTTCGAGGCGATCGTCGACGCCGTGGCGCTGGGGCGCCGCATCTATGACAACATGCGCAAGGCGATGACCTACATCCTGGCCATCCACATCCCCATCGCGGGCCTGGCCCTGCTGCCGCTCTTGCTTGGGCTGCCGCCCCTGCTCTACCCGGCCCACATCGTGCTGCTGGAGATGATCATCGACTCGGCCTGCTCGCTCAGCTTCGAGAACGAACCGGCCGCGGCGGATGCCATGCAGCGCCCGCCGCGCGCGCCGTCGGCGCGCCTGTTCGACCGACATACGCTGGTGGTGGCGTGGCTGCAAGGCCTGTGCGCGCTGGCCGCCGGCCTGGGCGCCTATATGCTCGCCCTGCGCGTCCTGCCGGAGAACGAGGCGCGCGCCGTGGGCTTTTCGGCGGTAGTCCTGCTCAACCTGGCCCTGATCTTCAGCAGCCGCGCACAAGGTTTCCTCCAGCGCGGCATGCTGGCGCCGAACAAGGTCTTGTGGAGCATGGCCGGACTGGCGCTCGTGCTGCTGCTGACGGCCCTGTACACCCCCTTCTTCGCGGAGCTGTTCCGCTTCGGGCGGCCGGGCTGGCGGGAACTGGGAGCGGCGCTGGCCGCGGCGGCGGCCGGGGCGGCCGCCTTCGAGGTCGCGAAGCTGGCCGGCGGGCCGGTCAGAACGGCTGCCGGTCGTTCGGCACGTTGACGAGGTAGTAGCTCAGCAAGGCGCCAAGCGAGATCCAGAGCCAAAAGAAGAAGAAACCGATCGTGTAGCCGGCCAGCGGCGGCCATGGATGCTCGCTGACCAGGGCCATGAGGTCCGACACGTCGAACAGGGAAAAGAATGCGCCTTCCGCCACGATGGCCATGAGGAAGGCTGGCCACAGGGTTTGCATCGCTACACGGCACATCGAAGACATCTGTTGATCCTTACTGGGCGGCCGGCGCGTCGGCCTGGATATTCACGGCGCCCTGGTCCGGCCAGCTCCAGCCGGCCTCCAGCCGCCAGGTACGGCCACCGTCTTCGGCCGTCACCTGCCAGCGCGCACGCTCCAATTGCGGCAGCACCGCGGCGAACGTGCCATCCCCATCGACCTTCGCCAACAGCTGCACGTCCTTGGACGGCAGTGTCGGGTGGGCCAGTTTGATCAAGACCGCATTGGGCAGGCCCGGCGCCGTGCTGCGCAGCGTCCCGCGCAGGACGCCCGCTGCCGGATCATAGCGCAGGCCCAGCGACAAGCCTAGTTGCGTCGCAACACGATCGCGCCGCAGGTCCTGGTTGATCGCCTTGCCCTGCTTGTAGTAGTCGCCCACCACCATCGCATCCTGGTGCGTCACCGCGAGATAGGATGCATAGGAACCGGCCACCACCACCGCGGCCGGACCGGCCATCAGCAGCCACGGCCAGCGGTGCTTCCACCACGGGCCGCCATCGGTGCGCAGGGTGGGCGTCGAAACTGCTTCCATTGTTTTCTCCTTGGGTCAGCGCGGCACGATGAACACGGCGTGTTCCTCGACCTTCACGGACGGATCGTCCTCCGCCGTGATCTCGAACTCGATCTTGTTGGAGCCGGTCTTGCCGACGCCGTGGGGAATGCGCACCCGTACCGGAACGGCGCGCGATTCGGTCGCCTGCATTTCGATTTCGTCGTCGCCTTCGAGATGGATGCCATCCAAGCCCTTGACCTTGATCTTGTACTCGTGTTCGTGCTCGCTGGTGTTCATCACCTGCAGGCGGTACACGTTTTCGATCATGCCGTCCTCCACTTCGCGCCCCATGGAGCCACGGTCGCGGATCACGTCCACCTTGAGCGGGGTGCGCAGGAACAGGGTGCCGGCGAACAGCGCCACGATCACGCCCAGCAGGCTGGTGTAGATCAGCACGCGCGGACGCAGCATGTGACGCGCGATCTCGGGCGTGCCCCACTTGTTCTTCATCGCGTGTTCGCTCGCGTAGCGGATCAGGCCATGCGGCTTGTCGACCTTGTCCATCACGCTGTTGCAGGCGTCGACGCAGGCGGCGCAGCCGATGCACTCGTACTGCAAGCCGTTGCGGATGTCGATGCCGGTCGGGCAGACCTGCACGCACATGGAACAATCGATGCAGTCGCCCAGCCCGGTGCGCTCGCCCTTGCCCGCGCCGCGCGGCTCGCCACGCTCCACGTCGTAGCTGATGATGAGCGTGTCCTTGTCGAACATCGAGCTCTGGAAGCGGGCGTACGGGCACATGTACTTGCAGACCTGTTCGCGCATCCAGCCGGCGTTGCCGTAGGTGGCGAAGGCATAGAACAGGATCCAGAAGGTCTCCCACGGGCCGAGCGCCATGGTGGCCACTTCCTGGACCAGATGCGCCGTCGGCGTGAAGTAGGCCACGAAGGTGAAGCCGGTCCACAACGCCAGGCCGCCCCAGATCGCGTGCTTGGCGAACTTGCGGGCGAACTTGTCGACCGTCCAGGGCGATTTGGCCAGCCGCATGCGCGCGCTGCGCGGACCTTCGATCTTCCGCTCGATCCACATGAAGATCTCGGTATACACCGTCTGCGGACAGGCAAAGCCGCACCATACCCGTCCGGCGATGGCCGTAAACAGGAACAGCGAGTAAGCGGAGATGATGAGCAGCGCCGCCAAATAGATAAAGTCCTGTGGCCACAGGACTAGTCCAAACAGGTAGAACTTACGGGCGCCGAGGTCGAACAGGACGGCCTGGCGGCCGTTCCAGTTCAACCAGGGCAGTCCGTAGAACACCAGCTGCGTCAGCCACACGCACAGCCAGCGGATGCGCGCATAGCGCCCGCTCACCTCGCGCGGGAAGATCTCCTCCCGCTTGGCATACATGTGGATGACGGCAGTCTGGGGTTCGGTTTGCTTCATGGTCTTGCTGACAGCAGGTTTCACTTCGTGGCGACGCTCGTCGGTTCGTTGGACAGGCTCCAGACGTAGGCCGCGAGCACGTGGGCCTTGCCTTCCCCGAGGAATTCCCCGAAGGTCGGCATGGTATTGTCGCGGCCTTTGCGGATCGTTTCCATCACGGTTTCCACGCTGCCGCCGTATAGCCAGATTTTATCAGTCAAATTCGGCGCGCCGATCATCTGGTTGCCTTTCGCATCGGCGCCGTGGCAGGCGGCGCAGGCGGCGAACTTGGGCTTGCCCAGTTCCGCCTTGACCGGATCGGCCGTGCCGCCGGACAGGCTGACCACGTAGTGCGCGACGTTCGCCACGTCCTGGTCACTGCCCAGGGCCGCGGCCATGGTCGGCATCACGCCGTGGCGGCCTTCCATGATGGTCTTCTTGATCGTCTCGGGCTCGCCGCCATGCAGCCAGTCCTTGTCGGTCAGGTTCGGGAAGCCCTTGCTGCCGCGCGCGTCGGAGCCGTGGCACTGCGCGCAGTAGGTCAGGAACAGGCGCTCGCCCATGGCGTGTGCCTTCTGGTCGGCGGCCACCGCCTTCAGGTCCGTCTTCAGGTACTGCGCGAACTGCGGGCCGTACTCGGCGTCGGCGGCGGCCAGTTCCTTCTTGTAGGCCTCGGCCGAGGTCCAGCCGTACTTGCCCTTGTTGCTGCCCAGGCCAGGATACAGCGTCAGGTAGATCGCGCCGAACACGATGGTGATATAGAACAGGAACATCCACCAGCGCGGCATCGGGGTATTCAGCTCGGTCAGGTTCTCGTCCCACACGTGGCCGGTGGTGCCGACCTGGTCCGCGGGGAGCTTAGCAGCTTCGGCCGCGTCGACCTTGATGCGCGACTGGGACCACAGCAGCAGGCCGCAACCCAGGATCGACAAGACCGTGATGATCGCGACGTAGCCGTTCCAGAATGGATCGATAAAGTCAGACATGGCTGTCCTCCTTGCCGGTGGCACGGTCGTCGTCGGCGAACGGCAGCTGCGCCGCCGCTTCGAATTCGGGCGCCCGGCGTTTGCTGTAGGCCCAGGCCACGATGCCCAGGAAAGTCGTCGTGCTCACCACGGTCATCCAGCGGCTCATTTCGTCAAATAGCGCTTCCATTGTTTCAGTTCCTCGATTTGATCTGAGTGCCCAGGCCCTGCAGGTAGGCGATCAGGGCGTCCTGCTCGGTCTTGCCTTCCAGTTCGGCCGGCGCGGCGGCGATCTCGGCGTCCGTGTACGGCACGCCGATGCGCTTCAAGGCGCGCATGCGCGGCTGGATCGACTGCGGCTCGAGCTTGTTCTCGGACAGCCACGGATAGCCGGGCATGTTCGATTCCGGCACCACGTCGCGCGGGTTGTTCAAGTGAGTCTGGTGCCACTCGTTGGAGTAGCGGCCGCCGACGCGCGCCAGGTCCGGACCGGTGCGCTTGGAGCCCCACTGGAACGGGTGGTCGTAGACGTACTCGCCGGCCACCGAGTAGTGGCCATAGCGCTCGGTCTCGGCGCGGAACGGACGAATCATCTGCGAGTGGCAGCCATAGCAGCCTTCGCGGATGTAGACGTCGCGCCCGGCCAGGCGCAGCGGCGAATAGGGTTTCAGGCCGGCCACCGGTTCCACCGTGGACTTCTGGAAGAACAGCGGCACGATTTCGACCAGGCCGCCGACCGACACCACCGCCAGCACCAGCGCGATCAGCAGCGCCGGGCTCTTTTCGATCATTTCATGAGTAAATTTCATTGTTCCGACTCCGTTTATGCGTGTGCCGCTTGGGTCTGCACCGGAATCTTCGCGTCGGCGAACACGCCGCCGCTGAAGGTCTTCCAGGTGTTGTACGCCATGATCAACATACCGGACAGGTAGAGCGAGCCGCCCAGGAAGCGCACCACGTAGTACGGATAGGTGGCCTTCACGCCCTCGACAAAGGTATAGGTCAGGGTGCCGTCCGGATTCACCGCGCGCCACATCAGGCCCTGCATCACGCCGGCGATCCACATCGCGGCGATGTACAGGACCACGCCGATGGTGGCGACCCAGAAGTGGATCTCGACCAGGCGCATGCTCCACATCTCGCGCTTGCCGGCCAGGCGCGGCAGCAGGTAGTAGATCGAGCCCATGGTGATGAAGCCGACCCAGCCCAGCGCGCCGGCGTGGACGTGGGCGATGCCCCAGTCGGTGTAGTGCGACAGCGAATTGATGGTCTTAATCGACATCATCGGGCCTTCGAAGGTCGACATGCCGTAGAAGGACAGCGACACGATCATGAACTTCAGCAGCGGATCGGTGCGCAGCTTGTACCAGGCGCCCGAGAGGGTCATCATGCCGTTGATCATGCCGCCCCAGGACGGCGCCAGCAGGATCAGCGAGAACACCATGCCCAGCGACTGGGTCCAGTCGGGCAGCGCGGTGTAGTGCAGGTGGTGCGGACCGGCCCACATGTAAGTGAAGATCAGGGCCCAGAAGTGCACGATCGACAGGCGATACGAATACACCGGACGCTCGGCCTGCTTCGGGATGAAGTAGTACACCATGCCCAGGTAGCCGGCGGTCAGGATGAAGCCCACCGCATTGTGGCCGTACCACCACTGGATCATGGCGTCCTGCACGCCCGCGTACATGGAGTAGGACTTGGTCAGGGTGGCCGGGGTGGACATGCCGTTCACGATGTGCAGCAGGGCCACGGCCAGGATGTAGCCGCCGAAGAACCAGTTGGCCACGTAGATGTGCTTGACCTTGCGCTTGATGAGCGTGCCGAAGAAGACGATGGCATACACGACCCAAATGACGGCGATCAGGATGGAGATCGGCCATTCGAGTTCGGCGTATTCCTTGCCGCGGGTGTAACCCAGCGGCAGCGTGATCGCGGCCAGCACGATGACGGTTTGCCAACCCCAGAAGGTGAAGGCGGCCAGCTTGTCGGACAGCAGGCGCACCTGGCAGGTCCGCTGCACCACGTAATACGAGGTCGCGAACAGGCCGCTGATGCCGAACGCGAAGATCACCGCGTTGGTATGCAGGGGCCGCAGGCGGCCGTAGGTCAGCCAGGGGATGTCGAAGTTCAAGGCCGGCCAAGCCAGCTGCGCCGCGATGAAGACGCCGACCAGCATGCCGACGACGCCCCACACCACGGTCGCGATGGCGAACTGCCGCACGACCTTATAGTTGTAATTCAATTCAGATTCCACAGAAGCTCTCCAGGATTTGCCTAAGGACCCCGACAGGTTAAAAGTCCATACGTGCAAAATCCTTGACCTCGGTCAAATTGACCAAAATCAAGAGCGTTCAATTTAACAATTGCGGAAAATTTAAGCAGGCGGGGCGCGGTCGTCGTCCTGCAGGACCTTCCAGGCCGGTCCCACCAGGTCGTCGAACTGGCCGTCGTCGGAGGCGCGGAAGAACACCCACAGGGCGGCGAACACCAGCACGACGGAGAGCGGAATGAGCAGATACAGGGCTTCCATGGTGCTTCTTTCTAGACGCGCCGCAGGCGCAGCGCATTGAGGACGACGGCGGCGGACGAAATCGACATGCCCAGGCCGGACAGCCAGGGATTGAGCAGGCCGAAGGCGGCCGCCGGGATCGCCGCCACATTGTACAACGTCGCCCAGGCCAGGTTCTGGCGGATCACGCGGCTGGTGCGGCGCGCCATGTCGGCGGCGTCCGCCAACGCCCCCAGGCGGCCGGACAGCAGCACGCAGTCGGCGTGGGTCTGGGCCAGGGCCGCCCCGCTGCCGAGGGCGAAGGACACGTTGGCCGCATGCAGGACGGCCGCGTCGTTGACGCCGTCGCCCACCATGGCCACCACCGCGCCCTCGCGCTGCAGGCTGCGCACGACTTCCAGCTTCTGTTCCGGTAAGCAGCCGCCGATGGCGGTGGCGATGCCCAGCTCGTCGGCCACGCGGCGCGCGGCGCGCTCGCTGTCGCCGGACAGCAGGATCACTTCCTTGCCGAGGCGACGGAAGCGCTCCACCACGTCGGCCGCCTCCGGCCGCAGTGCGTCCTCGAGCAGGAAGCAGGCGAGCCAGGCCTCGACCGTGCCCAGATAGACGCCGGCCCCCGGCAGGTGGCCGGGCGCCTCGCCGGCGATGCCGGTCACGAAGTCGACGCTGCCCAGGCGGAAGCGCACGCCGCCGACGTCGCCCTCCACGCCCAGGCCGGCGTAGTGCGCCACGTTCTGGGCCTGCAGCACCTTGCCCGGGGCCGCGGCGAGGAAGGCCGCCGCCAGCGGGTGGGCGCTGGACTGCTCGAGCGCGGCCGCGACCTGCAGGGCCGCGTCCTCGCGCAGGGCGCCGACCAGGAAGGTGCGGCTGACGCTGGGCCGGCCCTGGGTCAGGGTGCCGGTCTTATCGAACACGACGTGGGTGGTGCGTTCCAGGGTTTCCAGGGCGTGGCCGCGCAGGACCAGCACGCCCTTGCGCAGCAGCGCGTCGGTGGCGGCGGCCAGCGCCGTCGGCATGGCCAGCGACAGGGCGCACGGGCAGGACACCACCAGCACCGCGACCGCGATCGGCCAGGCCCGCGCCGGATCGTGCAACTGCCACACGACGAACACACCGGCGGCAAACACCAGCAGGGCCAGCACGAACCAGCCGGCCACCTTGTCGGCCCACAGTGCCAGCGCCGGCTTGCCCTGCCCGGCGCGCGCGGCCAGGCGGGTGAGCATGGCGAGCGTGCTGTCGCCGGCCGGACGCGCCACGCGCGCGGTCAGGGGCTGGGCGCGGTTGACGGCGCCGCCCGGCAGATCCGCGCCGGGATGGACCCGCTGCGGCTCGGATTCGCCCGTCAGCAGGGACAGGTCGAGCGCGCCCTCCCCCTCCAGCAGCAGGCAGTCGGCCGGCACCGCCTCGCCGGACTTGATCAGGACCACGTCGCCGGTGCACAGCTGGCTGGCCGGGATCAGTTCGGGCTCGCGCCGGTGCGGATAACCGGCGACGCGCCAGGCCGATTCGGCCGCGCCCTGCAGCAGCCGGTCGAGCGCGCCGGCCGCCTTGCGGCGCGCACCCAGTTCCAGGTAGCGGCTCCCGAGCAGCAGGAAGATGAACATCGTGACCGAATCGAAGTAGACGTCGCCGGCGCCGCGCGCGGTGGCGATCACGCTGCCCGCGAAGGCGGCGGCGATGCCGAGGGCGACCGGCACGTCCATGCCCAGGCTGCGCCGGCGCAGGCTGGCCCAGGCGCCCCCGAAGAACGGACGGGCGGAATAGAAGATGGCGGGCAGGGTCAGGCACAGCGACGCCCAGCGCATCAAGCCTTCCATGCTGGCGTCGAGGGTGCCGTCGTCGGCCAGGTAGACCGGCACGGCGTACATCATCACCTGCATCATCGACAGCCCGGCGACGAACAGCTGGCGGAACAGGGTCTTGCGCTCGCGCTCCAACTGGCCGGCGTAGCGCGCCGCATCGTAGGGATAGGCGCGGTAGCCGATCGCGTGCAGGGCCTCCAGCAGAACGCCGGGGCGGGTCGTGTCGTCCCAGCGCAGGTACAGGCGGCCGGTGGCGACGTTGAGGGTAGCCGAGCGCACGCCGGCCTGGCGCGCCAGGTGCTGTTCGATCAGCCAGGTGCAGGCCGCACAGCGGATGCCTTCGACGGAAAACACGGCTTCCCAGACGCCGTCCGCGCCGCGCGCGGCCAGGCGCTGCGGCTCGCTGTCGTACAGGGCAAAGCGGATCTGATCCTCGGGCGCGAGCCGCGCAGCGGGCGCGGTCGGCGCGTAGTCGCAGCGGTCGGAGTAATAGGCCTCGCCGCCGCCCGCAACGATGGCGCCGGCGACAGCGGCGCAGCCCGGGCAGCAGCACGGCTGGACCACGCCTGCCACGTGCACCGACCAGGACGCGCCGTCCGGCAGGGGCAGGCCGCAGTGGAAGCACAGCTCTGCTGCGCTGGTGGCCGAATTCACGTTGCTCATTCCCCCTCCGTCATCCCCGCGCACGCGGGGACCCCTGGTGCGCTGCGTGCCACTAGCTTCCTATCAGCGGCCCCCGCCTGCGCGGGGGTGACGGAGGACGGCACACGCCCCGTCATCCCCGCGCACGCCGGGATCCCTGGTGCGCTGCGTGCCACTAGCTTCCTATCAGCGGCCCCCGCCTGCGCGGGGGTGACGGAGGACGGCACACCCCCCGTCATCCTCGCGCACGCGGGGACCCCTGGTGCGCTGCGTGCCACTAGCATCCTATCAGCGGCCCCCGCCTGCGCGGGGGTGACGGAGGACGGCACACGCCCCGTCATCCCCGCGCACGCGGAGACCCCTGGTGCGCTGCGTGCCACTAGCTTCCTATCAGCGGCCCCCGCCCGCGCGGGAGTGACGGAGGACGGCACCCCCCCCGTCATCCTCGCGCACGCGGGGACCCCTGGTGCGCTGCGTGCCACCAGCATCCTATCAGCGGCCCCCGCCTGCGCGGGGGTGACGGAGGACGGCACACACCCCGTCATCCCCGCGCACGCGGGGACCCCTGGTGCGCTGCGTGCCACCAGCATCGTATCAGCAGCCCCCGCCCGCGCGGGAGTGACGGCGGCGAACCCGTTCATGCCGGCGCTCCGATGCACAGGCCGGCCATCGCCGGCGGCAGGCCGCCGGCGGCGCGCGCCAAGCCGAGCATACCGAAACCGAGTACCAGCAGGCCGCCCGCCACCCGCACGCGCCGCTGCTGCAGGAAGGCTTTCAAGCGCGCCCCGGCCATGCCGGCCACCAGCAGCACCGGCAAGGTGCCGAGTCCGAAGGCCGCCATGACGGCTGCGCCGCTGGCCGCGGAGCCGGCCGTCATCGCCGTCAGCAGCATGCTATAGACCATCCCGCACGGCAGCCAGCCCCACAGCGCGCCCAGCGCGACCAGGTGGGCGCTGCCGCCGCCGAGGCGGTTCACGCGCGCCGCCAGCGGCTGCAGGCGCCGCCACAGGGGCGCGCCGATGCCCTCCAACCGCGCGGCCGCATTCGACCATCCGGCCAGGTACAGCCCGAGCACGACCAGCATGACGTTGGCGAACACCTGGGCCCCCAGCTGCCAGCTGGCGGCCCGCGCCAACGTGGCCAGTCCGCCGAAGGCGCCGCCCGCGAGCGCGCCCGCCACCGCATAACTGCCGATGCGCCCAAGATTGTAGGCCAGCGTGCGCGCCGCGATGTCGAAGGCGGTGACCGGCGCATCGGCCGCGACCACGGCCACCGGAAAGCGGCGCGCCGGCACCTGCGACAGGGCCGCGACGATCCCGCCGCACATGCCGATGCAGTGGACGCTGCCGAGCAGGCCCACCACGAAAACCGGCGCCAATTGCAGAAACGTCATCGTGCCTACACCGTACGCGAATAGCGGGTCAGCGGGTGACCCTGCTGCAGGTAACGGTCGAACACCATGCAGACATTGCGAATCAGGAGCCGCCCCTTGGGCGTGACCGTGATGAATTCGCGGTTCACGTTGATCAGGCCGTCGCGCACCAACGGGCCCAGACGCTCCAGCTCGTGCGCGAAATAGCCGGCGAAGTTGACCGGAAAGTCGGCCTCGATGGCGCGCACCGACAGCTCGAACTGGCACATCAGCTGCTGGATGATGCGGCGCCGGACCAGATCGTCCATCGCCAGGCGGTAACCGCGCTGGATCGGCAGTTCGTTGCGCTCCAACGCGGCGTAATACTCCTCCAGCGTCTTGGCATTCTGGCTATAGGTATTGGCCACGGAGCCGATCGCGGACACGCCGCAGGCCACCAGATCGGCCTCGGCATGGGTCGAATAGCCCTGGAAGTTGCGATGCAGACGGCCCTGGCGCTGGGCCACGGCCAATTCGTCGTCCGGCTTGGCGAAGTGGTCCATGCCGATGTAGACGTAGCCGGCCTGGGTCAGGCGGCGGATGCACAGCGACAGCATCTCCAGCTTGGTCTCGCTGTCCGGCATCTCGCTTTCCTCGATGCGGCGCTGCGGCTTGAACAGGTGCGGCAGGTGGGCGTAATGGTAGATCGCGATCCGGTCCGGGCTGGCCGCGATCACCTTCTCCAGCGTGCTGTCCATGGTGAACATGGTCTGGCGCGGCAGGCCGTAGATGAGGTCGATGCTGATCGAGCGGAAGCCAGCCGCGCGGGCGGCGTCGATCACGGCGCGGGTCTCGGCCTCGGGCTGGATGCGGTTGACGGCGATCTGCACGTCCGGATCGAAGTCCTGCACCCCGAGACTGATGCGGTTGAAGCCCTGCGTGCGCAGGCGCTGCACGCGCTCGGGCGTGACCGTGCGCGGGTCGACTTCGATCGCGTATTCGCCCTGCTCGTCCGGCGCGAAGCGGAACCAGCGGCGCAGGTGCGCCAGCAGGCCGTCCATCTGCTCGTCCGACAGATAGGTCGGGGTACCGCCGCCGAAATGCAGCTGTTCGACCGCGTTCATGCCCTCGAACAGCTGACCCTGCAGGTCGATCTCGCGTTTCAGGTAAGTCAGGTATTCGTCGGCCTTCTCGCGGCGCTTGGTGACGATCTTGTTGCAAGCACAGTAATAACAGACCGTGTCGCAGAACGGCACGTGGATGTAAAGCGAGAGCGGCGCCGCCGTGCCGCGCGCGCGCAGGCGGGCGCAGGCCTTGGCGTAATCGCCCGGCCCGAACTCAGCTTGGAAGCGGTCGGCGGTCGGGTAGGACGTGTAGCGCGGTCCGTTCTGGCTCAGCCTACGGATCAGGTCGCTGTCGAACTCGACGGCCGGAATGGCGGTTTGCAGCATGGGGGTTCTCCTGGGCCGAGTGTAGGCGATGCCCGTCAGAAAGAACCTTGACCTCGATCAAAAACCTCCGGAATTGACCTGCATCAAGTAAAACATGTATTGTCGCGTATATCGGCATATGCGCAATAATTAGTGAGAATTGGTTCAGGAGCCACCGTGAGGAAGAATTTTCCCGTTACCCAAGTCGAGCGGCCCGTCGAGGACGGACGCTACATCGTGTCGCAAACGGACGCCAAAGGGCGCATTACGTACGTCAATCCCTACTTCATCGAGATCTCCGGCTTCGCCGAGAACGAATTGCTGGGCAAGGCGCACAACCTGGTGCGCCATCCGGACATGCCGCCCGAAGCCTTCGCCGACATGTGGGCAACCCTCCAGGGCGGCCTCCCGTGGACCGGGGTGGTCAAGAACCGCTGCAAGAATGGCGACTACTACTGGGTGCTGGCCAACGTCACCCCCATCCTCGAGGGCGGGCGCACGCTCGGCTACATGTCGGTGCGCAGCAAGCCGAACCGCCACCAGGTGGCCCGGGCCGACGCGCTGTACACGGCCCTGCGCAACGGCAGCGCGGGCGACGTGCGCATCGAAGCGGGCCGGGTGCTGCACACCGGCTGGCGCGGACGCCTGGCGCGGCTCCTGCACCCCAGCCTCAAGACCACGCTGGCCCTGGGCCTGGGCGGGATGATCGCCCTGCTCGGCGCGATCGCCGCTTACGCCGGTTTCGCGCTGCGCGCGCCCGGGCTGGTCCTGGCCGCGCTGGCCGGCGTGGCCCTGGCCGGCTTCCTGTGGGCCCGCCTGTGCCTGCACATCATCGGCCCGCTGGCCGCCGCCGCGGCGGTGGCGCGCGCCATCGCCGGCGGCAACCTGCAGCGCAGTTTCGCCGTCGACCGCCACGACGAAGTGGGCAAGCTCATGTCGGCCCTGCAGCAGATGAACGTCAATTTGCAGGCCATCATCGGCGACGTGCGCAGCTCGGCCAGCGCGATCGGCGACGCCACCCGCGAGATCGCCGACGGCAACATGGACCTGGCCCACCGCACCGAGCGTCAGGCCGCCAGCCTGGAAGAGACCGCCTCCAGCATGGAAGAGCTGTCGGCCGCCGTGCGGCAGAACGCCAGCCATGCCGAACAGGCCAACACCTGCGCCGCCTCCGCCGCCGGCGTGGCGCGCGAAGGCGGGGCCGTGGTCAGCCAGGTGGTGCACACCATGGACGAAATCAGCGGCTCGGCCCAGCGCATCGCCGACATCATCGGCCTGATCGACTCGATCGCCTTCCAGACCAATATCCTGGCCCTGAACGCGGCCGTGGAAGCGGCCCGCGCCGGCGAACAGGGCCGCGGCTTCGCCGTCGTCGCGGCCGAGGTGCGTGCCCTGGCCCAGCGCTCGGCCGCCGCCGCCAAGGACATCAAGCAGCTGATCGACAGTTCCCTGGCCACCGTCAGCAGCGGCGCCACCCTGGTCCAGCGCGCCGGCAGCACCATGGACGGCATCGTCGCCTCGGTCGACCAGGTGTCGGCGATCATGGCCGAGATCACGGTCGCCACCAGCGAGCAGAGCGCCGGGATCGCCCTGGTCAACCGCGCCATCACCAGCCTGGACGACACCACCCAGCAGAACGCGGCCCTGGTCGAGCACGCGGCCACCGCCGCGGCCAGCCTGGCCGAGCAGGCCCAGGGCCTGCTCAAGACGGTGTCCGTGTTCCGCCTCGGCCAGACCGCGCCCGCACCCGCGCCGGCGGCGCCGGCCCGTCCGGCGCTGCGGGCGGCGTAAAACGACGGCGTCAGGGGAACGGTTGACGAACATCAAATAGTGTCGAAATGGCCGTGCCGCGCCGTGCGGCCGCATGGACGCGCGCGCCCAAACGGGTCTAGGCTGATAGGGTCAACCCCTACAATCGGAGCCCGCCGCCATGACCTACAAGACCATCCTCGTCCATGTCGATCCCTCCCGCCACGCCGAGCAGCGCACCGCGCTCGCCGCCGGCCTGGCGGCCAGCTTCGACGCCCACCTGATCGGCGCGGCCATGAACGGCGTGTCGCGCTACCTGTTCCAGGACCCCGGGGCCGGGGTGGCGCTGCAGATGGTGGCGGCCCAGGTCGAAGCCCTGGCCGAGCAGGCCCGCATTTCGCTCGACCGCTTCGACAGCCAGTGCGCCCGCCTGGGCGTGAACTCGTACGAGCGGCGCCAGGTCAATGACGAGCCGGAGGGCGGCCTGGTGCTGCAGTCGCGCTACGCCGACCTGCTGGTGATCGGCCAGCCCGATCCGGAGGAAACCGCGTTGACCGTGATCGGCGACCTGCCCGACTACGTGATGCTCAACGTCGCCCGGCCGGTGCTGGTGGTGCCGTATGCCGGCCGCTTCGAGCAAGCCGGCAGCCGGGTGCTGGTGGCCTGGGATGGCGGCATGCCTGCCACCCGCGCCATCACGGACGCCCTGCCCCTGCTCCAGCGCGCCGCCAGCGTCACCCTGGCCGTGCTCGATCCGCGCCGTCATTACGGCGTCCATGGCGACCAGCCGGGGGCGGACATGGCGCTCTATCTGGCCCGCCACGGCGTGAAGGTGGAAGTGGTGGACACCAACGCCGGCATCGACGTCGGCAATGCCCTGCTCTCGCTGGCGGCCGACCACCGCTCCGACCTGATCGTCATGGGCGGCTATGGTCACAGCCGGTTCCGCGAAGTGGTGCTGGGCGGCGCCACCGAGACCGTCTTGCGCACCATGACGGTGCCGGTGCTGCTGGCCCACTGAGGCGGGCGCCAGCGGTGCGCCGGATCGCGTGCCGCTGGCCCACAATGGCGTTAAGCCAACCGAAGGAGACACCCATGCCAGTGCTCGAGTACACGCGCAGCAAGGGCAAAGGCTTGACCTACCTGATCGAATACGACCGGGCCGAATACTTCATCGAGCGCGACGGCGTGCTCAAGAAGGCGATGCCGGACGCCATCGTGGCCGGCGTCAACCCGTCGGAAGCGACGCCCGAGCTGATGCGCCGCATGGCCATCGCGGACATCGAAGCCCTGATCGGGATGGAGGAGTAGCCTAGCTCTCGCCCTGCCCGCTTTCGAGCAGGAAGGCCTTGCGCGCGAAGCGCTCGCGGATATCGAGCGAGACGATGCCGATCACATTGGCCGAGAGCAGGAAGAAGCAGTTGCCCAGCAGGGCGACGCGGCCCTCGCCATAGCCCATGTTCTGTCCGAGCATGGCGCCCAGAATATAGGCGAACGTCAACGAGAACCCCACGGTGCAGGCCACCGCCGGGCTCAGATAGGTGCAGGTGTACAGGCCCATCGACACCAGCAGCAGGCCGGCGTAATACGAATCCCAGGCGAATTCGCCCGGCGCGGACAGCTGGATGATGGCCACGATCCCCGCTCCCCAGCCAAAGTACAGGCTGCCCACCACCAGGCCATACCAGCGCAGGAAGCGCGCCGGCTGCTGCGTCGCCAGCAAGCTCGACAGCAGCGTCACCCCGATCACGCCGGCGCGCACCGCCCAGGCGTCGCGATAGGCGCCGGGCAGGCCCCACATGTCGAGATAACCGAAGCCGGCGTACAGCAGCACGGCCAGCACATTGGTCTGGATGAAGGCCCGGGTCTTATCTTCCAGCAAAGCCTTCTGGTAGGCATCCTCCAGCGTCCGGTCGAAACGCCGGGTGCCGTCGGGGCCGGAGAAGGGAGTCGTCTTTACGCGCTGAAGCATGTATCTCTAAGTCAACATTTATTGACACGCCCTATGATGCGCCGTGTTGACGAAAAGTACAACTGGCCGTTTCAATCGTGCTCAGCTCAAGCCGCGCACCAGCATCCCGACCGCCACCGCCGCCGCCACCAGGGCAAAGCCGCGCTGCAAATGGACCCCGGCCAGGCGCGCCGCGACCAGCCGCCCCCCCAGCATGCCGGCCAGGCTGCCGGCGCAAAACGGCAGCGCCACGGCCCAGTTCAGGTGGCCCGACAGCGCGCTCGAGGCCACGCCGGCGGCCGACACCAGCGCGATCACGGCCAGCGAGGTGGCCACCACCGCGTCCATCGACAAATCCGTAAAGCTGCGCAAGGCCGGCACCACGACGAAGCCCCCGCCCACGCCGAGCAGTCCGGACAACAACCCGGCGACGGCGCCGGACACCGCCATGCGCCAGGCGCACGGCGCGGTCCAGACGAAGCGGCCGGTGGCCGCCGCACGCACGCACGGGGGCGTCGCCGCACGCGGGGCCGCAGCGCCGCGGCTGGCGCGCCAGCCGCGCCAGGCCACGTAGCCGAGCACGAGCGCGAACAGGATGGTCAGCTCGCGATTGCCGCTGCGCTGGGCCAGCCACAGCCCAAGCGGCGAACACAGCATGCCCACGGCGGCCATCAGCAGCGCGGCGCGATAGCGCACGATCCCGGCCCGCAAGCCCAGCCCCGCGCCGAGCGCCGCGGCCATGCCGACCGCCACCAACCCGATCGGCCCGGCCTCGGCCAGGCGCAGGTGGGCGCCGAACAGCAGCAAAGGCACGGCCAGGATCCCGCCGCCGGCCCCGGTCAGGGCCAGGATCGTGCCCGTCACCAGGCCGAGCAGGAGGTACAGCGTCACGGGCGCTTGCCCCGGCCGAGCAAGGTGTACAGCGGACAGAAACCGGACAGGCCGGTCACAAGCGGCACGAGGCCGACCAGGCCCCACCAGCGCGCATTGCCGTCCAGAATAAATAGCAGCGATAACAGCAACAGGCCGGCAACGACGCGCAGCGGACGCTCGATGGAACTCAGATTGGCTTGCATGGTTTCTCCTTGTTGGTGGTGGGAATCATCATTTCACGTCCGCCAGCTCCGGACGCACCATCCATTCGCGTCCCTTGAGCATGCCTTCCCAGTACAAAGGCGGCAGTATACGTTCCTTCAGCAGCCAGGCCAGACGCGACGGCCGGGTGCCATCGATCAGCCAGGACGGAAAGCTCGGCTTGAGCTTGCCGCCATAGGTGAATTCGGCCAGCACGATCTTGCCGCGTTCCACCGTCAGCGGGCAGGAGCCATAGCCGTCATAGCGCGCCTCGCCCTTGGCCTTGCCGAGCGCGGCCAGCACGTTGTGCGCGACCACGGGCGCCTGGGCGCGCGCGGCGGCGGCGGTTTTCGCGTTCGGCGCGCTGCAGGCGTCGCCCAGGCCATGCACGTTCTCGAATTGCACGTGGCGCAGGCTGTGCTGGTCGACCGCGACCCAGCCCGCCGCATCGGCCAGCGGGCTGACGCGCACGAAGTCCGGTGCGACCTGGGGCGGCACCACGTGCAGCAGGTCGAACTGCTCGGTCACCAGGCTATGGCTGCCGTCGGCTTCCGTCCGCACGAAGCGCGCGCTGCGGGTGGCGCCGTCGACGCCCACCAGGCGGTGCTGGAAGTTCAGGCCGATGCCGTAGGACTGCACGTATTCCATCAGGGCCGGCACGTAGTCGGGCACGCCGAACAGGGCCGGACCGGCCGAGTAAAAGCCGATGCCGACCTCCGCCAGCCGGCCCGCGCGCCGCCAATGGTCGGCCGCCAGGTACATCGCCTTTTGCGGCGCGCCGGCGCACTTGATCGGCATCGGCGGCTGGGTGAACAGCGCGCGCCCGCCCTGCAGGCCGCGCACCAGCTCCCAGGTGTAGGGCGCGAGGTGATACAGGTAATTGGAGGTGACGCCATTGCGCCCCAGCGTGTCGGACAAGCCCTCGATGGCATGCCAGTCCAGCTTGAGGCCGGGGCAGACGATCAGCTGGCGATAGTGAACGACCCGGCAGCCGTCCAGCACCACGCAGTGGCGCTCCGGCTCGAAGGCCGCCACCGCCGCCTTGATCCAGCGGGCCCGCTGCGGAATGAGCTGGCCGAGCGGACGCACGGTGCGGTGCGCGTCGAACACGCCGCCGCCCACCAGGGTCCAGCCGGGCTGGTAGTAGTGCACGTCGGCCGGGTCGATGATCGCCACGTCCAGCTCGGGATCGCGCGCCAGCAGGCTGGCCGCCACGGCGATGCCAGCCGCGCCGCCGCCGACGATCACCACCTCGTGCGAGGCTTCCGCCACTTCCAGCGGCGTGCGGCCGCCGTTGGCGATGCGGCGCACCACGCCCTTCAGGTCGTAGCCGGCGCGGGCGGCCGCGTCCAGGATCCAAGGCAGCGGCATCGACCCCGCCTGCGCCAGCGCCCACATCGTGGTCGAGCGCATGCCGGTGCGGCAATAGGCCAGCACCGGCTTGGGCAGGGACGCGCAGGCGGCGCCGAGCAGGCGGCCCTGCTCGTCCGTCACCTTGCCCGATTCGGCCGGCAGGTAGTGGGTGGCCAGTCCCGCGGCGTGGGCGGCCTGTTCGATCTGCGCGAACAGGGGCTGGTCGGCGCCCTCCCCGTCCGGCCGGTTGCACACGATGGCGCGAAACCCCGCCTCCTTCAGCGTGGCGATGTCCGCGGGCTGGATCTGGGGGGCGACCGAGAGTTCAGCAGTCAGTTGGCGAATTTCCATGGAACGGGCTCCGGTCACAGTGCGTCGATTGGGATCTTGAGGTAGCGCTGGCCGTTCGCTTCCGGCTCCGGCAGGTGGCCGGCGCGCATGTTGACCTGCACCGAAGGCAGGATCAGCACCGGCATTTCCAGGGTCGCATCGCGCTGCTGGCGCATGGCCACGAATTCGTCCTCGCTGATGCCGTCGCGCACGTGGATATTGGCGCGCCGCTCCTCGGCCACGGTGCTGACGTAGGCCAGCGGGCGTCCGCCCGGCTGGTAGTCGTGGCACATGTAGAGCCGGGTGTCCGGCGGCAGGCTCAGGACGCGGTTGATCGAGCGGTACAGGATGCGCGGGTCGCCGCCGGGAAAGTCGCAACGCGCGGTGCCGTAGTCCGGCATGAACAGGGTGTCGCCCACGAAGGCCGCGCTCTGCGCGCCGTCCTCGACCACGTAGGTCATGCAGGCCGGCGTATGTCCGGGCGTATGCAGCGCGCGCGCCTTGAGGCGGCCGATGCTGAACGCCGCGTTGTCCGCGAACAGGTGGTCGAACTGGCTGCCGTCGCGGGCAAAACCCGGCCCCGCGTTGAACAACTGACCGAACACGTTCTGCACCACCGTCACCTGGTGGCCGATCGCGATCTTGCCGCCCAGCGCGGCTTTCAGGTAAGGCGCGGCCGACAGGTGGTCGGCGTGGACGTGGGTCTCCAGGATCCATTCCACCTTCGCTTCCAGCGCGCGCACGCGCTCGATCAGGCGGTCGGCGCTGGCATGGCTGGTGCGGCCCGACTTGGGATCGTAGTCGAGCACACTGTCGACCAGGGCGCAGGCGCGGGTGGCGGGGTCCAGGATCAGGTAACTGACGGTCCAGGTCTTGGGGTCGAAGAAGCCTTCGACTTGCATGGGTTGGGACATGGGTGCTCCTCCGGTGGTGTTTCCATTCCAGTCTGCAAGCTTTGTGCCACATCAAAAACCTAAGCTAAGTCATTGACGGGGAACGGATTGCATGACCCGGCCCGGCTAGCCGGCGCTGCCAAGTGGCAGAAAAATGGCAGCGTCATGACAGTACTGGCAGTTACGGTGCATAATGAACCAATGAGCGACATGAAAGCGCAGGCCCAGGTCCTGATCTCTTACCTGGAACAGGAGGCGCAACCGGCCATCGTGCTGGACCGCGACTACAACATCCTGGCCGCCAACAGCGCCTACCAGCGGGATTTCGGCGCCGCCGGAGCGCCCGCGATCGTCGGGCGCAAGTGCTTCGAGGTGTCCCACCGCTACACCCGCCCGTGCGACCAGGCCGGCGAGCATTGCCCCATGCGTAAGGCGCTGGAGCGGCGCGGGCCGGACCGGGTGCTGCACGTGCATCACACCCCGCGCGGGGCGGAGCATGTGGACGTCGAGCTGCGGCCCCTGCTCGACGCGCGACACCAGGTGGTCGGTTTCGTCGAGCGCCTGGCCACGGTGCGCAGCGCCTCGGCGCGAGCCAGCCAGGACGGACTGGTCGGCCGCTCGCACGCCTTCATGCGCGCCCTGTCGGCCTTGCAGCGGGTGGCGCCGTCCACCCTGCCCGTGCTGCTGATGGGCGAATCGGGGACGGGCAAGGAGCTGTTCGCCCGCGCCCTGCACGAATCGAGCGAACGCGCGCGCGGACCCTTCGTGGTGGTGGACTGTTCCGGCCTGACCGAGACGCTGTTCGAAAGCGAATTGTTCGGCTACGAGAAAGGCGCCTTCACCGGCGCAGTGGCGCGCAAGGCCGGCCTGGTGGAAACGGCGCGCGGCGGCACCTTGTTCCTGGACGAGATCGGGGACGTGCCGCTCGGGATGCAGGTCAAGCTCCTGCGCCTGATCGAGGCAGGCACCTTCCGCCGCGTGGGGGGAGTGGAAACCCTGCATGCGGACTTCCGCCTGGTCGCCGCCACCCACAAGCCCTTGCAGGAGATGGTCGCCGATGGCCGCTTCCGGCAGGACCTGTACTACCGCATCAGCGCCTATCCGATCCACCTGCCCGCCCTGCGCGAACGCTCCGACGACCTGCCGCTCCTGATCGAGTCCTTCCTGCGGCGCCGCCCGGATGTGCGGGTGCGGCCCGAAGCGCTGGCCCGGCTCTCCGCCTACGCCTGGCCCGGCAACGTGCGCGAGCTGCGCAACGTGCTCGAACGCGCCCTGCTGTTCGCCGATGCCGGCGAGATCGGGCTGGACCAGCTTCCGCCCCTGGGCAGTGCGCCTGCGAGCGGCGCCCGCCCCCAGCTCGGCGACGACGAACTGGCCCGCATCGCCGCCAGCTTCCGCGGCACCCGGCACGAGCTCGCGCGCCACCTTGGCGTGGCCGAACGCACCTTGTACCGCCGCCTGAAAGCCCTGAAGCTTACTTAAATAGCGGGCAGTAAGCCGTCGCGCCGCCCAGGTTGGCGCCGCTCGTGCCGTCCGGGCCGATCATCTTGATGAAGCCATTGGGGCCGCGCTGGCCGCAACTGGCGTGCACGAAATGGATGCCGGGGCCGCCGCGTGTATACAGTTCGCCGCACAGGGCGAGCCGGTCGCGCGGACGGATCACGCTCAGGCCCTCGGGCACGGCCGGCGTGGCGCGCCGGTAGCCGGCCACGAACACGTTGTCGACCGCCACGTCGTACACCTTCCCGTCCTGGTCGGCCCGCACTTTGAGGTGCGTGTGCGACAGCTCCACGCCCTTGCGGAAGCGGCCGTGCGTAAACGTTGGCCCCCGCACCACCTCGCCCGACAGGTAGGTACCCTGGTGCGCCGCGCACACGGCCGCCTCGTCGGCCCAAGCCGTCGCGGCCACCGCGCACAACATCAATACACCGAGACAGCGCCGCCCATGATTCATGGTTATCCTTTCAACAAAGCGATGGCTGGAAGCTTAACCTCGTCCCCTATGGGAAGCCCAGCAAAATATGTTACCCTCCCGTGCCAACTCGGCAAGCCAGGGTTTTTGATGGACCCGGCGTGCAACGTTACCCGCGGCCGCACGCCGATCGAACCGCGCGACACGATCGCGCAACGAAGGAACACGAATGAGCAAGCTTGACCCCTTGCGCCTGCACGTACCCGAACCTACGGGACGGCCAGGCTGCGCCACCGATTTCTCCTACCTGCGCGTGTCGCCCGCCGGCGCCGTGCGCAAGCCTCCGGTCGACGTCCTCCCGATGGACACGCGCGACATGGCCTATTCGCTGGTGTCGGTACTCGACCAGCAAGGCAACGCGGTCGGACCGTGGGCGCCCGACATCGACCTCGACACCAAGCGCGCCGGCCTGCGCACCATGATGAAGACCCGCGTCTTCGACGGCCGCATGCTGCTCGCGCAGCGCCAGAAGAAGATGTCGTTCTACATGCAGAGCCTGGGCGAAGAAGCCATCGGCACCGCCCAGACCATGGCGCTGGAGGAGGACGACATGTGCTTCCCGACCTACCGCCAGCAAAGCATCCTGCTCGCGCGCGACTACTCGATGGTCGACATGATGTGCCAGCTGATGTCCAACGAGCGCGACCCGCTCAAGGGCCGTCAGCTGCCGGTGATGTACTCGGTGAAGAAGAAAGGCTTCTTCTCCATCTCCGGCAACCTCGCCACCCAATATATCCAGGCCGTGGGCTGGGCCATGGCCTCCGCCATCAAGGGCGACACCCGCATCGCTTCGGCCTGGATCGGCGACGGCGCCACCGCCGAAGGCGACTTCGACACCGCCCTCACCTTCGCCCACGTGTACAACGCCCCGGTGATCCTGAATGTGGTCAACAACCAGTGGGCCATCTCGACCTTCCAGGCCGTGGCCGGCGGCGAGAACACCACCTTCGCTTCGCGCGGCGTCGGCTGCGGCATCGCCTCCCTGCGCGTGGACGGCAACGACTTCCTGGCCGTGTACGCCGCCTCCAAGTGGGCCGCCGAACGCGCCCGCAGCAACCTCGGCCCGACCCTGATCGAATGGGTCACCTACCGCGCCGGCCCGCACTCGACCTCGGACGACCCGTCCAAGTACCGCCCGGCCGACGACTGGAACAACTTCCCGCTCGGCGACCCGATCGCCCGCCTCAAGCAGCACCTGATCAACGCCTCCGCCTGGTCCGAAGAGGAGCATGAGGAGACCCAGCGCGCGCTGGAAGCCGAAGTGCTGGCCGCGCAGAAGGAAGCGGAGCAGTACGGCACCCTGGCCACCGGCCACGTATTCAGCCCGGCCCAGATGTTCGAGGACGTCTACAAGGACATGCCCGAACACCTGCGCGTGCAGCGCCAACAGCTGGGGATCTGACGAGATGGAAGACAAAGTGAACGACAAGAAGACATCCATGACGATGATCCAGGCCCTGCGTTCGGCCATGGACATCATGCTGGAGAAGGACGACAACGTGGTCGTCTACGGCCAGGACGTGGGCTACTTCGGCGGCGTGTTCCGCTGCACCGAAGGCCTGCAGAAGAAATACGGCAAGGCGCGCGTGTTCGACGCCCCGATTTCGGAAGGCGGCATCGTGGGCACGGCGATCGGCATGGGCGCCTACGGCCTGCGGCCCTGCATCGAGATCCAGTTCGCCGACTATATCTACCCGGCCTACGACCAGATCGTATCCGAAGCGGCGCGCCTGCGCTTCCGCTCGGCCGGCGACTTCACCGCCCCGATCACGATCCGCACGCCCTGCGGCGGCGGCATCTACGGCGGCCAGACCCACAGCCAGTCCCCGGAAGCGGTGTTCGCCCACGTGTGCGGCTTGCGCACGGTGATGCCGTCCAATCCGTACGACGCCAAGGGCCTCCTGATCTCCTCGATCGAGAACGACGACCCGGTGATCTTCCTGGAGCCGAAGCGCCTGTACAACGGCCCCTTCGACGGCCACCACGACCGCCCGGTCGTACCCTGGTCGCAGCATCCGCTGGGCGAAGTCCCGGAGGGCTACTACAACGTCCCGTTGGACAAGGCCGCCATCTTCCGGCCCGGCAAGGAGCTGACCGTGCTCGCCTACGGCACCATGGTGTGGGTGTGCGAGGCGGCCGCGCGCGAAAGCGGGATCGACGCCGAGATCATCGACCTGCGCAGCCTGTGGCCGTTGGACCTGCCGACCATCCTCGAATCGGTCAAGAAGACCGGCCGCTGCGTGGTCGTGCACGAGGCGACCCGCACCTGCGGCTTCGGCGCGGAGCTGGTCTCGCTGGTGCAGGAACACTGCTTCTACCATCTGGAAGCGCCGATCGAGCGTGTGACGGGGTGGGATACGCCGTATCCGCACGCCCAGGAATGGGCCTACTTCCCCGGCCCGGCCCGCGTGGCCGAGGCATTCAAACGCACGCTGGAGGCATAACAGATGGGTATTCATGTCATCAAGATGCCGGACATCGGCGAAGGCATCGCAGAAGTAGAACTGGTCATGTGGCACGTGAAGGTCGGCGACACGATCACCGAGGACCAGATCCTGGCCGACGTCATGACCGACAAGGCCACGATCGAAATTCCGTCGCCCGTGCACGGCAAGGTCGCCGCGCTCGGCGCCGCCGCCGGCACCGTCATGGCGGTCGGTTCCGACCTGATCCACATCGAAGTCGAGGGCGAAGGCAACCTCAAGCCCGGCGCCGCCCCGCAGCAATCCACCGTCACCCCCGCGCAGGCGGGGGCCCATGGACAAGAAGCGAAGCCCCAGCCGACTCCCAGGCCGACGGCCGAACCGGAGCCGAGCCTCGCGCCGCCACGCCCGCCGAAACAGGCCAGCACCGCCATCACCGGCGCCGCCCGCGCCACCGGCGGCAAGCCCCTCGCCTCGCCGGCCGTGCGCCAGCACGCCTGGGACCTGGGCATCGACCTGCAGTTCGTGCACGGCACTGGCCCCGCCGGCCGCATCACGCACGAGGACCTGGACGCCTACGCCGCACGCGGCCCGCAAGCCGCCGGCGGCGCGGACAGCCGCTACGCCCAGCGCAGCGACGAGCGCCAGATCCCCGTGATCGGCCTGCGCCGCAAGATCGCGCAGAAGATGCAGGACGCCAAACGGCGCATCCCGCACTTCTCCTACGTCGAGGAAGTGGACGTCACCGAGCTGGAAGCCCTGCGCGTGCGCCTGAACGAGCGCTGGGGCAAGGAGCGCGGCAAGCTCACCGTGCTGCCGCTGCTGATGCGCGCCGTGGTGCTGGCCCTGCGCGAGTTCCCGCAGATGAACGCCCGCTTCGACGACGACGCCGGCGTGGTCACGCAATTCGACGCCGTTCACTGCGGTATCGCGACGCAGACCGACAACGGCCTGATGGTGACCGTGATGCGCCACACCGAAGCGCGCGACCTGTGGTCCTGCGCCGCCGAGACCGTGCGCCTGGCCGACGCCGCGCGCACCGGCAAGGCCGCGCGCGAGGAGCTGTCCGGCTCCACCATCACCATCTCCAGCCTGGGCCCGCTGGGCGGCATCGTCACCACCCCGGTCATCAACCATCCGGAAGTGGCGATCATCGGCGTGAACAAGATCGTCGAACGCCCCGTGATCCGCAATGGCGCCGTGGTCGCGCGCAAGATCATGAACCTGTCCTCGTCCTTCGACCACCGCGTGGTGGACGGCATGGACGCGGCCCAGTTCATCCAGGCGATCCGCGCGCTGCTCGAGTGCCCGGCCATGCTCTTCGTGGAATAACAATCAATGAACGCACATACTACGAACCTGATCGTGATCGGCGGCGGCCCTGGCGGCTATGTCGCCGCGATCCGCGCCGGCCAGCTCGGCATCCCGACCATGCTGGTCGAAAGCGACTCTCTGGGCGGCACCTGCCTCAATGTCGGCTGCATCCCGTCCAAGGCCCTGATTCACGCGGCCGACGAATTCGAGGCGGCCACCCGCTACGCCGACGGCTCGCCGCTCGGCATCAGCGTGCAGAAACCGAAGATCGACATCAAGCAGACCGTGAGCTGGAAGGACGGCATCGTCGCGCGCCTGACCGGCGGCGTCGGCATGCTGCTCAAGAAGCACGGCGTGCAAGTCGTCAAGGGCAAGGCCGTGGTCATCGACGGCAAGACGGTCGAGATCCTGCGCGAAGGCGAGCAGCCGTACCGCATCGGCTGCGAGAACCTGTTGATCGCCAGCGGCTCGCACACCACCGAACTGCCCTTCATGCCCTTCGGCGGACGCGTCATTAGCGCCACCGAAGCGCTGTCGCCTTCCGAGCTGCCGAAGAAGCTGGTGGTGGTCGGCGCCGGCTACATCGGCCTCGAACTTGGCATTGCCTACCGCAAGCTGGGCGCCGAGGTGACGGTGGTGGAAGCGCAGGACCGCATCCTGCCCGCCTACGACCAGGAGCTGACGCATCCGGTGGCCGTGTCGCTCAAGGGCCTGGGCATCGACGTGCGCCTGGGCTGTGCGGTGCTCGGCATGAACGCCAAGGGTACGGCGGTGGTGATCAAGGACGCCGCGGGCCAGGAGTCGGAGCTGGCCGCCGACCAGGTGCTGGTGGCGGTCGGCCGCCGCCCGCGCACGACCGGCTTCGGGCTGGAAAGCCTGATGCTGGACATGGACGGGCGCTTCATCAAGATCGACGACCAGTGCCGCACCTCGATGCGCAACGTCTGGGCGATCGGCGACGTGACGGGCGAACCGATGCTGGCGCACCGCGCGATGGCGCAAGGCGAGATGGTGGCCGAGATCATCTCGGGCAAGACGCGCCACTTCATGCCGGCCGCGATTCCCGCCGTGTGCTTCACGGATCCGGAGATCGTGGTGGTCGGGCAGACGCCGGAACAGGCGGGCGCGGAGTGCATGCACGCCCTGTTCCCGTTCGCCGCCAACGGCCGCTCGATGACGCTGGAGTCGAAGGACGGTTTCGTGCGCGTGGTCGCGCGCCGCGACAACCACCAGATCGTCGGCTGGCAGGCGGTTGGCAAGGGCGTGTCGGAACTGGCGGCGGCCTTCGGGCAGTCGCTCGAGATGGGCGCGCGCCTGGAAGACGTGGCGGGCACCATCCACGCCCACCCGACGCTCGGTGAAGCAATCCAGGAAGCGGCCCTGCGCGCCCTCGGCCACGCCCTGCACGTCTAGCCCCGTCATCCCCGCGCACGCGGGGACCCCTGGTAGGGTGTAGGCTACTTAGCGTCCAGGGGTCCCCGCTTTCGCGGGGATGACGTCGGCCTCGCCGAAGGTTTGCTTGAAGAGGCCGCGCAGCCATTGGTTGCCGGGGTCCTGGTCGAAGCGGCGGTGCCAGAACACACTCGTCTGCAGCGTCGGCAGCTTGACCGGCGGGACGATCCACTTGAGACCGAATGGCGCGGCAGCGCGCTCGGCCAACTTCTGCGGCACCGTCACCACCAGCTCGCTGCCGCTCACGATGTAGGGCACGGCCGTGAAATGCGGCACGCGAAAGCGCGTCGTCCCGCCCACTCCCGCCCTTTCCAGCAGCACATTGATTCGGTCGTAGGGCCGCTCGGGCGTGTCCACGATCAGGTGGCGCGCGGCGACGAAACGCTTGAGGTCCACCTTGCCATGCCCGAGCGGATGCCCGCGCCGGAACATGCTCACGAAGGGCTGGCTGAACAGCCGCTGGTGGTACAGCGCTTCCGAAACGTCGTCGAAGGCGCCGATCGCCAGGTCCACCCGCCCCGTCTCCAATTCCTCCTTCAGGTCGATGCTCCCGGCGCGCACGCTCGATACCTGGACCTGCGGCGCCAGCTGCCGCATGGTCTCGACCAGCGCGGGCATGAAGTAGACCTCGCCCACGTCCGTCATCGCCACCGTGAAGCGGCGCGTGCTGGTGGCCGGGTCGAAACGGCTGCGCTGGTTGAGCGCCAGCGCCACCTGGGCCAGCGCCGCGCCGATCGGTTCGGCCAGCTGTTCGGCCATCGGCGTGGGCTGCATCCCCTGGCCGGTCCGCACGAACAGCTCGTCGTCGAAACTGCGCCGCAGCCGCGCCAGCGCGTTGCTGACCGCCGATTGGGTCAGCCCCAGCTTGCGCGCGGCCGACGAGATCTGGCGCTCGCGGTAGACCGCCTGGAACACGGAGAGAAGATTCAGATCCATATCGGCACCTTATTTACGGTATCAATAGTCTACATTTTTCTATTGATTTCGTAAAAGTTCTACACTACCGGCATTCCATCCTGGAGAACCACCGTGCAGACTTCTTACCTCTCCGGCTTCGGCAACGAGTTCGCCACCGAGGCTCTGCCGGGCGCCCTGCCCGCGCACCGCAATTCGCCCCAGCGCGTGGCCTACGGCCTGTATGCCGAGCAGATTTCCGGCACCGCCTTCACCGCCCCGCGCAGCCACAACCGCCGCTCCTGGCTGTACCGCATCCGCCCCGGCGCCATGCACGGTCCGTTCGAGCCGATGGATGGCGGGAAGATCGTGAGCGACTTCGCGCGCGTGCCGGCCCCGCCCAACCAATTGCGCTGGGATCCGCTGCCGCTGCCCGCCGAGCCCACCGACTTCATCGACGGCTGGGTCACCATGGCCGGCAACGGTTCGCCCGATGCGATGAGCGGCTGCGCCATCCACCTGTACGCGGCCAACCGCCCGATGACGGAGCGCTTCTTCTACAACGCCGACGGCGAGCTGCTGATCGTGCCCCAGCAGGGCCGCCTGGCCATCGCCACCGAAATGGGCCTGCTCGAGATCGAGCCGCAGGAGATCGCGGTGATCCCACGCGGCGTGCGCTTCCAGGTTGCCCTGCCGGACGGCGCCGCGCGCGGCTACATCTGCGAGAACTACGGCGCCTTGCTGCGCCTGCCCGATCTGGGCGTCATCGGCTCCAACGGCCTGGCCAACCCGCGCGACTTCCTCACGCCGGCGGCCCGCTACGAAGACCGCGAAGGCGAATTCGAACTGGTCGCCAAGTTCTCCGGCAACCTGTGGCGCGCGCGCATCGGCCACTCGCCGCTGGACGTGGTGGCCTGGCACGGCAACTACGCGCCCTACAAGTACGATCTGCGCCACTTCAACACCATCGGTTCGATCAGCTACGACCATCCGGACCCATCGATCTTCCTGGTGGTGCAGTCGCCGTCCGACACGCCGGGCGTGGACACGATCGATTTCGTGATCTTCCCGCCGCGCTGGCTGGCCGGCGACGACACCTTCCGCCCGCCCTGGTTCCACCGCAACGTGGCCAGCGAATTCATGGGCCTGATCCACGGCGCCTACGACGCCAAGGCCGAGGGGTTCGTCCCCGGCGGCGCCAGCCTGCACAACTGCATGAGCGGCCACGGCCCGGATGCCGAGACCTTCGACAAGGCCAGCGCCTCCGACACCTCGCGCCCGCACAAGGTGGCCGACACCATGGCCTTCATGTTCGAGACCCGCACCGTGCTGCGCCCCACCGCCCACGCCCTGCAAGCGCCGCAGCTGCAGGGCAACTACAGCGCCTGCTGGTCCGGCCTGCGCAAGAACTTCCGCCTGGAGCCCTGATGTCCATCGCCTTGAACGAGACCCACGACCCGGCGCTCACCAGCTGGGTCGCCGCGGCCAACGCGCCGGAGTGCGACTTCCCGATCCAGAACCTGCCGTTCGCGGTCTTCCGCCGGGCCGGCACCGGGGAGGACTTCCGCGCCGGCGTGGCGATCGGGGACCAGGTGTTCGACCTGGGCGCGGCGGCCGGCGCCGGGGTGTTCGCGAACCACGACGCGGCCACCCAGGCCGCCGCGGCGGCGTGCCGCCATGCCGCGTTGAACGCGCTGATGGCGCTCGGCCCGGTCGCCTGGTCCGCCCTGCGCCTGGCGCTGTCGCGCATGCTGCGCCACGGCGCCCCCGAGCACGCGGCGCTGGAGCGCTTCCTGGTGCCGCAGTCCGCGGCCGAATTCACGCTGCCGGCCCACATCGGCGACTACACGGACTTCTACACCTCGATCCACCACGCCACGGCGGTGGGCCGTCTGTTCCGCCCGGACGAGCCGCTGCTGCCGAACTACAAATGGGTGCCGATCGGTTACCACGGGCGCGCCTCGTCGATCGGCGTGTCCGGCCAGAGCTTCCCGCGCCCGCAGGGGCAGACGCGCGTGCCCGGCGCGGCCGCACCGTCCTTCGGTCCGGCGCGGCGCCTGGACTACGAACTCGAACTGGGGCTGTTCATCGGCCCCGGCAACGACCAGGGCCTCCCGATTCCCGTGGCCGAAGCCGAGCGCCACGTGTTCGGCCTATGCCTGCTCAACGACTGGTCGGCCCGCGACCTGCAGGCCTGGGAGTACCAGCCCCTCGGTCCGTTCCTGGCCAAGAACTTCGCCACCACGATCTCGCCCTGGATCGTGACCCTGGAAGCGCTCGCCCCCTACCGCGCCGCCTGGACCCGTCCCGCGGACGACCCCGCGCCGCTGCCTTATCTCGACGCGCCCGACCTACGCAGCGCGGGCGCGCTCGACATCAGTCTCGAAGTGCTGCTGGAGACGGCGGCCATGCGCGCGGCAGGCCAGCCGCCGGCCCGGCTGTCGGTATCGAACTTCCGCCATTCCTACTGGACCATCGCGCAGCTGGTTGCCCACCACACCGTCAACGGCTGCAACCTGCGCGCGGGCGACCTGCTGGGCAGCGGCACCCAATCCGGGCCCCAACCCGAGGAGGCCGGCTCGCTGCTGGAACTGACCGTCGGCGGCAAACAAGGCCTCACCCTGCCCAACGGGGAACAGCGCACCTTCCTGGAAGACGGCGACGCCGTCATCCTGCGCGGCTGGTGCGCGGGCGAAGGCAAGCCGCGCATCGGCTTCGGAATTTGCCGCGGAGAAATCCGACAAACATCGCTCCATGGTTGAATTTGACGGCAATCAATGTTTAGGGGCCTGAACCGCGTAGGCTGGTAAATATGGATCAACAAATCCGATCCGCCGCGTGGTGTGCATGGTCAGCAAATCTCTCCTGAGCGTCCGACAAGTCCTGTTCGTCATCGTCCTGGCGCTGGTGATTCCCGCGTTCGTGGTCGCCGCGCTGTTCGCGACCCGCAGCTACCAGGAGCGGCTGTCGAACACCAAGTCGATCACGCTCCAGACGGCGCGCGCGCTCGCCTCCACCGTCGATGGCGAGCTGGGGTCCCTGCTGCACACGGTGCGCACCATGGCCAGCTCGCCGGACCTGGAACCGGGCCGCCTGGCCGCCTTCTATCTGCACGCGACCCAGGTCGTGCCGGAGGTCGGCGCCTTGAATTTCGTGCTCACCGACCCGAGCGGGCAACAAGTGCTCAACACGCTGCGCCCCCTCGGCGCGAACTTGCCCATGCACGGCAACGTCCCCGCCTTCGAGCGGATGATCGCCACCGGGCAGCCGGTCATCTCGGACTTGTTCATCGGCGCCGTGACCAAGACCCCCGTGCTCACGGTCGGCGTGCCGATCCAGCGCGCCGGCAAGGTCCTCTACACCTTGGACGTGGGCTACCTCCCCGACCGCTTCCAGCAGCTGCTGGCGGGCCGGCATTTTCCCTCGGACTGGATCGTTGCGATCATCGATGGCTCCGGCACCGTGGTCGCCCGCACGCACGCGCCGGAAAAGTTCGTTGGCGGCAAAGCGTCGCCTGGCCTGCTGCGCCAGATGCAGCGCGCGCCCGAAGGCACGGAGCTGATTGAAACGCTGGAAGGTCTGCCGGTCTACGCAATCTATCACCGCTCGCCCGACTCGCACTGGTCCGTGGCCATCGGCGTGCCGCAGGAATCCATGCTGGCGCCCCTGCGCCGCTCGCTGCTTCTGAACCTCACGGCGACGGCCGCCCTGCTGGGGATCGGCGTCGTGGTCGCGACCCTGGCCAGCCGCCGGATCGCACTGTCCCTCGGCCGCCTGGCGCCGCTGGCCGAATCGCTCGCGCGCGACGAGCCGTTGACGATGCCGCGGCTGACCATCCGCGAGGCAGCCTGTGCCGCCGAGTCGCTGCGCAAGGCCAGCCTCGAACTGCAGCAGAGCCGCGCCGCGCGCGACCGCTCCGCCGAAGAGCTGCGCGAAATTAACCTGACGCTGGAACAGCGGGTGGACGAACGCACCGCCGCCCTGCACCGCTCGCGCCAGCTGCTCGACGCCATCGTGGAGAATCTGCCCGCCACGGTGGTGGTCAAGCGCGCGGCCGATCTGAGCTTCGAGTATTTCAACCGGGCCGCGGAGACTTTCCTGAACGCTCCGCGTCAGAGCTACTACGGCAAGACCGACCACGACCTGTTCCCGCCCGACCTGGCGGCCGAACTGGAAGCGCAGGACCGCCGCGTACTTGCGAAGGGCGTGGTCGAGGCGAACGTCGAACGCGAGCTGCCGACCCCGCACGGCGAGCTGCGCGTCCTGCGTGTGACCAAGGTCCCGATGCTCGACGAGGCCGGCCAGCCGACCCGGCTGATGGCCATCGGGCTAGACGTCACCGACGCCAAGCGCGCCGAGGACCAGCTACGGGTGGTGGCCACCGCCTTCGACGCGCAGGAGGCGATGATGATCACCGACAGCAAGCGCCGCATCCTGCGCGTGAACCGCGCGTTCACCGAAGTGACCGGCTACGCCGCCGACGAAGTGGTGGGCCGCGAGCCGAACCTGCTCGGCTCGGGGCGCCACGACGGCGGCTTCTTCGCCGACATCTGGCGCACCATCTCCAGCGCCGGCTCCTGGCAGGGCGAGCTCTGGAACCGGCGCAAGAACGGCGAGGAATACCCCTGCTGGACCACCATCACCGCGATCCAGAACGACAGCGGCAAGGTGACAAATTACGTGGGCGTGCATACCGATATCAGCGCCCAGAAGCGGGTCGAGGACGAGATCCGCCAGCTGGCCTTCTACGATTCCCTGACCGGCCTGCCCAACCGGCGCCTGCTGATGGACCGCCTGCACCAGGCCGTGGCCCAGTCGAGCCGCAGCGGCCGCAAGGGCGCGCTGATGTTCATCGACCTGGACAACTTCAAAACCCTCAACGACACGCTCGGCCACGACAAGGGCGACGAACTGCTGCGCCAGGTCGCCAAACGCCTGCCGCTGTGCGTGCGCGAAGGCGACACGGTGGCGCGCCTGGGCGGCGACGAATTCGTCGTCATGCTGGAGGACCTGGACCTCGATTTCGAGCGCTCCGCCGTATTGGCCGAGGCGGTCGGGCAGAAGGTGCTGGAGCGGCTGAACCTGCCCTACACGCTGGGCGGCCACCAGTACCGCAGCACGCCCAGCGTCGGCGTGGCCTTGTTCGGCAACCACCACAGCGACATCGACGAACTGCTCAAGCGCGCCGACCTGGCCATGTACGAGGCCAAGGGCGCCGGGCGCAACGCGATCCGCTTCTTCGAGCCGCGCATGCAGACCCTGGTGGCGGCCCACGCGGCGCTGGAACACGAGCTGCGCCTGGCCGTGCTGCAGCAGGACTTCGTGCTGCACTACCAGCCGCAGGTGAACCTGAAGGGCGAGGTGGTGGGCGCCGAGGCGCTGCTGCGCTGGAACCAGGGCGGCCAGGGGCTCGTGCTGCCGGAGCAGTTCATTTCGCTGGCCGAGGAGACGGGCCTGATCCTGCCGATCGGCCGCTGGGCCATGCACGCGGCCTGCAGCCAGCTGGTGCAGTGGTCACGCCAGCCTCACATGGCCCACCTGCACCTGTCGGTCAATGTGAGCGCGCGCCAGATCCAGCAGCCGGAGTTCGTCGAGGAAGTCATGCGCGTGATCGCGGCCACCGGCGCGCCGGCGCAGCTGCTCACGCTGGAGCTGACCGAGAGCTCGCTGTTGCACGGCTTTACCGAAATCGCCGAGAAGATCACCGCCTTCAAGGAACGCGGCATCGCCGTGGCGCTGGACGATTTCGGCGTCGGCTACTCGTCGCTGACCTACCTGCGCCGGCTGCCGATCGACGAACTGAAGATCGACCGCTCGTTCGTGCACAACGTGGCGACGGACCCGAACGACGCCGCCATCGTGCGCACCATCATCGCGTTGACCAAGGCGCTGGAGCTGAAGGTGATCGCCGAAGGCGTGGAGGACACCGACCAGCGCGACTTCCTCGCCTACCATGGCTGCACGCTGTTCCAGGGCTTCTATTTCGGCTCGCCCATCAGCGCGGAAGAGCTGTCCGACCGTCTGCGCCCCGCCCCGCAGCCGGAACCCGCGCCGGTCTAGCGCAACGCCTCGGCCAGCACCCGCCCTTCGGCGCCGGCCGGCGGACGCACGCGCAGCAGGTGCGCCAGGGTGGGCGCGAGGTCGACCACTTCCGCATACTCGGGCCGCGCCCCCGGCTTGATCCAGGGCGCGCCATACAGCAGCAGCGGGACGTTGGTGTCGTAGGCATACGGGGCGCCGTGCGAGGAGCCGCTGCTGGCCTTGGTAAACAGCGAATAGGCGCTCGGCACCACCATCAGGTCGCCGGACAGCTGGCGATTCCAGGCGCGCTGCATCAGCAGGCCAAGCCGGGTCGCGTGCACGTCGCCCTGTTCGAGCTGGCTGCGGGTGAACACCTGGGCGATACCCGGCTGCTCCAGCAGCCAGCGCGCGGCCGCCTGCTCCACCTCGGCGCGCGCCAGCCGGGCGCGCTCGACGGCGCCGTAATCGAGGTACAGGTCCGGCAGCCAGGACGTCTTCACCAGATTGGCCACGCCGAAGCGCGCCGTGAGCGCCTCGTTCAGGCCCGCCAGCAGCCGGTCCGGATTGATGCGCAGCGCGTCGATATGGCGCTGGCGCGAAAACTCCGGCGCATTGGCGAAGCCATGGTCGGCCGTCAGCACCACCAGCACCTGGTCCATCCCGACCTTCCGGTCCAGCCAGTCGAAAAAGCGCGCCAGCAGGCGGTCCAGCTGCTGCAGGTGGTCGTGCGACATGCGGCTCTCGGGACCATAGGCATGGTTCACGTAGTCGTGGCCGGACAGGCTCACGCCCAGCAGATCCGGCACGCCGGCCGGGTTGTGCCCCAGCTGCTCGCCATCGACGGCGGCGCGCGCGAATTCGAGCGTCAGTTCGTCCACGACGGGACTGGTTTTCAGGCGCCAGTAGTAGTCTTCGTCGTACTTGCCGCTGGGGCTGGCGAAGGTGAAGGGAAAGCGCTTGGGATCCTTGGCGGTCGGCTCGGGATCGGGCGCGTCGTCCGCGTAGGCCGCGGCCGGCAGCAGGGGCTGCCAGGTCTTGCCGTAATAGCTATCCTGGCGCTTGGCCGCGCGGAAGCGCTCCACCCAGGCGGGGTAGCGTTCCATGTAGAAGCTGCTGCTGGCGAACCCGCCGCTGTGGTCGGTGAACATGTAGGCCGTGCCGGTCTTCCCGGCCAGGAGGATCGCGCCGCGGTCCTTGCCCGCCACCGTGATCACCTTCGCGCGGTTGCCGGTCGCATAGCGCAGCTGGTCGCCCAGGGTGTCGACGCGCAGGTTGGCGGGCGAGGTGCCGTCGTGGGGGCCGGTCTCCTCGCCCAGATAATGGTAGCGCGCATCCTCGGTGCAGTAGACCGTGTTGCTGTTCTTGTCGAGCCAGCTGTTGCCGATGATGCCGTGCCGGTAGGGGTAGGCACCGGTCAGGACGGCCGAGTGGCCCACCGCGGTCACCGTCACGCCATGCGCCTGGTGGGCATTCGCATACCATGCGCCCTGCTCCAGCAGGCGGCGGAACCCGCCCGCGCCGAACTGGCCGCGATAGCGCTGCACCTGTTCGGCCGGCAGCCCGTCCACCACCAGCACCAGCACCAGTTTCGGCGCCGCCGGCTCGGGCGCGGGCTGGGCCAGGACCGGCGCGGCGGCCAGCACGGTCAGGAAGGCGAGGAACAGGCGGCGCGCGGGCATCAATACGGACGACATACGGGGAATCCTTGAATCGTTGAACAAGCGGGTCCGCTATTCTAATCCGGGTCCGTTTGACTTCGAGCATGGCAGCGGCCGGGGCCTCGCGCCTAGGATGAACTTCCCCGCTTGAAAGGAACAACACCATGAGACTCAAAGGCAAAGTGGCCGTCGTCACGGGCGGCAGCATGGGCATCGGCCTGGCCTGCGCCGTGCGCATGGCCGAGGAAGGCGCGGCGCTCGCCCTGTTCGACGTGAACGAGGAAGCCGGCCACCGCGAGGTCAACAAGCTCAACGCGCGCGGTTACCACGCGCGCTACTGGGAAGTGGACGTGGCCAAGGAGGCGAACGTGAAGGCGGCGCTGGATGCGGCGGCGGCCTACTTCGGCCGGATCGACATCGTCGTCAACAACGCCGGCATCTCCGGTTCCACCGCGCCGACCGACGCCATGAGCGAGGCGGACTGGGACCGGGTGCAGGCCGTGAACGTGAAGGGTGTGTTCTTCTGCACCAAGCACGCGGTGCCGCACATGCGCCAGGCGGGAGGCGGCAGCATCATCAACCTGTCTTCCATCTACGGGATCATCGGCGCGGCGGACGTGCCGGCCTACCATGCCTCCAAAGGCGCCGTGCGCGCCATGAGCAAGAACGACGCCCTGCTCTATGCGCCGGACCGGATCCGCGTGAACTCGGTCCATCCGGGTTTCATCGTGACGCCGATGGTGGACGGCTTCCTGGCTTCCCAGCCCGATCCGGCGGCGGCGCGCGCGGCGCTGGTCGCCCTGCACCCGCTCGGCCATCTGGGCGAGCCGGACGACATCGCCTATGGCGTGCTCTACCTGGCCTCCGACGAGGCGAAATTCGTCACCGGGGCCGAATTGGTGATCGACGGCGGCTACCTGGCGCGCTGACCGTTCAGGGGCGGTACAGGCGCAGACAGTAGTCGCGCACATCGGCCGGCCAGGCCGCGGTCAGTTCCTCGAACCGTTCGTCGAAGCCCGCAAACATGGCGCGGCTGGCCTCCTCGTAATGCGGCAGGTCGCCGCCCAGCGCCGTCATGAAGCGGTTGGCGCGCTCCAGGCGCAGGCGGCGCGCCTCCTTGTCGCCCTGGCCGCGGCGCGCCTCGTCCACCAGCTTGCGCAGCGCGACCGAAGCGCCGCCGGGCTGCTGCGCCAGCCATTCCCAGTGGCGCGGGAGCAGTGTCACTTCGCGCGCGACCACGCCCAGCTTGGGGCGGCCGCGCGGGCGCACCGCCGCCTCCGGTTCGTCCGCTGCGGGCGGCGGCGGCCGGTTGCGCGGATCGGCCGCCAGCCGCGCGTCGATCTCCGCCGCGCTGCCGCGCAGGTCGAGGTCCACCACCCGGCCGTCCGTATCGTCGAACACCAGCACCGGCGCGTGGCCGCTAGCGCGGGCGGCGGCGACGGCGGCGCGGGCCGCCTCGGCAAAACTCCCCGCACCGATCCTGCGGTTTCCTTCAAAGCTCGTGTACGTCATGGCGGCGGCTGGTAGCGAAAGCCGCATTTTCACCCGGGTAGAATTAAAACGCAAGTGCCGCGCCCAGGCCCGCGTCCTCATACGGAGGGACAAGTTGGGTGCACGCGAGCTGCGGATACAGCGCACGGACCCGTTCGCATACGGACTCGGCCGCCGGGCCGGTCGTGAGCAGCAAGCCGATGTCGCCCATGGCCAGGCATTCGAACAGGTCCGCCTCGGCGCACTGCCGCAGTTCCATGCCGCGCACGCGCGCCGCCGCTTGCAGCGACGGCAGCAGCTCCGGCGGCGGCGCGAGCACCAGGACCGCGGCCGGCCCGCCCGCCGGCGGTTCCACCGCCAGCGCCGCGCCCGTCTGCAGGAGCGCGGCGGCCGCGCTGGCGGTCAGTGGACGGCTGAACAGATAGCCCTGCATCTCGTCGCATCCGTGGCGGGCCAGGATCGCGAACTGGCCCCGCGTTTCGACGCCCTCGGCCAGCACCCGCAGGCGCAGGCCGTGCGCCATGGCGATCACGGCGCGCATGATGGCCTGGTCGTCCGGACTGGTCGCCAGCTCGCGCACGAACGACTGGTCGAACTTGAGCTTATCGACCGGGAAGCGCTTCAGGTAGTTGAGATTGGAGTAGCCGGTGCCGAAATCGTCGATCGCCAGGCCGACGCCATGGTTCTTGAGCGCGTCCATCAGGCGCACCGTGTATTCCGGGTCCTGCATGGACACGCTTTCGGTCAGTTCCAGTTCCAGCAGCGCCGGTTCGATGCCGCTGGCGTCGAGCGCCGCGAGCACCTTCTCCTCGATCCCGTTGCCGAACTGGCGGGCCGAGAGGTTGACCGCCACCGGCACCACCGGCAGGCCGGCGTCGCGCCAGCGGTGGATCTGCTGGCAGGTTTCGTGCAGCACCCATTCGCCGATCGGGATGATGAGCCCGGTCTGTTCCGCCAGGCCGATGAAGGTTCCGGGCGACACCACGCCCCAGTCCGGATGATGCCAGCGCAGCAGGGCCTCCATGCCGATCATGCGGCCGCTGCGCATGTCGAGCTGGGGCTGGTAGTGGACCTCGAGTTCGTCGCGCTCCAGGGCGTGGCGCAGCGCGGCCTCCAGCCGATAGCGCTCGCTCGCTCCGCGCCCCAATTCCGGATGGTAGAAGGTGACCCGGTCCTGCAGCGCGTCGGCCGCCTGGCGCACGGCGGTCTGCGCGGCCTGCGCCAGTTCCTCCAGGTCGCCGCCATCGGCCGGCGCGAGCGCGATGCCGACCGCGGCGCCCACGTGCAGCTCCTCCTGCGCGTGTTCGGCCGGGCGGTCGAGCAGCGCGATCACGGCGTGCGCCTGCTGGGCCAACTGATGCGGCTCGCTGGGCGCGCACAGCAAGGCGAAACTTTGTTCGTCGAGCCGCCCCAACCTGTCGTCGCGCTGCTTCCAGCGCACCAGGCGGCGCGTCATTTCGGCCACCGCCGCCTGTTCGGCCGCCACGCCAAGCCGTTCGCGAATCAGCGGCAAGCGCTCGCAGCGCACCAGCAGCAGGGCCGCGCCTTGCTCCGTTGCCAGCATCTGGTCCAACAGTTCGCGCAGCCGGCGCCGGTTCGGCAGGCCGGACACCGGATCGTGGCTGTTCAGGTAATTCAGCTGCTCCTTGACCGTCTCCAGTTCCGTGACATCGACGCCGGTCCCCAGGCGGTAGGCGACCTTGTCCTGCGCATCGCGGACGGTGGCGATGGTCCACAGGATGCGGCGCGTGCTGCCGTCGCGGGCGCGCCAGGCGCGATCGGTCTGGGCCGTCATGTCGGCGTCGTGGCTGGCCAGGAACAGCGCCCGCGTGGCCTCCATTTCCTGCGGCGGCGGGAACAGTTCCCAGAACGGCTTGCCCTCCACCTCTTCCCGGCGCCAGCCCAGGGCCCGCTCGCAGGCGGGATTGAACAACACCACCCGCCCTTCGGTATCGACCATCAGGACCAGCGCGCCCGCATTGCGCACCACGGCCGACAGCAGATTGCGTTCGGCCAGCAGATCGGCGCTGCGCAGGCGCACCTGGGCTTCCATGTCAGCGTACAGGCGCGCCCGCTCGAGCGCGGTGGCGATCAGGCGCGCGGCGGTGGCCAGCACCTGTTGGTCGTCGCGGCTCAGGCCCTCCGCGCTGACTCCCAACTGGGCGCATCCCAGCACCCGGCCGCCCGTGCTCAGGCGCACCGTGAGCAGCGGGCGGCTGCCCAGCACGGGTGCGAGGACCGCGCACGGCGCGCGCGGGCCGGTCAGGTCCGCGCCCGGAGCCAGGCAGGCGCAGTCCGCTTCGCACAAGGGCGCGCCCGGCTGCGCCGGCAGCCCGTGCGCGGCGGCGACATAGGGAACGCCGGTCGGATCCTTGAGAGCGACCAGCCCGCACACGACCCCGGGCAGGCCCAGCATGCGCTCCAGCGCCACGGCCGCGACCTGGGCCTCCGTCAGCACGGGGCTCAAGGCTTCCGCGATGCCGTACAGGCCGACCAGGGCCCGGTACGAAGAGGAGATCCGCTGCTGCTGTTCGCGCAGCTGCTCGGTCATGTGGATCGCTTCCTCGTAGGTGGACATCAGCAGGTCGAAGATCTGCTGGCGCTCCGCCGTGATGAAGTGGGTCTGCCCGCCCAGCTGCACGCGCATGCCGAACTGCACCCGCTCCTCGCCGCGCAGGGCGCGGTTGGCGAGGATCACGCGAATGCGGTCCAGCAGATAGCGCTCGTCGAAGGGCTTGCGGATGAAGTTGTCGGCGCCGCAATCCAGGCTGCGGATCACGTCATACAGGCTGTCCAGTGCGGTCAGCAGGATCACGGGCAGCTCGCGCAACACCGGATCGCGCCGCAGTTCGGCGCACAGCGCGAAGCCGTCCATGCGCGGCATCGAAATGTCGCTGATGACGAGGTCGGGCGGTTCTTGGCGCGCCAGCTCCAGGCCGATCAGGCCGTCGCCGGCGATGCGGGTGACGTAGCCGCGCTTGGACAGCAGCTCCGCCAGGCGGGTGGCCTGGGTGACGCTGTCCTCGACGATCAGGATGCGGGTTGCTCGGGAATCGGGCACGTGTCATTCCTCCTTTGGTTTGGGGGCGGCTGGCGCGTGCCGCACCAGCCCGTTGAGCAGCCGGCCGATGCCGGCGGGGTCGAGCACATGGCGCGCCGCGTCGAGCCGGATCGCCTCGCCCGGCATGCCATACACGGCCGCACTGGCGCGGTCCTGCACGATGGTGACGGCGCCGCCGTCCTTCAGGGCGCGCAGCTCCTGCGCGCCGTCCTTGCCCATTCCGGTCAGGAGGACCGCTGCGGTGCGCGCGCATTCGGCCGGCGGGACCGAGCGGAACAGGTGCGAGGCGGACGGCATCATGCCGTGCTCCGGCCGCCCGGGCGCCAGCAGCAGGGTCTCGCCGTCGCTCAGCACGGCGTGCACGCCCTCCGGCACCACGTAGGCGGCGTCGGGCCGCAGGAACTGGTCGTGCGACGCGGTGACGACGCGAAAGCCGGAGGCGTCCTCCAGCCAGCGCACCAGGCCGCCGGTGAAGCCGGCCGCCATGTGCTGCACGATCACCAGCGGCAGTGGAAACGGCCGCACCAGCGCCGCCAGCATCAGGCGCAGCGCATCCGGACCGCCGGTGGAGGCGCCGACCAGGACCCGGCGCAGGCCGCCGTTCAGCGGCGCCGCCGTGGCCGCGGGAGCGCCCCAGCGCCGGACCACTTTCACTTCCGACATCGTGCGCAGCGTGCGCCGCAGTTCGGCGACGGCCCCCGGCCCCGCATCCGGACAGGCGGTGATCGCGAGCGCGCCGGCGGTCAGGGAGCGGAAGCCGTCGGCCACGGCCTCGGGACTCTCCCGCGCGCACATCACCACGATCGGCAGCGGGCAGCGCGTCATGAGCTGCGCCACCGCGGCACTGCCCTCGCCGTCGGCCAGGCGGCTGGCGACCGCGATCACGTCCGGCTGCAGGCGCGTGGCCAGGCGCACCGCCTGGGGTGAAGTGGTGGCCAGGCCGACCACGGTGAGGCGCGGGTCGTCGGCCAGGCTGGCCGCGGCCCGCTGCGCCGTTTCCATGTCCCGTTCCGCGATCAGCACGCGCACCATGTCCGCCTCACATCAAGCGCGCCAGGGTGGCCAGGAGACTGTCCTGGTCGAATGCACCCTTGACCACGTAGGCGTCCGCCCCCGCGTCCAGGCCGCGCTCGCGCTGCTCGGGCGCCTGCAGCGACGTGACCAGCACCACCGGCAGCTCCGCGGTGTCCGGGTTGGCGCGGATGCTGCGGGTGAGCGCGATGCCGTCCAGGCGTGGCATCTCCACGTCCGTCACCACGGCGTCGAAGCGGCCGTGGCGCAGCTGCGACTGGGCTTCCAGGCCGTCGACGGCCGTCACCACGTCGTAGCCGGCCGTCTCCATGATGTGCTTGAGGAGCAAGCGCGAGGTCACGGAATCCTCGACCACCAGCATGCGGCGGCGCGCCGCCTCGCTGCTGCGCTGTGCCGGCGGCGCGGCGACGGCGCCGCCCGCGTGGCGCCCCATGCCGTCGGCCACGACCTGGTCCAGGGCCAGCACCGGCACCAAGCGCCCGTCCGGCAAGGGGGCGGCGCCGCTGTAGTAGCGCGGGCGCCCCAGCAGCTTGCCGAGGCCGCGCGGCACCAGCGGCAGCTCGCCTTCGATGTCGTCGGCCAGGACCGCGCAGGTCAGCCCCGCCGCGCGCGCGACGATCGCCACCCGCGCCTCGCCCGGTCCGCCGCCCAGCAGCTGGCCGAGGGGGAAGGCGGCCAGCACCTGCTCCTTCCACTTGCAGGTGAGGCGTCCCTCCACCGTGGCCAGGGCGTCCGGGCCGAGGCGCGCCACCCCGTCCAGACCGGCCAGGGGCACGGCGTAGACGGCGTCGGCGCAGCGCACCAGCAAGGCGCGCACGGCCGCCACCCGCACCGGCACGCTCAGCTCGAAGCGGCTGCCCTGGCCCGGCACGCTGTGCAAACGCAGCTCGCCGCCCACCTCGCGCGCCCGTTCGGCGACGATGGCCAGGCCGACGCCGCGTCCGGAACTCGACGTGACTGCGCTCATGGTCGACACGCCGGCTTCCAGCGCCAGGTGCAGCCGCTGGCCCTCGTCGAGGCCGGCCAGCTGCTCGGCCGATGTCACGCCGAGCCGCACCGCGGCGGCGCCCAGCGCGGCCGGGTCCATGCCGGCGCCGTCGTCGCCGACGCTCAGGATCACGCGGCCGGCATCGTTGGCGCTGACCGCGACCTCGAGCGCACCCTCCTCGGCCTTGCCGGCCTGGCGGCGCACGGCGGGCAGCTCGATACCGTGATCGATGGCGTTGGTGACCAGATGCAGGGCGGCTTCGCGCAGCACGTCCAGGATGCGCCGGTCGATCCGGCCGGCGTCATTGCGCACGTTGAACGCGACGCGCTTGCCGCGCAAGCGCGCCTGATTGCGCACGGCTCCCGGCAGGGTGTCGAGCGCGCTGCGGGCCGACACCATCGCCAGGTCCAGCACCGCTTCGCCAAGGCGGGTGCGCACGGCGGACAGGCGCGTATGCGCGCCGTGCAGCGCGCCAGCAAGCTGACGCGCGCGCGCGGCCACTTGCTCCGGGTCGCTGGCTTGCGCCGCCAGTTCACGCAGTTCGCCCAGCTGGTGCGCCAGTGCCAGCTCCAGGGGCAGCAGCGCATCGACCTGCCCGCGCAGCAGGTCGAGATCGTGGGCTTCGACCCGCACGGCCTCGCTCTGCTCGGCCGGCTCGCCGGGGCCGCGCGGCTGGTCCGGCGCGGCCTGGGCCGGAGGTGCCGGCTCCGCGGCGTCGGCGCCGAGACGGTCGATCCGGCGCGCCAGGTCAAGCGCCCGCACCGCGTGCCGCGGATCCGGGTCGTGCGCCACCTGTTCCAGCGCGGCGCAGGCCTGGTGCACCAGGTCGAACTGTTCCGCGCCGCCCACCTCCGGCTGCCGCTGCCAGCGCGCACACAAGCCTTCCAGCGCATGGCACAGCTGTTCCGCCTCCGGCAGTTCGACCGCCCGTGCGGCGCCTTTCAGGGTATGCAGGCGCTTGAGAACGCGCCCCAGGATCTCGGACCGGGAAGCTCCCGTCGCCGGCTCGGCCAGCACCACGTCGGCCACGATGGCCTGCAGGTGCTCGCGCGCCTCGGCCTCGAAGGTGGCGCGCAGGCGGCGGCGAAAATCGGGGTCGTTCCAGTCCATGACTCAGCCGAAGCGGAAGCGCGCGCTGCTGACCGACAGCTGCTGTCCCAGCTCGTGCAGGCGGCGGGCCGCCCCCTCCGACTGGCGCGAGCCGGATGCGTGGTCCGCGCTGGCCTGCTTGATGTTCTGCATGGCCAGCGCCACCTGGTCCATGCCGGCCAGCTGCTGCTGGCTGGACGCCGCGATCTGCAGCGCCGCCTCGGACGCGGCCGACACGCTGTCGGCCAGATGGTTGATCGCCGCGCCGGCCTCGGTGGCCTGCTCCACGCCGCGCGCCACGGTCTTGGCGGCCTGCTCGGCGATCATCACGGCCGAACCGACGCCTTTTTCGATCTCGCCCAGGATCTGGCGCACCTGGCGCGTGGCCTGGCGCGACTGGTCGGCCAGCGCCCGCACCTCCTGCGCCACGATGGCGAAGCCGCGCCCCTGCTCGCCGGCCTTGGCCGCTTCGATCGCGGCGTTCACGGCCAAGAGGTTGGACTGCTCCGCCAGGCTGCCGACGGTGGCGATGATGTCGCCGATCGCCTGGCTGCGTTCGGACAGGCGCACCACGGTCTGGCCGATGCCGTCCATCTGCTCCTGGATCTGACCCATGCCGCGCACGCCGTCCTCGATCGCGCCGCGCCCGCGCTCGGCCACCTCGGCCACGCGCTGGGCCGCATCCGACACGGCGTGCGCCTTTTCGTTGGAGAGCAAGGCGGTCTGCTTGACCTCCTCGACGGTGGCGCTGGTCTCGGCCACCGCGGCCGCCGTTTCGGCGGAGCTGGCGGCGGCCTGGGTCGACGCGGCCAGGATGTCGGAGGCGGCCGCGTTCAAGGCGCCGATGCCAGCCGCATTCTCGCGCATCACCCCGCTCCAGGCGACCACCATGTTGTCGAGCGCGTCGAGCAGCGCGCCGGTCTCGTCGCGCTGACCGGTGCGCGGGATGGCGACGGTCAGGTCGCCGGCGCCGACCTGCTGCGCCAGGCCGGTCGCCTGGCGCAGCGGCGCGGCCAGGATCCGGTCCAGCATCAGCACCAGCAGCACGGCCAGGCCCACCGCGACCAGGTTCGCGCCCAGCAGCGTGGCCTGGGCCGCGCCGACCGTGTCGTTCACCTCGCGCATGCGGGCGTTGGCCTGCGCCTGGACCGCTTCGCCGATCCGGTCGGCCTGCTCGCGCAAGGCCTGGAAGCGGCTTTGCAGCGGCCCGACGATGGCCGCGACGGCTTCCGGCCGGCGTCCCGCGCGCAGCGCCGGCAGCACCGTATCGTCGCGCACGCGCTGATAAGCGTCCAGCGCCACGCCGAACTGGGTCAAGGAGGCCGCGTGCAGCGGCATGCGCGGCGCAAAGGCCTCGATGGCGCGCTCGATTTCGTCGACCTTTGAGCCGTCCTGTTCGACCGCGGCCAGTTGGGCCGCGGTGCCGGCGCCGTCGGCCAGGGTGGACAGCATGGCCACGCGCTCGCGGTTGATGGCCGAGCGCAGCTTCTGGACCTCCAGCGCCAGCGCGAAATCGTCGCTGAACAAGCTCTGTTGCGTCGCCTTGAGCTGACTGAGGTCGCGGTACGCCAGCGCGCTGACGGCCATCAGCAGGGCCATGATCAGCGCAAAAGCGAAGAACAGCTTACCGCGCGTGTTGAGTTGAGACAGGCGCAACATGGTCACTCCTCCGGTGAACCCGACCTGGCATGGCGCGCCAGGTGCGGGAGTTGAAGCAAGCGGTCCGCGTCGAACAACGCGGCCCGGTCGGGACTGATGCCAATCAGGGCCGCGCGCGCGGCCGCGGACAGGTGCGGGAACGGCGGCTGCAGGTCCGCATCCGCGCAGCGCTCGACGCCGGCGATGGCTTCGGCGAGAAAGCCCGCTTCGCGCTCGCCGCTGCGCACCAGCACGAACACGGCCGGCTCGGCCAGGCGGCCGAGCGGCAAGGACAGGAAGCTGCGCAGGTCGATCAGCGGCCACACCTCGCCTTCCACGCCGACGATGCCGGCCACGTGGCCCGGCAGGCCGGCCAGGCGCGTGATCGGCGTGGCCGGCAGGACGTGCACGACGCGGCTGGTTGGGAAGGCGTAGCGTTCCCCGCCCAGCGTAAAGACCAGCATCTCGATCTGCCCGCTGGCCGCCGCCGGTGCCGGCGGCCGCGCCGCGGCCAGGGAACGGGCGCGGGCGCGCAGCACGGCGGCCGGATCCTCTTCAACGGCCGGGCGATGCAGCCGCGCCAGAATGGCGTCCCAGTCCTGCGGCGGGTGCTGCGACTTGTTCATGACCTGTGCTCCCCGCCGGCGCTACGGGTCCGCAGCACCGTGCGCAGGTCGGCCGCCAGCCCCTCCGCGCCCGGCACCTCGGCATCCGGCGCCGCGGCGGCCAGCAGGCGCGCGGCGGCGGCGAAGCGGGCGTGGGCGGCGCGCGTGCTGCCGCCGCCTTCCAGCACCAAGCCCATGAGATACAGGCCGGCGATGTCGTCCGGCTCCAGGTACAGCAGCTGCTGCAGCAGCCGGCGTGCGCGCAGGAAGTTGCGCTGTTCGACCGCGTGCGCCGCCTGTTCGCGCAAGGTCGCGGCGCGCGCGTCGCCGCCGGCAGTCACGCGCGGCCCCGGCGTGGCGGACGCCGGTGGCGCGGAAGCGTCGCGGGGCGGCGCCGGACGCACGGGACGCACCGGTACGGCGGCGCGCACAGACTGGGACCGCGGCGCGCGTCGGGAGGCGTCGCGCAAGCGGTAGTGCACCGCGTCGCGGTGGTACACGGCCTCGAACGCCGCGAACAGTTCCGCCGACGCTTCGCTCGGGCTGACCACCAGCCAGCCTTGCGGGCACAGGCAGGCCGTCATGCGCGCGACGATCGCGCGGCGCTGCGCCGGCGTGAAGTACATGAGTACGTTGCGGCACAGGATGACGTCCAGTTCCGCGGTACCGCTCCCGGGCAGCGGATACGCGTCCGTCGCCAGGTTCAGGCTGTCGAAACGAACTTGCGTGCGCACGCGCTCGGCCAGCCGCCATTGGCCGGGTCCCGACGGTTCGAAATAGCGCGCGCGCAGCCAGTCGGGCGCACCGCGGAACGACCAGTCGCGGTACACGGCGGCGCGCGCCTTGGCGATGCTGTCCTGGTTGACGTCCGTGCCGAGAATCTGCCAGGATGCCGGCGGCGCGGCCGGGAAATGCTCGCGCAGCGCGATCGCCGCCGAATACGCTTCCTCCCCCGTGCAGCAGCCCGCGCTCCAGATGCGCAGCGGCGCCGCGCGCCGGGTCAATCGATTGCGCGCCAGTTCGACAATCAGGTCGTATGCGCGCGCCTCGCGGAAGAAGTAGGTTTCCGCCACCGTCAGCAGCTCGGCCACCCGCGCCGTCGTCGCGCCATCCCAGGCGCCGCTGGTGAGCCACTCCAGGCTGGCCTGCGGCCCCTCGCCGCGTTCGCGCGCGAGGCCAAGCAGCAGGCGTGCGGCCTGACGCGCGTCGTCCGGATCGAAGCCCAGACCGAGGTGCCGCTCGATGCGCCCGGCGAGCTCGCGCAGACGTTCCGGGCTGAGCATATCGTCGTCAGGCAGCATGGGGCTCCACCAGGGACCGCAGCATGGCGACGCTGTCGGCCAGCAGCACGCGCTTGGGATCGAGCAGCACCCGCACACCGTCCCCGCGCGTGAGCAGGCTGCCGAGCCGCGCGCCGGCCAGATAGGCTTGCAGGTCGGCATCGAGCTCGGGGTCGGCGCCGCGCACCGCGCCCAGTTCGTCGGCAACCAGTCCGACCAGCAGGCCCTCGATGTGCAGCACCAGCACATGCTGGGCCGGCGTGAGCGGGCGCGCGGCGCCGCCCAGTCGCACCACCAGGTCGATCAGGAACACCGTGTCGCCACCCAGGCTCAGGGTCCCGAGCAGCCACGGCGGACCATCCGGCAAGGGATCGGGCCACGCCGCCGGCAGCACCCGATGCACAAGCTGCACATCGACGGCATACCGGTGTTCCCCGCTGATAAATTCGAAACGCTTCATCACATGATGAAAAATATATCCACTGAGAAATAAATTTAATATTCTGTCACGCCCTGGTCAACGCAACAGATGGTGTCATCGTCAACGTAACCAATTTGGCATCAATACACTACACGCAGGAAACGTGACATTTCCTGACCGCTCGGGCAAGAATTGATGCCTGAAATCCACAACCGTACACAGCCATGTTAGGCGTGCGTGCGCGCGCGGAGCGCACGAATGGAAAGGTGAATTCGGGCGGCTCAGAAGAGCGCTTGCTGGGGGCTCGTCAGGCGGGCGAAGTTGTCGCCCAGGAAAGGAAGGATGGCGTCGGCCACCGGCTCGAGCTGCCGGCTGAGGTAGTGGGCGTAATCGATCGGCGCCCGCCGTGTTTCCAGCGGTTCCGGACCGGCGACCGTCATCAGGTAGCGGATCCAGCCGCCGTTGCGATACTGGGGCGGCCGTCCCTGGGCCACATGGAATGCATCGGCCATGCGCGCCGCGCGCACGTGCGGCGGCACGTTGCGCTGGTACTCCTCGAGCGGCCGGCGCAGGCGCTTGCGGTACACGAGCAGTTCGTCCAATTCGCCGCGCAGCGTCGCCGCCACGTAGTCGCGCACGTAGTCGGCGTAGGGCTCGCCCTTGAAGATGCGGCGGTACAGGCCTTGCTGGAAGCGCTGCGCCAGCGGCGTCCAGTCGGTGCGGACCGTCTCCAGCCCCTTGTACACGACCTCCTCCCCGCCGTCGGCCTGGCGCACCAGTCCCGCGTAGCGCTTCTTGCTGCCTTCGTCCGAGCCGCGCACGGTCGGCATCAGGAAGCGCCGGTAGTGGGTGTCGAATTCGAGTTCGAGCGCGCTGTCCAGGCCCAGCTCGGCGCGCAAATGGATGCGCCACCAATCGTTGACCATATCAACCAATTCGCGTCCGATACGCTCGGCCTCGCCCTCCGCATGCGCGCGTCCCAGCCAGACGAAGGTGGAATCGGTGTCGCCGTAGATGACGGCGTAGCCCCGCCCTTCGATCAGCTCGCGCGTGCGGTGCATGATCTGGTGCCCGCGCAGCGTGATCGAGGACGCCAGGCGCGGATCGAAGAAGCGGCAGCCGCTCGAACCGAGCACGCCGTAGAAGGCGTTCATGATGATCTTGAGGGCCTGGGCCAGGGGCTGGTTGCGCTCGCGCTTGGCCGCTTCGCGCCCCTGCCACACGCGGTTCACGATGCCCGGCAGGCAGTGCCGCGTGCGCGAGAAGCGCGCCTGGAGGAAGCCGGGCACGGTCTGCGCGGGATCCTCGCGCAGACCTTCGATCAGGCCGACCGGATCGATCAGGAAGGTGCGGATGATGGACGGGTACAGGCTCTTGTAGTCGAGCACCAGCACCGAATCGTACAGCCCCGAGCGCGAATCCATCACGAAGCCGCCCGGGCTGTCCCCGCCGGTGACGTCGCCGATGTTGGGCGCGACATGGCCCTGGCGGTGCATGACCGGCATGTACAGGTGTTCGAAGGCCGCCACCGAGCCGCCGCTGCGGTCCGCCGCCAGGCCGGTGACGCTGGCCCGTTCGAGCAGGAAGGCCATCAGCCCGGTCTTGGCGAAGATGCGCGTGACCAGCTCGCAGTCCTTGAGGTTGTAGCGCGCCAGGGCCGGCTTGTCCTCGCGGAACATGCGGTCGATTTCGTCCATGCGGTCGTAGGCGTTGTCGACCGCCTTGCCTTCGCCGAGCAGGGCCTGCGCCACGGATTCCAGGCTGAACGAAGGGAAGCTCCAGGTGGCCGAGCGCAGCGCCTCGATGCCGTCGATGACCAGGCGGCCGGCCAGCGCGACGAAGAAGTGCTCCTGCTTGGCGCTGTGCTCGCGCCAGTCCAGCGCGCTGCCGTCGCGGCCCAGGCGCAGCGGATGCTGGGCGCGGTCCGCGTTCTGCTGCAGCACGCGCAGGTCGAACTGGATCAGGTTCCAGCCGATGACCGCGTCGGGATCGTGGCGCTGGAACCAGGTCTCCAGCCGCTCCAGCAGTTCGCGGCGCGTGGCGCAGTATTCCAGCGCGAAATCGAGCTGCGCGTCCGGCCCATTGGGCGGACCGAGCATGTAGACCTGGCGCTGGCCGCAACCTTCCAGCGCAATCGAATAGAGTTCGCCGCCGAAGGTGGTCTCGATATCGAGCGACACCGTCCGGAGCGCTGGCCGGTAGGCCGCGTCCGGCCGCAGCGCGCCCTGGGCATCGACGCGCACCGGCGCGGTGATGAAGCGCTCCATCAGGTAGCGCTCCGGCGGGCGCACATCCGCTTCGTATACATCGACGCCGTGCTGGCGCAGGCGCTTTTCGAAGCGCAGCAGCTGGCGGTACTGCGTGCAGTACAGGCCCAGCACGGGACGATGGTGAAAATCCGTCAGCGCCAGCGGACGCAGTTCCCAGCCGCGCTGTCCCTTCAGGAGGGTCTCGGCCGCTGCCTGCTGCGCGGCCGGAATGAAAGCCACGGCCGGCTGCGGCGGCAAACGCACCAGGCGCGGCCCGGCGTCCGTCGCCAGCCAGAATTCGATTTCGACGCCCGCCTCCGTGTCGCGCCAATGGCGCGTGAGCAGGAAACCCTGGTCCGTCATGTCAGGAGGCGAAGCGCTCCAGCGCCGCGTCGCTGAAGCCGGCCTGGCGGCGCGCCGCCAGGTTGAACGGCCCCTTCGGGACCGGCGCCGCGTAGCGCGCGGCCAGCAGGTCGTAGGTCGGTTCCGGATCGAGGCCGCATTCGCGGCACAGGTGGCCGTACCAGCGGTTGCCGATCTCCACGTGGCCGATTTCTTCGCGCAGGATGAGGTCGAGAATGGCCGCGCCGGCGGCGTCGCCGGCCTGGGCCAGCTTGGCGCGCACCGCCGGAATCGCGTCGAGGCCGCGCGCTTCGAGCGTGCGCGGCACCAGCGCGATGCGCGCGAGGATATCGGCGCGGGTCTTGTGCGCCATCTCCCACAAGCTGTCATGGGCCGGGAAGTCGCCATAGCGGTGGCCCATGGTGCCCAGGTGGGCATCGAGCAGCTGGAAGTGCGTGGCCTCCTCGTGCGCCACGCGCAGCCAGTCCAGGTAGAAGCGCTCCGGCATGCCGGCAAAGCGCCACAGCGCGTCCAGGGCCAGGTTGACCGCGTTGAACTCGATGTGCGCCAGCGCGTGCACCAGCATGGCCCGGCCCTCCAGGGTCGCCATCGAACGGCGGCCCACCAGGCGCGGGGGCACCAGCTCGGGCCGCGCAGGACGGCCGGGAATCGCGTCCGGTTCGCGCAGCACGGCATCCGGAGCGGGCGCGCAGCGGCCCGCGGCGACAGCCGCGGCCAGCGCGGTCACGGCCGCCGTCTTCGTGTCGGGGTCGGCCGCGGTCAGGCAGTTCAGCGCGGCGGCGCGCAATTCATCGGTCACTACACAATCCTCTTCAACAGCGGGATTCGGGATAATGCCACACTCGTCGCCAGCGACAAAACGAAGGCGAGCACCGCGGTCAAGGGAATCGATAGCAGGGGGAAGCGGGTCTCCGGCTTGAACACGAAGTAGCCGAACAGCTCCAGGAATACCGGGTGCACCAGATAGACGCCGAGGACGTACGGCGCCAGCGCGCCGGGCCGCCGCCAGCCCGACGACTTGAGCAGCGCGAACACGGCCAGCGACATGGGGATGACGGTCACGCTGAGATAGTCGTAGAAGTACAGGCCGGCGGCATAGCAGCCGAACACCGTCAGCGCCGCCGCCATCAGGTAGACCTCGAGGGCGAGCGCTTCGCCGCCCTGCTGGCCGGTCGCCATCAGGTAGCCGCACAGGAAGTACGGCAGATAGGACAGGAACCAGTAGACGAAGGCGTCGCCGCCGGTCTCGCCCAGCAAGGGGTGCAGGGCCGCCAGCCCGAACATCAGCGCCGTCAGGAGCCAGAGCTGGTCCCGGCGCGCGCCGGCCACCAGCAGCCGGACGAAGGGCGTGAACAGGTACAGGCCGACGATCATGTAGAGGAACCACAGATGGTAGTAAGGTGTCCCCGCCAGCGTGCTGCGCAGCGCCTGCTCCCAATCGAAGGCCGCGCCGTTGCGGCGCGCCTTGAATGCGGTCCAGGCCAGAAACAGCAGCGTCCATGCCGCCAGCGGCACGGCGATGCGCGCGACCCGCTTGCGGTAGAACACCGCCACCGGCTCGTTCTTCCCGTCGCGCAGCAGCAAGGCGCCGCTGATCATCACGAACACGGGCACGCACCAGCGCACCAGCGCGTCGTAAACGTTCCCGTACCACCAGGCGGGCGAGCCGTGCGTGGCCTGGGTGACGACCGCTGCGGCGGCATGCAGCAGCACGACCGCGAAGATGGCGAGCACGCGCGCCGCGTCCAACCAGACCATGGGAGACTCCCGCGAAATAGGCGACCTCGACAACTTAGGCGCAATCGGCGGCGCCGCCCTCCTCAACCGTCAATTGGCGACTGGTCCGCCGTCAAGGCCCGCGCCGCGGCACGGCGCACGATGCCTTTTTGACCACACAGGAGAACAGCATGAGAGCCAACGCGACGGGGCACCCGCCAGCCGGGGAAGCGCTCGCCATTGCCGCCTTGCTGGCATATCTGGGTGAAGACCATGTGACAGCCGGCCGGATCGTCGACGCGGCCCACCATCTCACCAACGCCCAGCTCAGGGTGGGCTACCAAGCCTTGATCGGCACGTGGCTGAACGGACCGGATGGCACCCAGCTCGATCTGGGCGTCCCGTTGGCGCCCTGGGCCCAGCTGCCGAGCGATGATAACGCCGTCCCCGTGCCGCCCCCCGACACGGCGCTGCCGGCCGCCCATCTGATCGACAGCGTCCAGGGCATCGGGCTATGGTTCATGGGCTCGCCGTTCACGCAGGGCGTTCCCCTGCCCGACCTGCCCTTCCTGCACCTGGGCTAAGCGGTCCGATATAATCGGCCGATGATCAAGACTCCACAAGAAATCGCATTGATGGCGGAATCCGGCGCGCTGCTCGCCAAAGTATTCTGCCACCTGGACCAGCTGGACCTGGCCGGCATGTCCACGCTCCAGGTGAACGACCTGGTCGACCGCTTCATCGTCGACGAACTGCAGGCGCGTCCGGCCAGCAAAGGGCAGTACGGTTTTGCCTACGCACTCAATTCCTCGCCCAACCATGTCGTCTGCCACGGCGTGCCCTCGGCCCAGGACGTGCTGCGCCACGGCGATATCGTCAACTTCGACATCACGCTGGAAAAGAACGGATTCATCGCCGACTCCAGCAAGACCTACCTGGTGGGCGAGGTCTCCCCCGCGGCCCGGCGGCTGGTGAAGACCACCCACGAAGCGCTGTGGAAGGGGATCCGCGCGGTGCGTCCCGGGGCGCGTCTGGGCGACATCGGCCACGCCATCGAGCGCCACGCGCGCCAGGCCGGCTACTCGGTGGTGCGGGAATACTGCGGCCATGGCATCGGCCGCGAAATGCACGAAGCGCCGGAGGTGCTCCACTGGGGCAAGCCGAACACCGGCCTCACCCTGCGCGAAGGCATGGTGTTTACCATCGAGCCCATGATCAACCAGGGCGGCCACGCGGTCGACACCCAGGACGACGGCTGGACCGTCGTCACCATCGACGGCAAGCTGTCGGCGCAGTTCGAGCACACCGTCGCGGTGACCGCCAATGGGGTGCGGGTCCTGACCCTGCGTCCCGACGAGAAGCCCTAGCGCAGAAAAGGACTTACGGCGCCGTGGGCGGATAGCCGACGGTCTGCGCCAGCAGCACCTCCTGGTCGTGCGACAAACCGAGGGCCTCGGCGACGGCCTCCCGGTCGATCCAGGCGCGAATCACGGTGGCCAGGCCATGCGCGGCGGCGAACAGATAGACGTTCTGCGCCATCGCGCCGGCGGCGGCATGGGCATAGGCGGTGCGCTTGTCCACCGGGACCAGGCGCATGCGCGTGTGATCGGCCACGAACACGAGGTCGAGCGGGGCGGCGTCGACGAAGTCCTGGTAACCCGTCACGCGGCGCACGTCGGCACCTGCCACCAGGTCCAGCCGATGGCCCGGCGCATCGTAGCGGTAGGCGCCATGCGGCAGGGCGACGAACACGTCGACCTCGCGCGCATTCAACGCGGACGGCGCGGTCCGTCCGCCATCGGGCCGGTTCACGCCGGCGGCGGCCCACAGCAGCGAGGCCAGCAGCGGCAGCGGCAACTCACGCGAGGCGAACTCGCGCGCGGAATGGCGCGCCGCCAGGGCCTCCGCCAGCGCCATCCCCCCCTGGCGTTCCGGCGCCGGCAGCGGAATCGACGGTGCGCTGTCGCCCAAGGCCGGCTGCGGCCGCAAGCGCCCCATTTTGCCAAGCGCCAGTTTCATTAACGTGCTCATCGGTGTCTCCCTGTAAGGTCAATGCACTTTGGCGCCCAGGTAGCCAAGCAGGTCGTCGAGCGTGCGCAGCCGGCCGTAATCGGCTTCGGGGATATCCACCTGGAAGCGACGGTGCAGGCCGATCAGGAAATTCAGCCAATCCATCGAATCGAGGTCGACCTGCTCGCGCAGCAGCCTGGCGCGCGCCAGGGCGGCCGGATTCACTTCGGGCGCGATCGACGTCAGTTCCGCCATCACCCCGGCCCACAACTCCTCTTCGTTCATGCTCGCCTCCTCACAGTTCGTCCGGATGCTGCAAGCGCTCGCGCACGCCGGCCAGGAACAGCGCACCGCGGTGCCCGTCCGACGCCCGATGGTCGGCCGCCAGGCTGACGGTGGCCACCGGCATCGGGAACAGGCCGCCGTCGCAGGCCCAGGCCCGTTCGGCAATCCGGCCGAAACCCACCAGCGCCACCTGCGGCGGATAGATCACGCCGAAGACGGCCTCGACGCCCTGCTCCCCCAGGTTCGTCACGGTGATGGTGGGCGCCGACATCTCCGAGCTGCGCAAGGACCCCGCGCGCACCCGGCGGACCAGGTCGGCCAGCTCGCGCATGAGCTGGTCGAGCGGCTTGGCGGCCACGTCGAACAGGGCCGGCGCGATCAGGCCACCCTGCCGCAGCGCGATGGCGACGCCCACGTGTACCTGCGCCGAGGCCTGATGGGCGCCGTCGCGATAAAAGCCGTTCAGGTCCGGAAACTCCCGCAGCGCAAGCGCGACCGCCTTCAGCTGCAGCGTGGCCATGAGCACGCGCTCGGTCACGGGGCGAGCGGCGTTGGCCGCGGCGAGCCACTCCTGGGCGCGCCGCATCGGCACCGGCTCGCTCAGGTAGTAGTGCGGAATCTCGCGCTTCGAGCGGCTCATGGCCGCCGCGATCGCCTTGCGCATCTCGCCCTGCCGGTCGGCCGCCGGGACGGACGGCGCGGCCTGAATGGCGCGCTCGACGTCCTGCAGGGTGACCGCCCCTTCCGGGCCGGTCCCGGCGACGGCATCGATGTCCAGGCCCGCGTCCGCCGCATGCTTGCGCGCGGCCGGCGAGACGCGCCGGCGGCCCGCGCGCGCGGCCGGCGCCGCGCCGGCCTGCGCGGGCGCCACTGCCGGCGCGGGCCGCGCCGCCGGGGTGCTGCGCGGCGCCTGGCGTGCGTGTTCGGCCGTCTCGCCCGGCTCGATCAGGGTCGCCAGCACGGCGCCCACCGGCACCGTCTCGCCCGGTTGCACCACCAGCTCCAGCACCGTTCCTTCGTTCCAGGATTCGACATCGACCGCGGCCTTCGACGTATCGACCACCGCGACCACCTGCCCGCGCGCCACGGCGTCGCCCGGTTTGACGTGCCAGACCAGCAGTTTGCCCTGGTCCATGTCCGAGCCGAGCGCAGGGAGCTTGAATTCGATCATGCCTGCCCCATCAGGCCGCGCGCCGCCGCGGCGATGCCTTCGGCCTGGGGCAAGGCCGCCTGTTCCATGTGGCGCGCGTACGGCACCGGCACTTCGGCGCTGCACACGCGCGCCACCGGCGCGTCGAGATCGTAAAAGGCGTGTTCCATGATCCGCGCCACGACCTCGGCGGCCAGGCTGCCGCTCCTCCAGCCTTCATCGACCACCACCGCCCGATGCGTGCGCCGCACGGAAGCGGCGATCGCGTCCGTGTCGAGCGGACGCAGCACGCGCAAGTCGAGCACTTCGGCCTCGATGCCAACGCCGGCCAGCTGTGCGGCGGCCTGCATGGCCTTGGGCAGGCAGCCGCCATACGCGATCAGGGTGAGGTCGCGGCCCGCCCGGCGCACCGCCGCTCCGCTGATGGCGCAGGCGGGCGGCGGCGGCGCATCGAATTCCTCCTCCAGGTTGTACAGCTGCGCATGCTCGAAGATGAGCACCGGGTCCGGATCGGCCAGCGCCGGTCCCAGCATGCCACGCGCGTCCGCCACCGTGGCCGGCGCCAGCACGCGGATGCCGGGAATGTGGGCATACCATCCTTCCAGGCTGTGCGAGTGCTGGGCGGCCAATTGGCGCCCGGCCCCGGTGGCCATCCGGATCACGAGGGGCACGCCGAACTGGCCGCCCGACATGTGGCGCAGGGTGGCCGCCGTGTTGACGATCTGGTCCAGCGCGAGCAGGCTGAAGTTCACCGTCATGATCTCCACCACCGGGCGCATGCCCGCCACGGCCGCGCCGATGCCGGCGCCCACGAAGCCCAGTTCGGACAAGGGCGTGTCGCGGATGCGCTCGGGACCGAATTCCTCGAGCAGGCCCTTCGACACGGCGTAGGAGCCGCCATACTTGCCGACATCCTCCCCCATCAGGAACACGCGCGGATCGGCCAGCATGGCTTCGCGCAACGCGGCGCGCAGCGCCTCGCGGTAGCTCATTTTCATGCGCCCGCCTCTGTGCCGAGCAGGTCCTTGGCCAGGTCCTCGACCGGCTCCCAGGCCGCCGCCTCGGCAAAGGCGACCGCGGCGTCGACTTCGCGCTGGGCGCTGGCGTCGAGCGCCAGGAATTCCTCCTCGGTCAGCTTGTGCTCCGCCTTCAGCCGCGCCGTGAAGGCGTGCAGCGGACCGTGCTCCTTCCAGGCCGCGACTTCGGCCGGATCGCGGTACAGGTCGGGGTCGAACATCGAATGCGCGCGGAAGCGGTAGGTCTGGCACTCCAGGAAGTACGGCCCGGCGCCGGAGCGCACGTGGGCGGCGGCCGCGGCCACCGCGGCATGCACCGCCAGCACGTCCATGCCGTTGGCCCGGTTGGTGGCGATGTTATAGCTGGCCGCCTTGGCGCACAGGTCGGTCTGCGACTCGGAGCGCGCGAGCGCCGTGCCCATCGCGTAGAAGTTGTTCTCGCAGATGAACAGCAAGGGCAGCTGCCACAGCGCCGCCAGGTTCGCCGTCTCGTGGAACACGCCCTCGGCCATTGCGCCTTCGCCGAAGAAGCAGACGGTCACGCCGGCGCGCCGCAGCAGCTTGTCCCCCAGCGCGAGGCCGGCAGCGAGCGCGATGCCGCCGCCGACGATCGCATTGCCGCCATAGAAGCGCGTGGCGCGGTCGAACAGGTGCATCGAGCCGCCCCGTCCATGCGAGCAGCCGGCCAGCTTGCCGAACATTTCGGCCATGATGGCGTTCATCGGCACACCACGCACCAGGGCGTGCCCGTGTTCGCGGTAGGTGGCGACGATGTTGTCCTCCGGCGCCAGCGCATGCATGGCGCCGACGGCAACCGCCTCCTCGCCCACGTACAGGTGCAGGAAGCCGCGGATCTGCCCGGCCCCATACAGCTCGGCCGACTTTTCCTCGAGCCGGCGGATGCGCAGCATGTCGGCCAGCAGCGCCTGGCAGAACGCGCGCTCGCGCGCCGCGCTCGCCGGCCAGGCGGTGGTCAGGGCGGCCGCGGCGGGGTTCATGCGCCGGACTCGAGCGTGGACAGGTCGCCTTCCGGCAAGCCCAATTCGCGCGCCTTGAGCAGGCGCCGCATGATCTTGCCGCTGCGCGTGCGCGGCAGCGCGGCCACGAAGTCGATCTCCTTCGGCGCCATCACGGCGCCCAGGCGCGTGCGCGCGTGGCCGAGCAGTTCCTTGCGCAAGGCTTCCGAAGGCGCATAGCCGGTGTGCAGCGAAACGAAAGCCTTGACCATTTCGCCGACGGTCGGGTCCGGCTTGCCGATCACCCCGGCCTCGACCACGGCCGGGTGTTCCATGAGGGCGCTTTCCACCTCGAAGGGACCGATCAGATGGCCGGCCGACTTGATCACGTCGTCGCTGCGGCCGACGAACCAGAAGTAGCCGTCCGCGTCGCGCCGCGCCAGGTCGCCGGTGAGGTACAAGTCGCCGGCGAAGCACTTGCGGTAGCGCTCCTCGTTGTGCAGATACCCGCGCAACATGGCGGGCCAGCCGCGGCGCAGGGCCAGCTCTCCCTCCACGTCCGGCGCGGTGACGATCTCGACCTGGCCTTGGGCGTCGCGCCGGGTGATGAAGGCGTCCACGCCGGGCAGCGGCCGCCCCATCGAGCCGGGCTTGATGTCGAAGCCGGGGGTGTTGGCGATCATGATGCCGCCGGTCTCGGTTTGCCACCAGTTGTCGTGGATCGGCAGGCCGAGCACCTCCTGGCCCCACCAGACCGCTTCGGGATTGAGCGGTTCGCCGACGCTGGCGACGAAGCGCAGGGCCGGAAACGAGAAGCGGCCGGGCACGTCGTTCCCGGCCTTCATCAGCATCCGGATCGCGGTCGGCGCCGTGTACCAGACGCTCACCTGCTGCGCCTGCAGGATGCCGTACCAGCGCTCGGCATCGAAGTCCGCGGCGTCCACGATCGAGGTGACGCCGTGCAGCAGCGGCGCGATGATGCCGTACGACGTGCCCGTGACCCAGCCGGGGTCCGCCGTGCACCAAAAGACGTCGTCCGGGTGCAGGTCGAGCGCGTACTTGCCGCTCACCCAATGCGTCAGCACCGCGCCGTGCACGTGCATGGCGCCCTTGGGCGTGCCCGTGGTGCCGCTGGTGAAGTGCAGCAGGGCGAGATCTTCGGGACCGGTGCGCACGACGTCGAACTGGTCCGACGCCGCGGCCAGCAGCCGCCCGAGGTCGTCGGTGTTGTCCGGCGGCGCCGGGTCGGTGGGCGCGCGCACCAGGAGCACATGCCGCAGGCTCGGCAGCTGGGCGCGGATCGGCGCGATCTTACGCTCGTAGAGGGACTGCGTCGTGACGAGCACGCACGCGTCCCCGATGCGCAAGCGGGTGGCCAGCGGTTCGGCGCCGAAGGCGGAAAACAGCGGGCAAGCCACGCTTCCGTTCTTGAAGCTGCCCAGTACCGCCACGTACAGTTCGGGAATGCGGCCGGCCAGAATGAAGACGCGCTCGCCGCGCCCGACGCCCAGCGTGCGCAGCACATTGGCGAAGCGGTTGGTGAGGCGGGACAGTTCGAGGTAGGTGAGGTCCCGGCTGGAGTCGGCGTCGAGGAAGCGGAAGGCGGTCTTGGCGCCCAGGGCGCCGCTGGCGTGGCGGTCGACCGCCTCGTGTGCAATGTTCAGTCCGCCATCGGGCAAGCCGGCCAGTTCGCCGCGCGCCGCCTTCCAGGAGAACGCGGCGCGCAAGCCATCGTAATCGTTCCAGTTCGGGCTGACCCGGTTGGAAGCACTACCCTTGCGGATGACAGAAGGACGTGGCACGGCATCTCCGTACTCGCACACTCCAGGTCATTCTGCGGCGCGCCGCGCGGCAGTGTCAATCGAATCACGCTCCAGCCGCACTCGTCCGGAGCGCCTGCACATGCGCGACCAGCTGGTCCATGGCGATCGTGGTGCCCTCGACCCAGCCGGAGGCCCGGTCCTGCTCGAAGTCCGCCTCGTTCCGGTGCAGCGCCGTGAACACATAGCGCGTACCGCCGTCGGCCGCTTCCAGGGTCACGATCGCGGTGATGGGAATATCGTCGAACACGGCCGGACGGAAGCCCGGAAAGAGCATCGACGTCCACACCAGCCTTTGCATGGGCACGACCTCGAGATAGCAGCCCAGGTTCGGCACTTCCTGGCCCGAACCGACCTTGATGTCGATGCTGAACATGCCGCCCGGGCGCACATCCAGTTCGCACTTGGATACCGCGCCCCACTGCCTGGGCATGTACCACTGCTTGAGGTGTTCCGGTGTGGTCAAGGCTTCCCAGACCAGCGCCACGGGCGCATCGATGAAGCGTTCGAGCACGAAATCGGTTTTGGGGTTCACTGCGAAGACCGTGTTCATTTGCCTGACTCCTTCTCCTTGAGTTGTGTAACGTAGGCGTCGAAGCGGTCGAAGCGGGACTCCCACATACGACGCCGCTCGGTCAGCCAATCCTCGGCGACCTTGAACGGTTCGGGTGCGATCTCGTAGGTGCGCACCCTGCCCTGCTTCCTCGATGTGACCAGCCGGCAGCGTTCCAGCAGCGACAGGTGCTGCACGAACGAGGGAAGCTTCATGTCGAACGGCGCCGCGAGATCGCTGACGGTGGCCGGTCCGCGGGAGAGCTGCTCGAGAATCTGCCGCCTGGTCGTATTCGACAAAGCGAGGAAGACGTCGTCGGCGAAGGCGGTTTGCTGCATCTCGGCACCCGGTTGATTCATGGAGGATCGACGTTGAGGATCCTAGCATCGGCCAACACTTAGGTCAAGACCTAAGTATTAAAAAGCGGGCCGGTCCGGTATTATCACGGGATGAAACGAAATTCCACCCTTCCGTTCGTGATTGGCGTAGCGGGCGGAAGCGGCAGTGGCAAGTCCACCGTCACGCAGCAAGTGCTGGCTTCCTTTGGCGCCGATGTCGTCTCCGTCGTCATGCAGGACGACTACTATCTCGACCAGACCCATCTCACGCCCGAAGTGCGGCGCAAGACCAACTACGATCATCCCCAGGCTTTCGATTGGCCCTTGCTGGTGCAGCACGTGCGCGCCCTGCGCAGCGGCGAGCCGATCGAGATGCCCGAATACGACTTCACGATCGACAACCGTTCGACCAAGACCATACCCGTCAAGCCGGCCCCGGTGATCGTCATCGAAGGCCTGTTCGCGCTGTACGACGAGGAGCTGCGCAAGATGATGTCGCTGAAGATCTTCGTCGACACGGCGCCGGACGTGCGCTTCATCCGCCGCCTGCAGCGCGACATCGCGGAACGCGGCCGCACCGTGGACAGCGTGGTGTCCCAGTACCTGGAAACGGTGCGCCCGATGCACAAGCAGTTCATCGAGCCGACCAAGCGCCACGCCGACGTGATCCTGCCCCATGGCGCCAACGGCCCGGCGGTCGACGTGATCACCACCAAGGTCGCCAGCGTGATCGCGGCGCGCCGGCCCTCCTGAGCGCGGCTACAGCCACGCCAGCAGATAGCGCGCCACTTCGTTCGAAGACAGCAGCGCGATGTGCTTCGTGCCCGGCACGATGGCGCTGGCCTTGAAGTGCAGGCAGGCGGCCGGATCGTCATCCAGGCCCAGCGCGCTGCGCACCGGCACCAGGCCGTCGCCCGCCAGGGTGTCGGCCAGATTGCCCGGCACCTCGGCGACCGTGCCCGCCAGCGCATAGCATTCCACATCGGCCGGCAGGGGCAGGAGACGGCGCGCGGCGCCGGCGGCGAAGCGATCCTTGTTTTCCCAATCGTCGGACATGACGCTGCCGTGGCGCAGGTCGGTAATTCCTTCGCTGCGAAGCTTGGCCAGGCGCGCGAACGGCGCACTGTAGCTGCTCAGGCCGGCCGCCAGGGTCAGCCAGTTGCCGCCGCGTTCCAAGGGTGAGCCGTGATGCGGCGAACCCAGCGTCACCAGCTTGCGCAGATGCTGGCGCCATCGATGTCCTTCCACATCGCCATACCAACAGGCGCTGCGCGCGACGAGGCCACCCATGCTGTGACCGAGGATGACGAGTTCCTCGATCTCGACCGGCCAACCGGCCACGAGGGCTTCGAGCTGGGCGGCAAAGCCTGCGCCATTGGTCGAGATATGCAGGCCCGTGTTGTAACACAGGTAGACCGGGGTGTAGCCGCGCTCGCGCGCCAGTAAGGCGCCATGGCCGCCGTCACCGGTCTGGCACTGCAGATCGTTCATGCACAGGCCATGCGCCAGCACCAGGACGCGTGCGCTGGCGTCGGCCACGGGTTCGGCCAAGGGCACGCCGCCCGCCAGGCGTAAGGTCATGGGGATGGCGAGGGGATTCCCACTGCGTTCGAGATAATCGCCCAGCACCCCGTTCAGCGCCGCCAGCACCGGTTCCCTGCCCTGCCAGGAGCCGGCAGCCAGGTCTTCGCGCGCCAGCCGGCGCAGCGAGGCGTCGAGGCCGGATCCGGCAAGCCCCGCCACGCCGCGCACGGCGTGATACACCAGGGAGGTCGCGCGCGCCAGCGGCCGGCCCGGCGTGTTGCGCAGGATGTTGAGGTGCACCGCTTCGACCAGGTCGGCGACACCTTTGACTGCCTCGACGGCTAGCCGCGAGGCGCCGCGCAAATCGTGGTGGACACCGGCCGCGGCGGCGGCGCGGCGGCGGGCGGGAACGGTAGCCATAGCGCACTCCTTCTGTACCGAAGACTACCGGGTAAGTACGCGAGCGGCAAGTACAGGGACGATCGATGCCGTTAGTGAGAATGCTTCTCATTTGCATTATAATGAGAAGCATCTCCAACCGCGCACAAGGGAAACACCATGCCTTCCCCACGATTCATCACACCGCTCAAAGGCGTTCTCGCCGCACTGCTGACCATGCTCTCTTCCCTGCCCGCGCCTGCGCAGGACCTGCCGACCTTCACCTTGATGATGCGCGCCGGCCGCTTCGTGCCCGACACCCTTGAAGTGCCGGCCAACACGAAGTTCCGGCTGCTGGTGAAAAACGAAGGCCCAGGCGCCGAAGAGTTCGAAAGCAAAGAGCTGCGTAAGGAAAAGGTGCTGGCGCCGGGTGCGTCCAGCTTCGTGGAGATCCAGCCGCTGAAACCGGGCACCTACCGGTTCTTCGGCGAGTTTCACCCACGGACCGCACAAGGCCGCCTGGTCGCGAAATAGGGCGCGCAGCCATGATCAATTCCCTGTTCATCGTCTGGCGCGAAAGCGTCGAAGCCATGTTGGTGATCGGCATCCTTCATGGCTGGCTTAAGCGCAATCAGCGGGGCGGCGGCGGCCTGCGCGCCTTATGGGGTGGCGTGGGTGCCGGCGTCGCGCTGGCCGCGGTGCTCGGCTGGGCCATGCTGGCGCTTGAGGACGAACTGGCCGGCGCGGCGCTGGAGTGGTTCCAGACCGCGCTCCTGTTCCTCGCTGCCGCCCTGATCGTGCAGATGGTGCTGTGGATGCACAAACACGGGCCGCGGATGAAGCAAGGCCTGGAACACAACCTGACGCAGGCCGCCGAACGCTTTGGTGCGTCCGGCGTGGCCATCGTCGCCGCGCTGGCGGTCGCGCGAGAAGGTGCGGAAACCGTGATTTTCCTTTACGGAATGCAAACGGAGAATCCGGGCGGCGCCGGCCTCGCCTTCGGGGCCGGCCTGCTGCTGGCCGGGCTCACCGCCTGGTCCGTCAACCGTGGCCTGGGTTTCCTCAACTATCGCAGCTTCTTCCGCGTCAGCAGTTTCCTGCTCCTGCTGTTCGCAGTGGCGCTGCTGGCGGCCGGGACCGACCGCATGATCGGCAACGGTTGGCTCCCGCCGCTGGTCGATCCGCTGTGGGACACCTCGATGTGGATCGACGATGCCAGCCCCACCGGCGCGCTGCTATCGGCCTTTACCGGCTATCGGGCACGCCCGTCGCTCATGCTGGCAATCGTGTATGCCGCCTCCTGGATCGGCGTGGCACTGATGCGTCGCAGATCGTAGCGCCATCCTCATCCACCGATGCCGGGCACTAAAAATTGCTCTTAAATAGCAATTTTTAGTGCTATTCTTGATCCACTTCATTGCCAAATTGATGAAGTTGGCGTTGCCGCCAAAACCCGCGTGCCACAACCAGAGGAAATAATGAAGAAGAAATGGATTGTCATACCGTCTTCGTTGGTGCTGATCACGATTGGTATCACTGCCACTACCCTCCTTTGGCGGCCGGTTTGGGAACACCTGATGCCTCGGACGAAGATCGCCGCCAATGCGGCCGTGCGGTCGGAGGGCAGATCGAAGCCTACCTGCGCCAGCGCCAGCGCGAGGGCAAGTACGATCGGATGATCGACGGCGCAGGCCTGGCCGGCCGACGATGCGGCACCGGCTGGGACAATTTGTCTCAACTCTCGGAAATTGTTTTCAAGTACTATGCCTCGCATCTTGCAGCATCTGGAAATACTGAAAATGATGGAATGGGTACCGCTAGTCCTCGTTGCGTTCAAAGTTCTCGTGCTCGGCACGGGGATGTTCTACGCCGTCAAATGGCATTACGACCAAGGCAATAAGGAGAACATCAACCGGAACGGAAGGCGCGCCCTGCTACGCACGAGCGGCAAGGTGTCCGCCTTCTTCCTGCTAGGCCTCGTTGGCCTGGTGTTTTTCACTTTTGCCTTCGGCAGGATGCTCGGTCTGGACCTGACCTGGCCCTGACGCCTGGCATGAGAGTGACCGAAAGGTCCTCTACTGCTGACGAAGTTGTGCAACGACTCCCGCCAGCGTATTCACCCCCCAATGCTCAACGTAGCGGCCGTCGCGAAGACGAACGACGTCGATCACATCGATCGCAATGTCCCTGCCCGTCGCTTCAACGCCTAGCAGCGAACCTATGTGCTTGCCCGATATGGTTTTTCGCGTGATCACCTTGTCGCCCTCGCAAAGCTGCTCATGAATGTGCACCTGCAACGCTTCGATCGCAGGGCGCAACACGGTCGCAAACGTCCTCCACATCGTTTCAGGCCCACGTAGCGCCTCGCTCGGCGCCGACCAGTTGACAAAATCCGGCGCCATGAGTGCCTCGAACGCTTCCCGATTTCCGTCCTGGATGACTTCCCGATTGAAGCGCGCGACGACCGCCTTCATGCCCTCGTCGTTCCTCTCCGTACCTGCCGTCAGCGCAAGCGCATCGGCCCCGGCCGGCAACGCAAATGGCGCGGCAGGATCGGTCACCGCCCGCCATACCGCCTCGGCGACATCGCGGGCGTTGGTCACAGGTGTGTCGCTGTTCTGGACACCGGCCAGCACGCGTTGCCAGAAATCGGCATAGGCCTCGTTCATGCTCTCCCCCATCAAACGGCGCGCATTGGCACCGAAGCTCGTTTCCGGGGAACGTCCCGGCAGCACGAGCCGCACGCGGATATCGAAGGGAGCCAGCTCCAGCGCCAGGGATTCCGTGAATGCATTCACCGCCGCCTTGCTGCCCGTGTACACCGACAGCAACGGCAGTGATTTGAGCGTCACGCTCGACGTCACGTTGACGACGACACCTGCGCGCCGTTGCCTAAACTGCGGCAACACAGCCTGCGTCATGGCGATCGTTCCGAGCGTATTGGTCTCGAAAACCTGGCGGATACGCGCGGACGCACTGCCCTCCAGCGGCGCCAGCAGGCCGACACCGGCGTTGTTCACCAATGCATCTATCTGGCCAGCCGCCTCGATACAGCGTTGGATGCTTTCAGGGTCAGTGACATCGAGCGGCAGGACGCATAGCCGCTCAGCCTGCGGTAGCCGGCAATCGTCCGGCGTGCGCATGGTCGCGACCACACGCCAGCCGCGTTCGAGAAAGAGCCGTGCGGTTTCGAAGCCAAAACCGGACGAGCAACCAGTGATCAGCACAGTAGACACAGGAGTCATCAACATTCCATCGAGTTGGTAGTGCGCCTACGATAGAGGCCAACGCCCGGACCGGCTATACTCTCCAATCCGTATTTTTGTTGAGATCATCCAATGATCGACCCACTCGCGGAAGTCGTGACCCTGCTGCAGCCAGGCGCGCCGTTCTCGAAGCTGGTCATCGGATCGGCGCCCTGGGCTGTGCGGCGCACGGAAACGGGGCGCCCTTTCTACTTCGTCGTCCTTGAAGGCGGCTGCCACCTGACCGTGGACGGGCCGGCGCAGAGCGAAACGCTCACCCTGAACGAAGGCGACTTCGCGCTGATACCCGCGGCCCGCAGCTTTGCGACCTCCAGCCTCGACCGGAAGCCGCCGAACGCGGATGAAGTCGTCACCACCCAGGTCACGCCGATGCCAGGCGGTGCGCGCGTCGGCGATCCGGATGGTCCGGTGGATGTGCGCATGCTCGTTGGCAACTGCGTCTTTGGCTCGCCCGATTCGGCGTTGCTGGTGTCTCTAATGCCGCGTTACGTACACATCCGCGGCGTCCAGCGCCTGGCAACCCTGGTACAGATGGTGGGCGATGAATCGCGCGCCGATCGGCCCGCGCGCGACATTGTGCTGTCCCGTCTGCTCGAAGTCTTGCTGATCGAGGCACTCCGATCGAACGCGGACACGGCCGCGTCAGCAGGCCTCGTGCGTGGATTGGCCGACCCCAAGCTGGCGATCGCGCTGCGCGCCATGCATGAGGATCCCGCGGCTGCGTGGAACGTCGCGCAGCTGGCGCGGGCGGCGGCGATGTCGCGTTCGGCCTTCTTCGAGCGTTTCAGCCAGGCCGTCGGAATGGCGCCGATGGCATACCTGCTGGCCTGGCGTATGGCGCTCGCCCGGCAGCTGCTGCGGCGCGGCGAATTGAAGCTCGCCGAGATCGCCGAACGCGTCGGCTATGGTTCGGTCAGTGCGTTCGGCGTCGCATTCACCCGCCACGTCGGCATGCCACCCAGGCGCTATGCGCAAAGCGCACCCGAAGACGCAATTGCCGCCTGAATCGGGGCGAGCGCGCTCCCCCGATCCTGGTCATGGAACTCAGAACTTGTACCCGAGACCCAGCGAGACCTTCTGCTGGGTTCCGAGTCTGGTGCTGCCGAAGTAGTCGAATCCGAGCCGCGCTGACCAGTGTTCCGTCAGCGCGTAGCTGCCGCCAAAGCCCACCATCGGCCGCACGCTGGTGCGCCTATACGTCCCGATCTCCTCGTGGTTCGCAGCCAGCCCGACTTTGCCGTACAGGGAAAAATTGCCACCCAGCGCCATGCTGCTGGTCGCCGCCGCATACGTCACGCGTGTACTCAGGCTGGAGTGCAGCGTGCTGCCGGGTGTCGGGTCGGTTGCGGTCCACGTCCCGAAGCGACCGTAGCCGAGTTCCAGCCCAAGACTATTTGACCAGTTGTAGCCGCCAGTGAGGAGATACGCCGCAGGGCTGTTGTCGTTACGGACATGCGTTGCCGTCGGGAAGTCAAAGTATGCTTCTCCCGGTGTCGCGCGCGCCAGGCCGACAACATAATCGCCCGCAAGGGCGTTGCAGGAAACCAGCAGTGCAGCAATGATCAGGCTGAATTTCAAAATTTTCCCCATGAATGATGGACGCATCAGTGTAGAGAATTGATGAAAGAATGATATTGCCTGTAACAAATATTTACGTGCATACGTTGCATAAAAAATGCCATTGATGATGCGGGCGCATTCATCAATGGTCGCTCGCTCCACGTATTAGGTCAGCGGCACCGTAGTCCTGGTCTACAGCCACCACCAACGCTTGGCCTTCACTTCGTCGAGGTGCCGCTCCAGTACCCCGGCCGTATCCACGATCAGGCTGGCCGATTTGACGAAGAAAGCTTGCGGGATGTGCTCGAAAGTGTCGCCCGGGCGGTGATAGTCGGCATGGTCCTCCACCCCGAAGAAAACGAAGGGTATGCCCGCATCATTGAAAGGCCCGGTGTCGGAACTGTCGGTCCAGTTGTCGCCGTGGGCAAACCAGGCGTCGTGTCCATACTTGACCGCGACGCTGCTGCGCGCTGCCGCCTGCTGCACCAGCGCCTTGAAGTCGGAGCGGTAGCTGGTCCCCGCGACATAAATCTCGTTTTTTTCGCTGCGGCTGACCATGTCCAGGTTGAGGTTCATGACGACCTGATCTTTCGGGACGGGCAACGCGCCGACAAAATCGCGCGAGCCTTTCATGCCCTCTTCCTCGGCATCAAAGGCGACGAATAGGATCGAATGGGCGGGCGGATGCGCCTTGAACCAGGCTGCGACGGCCAGCATCGCCGCTACGCCTGAAGCGTTGTCGTCGGCGCCAGGATTAAGTTTGCCTCTAAGCCAGCCCAAATGGTCGTAGTGCGCGCTAATCACGAGGTAGCTTTTGGGTGAACGGGTACCGAGGACATAGCCCATCACGTTGACGCCGGTTTCGACAGTCCTCCAAAACTCGCGCCTGAAAGTGAAGGCCTGTTCGTAACCGGAGGGGAACGCCTGGATACCGACGGCCTCGAATCGCTTGCGCAGGTAGGCGCGCGCTTTTTGACTGCCTACCGTGCCCGTGGCGCGGCCAGCGAAATCGGTGGACGCGAGGATGCGCACATCCTCCATCAACTGGTTCTGGTCGAGCACGGGCGCTTGTGCCATATTTTGCACAAGAACGAGTGGCCGTGAACGATTTTCCGCTGCTAAAACGAAACCTCGTCCGGTCAGTGCCCAACTTCCGAGTGAGACGAGGATTGTCAGCAGACCCAGCAATAAAACGGCGAGGCGTGCCTTGCGCAATTGAACTTCGAGAAATTTCATTTTTTAACTGCAGGTTGGTCCGCGACTTGTACTGGCCGATTTCAGCCTACCAGGCCAAATCACAAGCTTGCCAATTGATTGCTCGAATGTCAATTTTTATATTTCGATGCCGAAATCTGCAATCCCCGTTGGTCAGGCAAATTCCCCCACCTCTGGCCGTGGCAAATCCCCCCCTGAGCGCCTGATCCAACTGTAGACCGGGCACCACCGGGGAGCAATCCCGCTGGCAGGACGTAACCTATGCCCTTCGACAGCGAAGGGGAGCATGGAGGTGTCGTCTTGAAGCGGTCGCTGGCCGGCCCCGAGCCGAATTTCCCCACCCCGGCCACCGGCCCAGTTGTTGAAATTTCTCCACCCCGGCCACCGGCCGTGATCGGCGGCGCCGCATCCCTGTGCGAACCGCACCGCGTCTTCATCGAAAAGCAACTTGGCCTGCGCCGCATTCGCGCTATGAGGAGCCGATACAATTGGAGCCGAATGAAAGTTGATCTGATACCGGCTGGTTCCGCCCCATTGCGGACGTTATTTAAGGCTCGTTCACTTTGGCAGAGCAAGCGGGGACATGGTGAGCTAGTTGAGAGGCAGATCGTGGACCATCATCACGAAGTACGCCAGAGTCACGAAAAAAAACAAAACACCATAAGCAAATCGATAGCCCTTCTCGCCGTAGGAGAGCCATCCGCCAGCCGTGTGTATTCTATAGCGCTTGAGGTAGAAGAAAGCAAGGACTCCGGTCCAACCGAGGAACACGCATGTGTACCCGAAGTGAATGATCATCGCCACTTCATCGAATGCGTTGGCGCCGGCCACGATGAGTGCGACGCCAATCACGAAGAGCGCAGAACAGAAAATCAACGGTCGCGGCTTCGTGTCCATGTATTGAGTACTGAATGATCCGATTTTTGAGGAACTAGGAACGGCAGCCGCAGATGAGCCAACGGCGGCGACGTCCGCTATTGGCCGCAAGCAGACGCTGGAGCTGGGGTACTCAGCAAATTTCAGGTGCGAGCCGCCTTACTCAGCACGTCCTCAGCCCATTGATTGAGACTCTTGCCATGGGCGGCGGCGGCGATCGCTGCCGCCTCGTGGATCGCCGGATCGACCCTCAGAGAAAACTTGCCCGAAAAACTCTTACGCGGCTCCACGCCGTCTTCGGCACAAGCTTCAAGAAACTCTTAGCGAAATCTTTCCTTCTCGCAGCAGGCCCTTGACGTCCTTCGCATAGAAATCTGCGCCACCATTCAGGCCAAGAAATTCGCCCCTGAACATCTGCATTTCCGGATCAAACGTGATGACTGCCTTGTGGCCATCAATTGTCATCGTGTTCTGCATACTTAAGGCTTCACTCCGTGATCTTCGAACCACTTGCGGATGGACGCAAGTCCACCTTTATCCGTCGTCGGCTCGGGATGCGGCCGGAGTGTAGCGACGCGCCTCGCGGGCGATACCATGGTATTCGCTCATCAACGACCATGGCATCGTCGCCTACCCCGCTTCGGCAGCGGATCCATGCCATGAAAAATGCCATTGATGATGCAATGAAGATCATCAATGGCACCCCCTTAGCCCAACAAAATCAATGGATGAGAAAACAGCCTCACTCCCACTCCATCATAAACAGTTGATTTTTTCAATTTAAAATCAACACTTTAGATAGCATTCGTTGCGCGATGCCACGAAAAATACCATGTTCAGCGCAATCATCCGGCTCGCCCTTCATCTAGGGTGACTCTTTCCGCCGCTTCCTGCACACTGGGCCGCGCCACGATGGCCTTGAACAGATTGCCGGCCCGATCATCGATGAGTTCGATCTGCGGCCAGGCCCGAATTACGCGCAGGAGGCCACTGCCCAGCCCGCGATAGGGAAGGAGCTTTGCCGCGAAAGAGGCAAGGATAGGGTTGCGCATGTTGGAGTTGCCAGCCTTGATGTTCTCGATGGTCAGGTTGTTAGGCAAGTGGCCGGGGCTGATGATCTCGACACGATCCGCAAAGACCAGAACGCGCACCGGAGCGCTGACGAAGTAGTCGCGGTGGATGAGGGCATTGGCGACTAGCTCTTCCCAGACGATGCGGGGAATCTCAGGCAGGCCCGGGGAGTTGAATCCTTGCTCGCCCTGCGCGGCGCGGGTGTTGGCGATGATGAAGCCCAGCGTCTGCTGGAAGACATCGGCCAGCTTGCCGGTAATGTCGCGGCTGTCGATGTAGCGTTCGTCCTCGATTTGTGTGCCGACAAAGGCGACAGCCTTGACGATAAAAGCAGGTAGCGCGTACTGCGGTGCCCTGGCGAATAGCAGGCTGCCAGCCACATTGAGCTGCCCCTGATTCATCAGGTTCATGTTGCTCAGCAACTGCGGGAGCGGCTGGTTATTTTGGGCGAGCGGCTCACCGAATTGTTGCTCGAAGAACCCTTCAAAATAGGGCATGTCAACATCACCCGCGCTCAGGCCCGCTACAGGCGTTTCATCGGCGTGCACCAACCCCGCCTGCTGGAACAGCCGCTGCAGTTCCTCACGCGACGTTGCGCGGCGCTTGTCTGAACCATTCTTCACCCAGATGGTGCCGTTCTTGTCCATGTAGGGCTTGTTGACACCCTCTGGAATGGAGACAACCATTACTGTGCCATTTGGATGCGGCACGTTTTCCGTGAGCGGATTTACGGCTGGACGCACAACCTGCGAGGCCGCATTGGCGATGAGCTGGTTGAGACGGGCAACATCGGCTCCGGACAGACCCCGTACCGAACTGTCGTCGTTCACACCAATGAAGATGCGCCCGCCAGCCGTATTACAGAAGGCCACGATCTCTGCCGCCAGGGCATCAGCATTGGTCATGTCCGCCTTGAACTGCTGCCGGCTGTCCTCGCCCCGGCTGAGCAGGTCGATCAGCTCTGTGGTTTCCATAGGTTGTACACCTCTTTGCGACGGTTGAAGGCTTCCTGGCCTCCTTCCATGATGTTGATAATGGCGTGCTGCACCGGGCTGGCGTCGATACTGCCGCTTTCCACGTTGACCCTTTCATCCTGGTACTGGCAGGCGTGCACCTGCTCCGCGTCACCCAGCACCGGGAAATTGGCGTTGTGGGTAGCGAAGATGAACTGGGCGTGAGGCTTCATCTCACGCAGCAGCTTGATCACGTCATCGTAGATAGTCTGGTTGTCCAGATCGTCTTCGGGCTGGTCGATGATGATTACGTCGTTCTGCCGTTGGCTGAGCACGTACAACAGCAGCGCAGAAGCTCGCTGCCCTAGTGAGTGGTGCTTCAGCTCCTTGCCGCGATAGCGTATGACGAAACGGTTGGGAACCTGCCAGGTCACGAACTCGGTCAGGTTCTGCATGAAGGTCTTCTCGAAGACCTCGGGGGTGCTGCCAGCCTTGGCCAAAGCGCCCGGCAGAGCACGCAGGAGGCCGCCGAAGTCGGCATAGTCCTCCATCACTGCGCGCAGCGTGGTCTCGCGGATGTTGCTTCCCTTGAAGAGCTGCTGCATGAAGCTGATGGCGGCTTCCTTGTCGCCCTTGAAGTCAGCTTCGATCTGCAAGGCGGTGTGGCCAGCGTTCACGCGATCCAGCTCCACCTTGATGGTGTTGAACTCGCGCAGCCAGAGTTCGTTGAGCTTGTCGATCTCCGCGAACAGCGCGTCGCGGATGTTGGTCTGCTGTGATTCCTGCTTAGCCAACGCCTCCAGCATTTGCTCCGCCTTGGTCTTGCGTTGCTGCTGGGCCAGGAAGTCGTCCGGTTGGATGGCCGTCATACCAGTTTGCTTGAGTTCCTGGGCCAGTTGCCGCTCGACTTGAGCAAACTCTTCCTGAAGGTTCCTGCTTGCGCCTTCAAATTCGCCCTGCTTGGTCTTGAGGCGACCCGCAATGGCGCGCGCATCCTTCTCGATCTGCTTGAGCTGATCGACCTTTGCAACGAGGTTGGTGAACTCGGCGTAGTAGGCCGCGAAGAAATCCGGGTTCTGCTTGGACACGTAGCTCGTGGCGTTGCGCAACTCGTCTTCGTGTTCGGCGATCAGTTGCCCCAGCGCGCGGATGAAGTCGTCCGCCCGTTCCTTCATGCGTGCCAGCGCAGTCGCGTCCTGCTGGAAGCCGAGGCGCTTTTGGAGCTTATCGGCGATGCCGTGCTCCGCGAACTTGGTCAGACGGAAGTTGGCATCGTTAAGTTGAGTCTCGAAGTCGCGCTTCTGTTCGGCCGTGTTGCTGAGCTTGAGCCAGCGCTGAGCAGCGTCGCGAACTCGCTGGCGTTGGGCCTCGATTTCGTCACGCTGCACACGCAGCTTCTCGCCAACCAGCTTTTCCACCAGATCAGTCTCGAAGCCTTCGCCTGTGCTAGATAGATCCTTCTGGCCAAAGTAGATCGGGCGACGCAGTACGGTCTCCCGGATCGACACGCCAGGCTGCAATTTTCCGCCCAAGTAGACGTTCGGCGCTTCGCGGAAGATACGGGAGACGGTGAATTCCTGCCCGTATACATCGCAGGCCGTCAGCGTCACCTTGCCGCCGCTGCCGAGGGTATGGCGAATCAACTCATCCTTGTATTTCGTGTCCTGCGCTTTCTCGCCCCGTGGAATGTCGAGGGCGTACCGCACTGCCTCCAAGATGGATGACTTGCCGCTGCCCCGGATGCCGATCAGTGTGTTCAGCTCGGAGGAGAAATGCAGCGTTTGCCCATCGAGGACGCCACCGTCGAAGTGGATGCTGCGGATGTGCGAGGCCTGATGCTTGGGCGGCTCCATGGCTACCCGCCCAGCGGGATCGCTCAAGGCAAACTTGACCGCCTCGAAGGACAGCTCACCCAGCTTCAGGTAGCTGGTTTTGCCCCGGCCGATTTCCTCGATGCACTTGGGGTCGCTGCCTTCCAGTTCTGCCGGGTACCAGCTCTGCAGCCAGCTTTGAATCTTGGTGCGACAAGGTTTGTCTTTGCCTGCACCATCGTGGGTGCGAACCTTTTGGAAGCCCAGGGTTCTGCGCCGAAAGAATTCGTTCTGCCCCAACTCAGTGAGTCGGCCACCGTCCAGCTCCAACCACAAGCCACTTGGTGCTTCGACATGGGCGAAGACGAGGAAGAAATCCCGGTGATAGCTTTCCAGCTTCTTGATCGTCTCCAGCAATGACCACGAGGTGCGGCCATTCTCCTGCTCGTACTGTGCGGGCGCCTTGCCTTCGAATGCGCTGGTTAGGAAGGGGTTGATGTGGTTGTGCTCGTTGATCCATTCATCTGAAAAAACGACGAGCGTGTGAATGCCGTTGGCCCCATCATTGACCGACAGCTCGACGCCTGGCAGCAGCGCAATCCCCTTCTTCTGCGCTGTCTTGCGCAGCGCTTTGAACTCATCGAAGTCGAACTTGTTGTGATTAGTGATGACACCCAGGCGAATGCCCGCTTTCTCCAACGCATCCACATAGTTGCTGTTGTAGAAGTTGTCATCGCCCGTGAACTTGAACTCGCGGTCTGCACGGGTGTGCAGATGAAAGTCAGCGCGGACCCACTGCGCCCCTTCTGCAAAGACCATGGATCGAGCCTCTGACTGCTTCGGTCGCAGACTTTCCATCATGGTTCATCCTTATAGTGTGTCTGTGCGTAGTCCACCAGCCGAGCTGTATTTGGATCGTAGACAACCCCGGTAATCGAGCCATCTCGAATGCGCTGAACCGCTTCGTCGATCACATAGAGCGGCACCAGGAACCATTCTTCAGGTTGCACAGGATGACCGAAGCGGTCATGGATGGTGATGTTCAACCGGGCTGGCGCGAACAGCCTGTGGAACAGGTTTTCCATCCGGGTGCGATTGACCCCCGCGAGCTTGTACGTCGCAACGACCTCGACCTTTGCCAGCAGATAGGTCGCTTCGTTCTCGGCGTTGGCGATGCGCGTTTCAACCCTGCCGCCGGTCACTCCCACCTTGTGGATGATGTCGCGGTGCTGCGCGACATATGGGTGATCTGACAACGAGCGCAGGACATAGATCGTTCCGCTTTCGACATCATCGGCCTCAAGCTCGCCGCCGAAAGAGAGTTGCCCACTCTCGGGCGAAGCCAACCGCCGCGCGGCGGGGTCGTTGTAGAAGGCACGCTGGAGCGAGCGCAGCAGCAAATTGCTTTCGGTGCCATTGGAGAAGATTAGGCGCAGGCGACGGTCCACCTCCCCGGCGGTGGTTTTCAACGGCGCGCCGACCTCGGCAACGTAGAGAGTAAGGCCATCGAGAACGAAAAAATCCCCCGCTTCAATTGCACGGCGGCCCGCTTCGATGGGCTGGGACTGGCGCATACCGGTTTTGACTTCCGCTTGCACACGCTCGAACAAGGGCCGGAAGGTCTCGAAGTCCACGCAGGGCTTGCGATCTGCGACCTCCTCGGCGGCGCGCTTTTCGGCGCTAGTACGAACATGGCGCAAGACCGTGATGTCGTCCGCGCCGACAACATCTGCTAGTTCGGCAGCCAGATCGTCAATATCGATAGTTTCGTCCGCCGCAGAGGCAAAGGTCGGTGCTCCAGCAAGCAAGCCCTGATGGTCCAGCGGCTCAAGCAGGGTGCGGCAATCCGGGAGCGCGCGTAGGCGGTCGAGCCGCACGGCATATAGACGCTCGAATATGTCGCGGTCTTCGCCATGCTGCGGCGCACGCCCGTGCTGCTCTGCGAAGCGTTGGATTTCCTCGAAGCCGGAAATCACACGCTCCTCGCTGGCCGCGCGGCCATCTGTCTTCTCAGGCGGAGCGAACTCGGCCAGCTCTGCCGCCAGGTCGTCGAGATCGGAGTTACTCATAGCGCCCCTCCGCCCTGAACCGCATGAAGGCTGCCGCACCTTCAGCAAGGTGCTTTTCCCATGCATCCTGCGAGGTAACCGACGGAGCCCTCCCACGCTCGCGTTTGAACTCAACCGCGCGCTTGGCGATTACTTTGGCATCTTCAGGCGTGATAGAGGTGCGTTTGGCCGAGATGGCTGCCGCGACCTGCTTCAAGCTGTCCTCGCTCATAGTCTTGGCAAGGATGGCGTAGGCTTCACCGAAGGGGTTGATCCGATCGATCAGATCGATGTCCAGCTCGCGCACGTCCATCGCGAAGCGGCGCACGCCGTCGATCAGTGCGGTGTTGGGCGACCCGTCGCTTTCGCCTTCGGTGACAAGCCGCTTTGCCTGTTGCGTGAGGTTAAGAGCGGCGATGGCATGCTGGCGAACTGCCTCCTGATCTTCGGCATCCAGCTCGGGATATTTGTCCTTGATGATCTTGCCCATTCGAACCTGGGTCAGCTCCTCGGGCACCAATTCCTCATCGAACAGGCCGCGCTCGATGGTGGGCTTGTCCTGCACGAAGGCCGCGATGACTTCGTTCAAGTCTTCCTGACAAATTCGCGCCGCCTCCTTGCTCTTGGGCTCGGCAAGGCCCTTGATCTCGATCTGGTAGGCCCCTGTCTGCTCATTGACACCGATATTGCAGCGGTCCGGGTCATAGCCGCCCTCGCCATAGTTAAAGCCTGGCGTCGGACCGCTATCAGGATTCTTGGGCTTGAACTCGAAGCGCGGGGCAAGAACCTGCTCCATCAACAGGCTCGCCGCGATAGCCTTCAACGTGTCGTTGACGGCCTCGGTGACAGCTGCCTCGGTCGCATCCGGCTCGGCGATCAGATTGGTGAACCTTGCGCGGCTTTTGCCCGGCGCGTCACGGGTAGCACGGCCGATGATTTGCACGATCTCGGTCAGACTGGCTCGGTAACCCACGGTCAGCGCGTGTTCGCACCAAATCCAATCGAAACCTTCCTTCGCCATGCCCAGCGCGATGATGATGTCCACATGGTCGCGGTTGTTCTTCTGTGCCGGGTCTTTGAGCGAGGCGGACACGCGGTCGCGCTTGGCGGCATCATCATCGACGAGATCGGCGATCCGCAGTACTCGGCCATCTGGGCGCTTGACACGTTGGAAGCCGGTCGCAGGGTCGATGCCCTGCCATTCGCCCAGCGCCTCGATGATGTGCTCCACTTCCCGCATCTTGTCCTTCGTGCTCTCGCGCGAATTGACATTCGGGATGTGAATGATGGTCTTCTCGGCGGGATCGAGGACATTGAGAATGTCATCGACATAAGGCCCGCTGTAGAAGAAGTAGCCAATGTCGAGCTGCTTGAGGTACTCGTAGCCGTTGAGCTGTTCGTAGTAGGTGTAGGTGACGGTATCGAACTTCGACTCGTCCTGCGGGGCGAGCACAGCTTCCGCATCGCCCCGGAAGTAGGAGCCAGTCATGGCGACGATGTGGGTCTTGCCACGCGCGATGAACTGCCCTAGGTGCAGGCCGAGCTTGTTGTCCGGGTTGGCCGAAACGTGGTGGAACTCATCGACTGCGATCAGGCGGTCGTCGAATGCCTCCACGCCATAGGCATCGACCGCGAACCGGAAGGTGGCGTGGGTGCAGACTAGCACTCTGTCGTCGCCTTCGAGGAACGCGCCAAGCGACTTGACCTTGCCGCCGTTGTCGTTGCCCGGCGCGTTGCACAGGTTCCACTTGGGTTCGACCTGCCAGTCGGACCAGAAGCCGTACTTCGACAGCGGCTCGTCGTTGAAACTGGCACCGATGGACTTTTCCGGCACGACAATGATGGCTTGCTTCACGCCCTGGTTCGCCAGCTTGTCGAGTGCCACGAACATCAGTGCACGGCTCTTGCCCGATGCGGGCGGCGACTTGATAAGCAGGTACTGCTCGCCCCGCTTTTCGTAGGCCCTCTCCTGCATGGGCCGCATCCCAAACGCGTTGGCCTTGGTAGATGCGCCGTTTCGGGCGTAGGTGACGGAAACGGACGGTACGGACTTGATCTTGTCGCTCATGCGTTGGCTCCCGCTTTGCGCTTCTTGCCATTGGCCGGTGCAGCCGAAGCGGTCATCTTGGTATAGAGGTCAAACAGCTTTTCCAGCCGCTCGGTGTCGTTCTTGAAGCGCCGACCGATGTAGATGCGCTCCAGCACTTCGTCGTTTCTCTCATGCGCCGCCCGCAGGTCGGCGGGCATCTTCTCAGGGTCGTAGAGGTCGGCGATAGTCGCCGGGAAGTGATGCTCCCGCGCCAGCAGGATGTCCTCGGCACAGCGCCCGAGGTCCACCTTGTTCTTGTCGGTCAGAGTTGGCACCGGAAAGGTGTTGTATCCGAGCACGTTGGAGTAACTAATGCGTTCCTCCAACTTCCCGCACACTGTCTCTGCCCAAACTCGGTGAAGTCGGGATGAGCAGAGGGCAAAGACGTAAATCTCAGGCTCGTAGATTGTAAATAGCTTATTTGTAGCAATACACTCTGCGTCAATAATCCCGCAGGGAATGTACTCCCGCTTCTCAGATGACACTTCGGGTACGACGATGGCACGCTTTCCGTAGTCTTGGATTTGGATGAAGCGATGCGCGTCGTCTGCGCGTTTGCGCGTTGACTCGGCTGGACTTTGGAGGCGCGCTTGAGTTACACCGGCTAAACGGCGGGCAACCTGGGGAATGGCCTTCGCAGCACCTAGTTGATGGTCCTCGATCCAGATGCAATACCTATCAACGCCATCTATAAGCTCTTTTGAACCATACAGCTTTCGAACAAAGCCAGCAGCTTCTGGGCTGATTCGGAGCAAGTCTCGCTTCTCCCAAGGAGCGAGGATCAAATTTCCGCCATCGGTAGGCTGGTTTCCTTTCAGCATCCGAGGCAGGCATGAGATGGATTCCCCATGCCTCGGGATAAACACGTCGGCAAAATCCAAAAGATATGGATTAATTCGCGCTACGTCTTTCTTTGTTCCGTCGAAGTAAATGAATTTACGACCTGACTGGATTGGACGAATGCCAACAATAACGCAGGTGACCCCTGCATTGTTCGTCGCGAGATTGCTCCACTTGAACGAAGTCTGCGCAAAGTATATTTCTACCCCATGCGCAAGCAACGTCGGCCATAGAAGATAGACTTGCTCGCCTTGACAGATGGAGTTGGTCGTTACAAACGCTGCACCACCACGAACAGCCTTACAGAACTTTGACGCAAGCCAAAACCAGCCTGCTATGTAGTCGAGATTCTTGTATTTGATCTCACTAGGCTCGAACAGTCGTTGAATATCCGCCTTTTGAGGCTTCGACTGCTTTGAGCTACCGACATAGGGCGGATTGCCGCAGATGTACGTCTCGCCGCCTTCGGTTTCGAAGTCGATCTCTGCCTGGTCGAGCGGCGTCTGAAAAAGGTCATCTGCCTGCACCTTTACGCCGGTCCCGGTCGGCGGGCAAATGCTCAACCAGTCGAGCCGTAGCGCGTTGCCGCAGGTGATCCAGTTTTCGTTGCGCAGGGGCAGGAACTCGGCCAAGGCCAGCTTCTGCCCGCGATAGAGGACGTCGCACTGATACTCGGCGATCACCAGTGCAAGACGGGCGATTTCCGCCGGGAAGTCTCGCAGCTCGATACCACGAAAGTTAGTAATCGGAATTTCTGACACTCGATCCGGCTCACAGCGCCGCCGGTTGATTTCGGCCTCGATGGCGCGCATTTCCTTGTAAGCGATGACTAGGAAATTGCCTGAGCCGCAGGCTGGGTCGAAAACCCTGATCTTCGCCATGCGCTTGCGCAGATTGAGTAACGTACGAGCGTTATCACCCGCCTCCTCCAGTCGCGCCCGCAGGTCGTCGAGGAAAAGCGGGTTCAACACCTTGAGGATGTTGGGGACGCTCGTGTAGTGCATCCCCAGCTCGCCGCGCTCCTCGTCCTCGGCGACGGCCTGGATCATCGAGCCGAAGATGTCCGGGTTGATCTTGGTCCAGTCTAGGCCACCGACGTGCAGGAAATAGGAGCGGGCGATCTTGCTGAACTTCGGCACATCCATGCTGCCGGAGAACAGGCCGCCGTTCACATAGGGAAAATCGTCCGCCCAGCGCGGAATCTTCGCTGCGGCCCGTCTCTCTCGCTTGGTGTTCATGGCGAGGAACAAGGTGCCAATGACTTCGTGGGTGTTGGTCGAGTCCTTCGCGCTCATCTGCGCGACGGTCTCGGTGAACTTGCCCTTGCCGATGAAAATGTCGGTGTCTTCGGCGAAGAAGCAGAAGATGAGCCGCGCCATGAAGTGATTCATGTCGTGGCGGCGCTCCGACGTGCCCCATTCAGGGTTGTCTTTCAACAGTTCGACGTACAGGCGATTCAGGCGGCTGGTCGCCCGGATATCGAAGGCGTTCTCGCTGATCTGGCGGACGGTGCTGATGCCCGCCAGCGGCAGGAAGAAGCCGAAGTGGTCGGGAAAGTCCTTGAAGGCACAGGCGACGGTCTCGCCGCTAGTCAGGTCTTCAGCCTCGAAGTCCACGCCATCGGTGGCAAGCACGAACTTGGCCTTACCCTTGGCGGTGGCCGGGCTGTCCTTGAGGGCCTTGAGCGTCGTCGTGACCTGGCCCGCACTGCAGGTCAGGATGTGGATGTTGCTGGTCTGGAGAACGCCGCCCAGGTCGGACTTGTTCGACGCCCCAGCGCGCAGGCGCTTGATGGTGGTTGCCTTGTTGCCGAAGGCTTCAAGGAAGGCATAGGGAAACTCTGCGGGATCAAAGGGCTGCTCCGCAAGGTCTGTGATGGCTTGTTCGATTTCTACTGCGTTCATGCGGCATCTTGCCTATGTGACTTTTTCCTGCTCGCGTCCGATTGAGGCTCACTAGCCGGGACAGCGCTGCGGGGGGCCACCTTGTAAATGGTTGTCCGTGAGACCTTGTAACGCTCCGCAATTTGGCTGACCGGAATGGTTGGGTCAGACATCAGGCGCTTGATCTCCCTAATTTGTCGTGCATCCAGCTTCGGCTTGCGTCCTCCAGAGCGGCCACGTGCCCGTGCGGCGACCAAGCCAGCCTGTGTTCGCTCCCGAATCAGGTTGCGCTCGAACTCTGCCAACGCCGCGAACACATGGAAGACCAGCCTCCCGGCCGCGCTAGTGGTCTCAATCTTCTCGGTGATGCTCTCGAAGCTAATCCCCTTTTCCTCCAAGCCGGCGACGATCTGCACAAGGTCCGGCAGGCTACGGCCGAGCCTATCCAGCCTCCACACCACAAGGGTGTCGCCCGCTCGCAGCGCTTTCAAACATTGGTCAAGCTCCTGTCGAACAGCAGTCCTGCCGCTCGCCGCCTCTTCGTAGATGGAGCCGACCCCAGCCAGGCGCAGTGCGTCGCGCTGCAGGTCCAGGTTCTGGTCATCCGTCGAAACGCGGGCATAGCCGATCCGTTGATTCATTGACAGTTGCCGGACGTTGAAAAATTGATGGGAATTTTAACAGATTAAGGCGCTCCTGGCAGTCCATCAGCATGCAGCCCAGCGGCATCCAGAAAACCACCGTTTTCTTGACGCTGCGACCAGCGTCGCCCTGCCTGACCGGCTCGCATATTTTCATATCATATCGTACCGTATCAATGCTATCATATCGTATCGATATGACAAGGAACGAGCAGCATGGGACGCGAAGCCACCATTACCCCCGAGCAGGTCCACGCTGCAGCCGACGCGATCAAGGCCGAGGGCGGCAAGCCCACCTTGCGCGCCGTGCGCGAGCGGCTGGGCACCGGCAGCATGGGCACCATCAACAAGCACCTGCAGGGCTGGAAGGCCGGCCAGGAGCGGCAGCAGGCGGCCGAGCTGGTCATTCCCCCCGCCCTGCAGCGCGCCGTGCTGGACTTCATGGCGACCGAGCTGGCCGCTGCGCGTGCGCCGCTCGAAGCCGAGCTGGCCGAGCAGCTGCAGGCCGTCGCTGACCTGGCGGCCGAGAACGAGCGCCAGGCCGGCACCATCGAGGCCCAGGCGGGCGAGCTGGACGACCTGGCGGCCGAGAAAGCGGCGGCAGAAGGCAAGGCCGAGCAGCTGGCGGCCGACCTGGCGGCGACCAAGGACGAGGCCGAGCGCGAGCGCCTGGCGGCCGAAGCGGCCCGCACCGAGTTGACCAAGGCCGCCCTGCGGCTCGAAGCGCTGCCCAAGCTCGAAGCCGAGCTGGCGACCTTGCGCGATGAGCTGACGAAGGAACGCCGGGCGCGGATCGACGCCGAGCAGCAAGCGGCCGTGCTGGGCGCTCAGAAGGCCGACCTGGAAGGCCGGTTGGCAGACGCCAAGATGGAGGCGGAACGCGGAAACGCACAGCTGCAGAGGGCGATGGCTCGCGTTGACCTGCTAACCGACAAGATCGCAGAGGGCCAGGTGCTACGACCGACAAAGCCGAGCACAGATGAACGCTCGGCAGTCGCAAGGAGCAAAGCAAGCGTTCCGGGCACTCGAAGGTGAGCCTGTCGTCAACCGACGTTGTCGGGGACACGCTGAGGCCGCGCACCTTCCTTCGCTGTGCGCTACGCGCAGCGTGTACACGCCGCGAAGGAAAATCTGAGTGATTACACGTGTCCAGCCGAGCGGCTTCGCTTGGTCATCCGCGCTTAATGCGCAGTTGTGCCGGCCGGCGCGGGCTGCGCAGCGACTCGCCCCGCCATGATTTGGAAAGCTCGCGGGGTGATTTCATTGACTGACAGTACCGGCATGGGGTCGTCAATCGATTCCAGCAGGTTTTCAAAGTTCCAACGCTCGATAGGTGAAACGATCATTGAACCGCTGTCCATATCGTCCCAAACCAGGAAAAGCTGCCCCTCCAGTTCCAAGGCGTAATGCACTTGGCCGCAGCTCAATTCCTCCGCGTCATCATCGAGGATATGTTTGATGGATGTCGCGTTTGTCAGCATCTCCATTGCGGAATAAATCGTGGTTCGCATGCCATCACTCCTGATTGATTGAATAATCCATTTGACCGCCACCTGAATCGCCATCGGGCAATTTCGGCCGGCCGCCGGCATCCCGGAAGGTTGCATCACACTTTCGAGTCGCATTCCAATTGGTGCAGTGCCAAAAAATCCCCTGCTTCCCCTCTTTTGGCCTGAGATAGCCGGTTCCACACTGCGGGCACGGTTCGGCTTCGCCTAATTTGGTGTCCATGTATGTCGTCACCTTGGCCTTGCTGCCCGACGTGAACTGCAGCGGCAATCGAGCGAGGAAGTTCTTGTTTCGCTCTTTCATCAGCTCGTTTGCCGCATCCCTGTCCGCCGGGGGCGGCAGCGTGAAGGACAACCATTCCCGCACGTAGTCGAGAACGCCGAGGACGATTTGCTGTTCGGCGCGGTCCTTCTCCACCTGGCGAGCCAGCCTGTTGATCGCGGTGGCAATGCGTGCCTCCACGTCAGCCAAGTAATCCTTCTCTTCCTGCTGCCGCAGGAAGTCGGCAATCGCCGACCGGATGAGGTGCCCGGTTGGCAAGCCGATCGCCTCTGCCCGTGCTTCCAGTTGTTGGCGCTGCTCATCTTCGAGCCTGACCGAATAAGTTCGTTTTGCGGCCATATGACCCCCTTTCACCTGTGTTGCGGGCGCGTACTGCAAACGCAACACGTTTTCACAAGATGCAGGACGCTTCTAAGCGTTGTCCCGCAACGAAAAACACCGAAAATTCAGCCTGCAACGCAATACCCCTTTATGTTCCACTCATCAGTTGTCGATGGGGTTGTGCAATGCGTTTCCGGGTTGAGTCGGTGGATCAGTGCAAGAAACCTCTGTCGTTCAGCGGGCCATGCCGCCGGTCCACGAGGACACTGCGCTTGCACTACATAAAAACTACGCTTGCACTGCACACTCACTACAGAACACGACACATTCACTACAACCACACTGCATAAACACGGCAGGAGCACTACAAGGGCACTGCATATAGCGGCTCTTCAGAGAATCGTGCCCCCTCGTCGCGAGCCAAGCTCTCGGATCGTGTCGAGAATCCGCCGATTTCCTAGGCTCCGGATCGGCCTAGGCACAGGCTCACCGGCAGATCGATAGGAAGCAACCAACTGCTTCCAACGCTCTTCGAGCTTCCCTCTCGCATCAGCCAAATCTGGCGCGGAGGCCCGGATATGTGGCAAGTCGGATAGCCAGACAGACCACTGCGTTTGACTTCCAGAACGGACCGGCATGACTTCGATTGCGAAGCCTCCGATTTTCTGACTCTTCCTCATTTTCAATTCTCCTTGCTGACGGAAATCACCGATTTGCGGATCGGACGACAGGGACGCCAAAGAGGCGACCCCATGTATCGAGGGCTTGGCCTTGAATGGCTGGAATGCTTGTGTTTCTCGCCCACCAATCATTCGCAGCGCCGACGATTAAATCGGGGTGAAATGCCATGCTGACCAAGATGGGAAAGGTCAGTAGCTGCTCGTAGCAAATCGAGTAGGCGACCCGCCTCCCCGCCACGCGACCGATTCCATTACCAAAAGGGTCGGCGGCGATGGAATCAGCGACCCATGGCCGCCACATTCCAATAGGTACGGGCACGCGCTGGACTAGCGGGCTGGCATTACTCCCGAGGGCGACCAAAACATTGCGTATCGGGCGGCCAGGAGTCGGCATTTCGGCTCCAACCAGAATCACGCTGCCCTTGACCTTCAGCTGGGCCGACAGATCGGCCAGCATCGAAGCATTGAAGGCATCCCCTTGGCGTACAGGCGGCAGCACCGTTTCCGGCAGGACCAGCACCCGGCCGGGTTCGAGCTGGGCCGCCATCATCATCACTTGCGCCATGCGCTGCCCTTCCGCCAGGAAGTTGCGGGCGGCGGCCGTCTGCAGCCGGGTAAACGTGGTGTCACGGCCTGACCAGGCGGCCGACCATTCGGCCGGCTTGGTCTGCAGCGCGACGATGTTGGCGACCACGGCCACGCTAGCCAGGGCCGCGACCGCTGGCCAACGCTTCAGCACGACCAGGACGAGCAAGGCGACCAGGCTGACCAGGCCGAAGAAGCCCAGGCCAGGGAACCACCACCCGGCGGCCGTCAGCGGGTTCACCCAGCCAATGAAGCCGACCGGGGGCAGGGCCGTCAGCAGCAACGCTGCGGGCAGGGTCCACGCCTGCCGGCGTGGGGATGCACTCCAAAACAGAAGCCACGGGGCGGCGTTGACCAGGCCGGCGGCCGCCCACAGTGCCCAGCTGAACCAGAGGGGGGCCGATTCCGCGAAGAAGATTCCCGCCCCGAAGGGCAGGCCCCGGCTGGCGGCCAGGTAGTAGGCCAGGGCGACCGCGCCGGCCCACCACCGGGATTCGGCCAGGCCCCACAGCAGGGGCACAAGGCCCGCCAGGCCAGCGAGCCAGGGTAGGCCCTCATGCCCCCACGCGAAGCCGCACAGAGCACCGGTGAGGGTCAGGAGAAGGCCGCGCTTCATCACTCATGCCCACCGTGGTTGATGTTCACGCTGCCGCCAGCCTGGCCGCCGGTCTTCTCCAACTCGCTGACCGCCTTTTGCGCAGCTGCCATCGTCATCGACGTTTTAGGCTTGGGTGCTTCGGGCTGCTGCTGTTCCTGGCCGGGTGCCGGGGGTGGCGAGCTACTGGCCTCGGGGGCGCTGGCCGCTGGTGCTTCGGGTGCCGGCGCGGGCGCTGCAGGCGCTGCGGGCGCGGCCGGTACGGCGGGCGTCGGTGCGCTGGCAGCCGTGCCTGCCGATGCTGCAGAGGGCGCGGCCGGTTGGCCTGTCGTGCCACTGGCGGCGCTGGCCGGTGCGGCCGGTATCTCCCTGGTTGCCTCGCCGGTTTCGGCGGCCGCCGTGGAAGCCGCGGCGGTGCCGCCAGCAGGGACCTCGCTGGCTTGCGACGCGCCAGGCGCTGCGCCGGCTCTGCTGTCGCCAGACGGTGAGCCAGAAGGAGTTGCAGGGGCTGCGGGTGCGGGTGCGGACGGCTGCGCGCCTGGCGCGCTCGGCGCGGACACGCTGCTGGTCGGTGCGGCAGGTTGTGCGGCAGCTGTAGCGGGCGCTGATGGCGCTGCAGGCGTTAGCCGCGTGGCTTCAGTTCCAGCGCTATCAGCCGGCGGTGTAGGGGCGGCGACGCTGCCCGCGCTTTCGCTGGGAGCTGCGCCCGCGCCAGGTGCAGCTGGTGCGGGCGGCTGGCCGCCAGCGACGGAAGGCGCTGCCACGCTGGCCGCTGCGTTGGACTCGCGGATAGATGCGGTCCTGTTGTCGATGCGTTCAGACAGGCGGCCGCCGGCGGATTCAGCCCCAAGTCCCTTGATCTTCTCGCCTGCAGCTTCGGTTATGGCGCTACCAACTGCGCCCGTCGCGCCGGCGGCCGTCGAGACAATGCCTGTCGCGCCTTTCTCGCGGGCCTGCGTGATGGCCGATTGACCGGCGCGGATCGCACCGGCCAAGCCATTCGCAACCGTCGATCCGCCCGCGTACATCGCGCCGGCGGCCGCACCGATAGCACCGCCAGCAGCGAGCGCGCCGGCGGCACCGTCACCCGCCGACAGAGACGCCGTGCCGCTCAAGAGGTCCGACGCCAAGGTTGGCACCTTCAGGGTCAGCATGAAGAGCAGCACCGAACCGGCCAGGACGGTCCAGATCGGCTTCAGGTTGGTCAGCGACAGCTGGGCAATCTCATTGCCGAAGTCCTGCGCCAGTGTGGTCCCCACGGCGATGATGAAGTAGATCGCCATGAAGCGAACGCCATAGACCAAGGGTGTGGTGAAGACCTTCATCGCCACGTCCTTCGTCCACTTCATCGCGCCGAAGGCCAGGACGATGGGATACACCGCCAGGTAGAACCACAGCTGAATCCAGGCGACCGCGAACTGCGCGGCCAGCATGGCGTAGCAGATGATGATGACCAGCAAGGACGTGCCGATGAGAACGGCGGCGAACGGGTTAGCCATTGCCGCGATTCCGGCAGGTACTGGCACGCCGGCGACCGTGGCGTTATCGGCGAAGCTGTTGATCATCACGTTGACCAAGTCAACGCCCTGCCAGAACACATCGCCGGGGCTGATGACGCTGGTATTGGCCCCCGTCTTTCCCAGCTGGATAAAGCCGTTGACGAACGCGAGCGGCACCGAGGGGTTGTTCATCACCCACAGGACCAGGCCCATCCACATGACGCGGAAGATGACGGCCACGCCGATTTCGGCCGTGTCTGCCCCTTTGATGAGTCTTCCCAGGACGGTCCACACCAGATCAATCGTGAAGAGCGTGAAGCAGAGCTTCAGCGCCGCGCCGGAGATGGCCGTACCGAACTGCTGGGCCGCCGTCTGGTACTTGTCCATGATGTTGCCCACGTCATAGCCGCCGGTGTCGGCGAACGCGGGCGCGGCGAGCACAAGAAGGCCCGCCACCACTAGCCACAGGTTGCGATGCTTCATGGTCAGTACCCCTTCATGCCGGACTCGCCAGGCTTGCGAACGGTGTGCTTGCAGTCAGCGGGGCCGCTCGCCGGCGTGTTGCCGCACTGCTTGAGCATCATTTGCAGGGCTTGGTCTTGCGCCTTTTGGTGGGCGGAAGCGTCTTCTGCAGCCTTGTCGCCGCAGCCGGCAAGGCCGGCGGTCAGTGCGATCAAGACAAGCGCGGCGATGGTGTTGGCCTTACGCATGATTCGCCTCCTGATCCTGTGCGCGGTCTTTGCTGGGCGCGCCGCTGGCGAACGCCACCAGGAACACGAAGACCGCCGGTAGACCGAGCAGAGCAGCGGCGGCGAGGGTTGAGGTGACGGCCTGGCGCGCAGGCTCGAAGAGCATCGAGCCGAGCATGACGACCAGGACGGCGGCGACGAACGAGACAGCCCGCTTTTGTGCGTGATTGAGCTTCATGGTTAGGTGTCCTTGATTAGTGAAGTGGTGGGCTTCGGTTGGTTCAGTAGCCACGGAAGCCGCTTTGGCCGGGCTGGCGCACCGTGCCGTCGCCTTGCTTCAGCATCGTCTGCAGGGCATCCGTGTGGTCCGCTTGGACCTGCGCCTGCATCCCCAGGTAGTTCGACTGCGCCATGGCTTGGGTGGCGAGCAACTGGCGCAGCTTCTGCAGCTGGTCCACCGTTTGGCTGGCGATCATGTTGCCGGCCTGGATGGCCTGCAGAGAGCCTTGCGAGCCAGCCGAAATGCCTTGAATCTGCGCGATGGCGTTGCGCTCGGTGTCGAACTGTTGAACGTCCAGGCCGGCGTTCTGCAACGCGGTGTTGAGGCCGCCCATGGCCTTCGTCATCAGGTCCTTGTACTTGGCGCCGTAGCTCGTATTCCCGGCGGTTTGCGCGAAGCCTGGGAAGGCTTGCCGGAACTGCTGGTCCACGTTGGCCGCCGCATAGCTGATGGCCTGGGTCTGGCCCACCAACTGCGTCAGCTGCACCAGGTCAGACTGCACCTGACCCCAGAGCTGCTGCGGGGCCGTGATGAGGTTCTTCAGCTGCTGCTGCATCATCTGAACCTGCTGCAGCGTCTGCTGGACCTCCTGGTACATCTGCGCGGACTGCTGCACCAGCTCGGTGTTGTTCAGAATCTGCGTCACCTCCGTCGCGCCTCCGTTGCCGGCCACGCTGCCGGCGTTCGCGGTGGACATGACCATGCTGCCGGCGAGCACGGCCAAGATGGCCCTACGTGCTGTTGCGTTGCGCATTGCTGTTTCTCCTTTTGGCGTCATCAATGAAGTCCCCCGCCGGCTTGATGACGGCACAACCGACGAAGACGGATCGCTGAGGGCACTTACCCACAGCCCTCTGCTGGTAGAAAGAAGGTAGAAAGAAGGTAGAGGGCGCGCGCGAGCCGAAAATCTCAATGCCGACAATGGGTTGCACGCTCGCCGCGCGACGTAACCCCGAAAAGTGGCGACGCAACCCCGATAGGGCGCGACGTAACCCCGATGAGCGCGCGACGTAACCCCGATGACGCTCATAGCCTTGTCCACACCGCTTGGGTGCGCCCCTTCGTGCTGGATTCGATACGGCCGCCGGCGATGATTTCGAGCCGTTCGAGCTCGCGCATAGCGCGCCCCATCGCCTCCACGAAGTCACGCATGCGGCCGGTGTATTCCAGCTTCTCCTTGAGCCAGTCGAGCGCGTAGCGCTGGATGCTCTCGTCAGACGTGGCCGTCAGTCGTTGCAGCGCCTTCGCCATGTCCTGGCGTGCTCCGAAGCGCTTGCGCTTCTCCCAATCGATCAGCGCGAACTCGCGATTGCCGAACATGACCCGCCAGCGCGGATCGATGCGCAGCGTGTACGCCTCGGCCTCGTCGTCGAAGTCGAAGCCCTCGATCATGTGAAGCGCGCGGTTCTTGCCCACCGACAGCTTGGGCTTGCCATCCTTGGAGCGAACCTCGATCACCAGCATCGCGAAGGTCAGCGTCTGCATGGTCCGGTTCAACCACTTGTATTCGTAGTTCCCGGTCTGCCGCCCGATGTTGCGCAGGAACTCGGCCCGCTTGATGACCACGGGTTCGCCGAGCGGCCTGCGGCTCGCCTCGTGCATGGCCTGCATCCAAACGTCCGCCTGGCTTTCATCCAGCTGCTCGCCCCAAAACTTGATGACGGCATCGGCGCGGCTGACAAGCACCGTGTCCTTGTGAATGCGCTTGCGACCGCGCGCGACCGGCGCGAATAGGCTGGACCGGGCGATGTGATTCGGCATGGCCCGCATGAAGTCTTCGAGGCCGGGGAGGAAAAGCTGCTGTGGTGCAATGACCTCTCGCTGTGCTTCTATGCGCGATTGCGCCTCGGCCACGCGCACAGCCAAGGTTGGGAATTGCGACAACAGCGACGAAGACACGGAAGCCGCCTCACTCGCCGCTGAGGACTTTGGCGATTTCTGCCGTGCGGAAGTAAACCCGCCGGCCCAGCTTCAGCTTCGCGGCATTGATCGGCCGAGCCCACTCGGAGTCCGTTCGTAGGCTGAGGCGCAGGCCCTCAGCGGATCGGTCTAGCACCTTTGCCAGCTGAGTGATACTCAGCAGCGGTCCATATTGCTTGGTCAGTGCCTCTTCTATCTGCATAACTACGATCCCATGCGTTCGATAACGGCTTGAAGAATGCCGTGGCATGGAATAGGATGCAGCTTATTAAGTTGTCTTTTTGGTTGACATGGCAGACGCGACTTCGATCACCACATGGCCGAGATGCGATCCACAGGTTGCGGATGCGATTGCAGCCTTTTCGCGGGCATGGGGACCGTATTCTGCGCAGTCGCGCCGCTATTCAATCTTCCGTTTGCTGAAGGAGAAAATTGATCCAGCTTGGCAAGGACTTCTTGCCCGATTCCCGGTCGTGACTAGCTCCGTCTTAAAGACGGCGTGGTTTAGGTACGAGCTTTTTCGTTCACGCGCAGGAACCACGGTTGACAGTGACGGTAATTTGGTTGAAGCCTCAGCTGAAGCCCACTCACCGAGTTTTTCAGACAGTGAATTTCCAGATTTCAAATCACTTGCCTTGATCTGTCAGCAGTATGGCTTCAATGCCTTGGATCGTTTCATCTATTTCGTGATTCAATCCAGTCCCGCATATGACGGTACTACCGCCAGTGACATTATGCTCACCGCAAGCTTGGACAGCCTGCGAAATCTGGCGCTTGCGTGCAGGGCCAAGAAGCCCAAGCGGGAATCTCGTGGGAAAGTGAACACATTACGCGGCGCAGAGATTTGTCGGCTATGTGACCAGCCGACTGAGCTTTCAGCACATCTTGCTGGCAACGCTTGGCCAGAAGGGGATATTGATGATCAACGCTTGCGGCTCAGTTCACTGTATTGCTGGAAACACAAGCCAAAGAAAGCATTCTCGGATGCAGTGCGAGCTGACTATCTGCGCGCAAAGCGCAACCAAGGGACCTTTGACCAAGAGTTAGAAAGACTTGATCGCCAAAGTTGGGCAGGCACCGCTGCGGCATATGCAAAATCGGGAAATCCGGCAGTGGATGAATATATTCGATTGCTGTCGGTTCATCGTTGCCTGACGTATGAACAACAACCGCCAGATCGACTGGACACATTGGAAACCCGCCTTCGGTGGGAGGCGCGCAAGCTTGTAGATCGCCGTATTTCCGACCGGAAAAAAGAGATCATCGCACTGTTGTCTTCGGGTATGAATCAGTCCGAGGTAGCCCGACATCTCGGTATAGAACGACAGGCAATTTCCAAAGCCCTTTATTCCGTCCCACAAGAATATCGGCTAGACCAACTCTGCAAAGCAACAAAGCCGTGACAGTGCCGAAATATCACGCCGAATGCGTGTACACGCTTTGTCCCGTCTTCCTGACATCAGGCTAAACCAAACGACTGCCTGTTTCTTTGCGCCGTAGCGCATTAACGCTTTGCCGTCGCATACCATCCAGCAAGTCGGCCATCATCGCGTCGATCTGAAAACTAGCATATGGCGCATAGGCAGCTGCCGCCATTGCGTCACTCAAAGACAGCGCATCCTCTCGAAACGCACCAACATCGTCGCAGTTCGGTGTCGTGTACACGCATTGCTTTTCCATCGCCAATCTCCTGCGCGTGCAGCAATGAACGCGCCATAATTTGTCAACCATATCGATAACTTAATACGCTGCGTGCTGCTTCGCGCCACGGCATCCTTAGAGCCGTTATCGAACGCATGGAATCGTAGTTATGCAGATCGAAGAGGTTTGTACCAAGACACTCATCAACCGCAAGAAGCTGCTGGCGATGATCCCACTTTCCGAGCGCACGATTTTCAACATGGAGCAACGCGGCGAATTCCCGCGCCGCATCGCTCTCACCAGCCGGAACGTCGCCTGGGACCTGGCCGAGGTGGAGCAATGGATCGAGGCACGAAGGTCTTCTGGCGCTCACGCCACACGCCCCGGCATCACACCGACACCGCTTGCGGCGACCGTTTGACAGTCCACTCATCAATCATGTTCGCCCAGTCTTGCAGCATGGCCGTGCGCTGCTCTCGATACTCGGCCTTGTTGTAGACGGCACGGACACCACGCTGCTCGTGGGCAAGACACTTCTCGATCCAATCCGTGTTGTAGCCGGCCTCGTGCAATAGCGTGCTGGCCGTTCGCCGCAGGTCATGCGGCCCAAACTTGGTGAGCGGTTTCCCTTCCTTCTGCGCAAGTCTGTAGGTCAGCGTCAGTACCTGGTTGAGTGTGGCGCTACTCATTGGCGTGTCCGAGTCGTATCGCGACGGCAGCACATAGTCTGATCCGCCGGCAAAGGTCTTCAGGGCAATGAAAATGTCGAGCGCCTGCCGGGATAGGAACACCAGGTGCGGGTTACGCCGCTTCATCCGCTCCTTGGGGATCGTCCACAGCGCCTCGCTGAAATTGATCTCGCTCCAGGTGGCGTTCGTCAATTCGCTCTTGCGAACCATCGTCAGCAACAGCAGCTTGGCCGCTGCTCGAATCGACGGTGTAGTGCCAATGCGCTCGATGTACTGGTACATCAGCGCGATCTCATCCGGCGTTAGCGCTCGGTCGCGCGGCTCGAACTTGGCAATGGTGGTCGGGCGCACCAGCTCTGCCGGGTTCTCGACCTTCTGGCCGCGCTCAATGGCCCAGCGGTAGACCTGCAGTACCACCTCGCGGGAATGAACGGCTGTAGCCGGTGCGCCGCGCTCCACGATGGCATCAGTCAACGCCCGCAGGTCTTCGTGGGTGATTTCGACCAGCTTCTGGTTGCCGAATTTCGGCTTCAGCTCACGTTCATAGACCGCCCGGCGCATGTCACGGGTGGAGTCGGCCATCTGATAGCCGCGCAGCCACTTCTCAGCCCACGCGCCAAAAGTCTCAGCATCCTTGACGCGGGCCTTGTCTCGCGCCTTCTCCTTCGCCGGCGACTTGCCGTTGGCGATCATCTTTTTGGCGTCTGCCAGCTGCTCGCGAGCTTCGGCCAGGGTGATCCCTCCGAAGCCATAGCGTCCGAAGGTGATTGTCTCCTGCCGGCCGTTGATCGAGTAGTTGTAGCGAAAGGAGATCGCCCCCGCCGGGGTGACGGCCACATAGAGGCCATCGCGGTCGTTCACCTTGTAGAGCTTGTCCTGCGCCTTCAGGCTGCGCAGCTTGGTATCAGTCAGCATGTTCTCGGTCCCAATCGGTTGCCGATACCATGCTCAAGACGAACCTCGTTTTCGCCGTCTTTTCCATGTAGATCAATCACTTGCGTGATTTCAATACCATGTCATCCTGTTTCTTCATGGCATGGTATTGACCTCAATCATGGCATCGATGACACATAGTACCATTCAGAATGCCATGAAAAAAGTCTGCTTGAACGTGCCAGAAGGTGCCAGTCAGTGCCACTCCAATAATGAAAAAAGCCCGCAAAATCGCTGGCTTAGCGTTGTTTTAGTGCCTGGTGGTGCCAGCCACTGCCAGACGCGGAATCATTCCCACTCGATGGTCGCCGGCGGCTTGCCGGAAATATCGTAGACCACCCGGTTCAGGCCGCGCACCTCGTTGATGATGCGGTTCGAGACCTTGCCCAGCAGCGTGTGCGGGAGGTGTGCCCAGTGCGCGGTCATGAAGTCCAGGGTCTGCACGGCGCGTAGGGCCACCACGTAGTCGTAGGTGCGGCCGTCGCCCATCACGCCCACCGACTTCACCGGCAGGAACACGGCGAAGGCCTGGCTGGTCGCCTCGTACCAGTTCTTCGGCAAGGCGTCCGGATCGGTGCCTTCCACCACCGCGCCTTCGTACGGCGTGTTGCGCAGCTCCTCGATGAAGATGGCGTCGGCGCGGCGCAGCAGGTCCGCGTATTCCTTCTTCACTTCGCCCAGGATGCGCACGCCCAGGCCCGGACCCGGGAACGGGTGGCGGTACACCATGTCATGCGGCAGGCCGAGTGCGATGCCCAGCTTGCGCACTTCGTCCTTGAACAGCTCGCGCAGCGGCTCGAGCAGCTTGAGGTTGAGGGTATCCGGCAAGCCGCCCACGTTGTGGTGGCTCTTGATGGTCTGGCCCTTCTTGCCCTTGCCGGCGCTCTCGATCACGTCCGGGTAGATGGTGCCCTGCGCCAGCCAGCGCGCGCTGGTCAGCTTGCCCGCCTCGCGCTGGAACACCTCGACGAACTCGCGGCCGATGATCTTGCGCTTCTGCTCGGGATCGGTCACGCCGGCCAGGTGGCCCATGAACTGGTCGACAGCGTCCACGTGAACCACCTTCACGCCCAGGTTCTTCTCGAACATGTCCATCACCATCTTGCCTTCGTTCAGGCGCAGCAGGCCATGGTCCACGAACACGCAGGTCAGCTGGTCGCCGATGGCGCGGTGGATCAGGGCCGCGGCCACGCTCGAATCGACGCCGCCGGACAGGCCGAGAATCACTTCATCGCTGCCGACCTGCTTGCGGATCGCCTCGACCGCTTCGGTGATGTAGTCGGGCATGTTCCAGTCCGACTTGCAGCCGCAGATCTCGTGCACGAAGCGGCCCAGGATGGCGCGGCCCTGCGAGGTGTGGGTCACCTCCGGGTGGAACTGCACGGCGTAGAAGCGGCGCTCCTCGTCGCACATGGCGGCGATCGGGCAGCTGTCGGTGGAGCCCATCAGCTTGAAGCCGGGCGGCATTTCCAGCACCTTGTCGCCGTGGCTCATCCACACGCGCAGCATGCCGTGGCCCTCGTCGGTGACGAAGTCGTTGATCTCGTTGAACAGCCTGGAATGGCCGCGCGCGCGCACTTCCGCGTAGCCGAACTCGCGCAGCAGGCCGTTCTCGACCTTGCCGCCCAGTTGCGCCGCCATGGTCTGCATGCCGTAGCAGATGCCCAGCACCGGCACGCCCGCTTCGAACACGGCCTGCGGCGCGCGCGGCGCGTCGCCTTCCAGCGTCGAATTGTGGCTGCCGGACAGGATGATGCCGGCCGCACCGTAGTTGCGGATGAACTCGTCGGACACGTCGTAGGGATGCACTTCGGAGAACACGCCCGCGTCGCGCACGCGGCGCGCGATCAACTGGGTGACCTGGGAACCGAAATCGAGGATGAGGATCTTGGAATGCATGGAGAGCGAGGATGAAAGTTGAAATGCGGGGCCAGATGGACAACGCGGCGAACTAGTCGCCGCGTCGGTAAGCGTTTTATTCGGAGCGGTAGTTCGGCGCTTCCTTCGTGATCTGCACATCGTGCACGTGCGACTCGCGCATGCCCGCGGAGGTGATCTCGACGAATTCCGCCTTCTCGCGCAGCTCGTCGATGGTGGCGCAGCCGCAGTAGCCCATGGCCTGACGCACGCCGCCCACCAGTTGGTACAGGATCGCCAGCACCGAGCCCTTGTAGGCCACGCGCCCTTCGATGCCCTCGGGGACGAACTTGTCGGCCTTGGCCGAGGCGTCCTGGAAGTAGCGGTCGGCCGAGCCGTCCGCCATTGCGCCCAGGGAGCCCATGCCGCGGTAGGACTTGTAGGAACGACCCTGGTACAGGATCACTTCGCCCGGCGCTTCCTCGGTGCCGGCGAACATGGAGCCCATCATCACCGTGTTCGCGCCGGCGGCCAGCGCCTTGGCGATGTCGCCCGAGAAGCGGATGCCGCCGTCCGCGATGCACGGCACGCCAGTGCCCTTCAGCGCCTCCGACACGTTCGAGATGGCCGAAATCTGCGGCACGCCCACGCCGGCCACGATGCGGGTGGTGCAAATGGAGCCGGGGCCGATGCCGACCTTGACCGCGTCCGCGCCGTTTTCCACCAGCGCCTTGGCGGCGGCGGCGGTAGCGATGTTACCGCCGATGACGTCCACCTGCGGGTAGGTCTGCTTGATCCACTTGACGCGGTCCAGGATGCCCTGCGAGTGGCCGTGGGCGGTGTCCACCACCAGCACGTCGACGCCGGCGGCTACCAGCAGCTCGACGCGCTCGCGGTCACGGTCGCCCACGCCGACGGCGGCGCCCACCAGCAGCTTGCCTTGCGCGTCCTTGGAGGCGTTCGGGTGTTCGGTCGATTTTTGAATGTCCTTCACGGTGATCAGGCCGCGCAGTTCGAAGGCCTCGTTCACCACCAGCACGCGCTCCAGGCGGTGCTTGTTCATCAGGCGCTTGGCCTCGTCCAGGTCCGCGCCTTCCTTCACGTAGACCAGCTTTTCGCGCGGCGTCATCTTGGCGCGCACTTCGGCGTCCAGTTCCGTCTCGAAGCGCAGGTCGCGGTTGGTGATGATGCCCACCACCGTCTTGCCCTCGACGACCGGGAAACCGCTGATGCCGTATTGCTGCGCCAGATCGATCACTTCGCGAATCGTCGTCGTCGGCGGAATCGTGATCGGATCGCGCAGCACGCCGGCCTCGAATCGTTTCACCCGCGCCACTTCGCGCGCCTGGTCCTTCGGCGTCAGGTTCTTGTGGATGATGCCGATGCCGCCTTCCTGCGCCATGGCGATGGCCAGACGGGCTTCCGTCACCGTGTCCATGGCAGCGGCCAGCAGCGGAATATTCAGCGTGATGTTGCGGGTCAGCTTGGTACGCAGGGAGGTGGCGGCCGGCAGGATGTTGGAGTAAGCCGGGACGAGCAGCACATCATCGAACGTGAGTGCTTTCTGGAGGAGACGCATAGTGAATTTCCTATAGGCGCAAAAGTAGATTATACAGAAAGTCGCGCCATCCGTCTCGCCCCGCGCCAAAATTCGGCCGCCGCACGTTGACACGGCCGCGCAATCGTGGCGAAATCAGGACCGAAGTATCCTCCGGAGAACCAAGATGAAACTGCGCCTCGCCGTATCAGCCGCGCTGCTGCTGGCTGCCAGCCTGGCCCATGCCCAGTATGTCTGGAAAGACAACAAGGGCATCCGCCACTATTCCGACCGGGCCCCGCCTCCCGACGTGCCGACCAAGGATATCCTCAAGGCGCCGAACCTGCGCGCGCTCGACCTGCAGATGCCGGATGCGACCGCCGAGCCGCAGGCGCAGGGTTCCGCCAAGGCGCCATCCGCGCCGAAGGGCCCGCCGACGCTGGCCGAACGCGAGATGGACTTCCGCAAGCGCCAGCAGGACCACGCGGATCAGGAAAAGAAGGACGCGCTCGACGCGCAGCAAGCCAAGGCGCGCCAGGAACAATGCGATGCGGCGCGCGCCGCCAATCAGCAGTACAGCTCGGGGGTGCGGATCAGCACCGTCAACGCCAAGGGCGAACGCGAATTCATGAACGACGTGGAGCGCGCCAAGAACGCCACGCGCGCGGCGCAGATCGTCGAGAGCTGCCGCTGATCAGCGTGCGGTTTTGCTCTTGCCCGCGGCGCGGCGGCGCCGCGTCTCCTTCGGGTCGGCCAGCAAGGGGCGGTATAGTTCGATCCGGTCGTGCTCCTTGAGCACCGTGTCGAGCGGCTTCTTCTTGGCATAGATGCCGGCCGCGTGACTGGCCAGGTCGAAGTCGGGGAATTCCTCCAGGAGACCGGAGCGCCGAACCGCCTGCTCGATCGTGGCGCCGGCGTCGACCTCCACGGTGCGCAGGAAGACGCGCTGCGGTAGCGCATAGCAGACCTCGACCCGGATGCGCTCAGCCATACACCGTCTCCGCGCGCTTGCAGAACGAATCGACCATGCTGTTGGCGATCACCCCGAACACGGGGCCGACCAGGCCTTCGAGCATGCGGTTCGAAAATTCATAGTGCAGGTTCAGCTCCACCTTGCAGGCGTCCGCGCGCAGGGCGCGGAAGTTCCAGGTGCCGTCGAGCAGCCGGAACGGGCCGTCGACCAGCGACATGCGCATGCAGGTGGGACGGGCGTGGTGATTGGCGGTGGTGAAGCTCTGGCTGACGCCCTTGAAGTGGATCGCCAGGCAGGCCACCAGTCGCTCGTGCGACCGCTCGAGCACCTCGACTCCGCCGCACCAGGGCAGAAACTTGGGATAATCTTCGACCGTTGCCACCAGGTCGAACATCTGTTCGGCGGAATACCCGAGAAGAACTGACTTGTGCACTACTGCCATTGATGAGCCATTTGCTATGATGGTAAGTTTCAAGGCGGTAGTTTAACCGACCCGGACATTTTTGCGATTCCATGAGCATCATCGACAACCGAAAAGCCTTCCACGACTACTTCATCGAAGACCGCTACGAAGCCGGTCTGGTGCTGGAGGGGTGGGAAGTCAAAGCCATCCGCGAGGGCCGCGTGCAGCTCAAGGAGGCCTACATCATCCGCAAGGGCGACGAACTGTTCCTGTTCGGCGCCCACATCAGCGCCATGCCGACCGCGTCGCGCTTCATCTCGACCGAGGCCACGCGCACCCGCAAGCTGTTGCTGCACCGCGCGGAGCTGGACAAGTTGATCGGCAAGTCCGAGCGTTCCGGCTTTACCCTGGTGCCGCTCAACCTGCACTACAAGGGCGGCCGGGTGAAGTGCGAAGTGGGTCTCGCCAAGGGCAAGAAGCAGCACGACAAGCGCGCCACGGAGAAGGAACGCGACGCCAAGCGCGAGGTGGCGTCCGCGATGAAGCAGAACCGCCGCTAACTCCGTCACCCCCGCGCATGCGGGGGCCCCTGGTGCGCAGCGAGCCGCCAGCACAAGAAGCCGGCCGCGAGACAGGCGGCCAGCCCACCCGCCAGCTTCAGCGCGCTATCGAACAGCAGCGGCGCCAGAAACCCCGACACCAGCGCGAACGACATCATCTGGATGAACGACTGCATGGACGCCGCCAGCCCCCGGTTCTCGGGAAACAGCGCCAGCGCCGCGTTCTGGATCGCCGGCATGGCGAAGGCCAGCCCGAAACTGAATAGCGCCAGCGGCAGCACCGCCCACGGCACAGCGGCGCTCCACAGCAGGTTGTAGGCCACGCTCCACAGCCCGGACAAGCCCATCAGCCCGTAGCCGAGCCACACCATGGCGGAGGCGGAAACCCGGTGCGCCAGCTTGCCGCCGACGGCCGAACCAAGCACCATCCCGCCGATCAGGGGAATGAACATCCAGGCGAAATCGGTCTCGCTCTTGTGCAGGATCCCCATCACGAACTGCGCGGCCGAGCCGATGTACAGCGACAGCCCGCCGAACACGAGGCCCAGCGACAGGGCCAGCAGCAGGAATTCGCGCCGCGCCAGCACCATGAGGTAGTTGCGGGCGATGACGGCCGGGTGGAAGGGATGGCGCTTGGCCGGCGGCAGGCTCTCGGGCAGCGCGCGCCAGCAGACCAGCATCATCGCCACCCCGAACAGGAACAGGAACACGAAGGTCGCGCGCCAGCCGAAGGTGACGTGCAGGTAGCCGCCCAGCACCGGCGCGATGGCCGGCGCCAGCCCGAACACCATCATCATGTGCGACATCATGCGCTGCGCCTGCGCGCCGCTGAAGCGGTCCTGCACCACGGCCGCGCTGATCACGGAGCCCGCGCCCGCCGCCAGGCCTTGCAGCACGCGGCACGCGAGCAGCCAGCCGAAGCTGGGCGACCAGGCGGCGGCAATCGAAGCCAGCGTGTAGAGCGCCAGCGCCACCATCAGCACCGGGCGCCGCCCGAAGGAATCGGACAGCGTCCCGTAGAACAGCATCATGAACGCGAACGCGAACAGGTACAGCGACAGGGTCTGCTGCACCGCCACCGGGCTGACGGCGAATTCGCGGCCGATGGCGGGAATGGATGGCAGGTAGGTGTCGATGGCGAGCGCGCCCACCATCCCGAGACACGCGAGAATAACCGTCAACCATCTGTGCATGAACCGCGCCTTCGCCGAATGACAAAAGCGCAATTCTAATGGTTAATGCAGGCGCATGCCGAAGCGCTCGGTGCGCGGCATCCAGTTGCCGGTGATGTCCGCCGAAACCAGCACACGCTCCGCGCGTCCGATCAGGCGCTCGCGCGGCACCATGCCGATATAGCGCGAATCGCGCGAGTTGTCGCGGTTATCCCCCAACATCATGTAGTGCCCGGCCGGAACCACGAGGGGACCGAAGTTACGGCGCGCCTCGATCTGCGGCAGCACCTGGATCTCGCGCTTGCCGCCGACCGTCTCCTCGGCCAGGCGCACGGCCGGCGTGGTGAGTCCGGGGCCGATCGTTTCGAAGACCTGGTCGATTTCGGCATAGCGCGACGGCTTGCCGTTGATGATGAGCTGCTCGTCGCGCATTTCGACCGTGTCGCCCGGCAGCGCCACCAGGCGCTTGATCAGGCGCGTGCCGTCCTCGGGCGACGAGAAGGTCACCACGTCGCCGCGCCGCGGCTCGCCCAGGTGGGTGAGCACCACGTCGGTCAGGGGCAGCTTGAGGTCGAAGGCCAGGCGGTTGACCAGTACCACGTCCCCTTCGAGCAGGTTGGGATGCATGGAGCCGGACGGGATCGGGTTGTAGTCGGCGATGGCCGTCCGGAAGATGCCGAACAGTGCAAGGAAAGCGATGAATCCCTTGTTCGCGCGCAGCCAGGCTTGCATGGTGTGGTCCCCGTGTTGGTGTGTTTGCCAATGTTATAGACCACTTGCCTTAAACGGGGTTTAAGTCGCTACTTCTTCAGCGCCTTGAGCGCCATGCGTTCGACCACGCCCGGCGCCAGCAGCTTGAGGTAGCGGCCGATCCTGCCCTTGAAGCTCATGACCACGTCGCGCTGGCGGCGCTCCATGCCCGCCAGGATCAGCCGCGCGCACTCCTCCACCGGCATTGCGTCGTCCTCGCGCAGGCCGCTCACGCCGGCCGCCTCGCCGCGCGCGTTGTAGCCGTTGTGGCGGATGCGGGTGGCCACCACGCCCGGATAGGCGATGGTGACCGCCACGCCGTGCGGCTTCATTTCGGCCCGCAGGCTTTCGAAAAAGCCGGTCATGGCGAACTTGGTGGCGCTGTAGGCGGTGCGCGCCGGGATGCCGATGAGGCCCGCCAGCGAGGACACCGCCACCACGTTGCCGTGCGTGGCCTTCAGGTGCGGCAGCGCCGCCTGGGTGCACCACACGCTGCCCCACAAGTTCACCCGCATCAGGTCCTCGTACCAGTGCAGGTCGTCCACTTCCTCGAACAGCGCGTGCGCGGACTTGCCGGCATTGTTGACGAGGACGTCGATGCGTCCGAATTGCGACACGGCCTGCGCGATGAGCTGACGGCACTGCGCCTGCACGCCCACGTCGGTCGGCACGGCCAGCGCGCGGGCGCCGAGCGCCTCGCATTCGGCCGCCACGGCGCGCAACGGCTCCGCGCTGCGTGCGGCGAGCACCAGGTCGTAGCCGCGCCGCGCCAGCTGGCGCGCCAGTTCCGCGCCGATGCCTTCGGACGCGCCGGTCAGGACGACGACCCGCTTCACTTCTGCGCTTTCACGATCTGCATGGCGCTGGCGATGAGGCCACTCATCTCGCCCATGTTGGCCGGGACGATGATCGAGTTGTTGGCCTTGGCCAGGTTGGCGAAGGCGTGCACGTACTGCTCCGCCACCTTGAGGTTCACCGCGTCCGCGCCGCCCGGCTCGCGGATGGCGGCGCCGATCTGGCGCAGCGCCTCGGCGTTGGCGTTGGCCAGCGCCAGGGTCGCGGCCGCCTCGCCCTGGGCGCGGTTGATGGCGGCCTGCTTTTCGCCTTCCGATCTGGCGATGGCAGCCTCGCGCTCGCCGGTGGCGATGTTGATCTGCTCCTGCTGGCGTCCTTCGGAGGCAGCGATCAGGGCGCGCTTTTGACGCTCGGCCGTGATCTGCGCCTGCATGGCGTGCAGGATCTCGCTCGGCGGCGTCAGATCCTTGATCTCGTAGCGCAGCACCTTCACGCCCCAGTTGGCGGCCGATTCGTCGATCGCGTTCACCACCGTGGCGTTGATGTGGTCGCGCTCCTCGAAGGTCTTGTCCAGTTCCATGCGGCCGATCACGGAGCGCAAGGTGGTCTGGGCCAGCTGGGTGATGGCCGTGACGTAGTTCGACGAACCGTAGGAGGCGCGCATGGCGTCCGTGATCTGGAAGTACAGGATGCCGTCCACCTGCAGCTGGGTGTTGTCCTTGGTGATGCAGACCTGGGGCGGCACGTCGAGCGGGATCTCCTTGAGCGAATGCTTGTAGGCCACGCGATCCACGAACGGCATCAGGAACGACAGGCCCGGCGCCAAGGTGGCGTGGTACTTGCCGAGGCGTTCGACCACCCAGGCGTGCTGCTGCGGCACCACCTGGATGGTCTTCACGACCACCACCAGGCCCAGGATCAGGACCATTAGCGCAAATGAACCAAACGTGAATTCCATAAATTCCTCTTAAGTAAAAGATCTATTCGCCGACGATCAGCCGGCTGCCCCGCACTTCCGCGATACGGTATTCGCCCGGATGCGGCGCCGCACCGGGCGCCAGCTCCACGTCCCACAGGGCGCCGCGATACTGCACCCGCGCCCTGCCCTCGTGCCACTTCTGCACCGTGACGGTCTGGCCCACGTCCATGTTCACGTTCGGGTCACGCGCCACGTCGGGGGCCGGGCGGCGCGCGCGGCGCCGGTACAGCAGCCAGGTCGCCGCCCCGCCCACGACCGCCGACGCCGCCGCCTGCGCCAGCGCGGCCATGCCGAGCCAGGCCGCCAACGCGCCGGCCAGCAGGCCGAGCGCGATCATCAGCAGATAGAAGGTTCCCGTGAGCAGTTCCACGATGACGGCCGCGCCCGCGGCGATACACCAAGTGATCCAGTCGGCCATGCCAGTCCTCCTTGCGAATTTGATTTCGGCGCCCGGTGTTGCGCACGGGAGACCAATGATACTGCTGAGTTCCCTCAGCCATGCTAAATTGCCCTTCCGACAATTTTAATATGAAGAAGCGGCAAGGAGAATGCTTGTGTGGAAATACTCGTTGAAGTATTCGTGGCGTTCGCTGGTGCGCGAGCTTGCGCGCAACATCTGGGCCCGCCTGCTGGTCTATCCGCGCCTGGCCGCCAACGAGCGTTCGCCGGAAGCGCTGGCCGCCTACATCGGCCGCCGCACGGCCAAGCTGCGCATGTCGGCCCAGACCGACGGTCTCGCTCTGCCGGTGATCGGTCCGGACGCAAACCTCATGTCCAAGCATGACCTGCGCAGCGCGCCAGCGCGCTTCGCGCGGCCCGTCAAGCCCGGCTCGCTGATCCGCTCGCGCACCCGTACCAGCGGCACCTCCGGCTCGCCGCTCACCTTCAAGCAGAGCATCGGCTGCATCGTGCGCGAGGAAGCCTTCCTGTACCGCCAGCTGCGCTGGATGGGCTATCGGCACGGCCAGCGCCGCGCCTGGATCCGGGGCGAGATGGTGTGCCCCCCCTTCCCTGCCGACGGCGTGTACTGGTGCCGCGACTATGTGGGCAAGATGCTGATGATGTCCTCCTACCACATGACCTCCGCCACCATTCCGCGCTACGTGGCAGCGCTGGAGGAATTCGATCCGGCCGTGATCCACGCCTATCCCTCCTCGATCGCCGCGCTGGCGCTGTGGATGAAGGCCAATGGCCGGCGCTACCGCGGCCGCGAGCTGCTGGGCGTGATGACCTCCTCCGAAACCCTGGACGAGGCCACGCGCGAAGCGGTGCTGCAGGCCTTCGGCGTGCGCGTGTTCGACTGGTACGGGCAAGCCGAGCGGGTAGCCGCCATCGGCACCTGCGAGCACGGGAACTACCACGTGCTGACCGACTACAGCCTGGTCGAACTGATGACGGTGGACGGCGAGCTGGAAATCGTCGGCACCAGCCTGAACAACCGCGCCGTGGCGCTGGCGCGCTACCGCACCGGCGACACGGTGCAGCCGGCCGAAGGCCGCTGTCCGTGCGGGCGCCTGTTCCCGCTGGTGAAATCGATCACCGGACGACGCAAGAACGCGATCCGGCTGCCGGACGGGCGCCAGATCTCGCTGTTCGACCACATCTTCCGGTATGCGGAGAAGGTCATGGAAAGCCAGGTGGTGTACCGCGGCGGCGGCGAGTTCGTGCTGAAGGTGGTGCCGGCCGCGCCCCTGCACGAGGCGGACAAGGAGGACCTACTGCAGCGCTTCCTGCGCTGCGTGCCCGGCGTGCGGGTATCGGTGGAGGTGGTGGAGATGATCGCGCGCGGCCCGAACGGCAAGTTCCAGTTCGTCGCCAACCTGAGCGTGGAATGAAAATCGGGGACAGACCGGGTCTGTCCCCGATTTTTTATCAGCCGGCGGCGAGCTTTTGCCAGGTCTCGATCACGGAGTCCGGATTGAGCGACATCGACTCGATCCCTTCACCCATCAGCCAGGCGGCGAAGTCAGGATGGTCGGACGGCCCCTGCCCGCAGATGCCGATGTACTTGCCCTGCGCGCGGCAAGCCTTGATCGCCATCGACAGCAGCCCCTTGACGGCCGGGTCGCGCTCGTCGAAGTCCACCGCCAGCAGCTCCATGCCGGAGTCGCGGTCCAGGCCCAGGGTGAGCTGGGTCAGGTCGTTCGAGCCGATCGAGAAGCCGTCGAAGAACTCCAGGAAGCGCTCGGCCAGGATGGCGTTGGACGGGATCTCGCACATCATGATCAGGCGCAGGCCGTTTTCGCCGCGCTTGAGACCCTGCTTGGCCAGCAGGTTGACCACCTTCTCGGCCTGCCCCAGCGTGCGCACGAACGGCACCATGATCTCGACGTTGGTCAGACCCATGTCGTTGCGCACCCGCTTCATCGCCTCGCATTCCATCGCAAAAGCGCCGGCGAAGTCGTCGGCCAGGTAGCGCGCGGCGCCGCGGAAGCCCAGCATCGGGTTTTCCTCGTCCGGCTCGTAGCGCGAGCCGCCGATCAGCTTCTTGTACTCGTTCGACTTGAAGTCGGACAGGCGCACGATGACGGGCTTGGGCCAGAACGCGGCGGCGATGGTCGCCACGCCTTCAGCCAGCTTGTCGACGTAGAAGGCGCGCGGCGAGGCATGGCCGCGCGCCACCGATTCGACCGCCTTCTTCAGATCGGCGTCGATGTTCGGGTACTCGAGGATCGCCTTCGGGTGCACGCCGATGTTGTTGTTGATGATGAACTCCAGGCGGGCCAGGCCCACGCCGGCGTTCGGGATCGACTGGAAGTCGAAGGCCAGCTGCGGATTCCCGACGTTCATCATGATCTTGGTCGGGATCTTGGGCAGCTCGCCGCGCATCACTTCCGTGACCTCGGTCTCGAGCAGGCCGTCGTAGATCTTGCCTTCGTCGCCCTCGGCGCAGGAGACGGTGACCAGGGTGCCGTCCTTCAGCACTTCGGTCGCGTCGCCGCAGCCCACCACCGCCGGCACGCCCAGCTCGCGGGCGATGATGGCGGCGTGGCAGGTGCGTCCGCCGCGGTTGGTGACGATGGCGGCGGCGCGCTTCATCACCGGCTCCCAGTTCGGGTCGGTCATGTCGGCCACCAGGATGTCGCCCGGCTGCACCCGCTCCATCTCGGACGGGTCATGGATGACGCGCACCGGACCGGCGCCGATCTTCTGGCCGATCGCGCGGCCGGAGGCCAGCACGGTGCCCGTGCCCTTGAGCTTGAAGCGCTGCTGCGCCTCGTGCGACTTGGCCTGGGACTTCACGGTCTCCGGGCGCGCCTGCAGGATGAACAGCTTGCCGTCGCGGCCGTCCTTGCCCCACTCGATGTCCATCGGACGGCCGTAGTGGTTCTCGATGATGACGGCGTACTTGGCCAGTTCCACCACTTCGGCGTCGGTCAGGGAATAGCGGTTGCGCTGCTCCACCGGCACGTCCACGGTGCGCACCGAGCGCCCGGCCTGGGCCGTGTCGGTGAACTCCATCTTGATCAGCTTGGAGCCGATGTTGCGACGGATGACGGGCGACTTGCCCTGTTCGAGCATCGGCTTATGGACGTAGAACTCGTCCGGATTCACCGCGCCCTGCACCACCGTCTCGCCCAGGCCGTAGCTGGAGGTGATGAACACCACGTCCTTGAAGCCGGACTCGGTGTCGATCGTGAACATGACGCCGGCCGCGCCCAGGTCCGAGCGGACCATGCGCTGCACGCCGGCCGACAAGGCCACCTCGGCGTGGGTGAAACCCTTGTGCACGCGGTAGGAGATGGCGCGGTCGTTGTACAGGGAAGCGAAGACATGCTTGATCGCCTCCAGCACGTGCTCGATGCCGACCACGTTGAGGAAGGTCTCCTGCTGGCCGGCGAAAGACGCATCCGGCAGGTCTTCGGCGGTGGCCGAGGAGCGCACTGCGAACGACATTTCGGTGGCCGAATCGGCCGCCAGGCGCTCGTAGAAGGCGCGGATCTCGGATTCGAGGCGCGCCGGGAACGGCGTCTCGACGATCCACTTGCGGATGTCGGCGCCGGCCGCGGCGAGCGCGCGCACGTCGTCGATGTTGAGGCCATCGAGGCGGGCCGCGATGCGGTCGGCCAGCGGCTGGCCGCCGCTTTCGGAATGCGAGAGGAAGTCACGGAATGCGTCCGCCGTGGTGGCGAAACCGCCGGGGACGCGCACGCCCGCGTGAGCGAGCTGGCTGATCATCTCCCCGAGGGAAGCGTTCTTGCCGCCGACGGATTCGACATCCGTCATGCGCAAGTCTTCGAAAGAAGCGACGAATACAGCCTCGCCGCCTCCCTTCGATGCTGCATGAGACATGCTGGTCATAAAAACACCCTTACTTGATGATGGAAATCTTCGTTCAGGCTAGCAGACGGTGTTTTCTTGTTTTTCTTGGGGTCGTGCAGCACAATCAAACTTATTGCCAAGCATTTTACAGCCTCACAGGAACTTATGCCCACTGACGCTCGACCGGAGATGCCCACTTCCGCCCGTACTGTCTTTTTTGTATCGGACGGCACCGGCATCACCGCTGAAACTTTCGGCCACGCGGTGCTCACGCAGTTCGAGATGCGCTTCCGCCAGATCCGCCTGCCCTTCATCGACGACGTCGACAAGGCCTACGAGGCGGTCCGCCGCATCAATGACGCTTTCCAAACGGACGGCCAGAAGCCGATCGTGTTCTCCACCCTGGTGAAACCGGCGCTGTCGGACATCATCCGCAAGGCCCAGGGCATGCACATGGACTTGATCCAGACCTTCGTGGCGCCGCTGGAACAGGAACTGGGGGTGAAATCGACCCACACCATTGGTCGTTCTCACAACATTGTCGACAGCGAGGAATACAAGAACCGCATCGAGGCGATCAACTTCTCGCTGGCGCACGACGACGGCCAGTCGCACAAGAACCTGGCGGCGGCGGACGTGATCCTGGTGGGGGTGTCCCGCTCGGGCAAGACCCCGACCAGCCTGTACCTGGCCATGCAATACGGGATCAAGGCGGCCAACTATCCGCTCATTCCGGACGATTTCGAGCGCGGGCGCCTGCCCTCGGCCCTGCCGCAATACCAGCACAAGATCTTCGGCCTGACGATCAGCCCGGACCGCCTGTCGGAGATCCGCAACGAGCGCCGCGCCGGCAGCAAGTACGCGTCCATCGAGAACTGCCGCTACGAGATCAACGAGGCGGAGGCGCTGATGCGGCGCGAAGGCATCCGCTGGCTGTCCTCGACCACCAAGTCGATCGAGGAGATCGCCACCACCATCCTGCAGGAGATCAAGCCGGACCGCCGCGAGTACTGACGGGCCGCCCCTGCCGCTACGGCCGCTCGCTCAGGGACCAATAACGATCCACGGCCCGCAACAGGTCAGCGAATTGCTGAAAGCCAACTGGTTTGACCATGTACCCGGCTGCGCTCAGGTCGAAGCAGGCGCGCTTGTCCTCGTCTTCCCCTGAGGTGGTCAGCACGACGACGGGTATGCTGCGCCATGACGGTTCCGCTTTGATGCGCTCCAGAAACTCGCGACCTCCCATGACCGGCATGTTTAGGTCAAGCAAGATCAGCGCAGGCGTTTCTTCCGCGAGGGTGGCCAGTGCGTCTTCGCCGTTCTGCGCGGTCAGCAATTTACTGGTGATGCCAAGGTGACGAAAGGCCCTTTGCACGGTCATCGTGTCCACGACATCGTCGTCTACCAGCAGGATCGTGTCATCGGCCCGCATCACGCACTCCCCCTTGGTCCATGGACAGTGGAATGGTAAAGAAGAAGCACGCTCCCTCACCGGGTTCGGACTCGATCCAGACGCGACCACCATGCGAATCGATAATCTTCTTCACGATCGCGAGGCCAACGCCAGTACTGCCTGTCAATTCCGGCGCAGCCAGCGTCTGGAACAGCTGAAAGATCCGTTCGAAATGCTTGGCCTCGATGCCTTGTCCATTGTCACGAACGTAGAAGCTGCCGAAGCCGTCACTGGTCGTGCAGCCGATGCGTAGCGCAAGCTTGGCTGCCTTCGCGTGTTTGATCGCGTTGCTGAGCAGGTTCTGAAAGACCTGTTGCAGCTGTACCGGATCGATGGTGACGACCGGCAGTGGCGTCTCGATGCGCAAGCGCGCGTCAGCGGGTAGATCCGTGAGCGCCAACGCCGCATCGAGCGCGTCGCTCGCTGCGGTCGTCAACTTGGACGTGTCGATCTTGCGCCCCACCCGGGCGTAGCGCAGGATCCCGTTGATCAAGTCTTCCATTCGGACGACCCGGGAACTCAGGAGCCGCAGATGCCTTTCCCCAACCGGGCCAAGCTGGGCTGCGAAGTCTTCGTTCAACCAATGGGATATCGATGCGATGCCACGTAGCGGCGCCTTCAGATCGTGGGAGACGACGTAGGAAAAGGCGCGCAGCTCCTCATTCGCGGCCGACAATTCGGCCACGGTATCCTTCAGCTTGCCTTCTGCTTCCTTGCGCTGCGAGATGTCGCGGATCGTGCCAATGAACCGCCGTTTGCCGTCCGCCCGCGTCTCGCCGACGGCAACTTCAATGGGAAAGGTCGAACCGTCGCGGCGCTTTCCTTCAAACTCACGTCCGACGCCGATGAGGCGTGGCTGCCCCGTCGTCAGATAGCGCTGGACGTCATCGCCGTGCCGGGCAGCGAACGCTTCGGGCATGAGAACCGACACATTCGCGCCAATCAGCTCGGAGGCGGGGTAGCCGAACATCTCTTCGGTAGCAGGGTTGACCCGCCGGATGATGCCTTCTTCATCGATCACAAGGATGGCGTCGACGGCGGCCGTCAGGATCGCCTGCAGATTCGACTTTCCTTCAACGAGTTTTCTTTCAACCGACCTGCGATGCACGAGTTCGCGCCGGATTTGTCTTCCCATCTGGGCCAGAAATAGCAGGGTCGCCACCAGGGTGACGAAGTACATGACGACCATCGTCGTCTGGTCCCGCCGCGCACGCTCCTCCTGCCGCTGCAATTCGCTCTCCAACGCCTGGCTGACCGCGGTGAGCTTCGCAATGGCATCGGCCATCGCCCAGCCACCCTGACGCACCAGGCCCAGCCACTCGTTCGGCGTGGCTTCGAGCTGGCGGCGACGCTCCGCCACACGATTGAGCAAGTTGAATCGTTCGTCGACGCTCGATTCAAGACGCGCGAGAGCGATCTCGGAAACGACAGGATCATCCGGATTGGATCCGATGCGTTGCAGTGACGCCTTCAGCCGCTGACGTGCCTGATTTACCTCCGAAGCCGTGTCCAGGAAGGCAGCGTCACCCGTCAAGTGATAGGCGCGGTACCTCGACTCCGCGCGGTAGAGCGAGGCCTTGAGTGCCGACGCGTCGGCAATACTTGCCTGGATATTTGCGGCGCGCGTCAACGACTGGGCGTGCCGGATGGTGGAGAGATACGCCAGGGCTCCCAGGAAGAGAAACGCTAGCACCGCAGCGACAAAGGCAAACAGCAAGGAACGCTGCAGCTCATCGGGTACGTGCGATTCTGCGCCCAGATCCGTCGCGCCGAATGGCTGCAGTGCACGAATCAAGGTTTTCATGCGCACGAAAAAAATCAGTCCGGTTCAGATCATGCTACATGAGCTGAGACCGGTTCGCCGCAAGATAGGTTATGAATCAGAAGAAGATGCGCCAGTCGTCCAGCCAGCCGGGGAAGGATGCGATGTCCATCGGCGGCGCGATGTGCCAGCCCTGGGCGTAAGTGCAGCCCAGGCCTTGCAGGAAGTCCCAGTCTTCCTTGGTTTCCACCCCCACCGCCACCGACATGCGGTCCAGGCTGCGCGCCAGGTTCAGGCAGGTGGAGAGCACGGTCGACAGCGGCCGCTTCTTGGATGCGCCGTCGACGAAGCTGCGGTCGATCTTCAGCTCCGTGAAGGGAATGCGTGCCAGCAGCTGCAGGTTGGAGCGCCCGGTGCCGTAATCGTCGATGGCCAGGCCGTAGCCCAGCATGCGCAGACGGATCAAGCGTTCGAGGAAGCTCGGGTCCGTGGTCAGGACCGAGGACTCGGGCATTTCGAAGGTGATGTAGTCCGGCAGGACGCGGTGCCGCTCCACGCAGGCCTTGATCTGCTGCATGAAGGCCGGATGGGCCAGCGTCTGCGGCGCCAGGTTGATCGACACGGGCATCGGAATACCGCGGTCCTGCAACACGCGGCAGGCGTGCACGGAGCGCTCGATCATGGTCCAGTCGAGGAAATCGACGCGGTTGTTCTGTTCCAGCGCGTCGATGAAGGCTTGCGGGCCGAGCACACCGTGGTCCGGGTGCCGCCAGCGTGCGAACGCTTCCAGGCCCTTCACTTGGCCGGTCTCGAGCTCGATCTTCGGTTGAAAGAAGGGTTCGAACTGGCGCTGCTGCAGGCCGATGCCCACTTCGGCGAAGGTGAATACGGGGCCACGCGCAGGCGCGTTCGGGCCGGGCGGCGGTGCGTAGTGGGCCAGCAGCGGCTGCAGGCGCGCCACCGAGACCGGCTTGTTTACCGTGCCGAGCAGGTCGATCCCGTAGGCCAGGGCCAGGGTCTCGACCGAGAACATGATGGACGAGGATTCGTTGCCGGTCACGATGAACTTGACGCGGCTGTTCCCTGTGCCCAGCGCGCGCAGCAGCTCCAGGCCGTCCATGCCGGGCAGGCCGAGGTCGATCACGGCCACGTCCACCGCGGGCGTGAAGCCGTCCTGGAGGCAGCGCAGGGCCGCCACACCGTCCGGCATCTCGGTGATCTGCACTGCGCCCAGTTGGCTCAGCATGTCCACCATGGCCTTGCGCTGGGCCTGGTCTGCTTCGGCCACCAAGAAGTGCAGATGCGCGATTTCCATGCGGGCTCCGGACGATGATTTGATTCCTTCAAGCATGATTCTGCCTCAAGTGCTCGAAAAAGCACACTGCCGCGCAGGCCGCGACGTTCAACGATTCCACTTTGCCAAGATGCGGCACGGCCACGCGGTGGGTGGCCGCGGCCAGCAGCGCCGCCGACACGCCCTGCCCTTCGTGCCCCAGCACCCAGGCCACGGGACGCTTCAGGTCCAGGTCGTACAGGCGTTCGGCCGCGTAGCCGCTGGTGGCCAGCACGGCAATGCGCGCCTTGCCCACCAAGGCTTCGAGATCGACTTGTTCGAAAATGTCGAGCACGAAGTGCGCGCCCATCGCCGCCCGCAGCACCTTGGGCGACCAGCAGAAGGCGGTGCCGGGACCACAGTACACCTGGCCGATGCCGGCCGCCGCCGCGCTGCGCAGGATGGAGCCGACATTGCCGGGGTCCTGCAGGTTGTCCAGCAGGACGGCGTTGTCCGTCAGCGCCTGCGGCAAGGCCGCCTGCGGCGTCGCGATCAGAAACAGTACGCCGACGCCATGCTCCACCTGGCTCAGCGCGTGATAGAGGTGGTCCGGCAGGCCGGTGACGGGGGCGTGACCCGCCTCGCAGCGCGCGGCGATGGCCGCCACCTCCGGGTGCGCCAGCGCCGATTCGGCCACGATGCAGTGCAGCGGCAGGCCGCGCAGGTCGAGCCAGGTCTGGCACAGGTGCACGCCGTCGAGCAGCGTCTGGCCGGCCTTCTTGCGCGCCTGGGCGTTGGTGGCCAGGTGCTTGAATTCCTTGTAGGCCGCGTTCTCGCGCGAGGTGATGGTCTTCATTCGTCGTCGCCGAAGGCCGACTCCACCGCGCCCGCCAGCCCCATCCCGAGCAGTTCGCGCACCGGCGCGAACGAGCGCCGGTGCACCGGGCACGGGCCGTGCTGGCGCAGGCGTTCCAGGTGCAGTTCGGTACCGTAGCCCTTGTGCTGGTCGAACCCGTAGTGCGGATACTTCTTGTGCAGCTTGACCAGGGCCGCGTCGCGCGCCGTCTTGGCCAGGATCGAGGCGGCCGAGATGGCGTGCACCTTGTCGTCGCCTTCGACGATGGCGATCGCGCGCACCCTCATGCGCGGGATGCGGTTGCCGTCGATGAGGGCCAGCGTGGGCGCGGTCTGCAGGGCGTACACGGCGCGCTTCATGGCCAGCATGGACGCTTCCAGGATGTTGATGCGGTCGATCTCCGCCTCCGAGCACTTGGCCACGGCCCAGGCCAGGGCGTTGGCGCGGATCAGCGGCGCCAGTTCCTCGCGCCGCGCCTCGGTCAGCTTCTTGGAGTCGCGCAGGCCGTCGATCGGGCGCGACGGATCGAGGATCACGGCGGCGGCGAACACGGGACCGGCCAGCGGCCCGCGTCCGGCTTCGTCCACGCCGCAGACGATCTCGTCGTCGACGTTGTCGGGATCGAAATCGAACAATCCCGGTTGTGCTTGTTTCATGCGGACCTTGGTCTGGTACTGTCAATGAGACGCAGGACCGCCTGCGCGCTCTCCCGTGCGCTGTCGCGCAGCAGGCTGTGATGCATGGCCGTGAACCGTTCCGCCAGGCGCGCGCGGTTGGCCTCGTCCGTCAGCTGCGTCCACAAGGCCGCGGCCAGGGCCTCGGGCGTGGCCGCGTGCTGGATCAGCTCCGGCACCAGGAACTCGCGCGCCAGGATGTTCGGCAGCCCGATCCACGGCAGGTAGCCCATGTGGCGCATGATCTGGTAGGACGCGGCCATCACCTTGTAGGCGATCACCATCGGCTTCTTGAACAGCGCCACTTCCAGCGTCGCCGTGCCGGACGCCGCCAGCACCGCGTCCGCGGCGGCGATGGCGGTGTGCGACTGTCCGTCCAGCAGCGTCAGCTCCACACTCTGCAGCCCCTTGGCCGCCACGATCTGCTCGAACTGCGCACGCAGCTTCGGGCTGGCCATCGGGACCAGGAAGCGCAGCGCCGGTTCGCGCGCCTGCAGCAGACGGGCCGCCTTTACAAACGGTTCGACCAGGTATTGTAGTTCGCCCGAGCGGCTGCCGGGAAGGATGGCGACCACCTTCTCGCCCTCTTTGAGGCCCAGACTGTGGCGCGCGGCCGACGTATCGGGCGTCATCGGGATCAATTCGGCCAGCGGATGGCCGACGTAGGTCACGGGCACTCCGGCCTTTTCGTAGATCTCGACCTCGAACGGGAACACCACCAGCATGTGCGACACGGCGCGCTGGATCTTCTTGATCCGCCCGCCGCGCCAGGCCCAGATCTGCGGGCTGATGAAGTGCATGGTCGGAATGCCGCCGGCCTTGAGCTGCTCTTCGAGGCCGAGGTTGAAGCCGGGATAGTCGGCGCCGACGAACACGTTGGGCCGATCGGCCAGCAGACGGTCGCGCAGCTCGCGTTGGATGCGCTTCAGTTCGCGGTAGCGGGGAATGACTTCGAACAGGCCGCGCACGGTCAGCTTGTCCAGCGGGACGGCCGACTCGAAGCCCTGCTCGATCATGCGCGGACCTCCGATTCCGTAGAACTTTGCCTCCGGAAGCAGAGGGCGCAGCCCGGACAGCAGGCGCCCCGCCAGCATGTCGCCGGACACCTCGCCGGCGACCAGGGCGACCTTGACGTCAGCGGACGATGCCACGGGTGGCGCTATCGAGGAAGCCGCGGAAGGCGCGCAGCTGCTCCGCCGCCTCGGGCGTGGCCTGCTCCTGCTCCAGCAGCGCCGCCTTGGCCTCCTCCAGCGTCAGGCCCGAGCGGTACAGGGTCTTGTAGGCGGCGCGGATGGCGTTGATCTGCTCGCGCGTGAAGCCGCGCCGCTTGAGGCCTTCGATGTTCACGCCGTGCGCCTCGCACGGATTGCCGGAGACGAGCACGTAGGGCGGCACGTCCTGGGTCAGGCTGGTGGTCATGCCGACGAAGGCGTGGGCGCCGATCTTGCAGAACTGGTGCACGCCCGCATAGCCGGACAGGATGGCCCAGTCGCCCACTTCCACGTGCCCGGCCAGCTGGGCGTTGTTGGAGAAGATGGTGTTGCTGCCCACCTGGCAGTCGTGCGCCAGGTGGACGTAGGCCGAAATCCAGTTGTCGTTCCCGAGGCGCGTCACGCTCGCGTCCTGCACGGTGCCGGTGTTGAAGGTGACGAATTCGCGCACCGTGTTGCGGTCGCCGATTTCCAGACGGGTCGGTTCGCCCTTCCACTTCTTGTCCTGCGGCGCGGCGCCGATCGACGAGAACTGGAAGAACTTGTTGTCGCGCCCGATCGTCGTGTGGCCTTCGATCACCACGTGCGGGCCCACCACGGTGCCGGCGCCGATGGTCACATGCGGCCCGACGATCGAATACGGCCCGATCTCGACGGTGGCATCGAGTTCCGCTTTCGGATCGACGATGGCGGTCGGGTGGATCGTCGCCATGCTTACATCCCCGCCGGCTGCTGGCTGGCGTCGCTGGTGGAGCGGATGGTGCACATCAGTTCCGCCTCGAGCGCGACCTGGCCGTCGACCGAGCCCACGGCCTTGTACTTCCAGATGCCGCGCGCCACGCGCAGGATCTCGACGTCCATCTTGAGCTGGTCGCCGGGGCCGACCGGACGCTTGAAGCGCGCGTTGTCGATGCCGACAAAGTAGACCACCGAGTTCTCGTCCGGTTTCACGCCCATGGTCAGGAAGGACAGCAGCGCCGCGGTCTGGGCCAGCGCTTCGATCATCAGCACGCCTGGCATCACCGGCTTGTGCGGGAAGTGGCCGTTGAAGAATTCCTCGTTCGCGGTGACGTTCTTGATCGCGGTGATGGATTTGTTGGCTTCCCAGGTCAGCACGCGGTCCACCAGCAGCATCGGGTAGCGGTGCGGCAGCATGGCCTTGATCTGGCAGATGTCGAGAGTCTTGTTGTCGGTAGTGGTCATGGTTTGTCGGTCAGAGCTTTGATTTGTTTTTCGAGTGCGCGCATCTTGGCGCGCATCGTGTCGAGGTTGCGGACGATGGCCGCGGTCTTTTCCCACTCGGCGTTCTTCGCCAGCGGATAAAAGCCCGTGTACTGGCCAGGTTCGGAGATCGAGCGCGAGACGAGCGAGCCCGAGGAAATGTGGACGTGGTCGGCGATCGTCAGGTGCCCGAGGATCATGGCCGCCCCGCCGAAGGTGCAGTACTTGCCGATCACGGCGCTGCCGGCCACGCCGACGCAGCCGGCCATGGCGGTATGCGCGCCGATGCGGCAGTTGTGGCCGATCTGGATCTGGTTGTCGAGCTTGACGCCGTCCTCGAGCACGGTGTCGGCCAGCGCGCCGCGGTCGATGGTGGTGTTGGCGCCGATGTCGACGTCGTCGCCGATCAGCACGCGGCCGGTCTGGGGAATCTTGATGTAGACCCCGCCTTCGTTGGCGAAGCCGAAACCGTCGGTGCCGATCACGGCGCCGGAATGCAGGATGCCGCGCTTGCCGATGCGGCAGTGGGCGTGGAACGTCACGTTGGGGAACAGGCGCGTGCCCTCCCCGATCGCGGCGCGGCGCCCGACGAAGCAGCCGGCGCCGATGACGGCGCCGGGCCCGATCTCGGCCTCGTCCTCGATGGTCGCATGCGGCCCCACGTGGGCGCTGGGGTCGACCTTGGCGGAGGACGCCACCACGGCGCTCGGATGCACGCCGGGCGCCGGGACGACGGCGGTCAGCGACTCGAACAGCTGCGCCGCGCGCGCGAAGTAGGCGTACGGGTTCTTGGTCAGGATACGCGCGCCCTCGTAGGTGGCGGCGACCGCGGCCTCGTCGTTCGGGTTGAGGATCAGCGCGCAGGCCTGGCTCTGGGCGGCCAGGGCGCGCAGCTTGCTGTTGGAGAGGAAGCTGATGTGGGAAGGACCCGCGTCGGCCAGCGGCGCGATGCCTTCCACTTCCAGGTTCGGGTCGCCGACCAGTTGACCGCCGAAGCGTTCCACCAGTTCGGCCAGTCGGATGCCCATCGGCGAACTACCTTCTTTCGAAGTCATCCCCGCGAAAGCGGGGACCTCTGGTAGAAGTCGAAGCCGCGCAGCCTGAGTGGCTTCGGCCCCGACCAGGGGTCCCCGCCTGCGCGGGGATGACGGTAAATCTGCGCTGTTATTTATCCAGCATCTTGAGGATCTTGTCCGTGATGTCGATCTTCGGGTTGAACCACACCGAATCGGCCAGCACCACGTCGAGCTTTTCCTCGCTCGCGATCTGCACGATGAACTTGTACGCCTTTTGCGAGATCGCGGCGCGCTCCTCGTTCTTGCGCAGGTTCAGGTCCTCGCGGAACTCGCGGTCCTTGCGCTGCAGGTCCTTGTCCATGTCCAGCAGCTCGCGGGTGCGCTTGTTGCGCTCGGACTCGGCCAGCTTGGGCGCGTCGGCGTCGAGCTTGTCCGAGGCCTTCTTGACCGTGTCGGCCAGTTCCTGCAGGGCCTTCTGGCGCTTGGAGAACTCCGCTTCGATCTTGGCGTCGGCCGCGTGCGCGAGCTTCGATTCCGTGAACAGGCGTTCCGTGCTCACCCAGCCGATGCGCGCGTTGAATTGCGGCGAAGGCGTCTGGGCCGCCGCCGGCAGCGTCATGGCCGCCGTCAGGGCCACCGTTGCCACAGTGGCGAAAGCTTTCTTCAACATGTTTCCCCGCACTCCCACAATCAGAAACCGGTGCCCATCTGGAACTGGAAACGCTCCAGGCGGTCGCCGAATTTCGGGTTCAAAGGCTTAGCATAACTCAACTTGAGCGGACCGACCGGAGAAATCCAGGACAGGCCGATACCCGCCGAATAGCGCAGCTCCTGCAGGCTGATCTTCTGGCCTTCCTGGTAGACCTGGCCGGCGTCGCCGAACACGAACCAGCGCAGGCTGCGGTCCTGGCCGCTGCCCGGGAACGGGAACTGCAGCTCCGCGTTGCCGATCAGGCGCGTCGAGCCGCCCAGCGAGTCGCCCGTGTACGGGTCGACGACACCGAGCGAGGAGGACAGGTAGCCGCGCACGGAACCCATGCCGCCGGCATAGAAGTTCTTGAAGACCGGGTACTTGTGGCCGCGGAAGCCATGCCCGTAGTCGGCCTCGCCCTTGACCGCGAAGGTCATCCAGCGCGTGACCGGGCGATACCACTGGTATTCGTAGATCGCGCGGTAGTAGCGCGACTTGCCGAGGAAGTCCAGCTCCACGTTGGCGCGCTGGTATTTGCCGATGGTCGGCGTCACGGCCGAATCGCGGCTGTCGCGCGCCCAGGCCGCGGTGAGCGGGAAGGCGTTGGTGGTGGCCGTGCCGACGCCGCTGGCGATGCCGGTGATGTCGGTGACATAGTCCTTGAAGCGCTGCGGCGACGAGGCGTCGGTCTCGATGCCGGTGCGCTCCACGCCGATGCCGAAGAACACGGTGTCGAGCTCGGAGAACGGCACGCCGAACGACAGGCGGCCGCCGTTCTGCTTGACCGAATAGGTGCCGTAGTTCAGGAGCGGCGGGCGGGTGACACGGTGGTAAACCTCGAACGAGCGCGACACGCCGTCGTCCGTGAAATACGGGTTGGTCTCCGAGAATGCGATCGTGCGCGAATAGCGGCTGGTGTTCAGCTCCAGGCCCACCGTCTTGCCGGAACCGGCGAAGTTGGCCTGCGAGATGGCGGTGGTGAAGGTGAACTTCTCGGCCTGCGAGAAGGCGCCGCCGATCATGAAGTTGCCGGTCGGGCGCTCCACCACGGTCAGGTTCACGTCCACCTGGTCGGAGGTGCCGGGCGCTTCCGGCGTGTCCACCGTCACGTCCTTGAAGTAGCCCAGGCGGTCGACGCGGTCGCGCGAAATCTTGACGCGGTTGGCATCGTACCAGGCGCTTTCGAACTGGCGGAACTCGCGCCGGATCACCTCGTCGCGGGTGGTGGTGTTACCGGTGATGTTCATGTGGCGCACATAGGCGCGGCGGCCCGGATCGACCGTGAAGGTGAAGGCCACGGTGCGCTTCTCGCGGTCCACTTCCGGGTTCGCGTTCACGTTGGCAAACGCGTAGCCGAAGGTGCCGAGACGGTCGGCGATCAGCTTGTTGGAGGCCGTCAGCAGCGCGCCGGAATAGGTCTGGCCGGGGCGCAGCAGGATCAGGCGCTTGAGTTCCTCCTCGCGGCCGAAGGTCTCGCCTTCGAGCTTGACGCCCGAGATGGTGTACTTCTCGCCTTCCGTGATGTTAACGGTGAGGTAGATGTCCTTCTTGTCCGGCGTGATCGCGACCTGGGTCGATTCGACGTTCGCTTCCAGATAGCCGTGATCGAGATACCAGGACTTGATCGCCTCGATGTCGCCGGTCAGCTTGGTCTTGGAGTACTGGTCGGCCTTGGAATACCAGGTGAACCAGCCGCTCGGGGACAGCTGCAGCAGCTCGCGCAGCTCCTTGTCCGAGAACGCCTTGTTGCCGACGATGTTGATCTGCTTGATCTTGGCGATCTCGCCCTCGTCGACGTTGAAGGTCACGTTGACGCGGTTGCGCTCGATCGGAGTGATGGTGGTGGTGATCTTGACGCCGTACAGGCCGTGCGACAGGTATTGGCGCTTGAGCTCCTGCTCGGCGCGGTCCACGGCCGCCTTGTCGAAGATCTTGGCTTCGCCGACGCCGATTTCCTTGAGCGCCTTGGTCAGCTGGTCCTTCTCGAATTCCTTGGTGCCGGTGAACTCCACGCTGGCAATGGCCGGGCGCTCCTCCACGACGATCACCAGCACCCCGTGGTCCTCCTCCAGGCGAATGTCCTTGAAGAAGCCGGTCGCGTACAGCGCCTTGAGCGCTTCGACGCCCTTGGCGTCGTTGAAAGTCTCGCCGACCCGCACCGGCAGGTAGGAGAACACGGTGCCGGCCTCGGTGCGTTGGATGCCCTCGACGCGGATGTCCTTGACCACGAACGGCTCGACTGCCTGGACTTGGCCAGCGCACATGGCCAGGACGGCTGCGCTGATGATGCTGCGACGAAGGAAAGGCAGGACGAGGCGTTCGGAGTGTAATTTCATCGGGTTGTAAATGGTTCGATCCGGGCGGCGCTTACAGCAGCCGCATGACATCGTTGAAAACTGCCAGCGCCATCAGCGTGATCAGCAGGCCGAGGCCCGCCCGCTGCGCCAGTTCGCCGATCCGCTCGGGAAGGGGGCGCCCAGTTAAAAACTCCACGGAATAATACAGTAAAAGACCACCATCAAGAACGGGGATTGGTAACAAATTCATCACGCCCAGGCTGATGCTGACGAAGGCGATGAAGTTCAGGAAGACCTCCGGCCCCATGCGCGCCGTCTGGCCGGCGTAGTCGGCGATCGTGATCGGACCGGTCACGTTGCGCCACGAGACTTCGCCGGTGATCATCTTGCCGATCATGCGCAGGGTGAGCACCGAGGTGTCCCAGGTCTGGACCGCGGCCTTGGCCACGGCGCTGACCGGGCCCGAGGCGATGGTCACCATCTCGGCCATTTCTCCGACCTTGGCGAGGATCTTGCCCTTGCCGCTGTCGCGGTCGCGTTCCGGCACCACGTCCAGCACCACCCGCACGCCGCCGCGCTCCACCGTGAGCGCCAGAGGACGCTCGGCCGCGCCGCGCACCACGTCGATGAAGGCCACGCCATCGGCCACCGGGCGGTTGTCCGCGGCCACGATCATGTCGCCCGCCCGCAGGCCCGCCTTGGCCGCCGGCCCGCCTTCGATCACCTCGCGCACCATGGCCTTGGGCCTGGCCATGGAGATGCCCACCTTGCCCAGGATGTCGCTGTCCACGTCCAGGCCGCGCAAGGCGGCGGCCGGCAGCACCAGGGCGACGCGCCCTTCCGTCGGACGGTCGACCTGCAACCGCGCCTCGCTCTTCTCGAGCACGGCGTCGATCAGGGCGACCCGCAGCTCCGACCACACGGCCACGTGCTGGCCATTGACGGAGACAATCAGGTCCCCGCTGCGCAGGCCGGCGCGGTAGGCGGCGGAGTCCTCCTGCGCCACCCGGGCGCGCGAGGAAGGCTCGGCCACGCCATACATATACAAGCCGGACAGCAGCACCACCGCGAGCAGGAAGTTGGCCAGCGGCCCGGCCACGATGATAGCCATGCGCTTCCATACCGGCTGGCGCGTGAATTCGCCCTTGAGCAGGGTCTCCGGCAGGTCCGCCGTCTCCACTTCGCGCGCATCGAGCATTTTCACGTAGCCGCCCAGGGGCAGCATGGAAATGGCCCACTCGGTCTGGTGCCGTCCCAGGCGGCGCGACCACAGCACCTTGCCGAAGCCGACCGAAAAACGCAGCACGCGCACCCCACACAGGCGCGCCACGGCGTAGTGCCCCAGCTCGTGGAACACGATCAGGGGCCCCAGGGCCAAGAGGAAGTAGAAGACGGTGCCGATCATCGCGCCAGGCCGGCGATCCGGCGTGCGGCCGCGGCGCGCGCCTGCGCGTCCTGGGCCAGGACGATGTCCATTGTGGCCGCCGGCTGGCACACCACCTCGTGCATCACGGCGCCGATCACGCGGTCGATATCGCGAAAACCGATGCGGCGCTCCAGGAAGGCCGCCACCGCCACCTCGTTGGCCGCGTTCAGCACGGCGGGGGCGCAGCCGCCCTCCTCCAGCGCCTCGAAGGCCAGCTTGAGGCAGGGGAAACGCGCGAAGTCCGGCTCCTGGAACTGCAGGGTGCCGATCCGGGCCAGGTCGAGCTGGGCCACGCCGGACTCGATCCGTTCCGGGTAGGCCAGCGCGTGGGCGATCGGAGTGCGCATGTCCGGGTTGCCCAGCTGGGCCAGCACGGAGCCGTCGTGATACGAGACCATGGAGTGGATCACCGACTGCGGATGGATCACCACCTCGATCTGGGCGGCGGACGCGCCGAACAGCCAGTGCGCCTCGATCACTTCCAGGCCCTTGTTCATCATGGTCGCGGAATCGACCGAGATCTTGCGGCCCATCGACCAGTTCGGGTGCTTGCAGGCCTGCTCCGGGGTCACGTCCTCGAGCGTCTCGACGGCGCGGTTCAGGAACGGGCCGCCGGACGCGGTCAGCAGGATCTTGGCCACCCCCGCCGCGCCCGGGGCGCGCGCGTAGCCGGCCGGCAGGCACTGGAAGATGGCGTTGTGTTCGGAGTCGATCGGCAGCAGCGTGGCGCCGTTGTGGGCCACGGCGTCCATGAACAGCTGGCCGGACATGACCAGCGCTTCCTTGTTCGCCAACAGGACCTTTTTACCGGCGCGGGCGGCGGCGATCGAGGGCGCCAGGCCGGCCGCGCCGACGATGGCGGCCATCACGGTGTCCGTGTCGGAGCTGGCGGCGACGGCAACCAGCGCTTCCGGGCCGTATTCGACTTCGGTGCGCACGCCCTTCTCGCGCAGCAGCGCGGCCAGGCGCCGCGCGCCATCGGCGTCGGCCACCACGGCGCGCTGGGGACGGAAGCGCTCGCACTGGGCGGCCAGCTCGTCGACGCGGCTGTGCGCCGTCAGCGCGTACACGCGGTACTTTTCGGGATGGCGGGCCAGCACATCGAGCGTGGACACGCCGATCGAGCCAGTGGCGCCGAGAATGGTGATGCGTTGCATGAAAAAGCGGCCTTTCAGAGCCAGGTGTCGATCACGGCCGCCAGCGGCAGCACGGGCACCAGGGCGTCGATGCGGTCGAGCACGCCGCCGTGGCCGGGCAGCAGCTTGCTGCTGTCCTTCATGCCGGCGCGGCGCTTGAGCTGGGATTCGGCCAGGTCACCCACGATGGAGGCCGCCACCAGCAGCAGCAGCACCGGCACCAGCACCACCCAGCCGCGCTTGGCGGCGACGTTGGCGGCGAAGGTGTCGGCCAGCCAGGGCGTGCCCGGCGCCAGCCAGGCCGACAGGCCGAACAGCACCAGCACCGCGAGCGCGCCGCCGATCGCGCCTTCCCAGGACTTGCCGGGCGAGATGGACGGGGCCAGCTTGCGCTTGCCGAAGGCCTTGCCGCAGAAGTAGGCGCCGATGTCGGCCACCCACACCAGCGCCATCACGGACAGCAGGTAGACCGGGGAATGTTTATACAGCACCGTGATCGCCATGAAGCAGGCCACCAGCGACAGCATGTAGGCCAGGCCGTGCACGCGCGCCTGCGGCGAGGCCGCCTCCGGCAGCCCGCGCACCAGGCCCGGCACCATCAGCACCAGCCACACGGCGACCGCCCCGCCCCACCACAGCATGGGCCGGAAGGCGATCCCGGCGCCCAGCACCGGCGCGGCGAAGGCCAGGGTCCAGACGGCCGGAATCAAGCGCGGATATTTGGAACCCGGCTGCACCAGGCGGAATGCTTCCCACATCGCGGCCCCGAAAAAGGCCAGGATCACGAGGCCGAACAGCTCCAGGTTCTGCAAAAACAGCACCGGCAGCAGGATGGCCAGCAGCACGACGGCCGTGATTACGCGGGTTTTGAGCATCAGCTGGCCGTTTGGGTGAGTTGTTCGCCCGTGCGGCCGAAGCGGCGCTCACGGTTCTGGTAGGAGGCGATCGCGCGGTCGAGCGAGTCGGCCGAGAAGTCAGGCCAGAATTCGTCCGAGAAGTACAGCTCCGCGTACGCCAGCTGCCACAGGAGGAAGTTCGAGATGCGCTGCTCGCCGCCGGTGCGGATGAACAGGTCCGGCTCCGGCGCGTACGCCATCGCCAGGTGCGGCGCGAGCTGCTCCTCGGTGTACTCCTGCGCGTCCGGGTGGGCCTTGGCCATCTTGGCGGCGGCCTGCAGGATGTCCCAGCGCCCGCCGTAGTTGGCGCACACGGTCACCGTCAGGCGCGTGTTGTTGGCCGTCTTGCGCTCGGCGTTGGCGATCATGGCCTGCAGCTGCGGATCGAAGCGCGCCAGGTCCCCCACCACCTTCAGGCGGATGTTATTGGCGTGCATCTTCGACACCTCGCGGTCGAGCGCGGTGACGAACAGCTTCATGAGGAAGGAGACCTCGTCCTGCGGGCGGCGCCAGTTCTCGGACGAGAAGGCGAACAGCGTCAGGTACTCGACGCCGCGCAGGGCGCAGGCTTCGACCACGCCGCGCACCGCCTCGACGCCCTTGACGTGGCCCGCCACGCGCGGCAGGAAGCGCTTGGTCGCCCAGCGCCCGTTGCCGTCCATGATGATGGCCACGTGGCGCGGAACCTTGGCCACCTCGGGGACGGCGGCGGTCGAACTTTTGAAGATCATTGGAATGGACCGCTCACACGGTCATCACTTCTTTTTCTTTGTCGGCGACCAGCTTGTCGACGTCGGCCACGAACTTGTCGGTCAGCTTCTGGATCTCGTCGGAAGCACGGCGCTCCTCGTCCTCGGAGATGGTCTTGTCCTTGACCAGCTTCTTGAACTGTTCGTTGGCGTCGCGGCGGATGTTGCGGATCGCGATCTTGGCGTCTTCCGCCTCGGTCTTGACCAGCTTGACCATCTCCTTGCGGCGCTCCTCGGTCAGGGCCGGGGTGGGCACGCGGATGGTCTCGCCCATGGTCGACGGGTTCAGGCCCAGGTCGGCCTCGCGGATCGCCTTCTCGATGGCGGCGCCCATCTTCTTCTCGAACGGGGTCACGCCGATGGTGCGTGCGTCGAGCAGGGTCAGGTTGGCCACCTGGTTGATCGGGGTCGGGTTGCCGTAGTAGTCGACCGTGACGTGGTCGAGGATGCCGGTGTGGGCACGGCCGGTGCGGACCTTGGCCAGGTCGGCTTTCAATGTCTCGATGGACTTGGTCATGCGCTGCTGCGCATTGGATTTCACGTCAGCTGTGGACATGCTGCTCTCCTGTTTCTTCTTGCGGTTACGTTCAAACGTGGACCAGGGTGCCTTCGTTTTCGCCCATCACCACGGCCTTGAGGGCGCCGGGTTTGACGATCGAAAACACCTTGATCGGCAGCTTCTGGTCGCGGCACAGCGCGAACGCGGTGGCGTCCATCACCTGCAGGTGCTTGGAAATCGCCTCGTCGAAGCTGATCGATTCGTAGCGGGTCGCGTGCGGGTCCTTCTTAGGATCGGCAGTATAAACGCCATCGACCTTGGTGGCCTTCAGGACGATTTCGGCCGAGATCTCGGAGCCGCGCAGCGCGGCCGCGGTGTCGGTGGTGAAGAAGGGGTTGCCGGTGCCGGCGGCGAACACGACCACCTTGCCCTCTTCCAGGTACTGCAGGGCTTTCGGACGCACATAGGGCTCGACCACCTGTTCGATGCCGATGGCCGACATCACGCGGGCCGTCAGGCCCACCTGGCGCATCGCGTCGGCCAGGGCCAGCGCGTTCATCACGGTGGCCAGCATGCCCATGTAGTCGGCGGTGGCGCGGTCCATGCCCTGGGCGCCAGGCGCGACCCCGCGGAAGATGTTGCCGCCGCCGATGACGACGGCCAGTTCCACGCCCAGGTCCGCCACTTCCTTCACGTCGGCCACCATGCGCTCGATGGTGGCGCGGTTGATGCCGAAGGGATCGTCACCCATCAGGGCTTCGCCCGAGAGTTTGAGGAGGACACGTTTGTAGGCGGGTTGGGTCATCTTCTACACTCCTTGAGGTGACGTGACAGTATTACAAAAAATCATTACATCCAACTTAAAAAAACGGGCCTCGCGGCCCGTCTTGTTTAAGCTTGCTTCGAAGCAGCCATTTGCGCGGCGACTTCCGCCGCGAAGTCGTCCACCTTCTTCTCGATGCCTTCGCCCACCACGTACATGGTGAAGGATTTCACACTGGCGTTGTTGGCCTTGAGCATCTGCTCGATCGACTGCTTGTCGTTCTTGACGAAGGCCTGATTCAGCAAGGATACCTCTTTCAGGTATTTCTGGACGGAGCCTTCGAGGCGCTTGGCCAGGATTTCCGGCGACTGGACCGGCTTGCCTTCGGCGGCAGCCTTGTCGGCGTCTTCCTTGGCCTTGGCGGCGGCGACCGAACGCTCTTTCTCGATCAGTTCGGCCGGCACTTGCTCGGACGACAGGGCGACCGGCTTCATCGCGGCGATGTGCATGGCCACGTCCTTGCCGACCTGCTCTTCGCCTTCAAACTCGACCATCACGCCGATGCGCGCGCCGTGCAGGTAGGAAGCCAGCTTGGCGCCGGTTTCGAAACGCTGGAAGCGGCGGAAGGTCATGTTTTCGCCGATCTTGCCGACCAGGGCGGCGCGCACTTCTTCCAGGGTCTTGCCGTCGCCGGCAGCCAGGGCGCCCAGGGCAGCCAGGTCGGCCGGATTGTGTTCGGCGACCAGCTTGGCGGCCAGGTTGGCCATGGCCAGGAATTCGTCGTTCTTGGCCACGAAGTCGGTTTCCGAGTTCACTTCCAGCAGGGCGCCCACGCCGCCGTTGATGTATGCGGCGACCACGCCTTCGGCCGTGATGCGGGACGCGGCCTTGGAAGCCTTGCCGCCCAGCTTGACGCGCAGGATCTCTTCCGCCTTGTCCATGTTGCCGTCGGCTTCGGTCAGGGCTTTTTTGCATTCCATCATCGGTGCATCGGTCTTGGCGCGCAGTTCGCCAACCATTGCTGCAGTAATCGCTGCCATTGTGTTTCTCCTAAATTTGGTACGGATTCGGTTTAAAAAAAAGGGGAGCCGACTCGGACCACCCCTTTTTCGCTGCCGGCGGGGCTAGCCCGCCTGATCGATTAAGCCTGCTCGGAGACTTCGACGAACTCGTCGCCGGTCTTCACGGCTTCCAGGACTTCCTTGGTCGCGTTGGCGCGGCCTTCCAGGATCGCGTCCGCCACGCCGCGGGCGTAGAGGGTGATGGCCTTGGAGGAGTCGTCGTTACCCGGGATCACGTAGGTGACGCCTTCCGGGGAGTGGTTGGTATCGACCACGCCGATGACCGGGATGCCCAGCTTGGCAGCTTCGGTGATGGCGCCTTTGTGGTAGCCGACGTCGACCACGAAGATCGCGTCCGGCACGCCGTTCAGCTCCTTGATGCCGCCGATCGACTTTTGCAGCTTGTCCATTTCGCGGCGGAACAGCAGCGCTTCTTTCTTCGACATCTTCTCGACGGAACCGTCTTCGATGGCAGCTTCCATGTCCTTCAGACGCTTGATCGAGGTCTTGATGGTCTTGAAGTTGGTCAGCATGCCGCCCAGCCAGCGCTGGTCGACGTAGGGCACGCCGGCGCGTTGCGCTTCAGCGGCGATGATGTCGCGCGATTGACGCTTGGTGCCGACCAGCAGGATGGTGCCGCGCTGGGCTGCGACCTGCTTGATGGCTTTCATCGCTTCCAGATACATCGCCATCGTCTTTTCGAGGTTGATGATGTGGATCTTGTTGCGATGACCAAAGATGAACGGGGCCATCTTCGGGTTCCAGAAACGGGTTTGGTGACCGAAGTGGACACCGGCTTCCAGCATTTCGCGCATGGTAACGGACATGTTATTTCTCCAGGGTTAGGTTCTCAAATCCGGTCCAGTCACCGTAGAGGCACCCTTTTCGGGCCGGATTCGCGATTTACAAACAAAAAATTCGCCGACTTGACGGCATTGCACGGATACCGATCCGAGCAACCCGCAATTCTACACTGGATACCCCCGTAGGAGCAAGCCCGAAATCTTGCGTGCGAGGCAAGACCGTCCGGACTTACTGTGCAGCATGTATGTACGCTGCGGTAAAAGCTGGTTACACTGGCCGTGCTGACCCAACCATGGAGACCCAGCCATGAATGCGCGTGTCGACGTCGCCCTGCACCCGGATGCCACCGAACTCGTGTTCGAGCTGGTCGACCACCTGGATGCCATGCTCGCCTATTGGGACGAACACCAGATGTGCGGCTTCGCCAACGCGGCCTACCGCCAGTGGTTCGGGCGCAGCAAGGAGGAAATGGCGCACATCAGCCTGAGCCAGCTGCTCGGCCCCCTGTACGCCAAGAACCTGCCCTATATTGACGCAGCCTACCGGGGCGAGGTGCAGCGCTTCGAGCGCGACATCCCCTGCCCCGACGGCAAGCTGCGGCACAGCCTGGCGACCTATATCCCGCGCATCGTCGATGGCCAGGTGCGCGGCATCTTCGTGCACGTGGCCGACGTCACGCCGCTCAAGCAGCTGGAAGGCGAGCTGCGCGCGGCCAAGGCGGAAGCCGAGCGCCTGGCCACGCACGACTTCCTGACCGGCCTACCGAACCGCGTGCTGCTGTTCGACCGTATCGAGCAGACCCTCGCGCACTGCGCCCGTTCCGGCGCGCTGGCGGCCCTGGTCAGCGTGGACATCGACGACTTCAAGACCATCAACGACACCTTCGGTCACCCGGCCGGCGACCGCTTCCTGATCGAAGTGGCGCAGCGCCTGACTCATGCAGTACGGCAATGCGATACGGTGGTCCGCATGGGCGGCGACGAATTCATCCTGCTGCTCACCGACCTCGATTCGCCGGCCCAGGCCAGCGCCATGGCCGGGCGTATCGTGGAGAGCCTGTCCCGGCCCGTCGAGGTCGATGGCCGCCTCCTGCCCTCCAGCTGCAGCCTCGGTATCGCCTTGTCCGGCGGCGGCGCCGTCCAGGCCGAAAGCTGGATCGCCCGCTCCGACCGCGCCCTCTACCGCGCCAAGCAGCGCGGGAAGAACCAGTGGGCGCTGGCCGTCGATTAGGGGCCGGCCCCGGCGGCGTGCTCCGCTCTCGTTTATAATGCCCCTTTGAGGCAAAAGGCCTTTTCACCGTCTGTCGAGAGCAAGTCAATGTCTACCATCTCCATCAAGTCTCCTGCCGATATCGAGGGCATGCGCGAAGCCGGGCGCCTGGGCGCGGAAGTCCTGGATTACATCACGCCCTTCGTCAAGGCCGGCGTCACCACCGGGGAGCTCGACCGGCTGTGTCACGAATACATGGTGAACGTGCAGGGCACGGTCCCGGCTCCGCTTAACTACTGCCCGCCGGGCTATACGCCCTACCCCAAATCGGTCTGCACCTCCGTCAACGACGTGATCTGCCATGGCATCCCGGGCGACAAGGTGCTCAAGAACGGCGACGTGGTCAACATCGACGTCACCGTCATCACCAAGGACGGCTACCACGGCGACAACTCGCGCATGTTCTTCATCGGCGAGCCGTCCCTGCTGGCGCGCCGCCTGTCCGAAGTCACCTACGAGTGCATGTGGCTGGGCATCGTCAAGGTCAAGCCGGGCGCGCGCCTGGGCGACATCGGCCACGTAATCCAGCAGCACGCCGAGAAGCACGGCTACAGCGTGGTGCGGGAATTCTGCGGCCACGGCATCGGCCGCGTGTTCCACGAGGAGCCCCAGGTGCTGCACTACGGCCGTCCGGGCACGGGCGAAGTGCTCCAGGCGGGCATGATCTTCACCATCGAGCCGATGATCAACGCCGGCCGCCGCGAGATCCGCGAAATGGGCGACGGCTGGACCATCAAGACCAAGGACCGCAGCCTGTCGGCCCAATGGGAGCACACCATCCTGGTCACCGAAACCGGCTACGAGGTCCTGACCCAGTCCACCGGCACCCCGCCGCCGCCGGCCATCGTGGGCCAGGCCGCCGTCGCCGCCTGACATGAGTGTCGCGCTCCAGCAGGCCCCGCGCGGCCTGCTCAAGCAGCGGCTCAAAGCCGAACGCGCCGCCCACATCGCCGCCTTCCGCGAGGACGGCAAGCCCGAAAAGCTGCTGCGCGGCCTGCGCCAGGCCGTCGACGGCGTGCTCACCGAGGCCTTTCGCGGCGCCGCCCTGCCGCCCGAAACCGCCCTGGTGGCGGTCGGCGGTTACGGGCGCGGCGAGCTGTTCCCGTTTTCCGACGTCGACATCCTGGTCCTGCTGGGCCACAAACCGGACGTGGTCACCCAGGGCAAGCTGGAAGAACTGGTCCAGCTGCTGTGGGACCTCGGGCTCGAGATCGGCCACAGCATCCGCACCGTGGATGAATGCCTGTCCGAGGCCAGGGCCGACATCACGGTGCAGACCAGCCTGCTCGAAGCGCGCCTGATCGACGGCGCCACCACCCTGTTCGACCAGCTGCAGCAGCGCTACCAGGAGGCCATGGATGCGCAGGCCTTCTTCCACGCCAAGACGGCCGAAATGCGCCTGCGCCACACCAAGTACGAGGACACCGCCTTCGCCCTGGAGCCGAATTGCAAAGAGAGCCCCGGCGGCCTGCGCGACCTGCAGGTGATCCTGTGGGTGGCCAAGGCGGCGGGCCTGGGCAACTCCTGGGCCCAGCTCGCGCAGCGCGGCCTGATCACGCAGGAGGAGGCGCGCCAGCTGATGGAGAAGGAGCGCGCCTTCAAGGACATCCGCATCCGCCTGCACCTGCACACCAACCGGCGCGAAGACCGCCTGGTGTTCGACGTGCAGACGGCGATCGCCGAGACCTTCGGCCTGCAGGCCACCGGCAGCGGCCCGGACGCGCGGCGCGCCAGCGAATACCTGATGCAGCGCTACTACTGGGCGGCCAAGGCGGTCACCCAGCTCAACACCATCCTGCTGCAGAACATCGAGGCCCAGCTGTTTCCGCAGCCGACCGTCGCCGCGCCGGTCAATGCCCGCTTCAACGAGGTGAACGGCTTCATCGACATCGCCGCCGACAACACCTTCGAAGCCTTCCCGTCCGCGGTGCTGGAGATCTTCGTCCTCATGACGGAGCGCCCCGAGATCAAGGGCATGACGGCGCGCACCATGCGCGCCCTGTGGCACGCGCGCTTCCTGATCGACGCCGACTTCCGCGAAGACTCGATCAACAAGGCCCTGTTCCTGCGCATCCTGCAGGCGCCGGTGGGTCTGGTGCACGCGCTGCGGCGCATGAACGACATGGGCATCCTGGGCCGCTACCTGCCGGCCTTCCGCCGCATCGTCGGCCAGATGCAGCACGACCTGTTCCACGTGTACACGGTCGACCAGCACATCATGATGGTGGTGCGGAACATGCGCCGCTTCACCATGACCGAGCACGCGCACGAGTATCCGTTCTGCTCCCAGCTGATCGCCAACTTCCCGAACCGCTGGCTGCTGTTCGTGGCCGCCCTGTTCCACGACATCGGCAAGGGCCGCGGCGGCGACCACTCCACCTTGGGCGCCGTGGACGCGGAACAGTTCTGCCGCGACCATCACCTGTCCGACCAGGACACGGAGCTGGTCTCCTTCCTGGTCTCGCAGCACCTGTCGATGTCAACGGTGGCGCAAAAGCAGGACTTGTCGGATCCCGACGTGATCGATTCCTTTGCCAGGATGGTCAAGGACGAACGCCACCTCACGGCGCTGTACCTGCTGACGGTGGCCGATATCCGCGGCACCTCGCCCAAGGTGTGGAACGCGTGGAAGGCCAAGCTGCTCGAGGACCTATACAAGATTACCTTGCGCGTGCTGGGCGGCGAGCCGCATTCGGCCGACCGCGAACTGAAAAACACCCAGGACGCGGCCCAGGCCGAACTGCGCCTGCACGGCCTGGCGCCGAACGCCCACGTCGCCCTGTGGAACCAGCTGGACGTGGCCTGGTTCCTGCGCCTGGACGCGGGCGACATCGCCTGGCAGACGCGCGCCCTGTACGACAAGGTCAACAGCGAGCGCCCGGTGGTCAAGGCGCGCCTGGCGCCGATCGGCGAGGGCCTGCAGGTAATGGTCTACTGCCAGGACCAGCCGGACCTGTTCGCGCGCATCTGCAGCTATTTCGACCGCAAGAATTTCTCCATCCTGGACGCGAAGATCCACACCACCAAGCACGGCTACGCGCTGGACACCTTCCTCGTCACGGAGCAGAACTTCGCCAAGAACTACCGCGACATCATCAACCTGATCGAGCACGAGCTGTGCGAACTGCTGGTCGAACAAGGCCCGCTGCCGCCGCCCACCAAGGGGCGCTTATCGCGCCTGTCGCGCACCTTCCCGATCGTGCCGACCGTGGACTTGCGGCCAGACGAACGCGGCCAGCACTACATCCTGTCGATCGCGGCCAACGACCGCACCGGCCTGTTGTACGCCATCGCCAACGTGCTCACGCGCTACCGCATCAACCTGCATACGGCCAAGGTGATGACCCTGGGCGAGCGGGTGGAGGACGTGTTCCTGGTCGACGGCGCGGTCTTGAACAACCAGCGTAACCAGATCCAGCTCGAGACCGACCTGCTCGAAGCCCTCAAGATTTAAGACTGCCAGCATGACCGAACCGCTCCGCCTTTCCAAACGCATGTCCGAACTTGGCCTGTGCTCGCGCCGCGAGGCCGACGAATGGATCGCCCGCGGCTGGGTGCGGGTGGACGGCAAGGTCGTCTCCGAACTCGGCTCCAAGGTCCTGCCCACGCAGAAGATCACGGTGGAAAAGCAGGCCGCGGCCCAGCAGGCGCGCCGGGTGACGGTCCTGCTGCACAAGCCGGTCGGCTACGTAAGCGGCCAGGCGGAGGACGGCTACAAGCCGGCCGTCACCCTGATCCGGCCAGAGACGCGCTGGAAGGAGGACGGTTCGGACGAAAGCTTCCACCCGTCACAGCTGCGCAGCCTGGTCCCGGCCGGCCGCCTGGACATCGATTCCGTCGGCCTGCTGGTGCTGACCCAGGACGGGCGCGTGGCCAAGCAGCTGATCGGCGAAACCACCAGCATCGAGAAGGAATACCTGGTGCGGGTGCAGTACACCAAGCCCGGCACGCTGCCCGAGGCGGACCTGCGCAAGCTCAATCACGGGCTGTGGATGGACGGGAAGCCGCTGCTGCCGGCCAAGGTGCGCTGGCAGAACGCCGACCAGCTCAGTTTCACGCTCAAGGAAGGGCGCAAGCGCCAGATCCGCCGGATGTGCGAAATGGTGGGCCTGCGCGTGCTGGGCCTCAAGCGCGTGCGCATCGGCCGGGTCAAGCTGGGCGAACTGCCGCCCGGCCAATGGCGCTACCTGCGTCCCGACGAAAGCTTCTGATGCGCCGCGCCGTCCTCGCCGCCGTGCTGGCCGCGGTCTCCCTCGGCGCGCGCGCCCTGCCCTGTCCCGCGGAAGTGCACGTGAGCCTGCCGAATTTCCCGGTCCCGCCCTTCATCATGGGCGCCGACCGGGTCGAAGCCAAGCCCGGCATCCTGATCGAGTGGCTGCGCGGTGCCTACAGCCGCACCGGTTGCCGCGGCAAATTCGACATCCTGCGCCGCCCGCCCAACCGCCAGCTGGCCGAACTGGAGCTGGGCCGGATCGACATCCTGCCCGGCTTCGCGTTCGCGCCGGATCTCCTGCGCACCATGGTGTTCCCGATGCGCGGCGCGGAGCCGAACCCGGACCAGGCGCTGATGGTCGATACGGTGTCGCTGTACGCGCGCGCCGGCGATCCGCACGTGAAGTGGGACGGCAAGATCCTGAGCGCTCCCAACCCGCGCGTGGGCACGTCCACCGGCGGTGCGCTGGCGATACAGGCCGCGCGCCAGCATCGCTGGGTGCTGGAATCGGCCGCCACCCCGCTGGCGGACCTGCGCAAGCTGGCCGCCAGGCGGGTGGACGTGATCCTGGAGCCGGACGTCGTCATGACGCCGCTCATGTCCCTGCCCGAAGCGGCGGGCGTGCGCAAGCTCGCCCCGGCCGTCCATCTGTCGCGCCGCTACGCACCGGTGCGCAAGGCTTTCGCCGAACAATATCCGGAATTCACCCAGGTCTTCTGGCTGGAGCTGTGCCGCCAGTCGCGCGTCCCGGCCAACGCCATGCCCGCTTGCCGGTGACGGGTTAACCGCAATCCCGGCTAATTTCGCGCCGACCCTCCTTCCTATAATTTCCGCTCGGCCCGCTACGGGCTGCGTCGTGAATAACAAGAGGAGACTTCCATGCACACCCGTATCTGGCATACCTGCCAGCTGCTGTTGGCCGCCCTGGCGCTATTGCTGCTCGCGCAGCAGGTGCGCGCCGCGGACTTCAGCAGCGGCGTCGACAGCAGCGGCAGCACCGTCAAGCTGTGGTTCAAATCGAACGTCAACACTTCCTGGGTCAACGCGCACTACAACATCGACGGCGGCGGCCAGCAGAACGTGGCCATGAGCTTCAACGCCGCCGCCGCCCGCTTCGAAACGCCCTTGGCCGCCGCCAGCGGCCAGACCGTCAACTACGCCTTCACCTACGACAACGGCGGCCCGGCCTACGATTCGGCCTGGTCCAGCGCGGTGGTGGGCGGCGGCCAGTCCGGCAAGGCGGCCACGCCGTCGTTCTCGCCGGCCGGGGGCAGCTACACCCAGGCCCAGAGCGTGACCGTGTCCACCAGCACCCCGGGCGCCACTCTCACCTGCGTTATCAACGGCGCCGCACCGGCGCCCTGCCCCAGCCCGATCAACGTGGCGGCCAATGCGACCATCAGCGCCTACGCGAGCGCCAGCGGCATGGCGGATTCCGACACGGCCAGCGCCAGCTACACCATCGGCACCGGCAGCGGGCCGTACGCGCAAGGCGTGGACGATAACGGCACCAGCCTGGCCCTGTGGCTCGCGCCGAATGTCGCCATCTCCTGGGTCGACTTGCACTACAACCTGAACAACACCGGCCAGCAGAACGTGCGCATGAACTTTGCGAACGGGCGCTATGCCGTAACCATCCCGGTGGCGGCCGGCGCCGCCGCGTCGCTCACCTATTCGTTCACCTACGCCCTCGCGACCGGCGCCCAGGACAGCCAGGTGTACAGCTGGTCCCGTTCGTCCGGCGCCGTGGCCGCTCCCGCGATCACGCCGGCCGGCGGCGCGCTATCGGCCCCGCCCACGGTATCGATGTCGAGCGCCACCAGCGGCGCGTCGATCTACTACACCGTCGACGGCAGCACGCCCTCCACCGGCGCGGCCCTGTACAACGGGCCGTTCACGGCCGGCACAGCGGGCGCCAGCCTGACGGTGAAGGCGATCGCGGTGAAGTCCGGCATGGCCGATTCGAGCGTGAGCAGCGCCACCTACGACATCGCCGCCGCCCAGGTCGCCGCGCCCTCCTTTGCACCGGCCGGCGGCGCCTACCAAAGCGCGCAGCAAGTGTCGCTGAGCAGCTCCACGTCCGGCGCGGACATCTTCTACAGCGTCAATGGCGCACCGGCCGTCCACTACGCCGCACCATTCCAGGTCGCCAGCAACGCCACCATCAGCGCCTACGCCACCAAGAGCGGCATGGCGAACTCCGCCACGGTCAGCGCCACCTACACCATCGGCAGCTGCACCGAGTGCTTCGGCTACGGGGTGGCGGAAAACGGCGCCACCGCCCTGCTCTGGTTCGCGCCGTCCTGGACGCCGACCACGGCCATCGTCCACTACTACGTCACCTCCGCGACCGGGAGCAAGTCGGCCCAGCACGACGACGCGATGGTGTTCAACGCCAGCCTGGCGCGCTGGGAGTCGCCCGCCGCCTTCCTCGTCGCTGCGGGCGACACCATCTCGTACTTCTACACCTACTCGGCCCCCACCGGCGGCAACAAGGATTCGCCGTGGTACACCTACAAGGTCTGCGCCGAAGACGCCAGCAGCGCCGACTGCCCGGCCCAAGTCGCCAAGCCGCTGATCTCTCCGGCCGGCGGCACCTACCCCAACGCCCAGCAGGTCACGCTGGCGCTCGATCCGTCCACGCCGGCCGATTCCACCATCTACTACACGCTGGACGGCAGCGCGCCGACCACCCTGTCCACGCGCTACACGGGCGAAGCCATCGGCATCGCCACGGCCGCCACCGTCAACGCGATCGCCGTGCAGACCAACAAGCTGCAGTCGCGCATCGCCAGCGCCACCTACGACATCCAGCCGCCCTGCGACCAGACGCCGCAAGGCTGCACCGTCGCCGCACCAAGCTTCTCCCATGCCGACGGCACCTATGCGACCCGGATCGGCGTGAACCTGCTCACGTCCACCGTCGGCGCGACGATCCACTACTCCACCGACGGCTCCACGCCGACCGCCGCCTCGCCCCAGTTCTACGGCGCGATCTGGGTCGACACCCAGCATTCGCCGCTGACCGTCAAGGCCCTGGCCACCAAGGACGGCATCGATTCGCCGGTGGTCGCACGCAGCTACACGGTCACCTCCGACGCCAGCTCGCCCTGGAACGGGATGACGACCTTTAACATCGTCAACGCCAGCGGCGGCAAATACAGCGACAGCCAGGTCTACTGGCTCATCCTGGGCAAGGACTGGGACACCCACCAGTACGTGCACGTGAACGCCAGCGGCCAGCTCGTGCCCATGAGCCTGGGCGACAACACGGTGCCGGTTCCGAACCGCACCACCGGCTACGCCAACTACGCCGTCACCCTGGCCCAGGCTGCGTCGGTCACCATCCCGGCGCTGGAATCGGCCCGGATCTACCTCAGCGTGGGCAAACCGGTCCTGATCCAGGTGAACACGAACGACAAGGGCGAACTGGCCTACGCCGGTCCGGACCTGAACAACTCCACCGATCCGAATCTGGGGGTCACCTTCGACTTCGGCGAATTCAACATCAATCGCGCCGGCACCGCCAACCCTGGCATCTACGTCAACACCAGCCGCGTGGACATCTTCGGCCTGCCGCTGAAGCTGAACGTGAAAGGCCTGGACGGCTACGACGCCACCGTCGGCGAGCCGCTCACCGAAACGCGCGACGAACTGTTCGCCCGCTTCGCGCTGGAAGTGCCGGCCGAATTCCGCGGCCTGTCGCAGGCGCCGTATGCTCCCTACCGCATCATGTCGCCGGCCCATGCCAGCTTCGACGACGGCATCAACGTCGCCACCGGGGCGCAGGAGCGTCCGCGCGGGGCCAACGCGGCCTACCTGGACGACTACATCACCAGCATCTGGAACCAGTACAAGAGCCAAGACCTGGTGCTCGATCTGCACAACGGCTGGCCGGTGATGACGGGCCGGGTCGGCGCCGACGACGTGCTGACCTTCACCGACAGCCAGGGCAGTTACCGCATCCGCGGCAAGCCGTCCACCACCGAGGTCATGCTGGGCAACGGCCTGCTGGACGACGCCACCGGCACCGCCGACAAGCTCGCGCACGACAAGCAGTTGCAGCTGCAGGCCCAGGTCTGCGCGGCGCTGAACCGGCACGTGGCCGAACAGCCCTTCGCGCGCTGGTGGGATGCGGCCTGGTTCTACCCTGCGGGCCAGCCGGCCAACTACTTCACCAAGTTCTGGCACCGGCATAGCCTGAACGGCCTGGCCTACGGCTTCTCCTACGACGACGTGGGTGGCCACAGCCCCTCGATCTACACGCCGGCGCCGACCAGCGTGACCTTCACGATCGGCCAATAGGGGGCGCTCGACACAGGCAGGATCGGCTACCATGGCGCGGCGAAGGAGAGACCGATGGCCCGACCGATCCTGCCCCCCGAGCACTACAACGCCCGCTTCGCGCGGGTGTTGGGTTTTATCGAATCCCAGCTGGCGGCGCCGATCGCGCTGACGGAGCTGGCCTGCCAGGCCTCGCTCTCGCCGTACTACTTCCATCGCCTGTTCTGCCAGTGGCAGGGGGAGACCCCGCAGGCCTACATCCGCCGCCTGCGCCTGGAAGGTTCGGCGGCCCTGCTGCGCTACGGTCCCGACCTGCCGGTGACCGACATCGCGCCCCAATTCGGCTTCACCTCGGTCCAGGCCTTCAACCGCGCCTTCCACAGCTGGTTCGGCATGTCGCCCGGCCACTGGCGGCGTGGCGGCTACGCCGCCTGGCGCGAACATGGCGAGCCGGTGCGCGACCTGTCCGGCGAGCTGGAAGCGTGCGCGGTGCGCGTGGTGCGCCTGCCGCCCGAGCGGGTCATCTACGTGCGCAAGATCGGGCCCTACCGCTGTGGGCTGGCCGAAGTATGGGAACAAGTGGCCAGGCTGGGCGCGGCGCTCGGCCTGCATGGGCTGCCCTGCTATGGCGTCGGCCTGGACGACCCCGACGTGACGCCGGCCGCGCGCCTGCGCTTCGACGCCTGCATGTTGCTGCCGCGCGGGCGCAACGCGCCCCTGCAGATCCCCACGCGCGTGTTAAGCGGCGGGCTGCACGCCATCCTGCCTTACCACGGACGGCAAGGCGACACCGAAAGCCATTGGCGCTGGCTGATCCGCCATTGGCTGCCGCGCAGCCGCTACCGCATCACGGAGGAACACTGCTTCGAACGCTTCCCGGACGGCGCCGTGGCCGGCCCGCTCACGCACAGCGAACTATGCTTGCCGCTGCGGCGCTAGTCGCTGAGCCGGAACCGCAGCTGGAACGAAATCCCGCCATAGAGGCGGTCCTTGTAGGTCGGGATGATGCCCACGTTCAGGCCCACGCGCCCGTATTCCATCCCGAGCGCGGGAATCAGGGCCGGGAACCAGCCGCCGTCGCGCATCTTCGGATAGCCGTTGAACAGCCCCGCCACGGCGCCCACGCGCACGGGGCCGATGGCCCATGGCTGGTAGAACACGCCGGCGTAGGACGACCACGCGCGGTCGCTGTTGTAGAAACGCCCCGCCGTGGCGGCCGCCACGGTCGAGAAGCGGTACTCCGCCCCCAGGCCGCGGTTGGCCCCATTCAGCCCCTTGTCGCTCTGGAAGTGCTTGGTGTAGAAGCCGGAATCGAGCCACCATTCGCTGCGCGGTTGCGGGTCGATGGTGTCTGCATGGGCGGCCGCGGCGGCGCAGCAGGCCAGAACGAGGTACAGGCGTCGGATCATGTCGTCGATGGAGCAGAGGAACAAGCCGCCATCATACGTGGCGCCGTTCGTCCGTGCCAGCGCCGCTTTCGTCGCGCCGGCGGACGCTTCGTCGGATCGCCCTGCGGGCAACCTGGCAAGTTCGCCATACTGCCGCGGTCTTCAACTCGGACCACTCGCCATGAAAACCCTGATCCTTGCCGCCGCCCTGAGCGCCAGCGGCGCCGCCACCGGCGCCGATTGCACCACGCTCATATCCTCCCATGCCGCCCAAGGGCCGTGGACCGTCGACTTGCCCGCGCTCGCCTATGTCGGGGCACGCCACAGCACCGACCCGGCCGACCCGCAATTCGCGGCGATCGACGCAGCGTGGGAACGACAGCATCCTACGCTCGCATTTTTCGAGGGCCCCGACCGGCCGGTGCCGGACGCGCGCGACGACGCGATCCGTCAGACCGGGGAATCGGGCTACCTGCGCTTGCTCGCGCGGCGCGCCGGCGTCCCCGTGGCCAGCCTCGAACCATCGCCGCGCGACGAAGTGGCGTTCGTGTCGGCGCGCTTCCCGGCCGATCAGGTTGCCCTGTTCTACGTCCTGCGGGAGGCGTCCCGTCTGCGCGAGCGGATGCACCAGACGCCCGAGCAGATCGCGGCCGGCATCGACGCCATGCTGGCGAAGGCAGCCAAGCTGGGACTGGGCGACTTCCCGGTGAAGAGCAGCGCCGACATCCAGCCTCTGTACGCCCGCTACTGGAAAGCGCCGGCCAACTGGTGGGAGGCGCCTGCGGCATGGTTCGACCCGGCGCGGCCATCGAGCGCCACCGGTGGCGTGTTCACCAACGAGATCAACGCCGCCTCCAGCCGCTTTCGCGACCTGCACATGGTGGCCAAGCTGGCGGCGGCGGCTCGGCGCGGGGAGCGGGTGTTCGCGGTGGTTGGCCGCAATCACGTGGCCGCGCAGGCGGCCGCGCTGCGCTGCGAACTGGCGCCGGAATAATCAGGCCGCGTGGTCGGGCACCGTTTCGTGGAAGCGGTCGAAGTCGATTACGCGCACGTTGTTCTCCGGCGCGGACAGAATGTCCACAAAGCGCCGGCCATACAGGATCTCGTCCGCCCCGTAGCTGTGCCGGGCATGCACGAAATCGTTCAGCGTCTCGTCCATGCCGGTCAGGGACAGGGTCAAGGTCGCGCCTTCGTCCAGCAGGTCGTCGGCGGACTTGCCGAACAGCGGGCTGCGCTCGTCGATGCGGTGCATGATGGTCCAGGACAGCGCGAACACGCTGGTCGAATTGCGCTCCAGTTCCAGGTCGTAGAAGCGGGTGAATTCCTGCCCTTCCGGAGTGCGTTCCCGACGCGCGATGGACGCGCGCACGGTCGCCTCCAGGATCAGGTTGTTGCGCTCGTTCGCCGCGCGGAACATGAGGGTCGGCACTCCATTGAAGCGCGCCACGACCGCCACGTTGGAAAACATGATGCGCGACGATGGGCGGGCGAAACGCGCGAACATCAGCCCCGTCACCAGCGACAGTTCGAGCATGCCCAACAGGATTTCGGCCGAGGCGACAACGTGGCCGTAAGTGGTCCCGGGGTGCATGTGGCCATAGCCGACCGTGGCCAGGGTCTCGATCGAAAAGAAGAAGTGGTCGATGAACCCCGGCCGGGCGTCGGCCACGGAGTCCGGCTGCAAGTGGAACAGGCCGGCGAACCCGAGGTTCGTGACCATGTAAAGGCAAAAGACCGTGAAAAAGAAGGCTGGCCACGACATGGCCAGCATCAGGTGGTAGAGGTCCGACCAATACCAGCCAGGGCCGCCCTTGCGCTTGATCTGGGCGGCTCCGAAGCGAAACACGCCCCCGCGCCGGCGGCCGTAGGGGTCGTGGCTCATGCTTCGGTCAAGCCTCGATCTTGTCGGCGGAGCTGGCGCACCAGCGGTACAGCCAGGTCACCATCGCCGTGCCGATCGCCAGTGCGATGAGCATGCCGACCGACTCGGAAATCGCATCCGTCACCGCCAGCGGCTCGCCTGTGCCGGACAGGACGATCAGCCCGGCCAGGGCCACGTTGAACAGGGATTCGCCGACAATGAAGCCGGACATCACCAGCACGCCCAGGCGCGAGGCTGCTTCGCCGTTGCGGCGTTTTTTCATCGCCTTGTCGAACAGGTAGCCGGTGACGGCCCCCACCACCACCGGCGCGGTAACGGCCGAGGGCAGGTAGATCGCCAGGCCGACGCCCAGCGGCGGCAGGGACAGGCGCTTGTCCGACACGGACTTCAGGGTGAAGTCGACCGCGACCAGGCCCAGGCCGAGCAGCGCCCCCCAGCCGATCAGGTTCCAGGGCAGGTCGCCGCCGATGACGCCTTTGGCCAGGGTGGAGATCAGAAGCGCCTGGGGCGCGGCCAGCGGCTGCGAGGAGATCGCGTTGGCATTCGGCGCGCCCGCGAAACCGTAGGCGTGGTTCAGCATTTCCAGTACCGGGGGCACCACCATCGAGCCGGCGAACACGCCGATGATCAGGCCCACCTGCTGCTTCCACGGAGTGGCGTCGACCAGCTGGCCGGTCTTCAGGTCCTGCAGGTTGTCGTTGCCGATCACCGCCACCGCCAGCACCACGGTGGTGACGAACAGAGCGAAGGCGATCAGGGCCTGGCTCGTGTCCGGGCCCATCACATGCCGGGCCACCATGCCGACGCTGGTCGCCGCGCCCAGGATGGTCAGGATCGCGATGCCGGACACCGGCGAATTGGACGAACCGATCAGACCCGCCATGTAGCCGCACACGGCGGCGGCGAGCATGCCGGCGATGAGGATGTAGCCGACGCCGACCGCGACCAGCGGGACGGACAGCGACTCCAGCACGCCGCCTTGCAGGAAGCTCGCCAGCAGCCAGCCGGCCGGCACCATCGACACCAGGGTCACGAGGCCGACGATGAAGACCGGCAGGTCCTGCTCCTGGCGCGGCAGGGCCGAGCCATCGCCGCTCTTGGCGCGGCGCGACGCTTCCAGGGCCGATTTCAGGCCGCCGATCACCGGCGCGACCAGCGTGCCGAGGGTGATGATGGCCGCGGAGCCGATCACGCCCGCGCCGATCATGCGGACCTGGGTGCTCCAGGTACCCAGCGCGTAGCCGGCGGCGTCCATACCCTCCTTGGGCGTGCCGGTGATGGTCAGGAGCGGAACCAGCACGCCCCAGGCGATCAGCAGGCCCGCGCCCATGGCCACGCCCACCGTGATGCCCATCAGGTGACCGGCCCCGACCAGGGCCAGCGAACTGGAAGCGCCGATGCCGGTCGCGCCGGAGCCGACGCGGAAGTAGGTCGAAACCTCGCCCGCCATCAACTTCATGGCGGCGAAGGCGGCGAAAGCGGCGGAGCAGGCCGAACCCCAGATCACGGCCCACAGTCCGGCCTTGCCCTCCTGGGCGCCGGAACGGGACTGGGTGCCGACCTTCAGCACTTCGGCGGCGGCCACGCCTTCCGGATACGGCAGATCGGACTGGGACACCAGGGCACGGCGCAGGGGCATGGTGTACATCACGCCCAGCACCCCGCCGACGGCGCAGGCGCCGAAGGTGGGCCAGAACGGCACCTTGGCCCACCAGCCGATCATCAGCAGGCCCGGCAGCACAAAGATCACCGACGCCAGCGTGCCGGCGGCCGAGGCGATGGTCTGGACGATGTTATTTTCCTGGATGGTGGCGTCCTTGAACGCCGACAGCAGCGCCATCGAAATCACGGCGGCGGGGATGGAGGTGGCGAAGGTCAGGCCAACCTTGAGTCCGAGGTACACCTGGGCGGCAGTAAAGATCAGGGTAATGACGATCCCGAGCACAATGCCGCGCAGTGTGATTTCCTTCGGGTTGGACAGCGAGGGTTGGGACATCCGGCTTGCTCCAGTTTGAATAGGGTGGCTGGATGGTAGAGGAGCCGGCCGGCAGCGTCAATCGCCCTCACCATCGATGTACGTACCTGACCACGAGCGCGCGCGGCGGCAGCGTGGCCACCTGGGGCACGGGCAGGCCGGTGGCCGCCTCGAAGCGCTGGTAGCCGATGTAGCCGATGTCGCCCAGGTTGGGCTGGACGTTGGTCAGGTTGCGCACTTCGAGCGCCAGTTCGTCGCCGGGGCGACGCAAGCCGGCCCGCACATTGGCGAGGCGGTAGGGAGAGCGCACCAAGTGCAGTTCCGGCCCGCTGTCGGCCGAGACGCTGCTGCCCGTGTAGCCCCAGTCACCGGCCACGAACAGGCTGCGCCCGCCCTCCAGCGGCAGGGTCCAGGCGGCGGCCAGGGAGGCCGTCAGGCGCGGCACTTGATACACGGGGTCGCCCACATGCTGGCCCGTATTGCCTTCTTCCGTGATAAAGGCGCGCGTGTAGCCGAGGGCGGCGCGCAGATGCAGCCGGGCCAGCGGGCGCCCGGCCAGTTCCCACTCCGCTCCCTCGATGCGCGCCGAGCCGGCGTTCCCTTGCATGTAAAACCCGCAGCTGGTCAGGAACACGGGCTGCTGGATGCGCTTCCAGTCGATCCGGAACAGCGCCACCGATTGGGTGAGGCGCCCGCCGGCCAGCGTGGACTTGAGCCCCGCTTCATAGCTCCAAAGGCCGTCCGGATCGATGCGGGTCATCGTGGCGGGGGTCTGGCCGATGGCGGTGAGCGAAGCGTCGCAACCGAAACCGCTCGGGTCGAATTGCGCGTTCCCTTGCCGGAAACCCTTGGCGGCCGACGCGTACCAGAACTGGCCCGCCGCCTGCTTCCATGCGAGCGCGGCGCGCGGATTGACGCCCCCGGCCCGGTTCGCGTTCCGGGACCGGAACCGCACGTCCAGGTAATCGAAACCGAGGTCGTCCTCCTGGCGCAGGCGGTAGCCGCGCAGGCCCGCCGTCAGCGTCAGCTGCGGCGCGAGACGCCAGTCCGCCTCGCCGAACACGGCGGCGTCGTACTGACGGTTGACGTCCAGCTGGCGCCAAAGCAGGCTGGGACTCCCGGGCGTGGCGCCCAGTTCGCCGAAGATCGGATCGATGCCGAAGCGGGCCTCGTGGCGGGCCCAGAACCAGCCGACGGTCGCTTTCCAGGCGCCGCCGGGATCGAGATTCAGGCGCGTCTCGTGGGTGAGCTGACGATTCTCGTGCCGCGCCGTCCAGGCGAAGGGCTGGGCGATCGTGCTGCCCCAATACTGGGCGGTGCCTTCGGTGGAGTCCTCGGTGTCCAGCGCATGGCGGCGAAAAGCGCTGACCGAGGAAACCAGGTCCCAACCGTCGCCATGCCAGCGCACGGCCAGCACCGGCAGCGACCAGGTATCCGTCGCTACCGGCTGCACGTCGGCGAGATGGTCGATCACGGGCAGCGGACGGAAGGCGGGCAACGGCGCGTAGGTTACGGGAAAACCGTGGTGGGACTGATCCTGCCACAGGAAGCGCAGCGAGAGGTCGAGGCGCGCCGCGGGACGCAGCAGCAGGCTGGCCGAAGCGGCGCGGTTGCGCAGCGCGCCCTGGTCACCGACGGCCACAAGCGGCGAGGCGGCATCGGCGATGTCGGCGCGGTAGGTCCGGGTAAGGAAACCGGGCGCGCGGTCCTCGTGCAGCACCAGGCGCAGCGCCGCCGCGCCGGGCCGCAGCACCAGGTTGCCGACCGCCTCGGCGCCGCGCATGGCGCCGCCCTGCCCTTGCAGCTTGCCGCCCTCCGCCTGCAGGCGCCAGCTATTACGCACCAGGTCCGGCGCGTTGCTCACGAAGCGCACGTTCCCGCCCAGCGAGCCTTCGCCGTACAGCGTGCCTTGCGGGCCCTTGAGAATCTCGATGGCGCGGGTGTCGACCACCCGCACGTCCAGCGCGCCGGGCAGCGGAATGTCGTCCAGGTAGAAACCCGTGGTGCGCGCGCCGGCCACGCCGCGGATCGCGATGGTGCGGGCATCGGCGAAGGCGGTGCCGGGGTTGCCGGCCGTGCCGCCGTTCCCATAGGCGAAACTGAGGTTCGGCGTCAGCAGCGCGTAATCGGCGAAGGAGCGGATGGCGTAGTCGTCGATGGCCTGGCGGCCGAAGGCGGTGACCGCGAGCGGCACCTCGTCGAGCCACTCCTCGCGCTTGCGGGCGCTGACCACGACCCGCGCCGGTTCCTCCTGCGCAGCCGGCGCCGGTCCGCTCTGGGCCGCCGCATCGCTCCCGCTGCCGGCGTACAGCGCCAGCAGGCCGCACAGCATGGTGTTCCGGGTCGTGCCCATTTCCACCTCCCCGCGAGGACAGCTCTGTTTTTTTTATCGATTCTGATACTTCGCGCGAATCCGATCAAGCGCACCGTCTCGTTTAAGCGACTCGATGCCGCGCGTGAGCAAAGCCACCAGCCGCGGGCCGTCGGCCACTCCGCGCCCAACCATCAGGTAGAAGTCGACGCGCGGCATCCACGCGGGCGCGGCGCTGGCCAGGCTCGGGTCGCCAAGGAGATCCGCGCCGCCCAGCGCATGGTGGGCACGCAGGACTTCGACGTTTTGCAGCATGACCTCGCACCGTCCGAGCTTCAGCATGGCGGCGGCGGCGTCGATGGTGGGGGCGCGGTTGGTGATCATCGCGGCCGGAACGCCGTACAGCTCATAGTTGTAGTCGGCCTGCGAACAGATGCGGTATCTGGCCAGCGCGGCGACGGACTGGATGTCCGGCGGCGGCCCTTTGCGCAGCCACACGAAGATCGGCGTGAAGCTGTAATGCGAAACGGGGAACAGGAACGCGCGTTCGCGGCGCGGCGAGCGTACGCCGTCGAGGACGATCTGATAGTCGCCCCGTGCGCCGAGCAGCACGCACCGGGCCCAGGGAATGAGTTCGACCTCGACCCGATAACCGGCCGGTTCCAGCACGCGCCGCAGGACGTCCACGTCGATCCCGCCCGCCGCGCCGGCGCGGTCGCGGAACAGGGCCGGCGGGAACCCGTTGGCATCGCCGCAGGCGCGCAAGGTGTGCGGCAGCGCGGCCCGCGCCGAAGCGGAAAGCGCGCAAAGGAGGAGGAAAACGAAGGCGGTACGCGGCATGGTCCCGGCCAGGGTGGCGATATCAGCGATTCTGATACTTTGCCCGCATCCGATCAAGCTCGCCATCGTGCTTGAGCTCTTGGATGCCCCGATCGAGCAGGCCTACCAGCGCCTCGCGGTAGGGCACGTTCTTGCTCACCATGAAGTAGAGATCCACGCGCGGGATCCAGCGCGCCGGATCGGCATCGAAGGCGGGATCGCCCAACACGTCCGCGCCGCCCAGCGCGTAGTTCGCCTGCAGGATCTCGACATACTGCAGCAGGACCTGGCAGCGCCCGATCTTGAGCATGGTGGCCGCGTCGTCCAGAGTACGGGCGCGGTTGGTGATCATGCGCTCCGGTACGCCGAAGGGTTCGTAGTTGTAGTCGGCCTGGGAGCACAGGCGGTAGCGCGAGAGCTGTTCGACCGAGCCGGTGTGCGGGCGCGGGCCTTTGCGCAGGTATACGAACACCGGTGTCAAACCGTAGTGCGAGGCCGGAAACAGGAAGTCACGTTCGCGTTTGGGCGACTTCAAACCATCCAGAATGAGCGGGTAGTCGCCGCGCGCCCCCAGCAGCAGACAGCGCGCCCACGGCAGCAGGTCGATCCGGACCTGGTATCCAGCGGGAGTCAGAATCCGCTCCAGCACATCGACATCCAGTCCCACCAGGCCGGGGCCGCGCGCCGCGCCACGGCGCTCGCGGTAGATGTAGGGCGCGAATTCGTTGGTGTCGCCGCAGACGTGAATCGTTTGCGGGATCGGGGTTTCGGCCGCCGCCGCAGGGGCGCACATGGCCAGCGCGGCGCACAGGGCCGCCGGAAACCCACGCAGCATCATATCAATCGTCGTCGGACGGATCGAGGTCCGGGAACATCACGTCGGTGAAGCCGAACTTCGAGAAATCGCGGATACGGGACGGGTACAGAATACCATGCAAATGATCGACTTCGTGCTGCACCACGCGGGCGTGGAAGTCCTCGGCGTCGCGCAGGATCGGCATGCCGAACTGGTCGAAGCCTTCGTAACGCAGGCGCTTGAAGCGCGGCACGCTGCCGCGCAGGCCGGGCACCGACAGGCAGCCCTCGAAGCCTTCCTCCATGTCCGCCGACAGCGCCGTGAGGGTCGGGTTGATGAGGACCGTCTCCGGCACCGGCGGCGCGTCCGGATAGCGCTGATTCTGCCGGAAGCCGAAGATGACGAGCTGCAGATCGACGCCGATCTGGGGCGCGGCCAGTCCCGCGCCGTTCGCGGCATGCATGGTGTCGAACATGTCGCGGATCAGGGCGTGCAGCTCCTGCGTATTGAATTCGCGCACCGGCTGGGCGATGCGCAGCAGGCGTGGATCGCCCATGCGAAGGATGTCACGCACGGCCATCGGGGATCTCCAGCTGGCGCAGGAAGTCGGCGAATTCGCGCGCGGTTTCGGGATGGCGCAGGCCCATGGCCGTCATCGCCTTCAGGTAGCCGACCTTGGAGCCGCAGTCGTAGCGGGTGCCGGCATAGCGGTAGGCCAGCACGCGCTCGTCGCGCATCAGGGCCGCGATGCCGTCGGTAAGCTGGATCTCGCCGCCGGAGCCCGTGCCGATGTGTTCGAGGTAGTCGAAGATCTTCCCCGACAGGACGTAGCGTCCGACGACGGCCAGGGTGGACGGCGCCTCCTCGGGCGTCGGCTTTTCCACGATGGCGTTGACCATCTCGACGTCTTCCCGGTACGGGGTGGCGCTGACGATGCCGTATTGGCGCACGCACTCGCGCGGCACATCCTGCACGCCGAGGATGCTGGCGTTCTCGTAGTCGAACAGCTCGGTCATCTGCTGCAGCACCGGCTTGTGCCCCGGTTCGGTCGCCATGAAGTCGTCCGCCAGCAGGACCGCGAACGGCTCGTTGCCGACGATCGGGCGCGCGCACAGCACGGCGTGGCCCAGGCCCAGGGCGGCCGGCTGGCGGATGTAGATGCAGCTGACGTGCTTGGGAATCACGTTCTGCACCAATTCCAGCAGCGCCTTCTTCCCGGCCGCTTCCAGTTCCGCTTCCAGCTCGTACGCCTTATCGAAATGGTCCTCGATGGCGCGCTTGTTGCGGCCGGTGATAAACACCATTTCGGTGATGCCCGCCGCAACCGCCTCCTCGACCGCATACTGGATCAGGGGCTTGTCGACGATCGGCAGCATTTCCTTGGGCTGCGCCTTGGTGGCGGGCAGGAAGCGGCTGCCCAGGCCCGCGACCGGGAACACGGCTTTCGTGATTGATTTCATGGCTTGTCTCCCTGGAATGAGGCGAGCAGCGCGAGCAGCGCCGCTTCGTCCAGCACTGGAATGTCGAGCTCCTGGGCCTTGGCCAGCTTGCTGCCAGCGTCGGCGCCGGCGACCACGTAGGAGGTTTTCTTGGATACCGATCCCGCGACCTTACCGCCGGCGGCCTCGATCATGGCGCCCGCGTCGTCGCGGGTCATGGTCGGCAGGGTCCCGGTCAGCACGAAGGTCTTGCCGTTGAGAGGTCCCTCGGCCGCCGCGGCTTCCGGCAGCAAGGCCAAGATTTCGCCGCGCAAGGCATCGAGCGCCAGCAGCTGTTCGCGGCGGCCGGGCGCGGCCAGCCAGGTCTCGAGTCCTTCCGCGGCCGCGGCGGGCAGGCCGAACACGTCGTACACCTGCAGGTAGGCCAGCGCTTCCAGCGTCATGCCCTGTCCCACCAGTTGCTTCGCGCGCGGCTCGGTCAACTTGGGAATGCCAAGGCCGGCGATCAGGCTGGCCGGATCGAGCTTGTCGCGCAGCTGCGCCTTGGGCGGGTGTTCGCCCTGGGGCTCCACGCCCGAGGCGAGCAAGGCGTCGATGGCCTGCTGGTTCTTCTCTTCCGCGAAGAAGTCGCAGATCGCCTCCGCCACGACGCCGCCGATATCCGGCAGGACCCGCAACAGCGCTACCGGCGCGCGCCGCACCAGGGCAAAGCTGCCCAGCCAGTCGGCCAGGGTCTTGGCGGTGGATTCGCCCACGTGGCGGATGCCGAGGGCGAACAGCAGCCGCTCCAGCGCCGGCCGCTTGCTGGCCGCGATGGCCTCGAGCAGGTTCTCGGCCCATTTGGTGGCGACCTTACCCTGCTTGACGGTCTCCGGGGTCGCGCCTTCGCGCTCGTCGGTCAGGCGCTTCATGCGCAGCAGGTCGTCCAGCGTCAATTTGTACAGGTCGGCCACGCCTTCGACCATGCTGCATTCGACCAGGCTGTCGATGTAGCTGTCGCCCAGGCCTTCGATGTCCATCATGCGGCGGCCGGCAAAGTGGCGGATCGCCTCCTTGCGCTGGGCCGAGCAGGTCCAGCCGCCGGAGCAGCGCGCCACCGCCTCGCCCTCTTCCCGCACCACGTGCGAGCCGCATACCGGGCATTGCAGCGGCAGCACGTAGGGCGCCGGTTCCGGAGCCGGGCGGCGCTCCAGCACCACGGCCATCACCTCGGGGATCACGTCGCCGGCGCGGCGGACGATCACGGTGTCGCCGATGCGCACGTCCTTGCGCCGCACCTCGTCTTCGTTATGCAAGGTCGCGTTGGTGACGGTCACCCCGCCCACGAACACGGGCGCCAGGCGCGCGACGGGGGTCAGGGCGCCGGTGCGTCCGACCTGCACCTCGATGCCCTGCACCGTCGTCAGCGCCTCCTCGGCCGGAAACTTGTGCGCGATGGCGAAACGCGGCGCGCGCGAGACGAAGCCCAGCTCCTTCTGCTGCGCGATCAGGTTCACCTTGTAGACCACGCCGTCGATGTCGTACGGCAGGCTGGGGCGCTGTTCGCCGATGTGGCGGTAGTAGCCGAGCAATCCATCCGCGCCGCGCACCACGCGCCGCTCGTCGGAGACGGGCAGCCCCAGTTCCTGGAACCAGTCCAGCAGCGCCGCGTGGGTCGCGGGCAAAGCATGGCCTTCGAGGGCGCCGATGCCATAGGCGAAAAATCGCAGTTTGCGCTCCGCCGTGATGCGCGAATCGAGCTGGCGCAGACTGCCGGCGGCCGCGTTGCGCGGATTGACCGCTTCCTTCTGGCCGGCGGCGCGCTGGCGTTCGCGCAGCTTGTCGAAGTCGGCGCGGAACATCAGCACCTCGCCGCGCACTTCCAGCAGCGCGGGCAGATGCGCGCCATGCAGGCGCAAGGGAATCGAGCGGATGGTGCGGATGTTGGCCGTCACATCCTCGCCGGTGTAGCCGTCGCCGCGGGTGGCGGCCTGCACGAACACGCCGTGCTCGTAGCGCAGGTTGATGGCCAGTCCGTCGAACTTCAGTTCCGCCGCATACTCCACCGCCGCTTCGCCCAGGCCGTCGCGCACGCGGCGGTCGAAGTTGTCGATGTCCTCGTCGCTGAAGGCATTGTTCAGCGAGAGCATCGGCACCGTGTGGGTGACCTGCTTGAATTCGGGGATCGGCGCCGCGCCCACGCGGGCGGTGGGCGTATCGGGCGACACCGCATCCGGGTGCTCGAGCTCCAGGCGCTGGAGCTCGGCGAACAGCTGGTCGTATTCGGCGTCGGGAATGGTCGGCGCGTCGAGGACGTGGTACTGGTAGATGTGGCGGTTCAGCTCCTGGACCAGCCACGCCATGCGGGCGCGGGAATCTGCCGTCATCAGCTGAACAGGCGCAGCGCGCGGGTCGAACCGGCCGGGATGTCCGCCTCGGCCATCTCGTCATAGAAGGCCTGGACCTGGCCGTTGATTTCGGCCAGGGCCTCGTCCGACAGCGGCTGGCCGCTGTCGTCGACGATGGTCGCATCCAGACGCGCCACCAGGGCCTTGGCGCAGGCCACCATGGCATTGAAGCCGTCGCGCACCGGCGCCACGCAGGGCACGTCCATCAGGAGCGTCAGGCGCGGCGTGGTTTCCTCGGCCAGGGTAACGTTGGTCGACAGGGTGAACAGCGATCCGCCCTCCCCGTCCGGCATCACGTAGCGGCCGTCCGGACGCACGTCGAAGCCTTGTTTTTCCAGCGCGCCGATGAGGGTCGAAATGGCCCACGGCGCGCCGTTGGTGTGCAGATTGATGCCGAGCTGCGCGTCGTGGTTGGCGACGAAGCGGTGCAGGTTGCGCGCTTCGCCCATCACGTCGATCATGTCCGGGATTTCCGGTTCGGCGCCGATTTCGTCGGCCACGGTGCGCAGACGCGTGACCAGTTCCGAGTATTCGAGCTCGTTCAGGGCGGTGCTGCGGCTGGCCATCTGCACCCCCGCCTGCAGTTTGGTGTAGACGCTGCCATGCTGGATCGGCTCCCAGTCGCCGGAGACGGCCAGGCCGATGTAGTGGATCGGCTTGTTGCCCACGTGGCGCAGCTTCTGCAGCACCGGCAGCACCTTGTCGCCGCGGACCGCCGCCTCCAGTTCGAGCGGTACCAGCACGTCGATCAGCGGATCGACCAGGCTGGTGGCCAGTTCGGACGGCGATGCTTCCGGATCGGTGCCCTTGACCACGGGTTCGTCCAGCACGGGCTCCGCGCGATCGCCGCCTGCCGTCCCGTCCAGGGTCGGCTCGTGGCGGCCCTCGGCGGGCGCCTTCATCAGCACGTCGTCATGGTCCGATGAGAAGGCGCGCTCCACGCTCTTCTTGGCCTTGTACTCCTGCCATTTGTTGTAGGTGAAGACGCCGACGATGAATACACCGCCTGCGGCGAGCAAGCTCATTTGAAGTTCAGTCATGCTGCTTGTGCCTCGGTTGCGAAATTCGCAGCGGATTCCATGTCCACTGCCACAATGCGCGATACGCCCTGCTCCTGCATCGTCACACCGATCAGTTGAGTGGCCATCTCCATCGCGATCTTGTTGTGCGAGATGAAGAGGAATTGCGTGTGCTCGGACATGCGCTTGACCATGCGGCAGAACCGCTCGGTGTTGGCGTCGTCCAGCGGCGCGTCCACCTCGTCCAGGAGGCAGAACGGCGCGGGGTTCAAACGGAACATCGAGAACACCAGGGCGGTCGCGGTCAGCGCCTTCTCGCCGCCGGACAGCAGGTGGATGGTGGCGTTCTTCTTGCCCGGGGGCTGGGCCATCACCTGCACGCCGGCGTCGAGGATCTCCTCGCCCGTCATCACCAGCTTGGCGTTGCCGCCGCCGAACAGGATCGGGAACAGCTCGCCGAAGGTCGCGTTCACGCGGTCGAAGGTATCTTGCAGCAGCTCGCGCGTCTCCTTGTCGATCTTCTGGATCGCGTCCTCGAGCGTGGCGATCGCTTCCTGCAGGTCGCGGTTCTGGGCGTCGAGGAAGTTCTTGCGCTCGGAGGCCTGGGCCAGTTCCTCCAGCGCCGCCAGGTTGACGGCGCCCAGCGCCGCGATGGCGTTAGTCAGGCGCGTGACTTCGCCTTGCAGATAGGACGGCTTCAGGTCGGGAGACAGCTTTTCGGCCAGCGCCGCCTCGTCGGCGCCGGTGGCGGCCAGGGCCTCGGCGAACTGCTCCTGGTTCAGGCGCGCGGCCTGCTCCTTGAGCTGCATCTCGGTGATGCGGTCGCGCTGCGGCTGCAAGCCGCGCTCGGCCTGCATGCGGCCTTCCTCGGCGTGGCGCAGCTGCTGCGCCACCTGGTCGAGTTCATGGCGGGCGTCGGCCAGGGCGCGCTCCTGGGCGCTGCGGCGGTCCAGCAGTTCCTGCAGGCCTTCGTTGGCGGCGCCGGCGTCCAGCGCTTCCAGTTCCTGCTGGCCCAGCTCCAGGCTCTCGGCCACCTGGGCGGCCTGCTGGGTGGCGGTGGCGATATTGCGCTGCAGCTCCTCGATCCGGCTGCGCTGGGACTTCTCGGCGAACTGCGCTTCCTGGGCGGCGCGTTCCAGGTCGCGCAGGCGGGCGCGCGCATCGGCCAGGGCCTGTTCCTGGTCCAGGAAGGCGGTCTGGCCTTCCTCGTGCGCGCCTTGCAGCTCGGCCAGCTCCATGTCGAGCTGCTCGAACTTCTGCTCCGCTTCCTCGCGGATGTGCGTCTGCTCCGCTTCCTGCGCGGCGATTTCGGCCAGGTCCGCCTCGATCTGGGTACTGCGCTGGTTGAAGCGGGCCTCGATCTCGGACTGCTTGACCACGTCGATCTGCAGGGTGTGGACCGACTGGGTCAGCTGGGCGATGCGCTGGCGCGCGTCCTGCAGGCGGCGCGCCACATCGGCCACGGCCGCTTCCGCGCGCACCGAACGGGCGCGCGCCTCGTCGGCCAGGAGCTGCTGCGCGCGCAGCTGCTTGGTGATGTTCTCGATCTCCTGCATGCGCGCCAGCACGCCGTCCTGTTCGGCGTCGGCCGCGTAGAAGCGCACGGAGGAAGCCGCCACCACGTGGCCCTGGCGTGTGACGAAGCAGCCGCCCGGCGGCAGCTTGGCGCGCTCGTGCAGGGCGCTGGCCGCGTCGTCGGCGCAGAACACGTGGTGCAGCCAATCGTGCATCAGGCCGCGCAGGCCCGGTTCGTTCAGCTTGAGCAGGCTGGCAAAGGACTTCAGCCCCGGCACCTCCGCCGGCGCGGCGGCCTGCGCCAGCGAGGGGGCGTACAGCGCCAGCTTGGCCGGCGGCGCGTCGCTGAAGAAGGCCTTGGCCCACTCGATGTTGGACATCTCCAGCGCGCCGGTGCGCTCGCGCAGCACGGATTCGAGGGCGGTCTCCCAGCCCTGCTCGATCTGCACCTTCTGCCACAGGCGCGGCAACTTGCCCAGTTCGTGCTTGTCCAGCCAGGGCTGGACCTTGCCTTGCGTCTGCACCCGCTCCTGCAACTGGCGCAGCGCGGACAGGCGCGCTTCCAGCTGGGCGTTGGCGGCGGCCTCCTTCTGTACGTCGGCGCTGGCGGCGGCGCGCTCCTGCTCCAGGCGCTCCTGCTGCGCTTGCGCTTCCTCGAGCAGCATGCTCTGTTCTTCGAGCGCCTGCTGCTTTTCCTCGAGTTGCAAACGCAGGTTGGACAGGTGGGCGCTGTCGGGCAGATGCAGACCGTTCTTTTCCTGCTGCAGGCGCTCGCGCCGGCTGGCCAGGTTCGTCAGGATGTTGGACGCGTTACGCTGGTGGGCGGAGGACAGCTCGATCTGCTGCTGCGCCTGCATGATGCGGGCGCGCGACTCGGTGGAGCGGTTCTGGGCCGCGCGCCAGGACGCCTCCAGCTCCGGCAGGCGCTCGTTCTGCGCTTCCGCCGCGGCCTGCGCTTCCTCGACCCGCACGCCCAGCTCTTCCAGCGCCATCTGCCCTTCTTCGAGCTGGGCTTCGTACTGCTCGCGCTGGGTCTGCCATTGCGTGCGCTGGACCTGGAGGGCGGCCAGCTGGTTCTGCAGGCGGGTGCGCGATTCGACCACGAACCTGATCTGCGCTTCCAGGCTGCCGATTTCGGTATTGGTCTGGTACAGGTGGCCCTGGGCCGTGTGCAGGCGGTCGCCGACGGCGAAGTGGGCCTGACGCAGCTGTTCCAGTTCCAGCTCCACGTGGCGCAGCTTGGCGGTCTGTTCTTCCAGCGCCGTCTGGGCCTGTTCCATTTCGCGGAAATAGCGGGTCTGTTCGGCCTGCGCTTCCTTCTTGCGCAGCAGCCAGAGCAGCTTCTGCTTTTCCTCCTGGTCGGCCTGCAAGGCGTGGAACTTGTTGGCCACCACCGCTTGCGCTTCCAGCTTTTCCAGGTTCGCGTTCAGCTCGCGCAGGATGTCCTCGACCCGCAGCAGGTTCTCGCGGGTGTCCTGCAGGCGGTTTTCCGTCTCGCGGCGGCGCTCCTTGTACTTGGACACGCCGGCGGCCTCTTCCAGGAACACGCGCAGTTCCTCGGGGCGCGACTCGATGATGCGCGAGATCATGCCCTGGCCGATGATGGCGTAGGCGCGCGGGCCGAGACCGGTGCCGAGGAAGATGTCCTGGATGTCGCGCCGGCGCACCGCCTGGCCGTTGATGAAATAGGTGCTGGTGCCGTCGCGGGTCAGGGTGCGCTTGACGGCGATCTCGGCGAACTGGCTCCACTGCCCGGCCGCCTTGCCGGCGCTGTTGTCGAACACGAGCTCGACCGAAGCGCGGCCGGCCGGCTTGCGGTTGGTCGAACCGTTGAAGATCACGTCCTGCATCGATTCGCCGCGCAGCTCGGACGCCTTGGACTCGCCCAGCACCCAGCGCACCGCGTCGATGATGTTGGACTTGCCGCAACCGTTCGGACCTACCACGCCCACCAGCTGGCCCGGGACATGGAAATTGGTGGGATCGACAAACGACTTAAATCCCGACAATTTAATGGAAGATAAACGCACGTTCTCGTCAGTTGCCAGCGTGGTGGCGCAAGTTGGTTAATCGATGCCGTGAAAACGGCTCATCATACCATCTGCGCTTGCCGTTCGGCTAAGAACAGATGTAGCCACGCGCGGTTTCCGGAGGGCGGCATTGGACGGTAAACGGCGCGCTGGCCAGCTGCCAGGACCAGCGCTGGTACACCCGGTCGTGGCCCGACAAGGCCATGGCGGACACGGCCATCCATTTTTCGCTGTCCACGGGGTCGCGCGCCGGGCGCAGGAGCAGGACGCCGATGCAGGCGGCCACCAGCCAGGGACTCAGGCGCACCCGCGGCGCGCGCTGCAACAGGGCCAGGAAGGCGCCGGCCGTGGCCACGCCGGCGGCAAAGCCCAGCGCCGCCTCGGACACCGGATGGGCATGCACCTTGACGCGCGAGACGGCGACCAGGGCCGCACACAGGAGGCCGAACCCGACCGCGCCATTCCTGAGGCCGGTTCGCTCATGCTGAAAGAGCAGATACAGGGCGACCGGAAACACCGCCGCCGCGCGCGCCGCATGGCCGGACAGGCCGGCGAACTGGATCGGCCGGATCCCGAAGCCCCAGCCGAGAAACGCGATCTTGGTCGCCATCACGGCCAACATGGCGCCGCCGAAGATCAGGCACCAGGCCAGCGCCGAGCCCGGCTGGCGGCCGGTCAGGAGGAACAGTGCGATGAACAAGGCGATGGGGCCGGTGAAGGCGAGTCCGCCCAGGGAGGTGATTTCCTGCCACCAATGCATGAATGGGGTCGGGGATAGCTGAGGGAAAGGCATTGTAGCCCAGCCCGACGACGACCCGCGCACGTCCATCGCCGCAAGCGTGCCGCACAACAGGCGTCAATATCAGAGCAGCCCGATTAGTGCACATTGGCCCCATTCCTGTTACGCCACTGCCCCATGCTTGCCTATTTTCCAACGTAGACAAGCCCCGCCACCTCCATCAGTCGCACACCCGCGGCGGCCAAGGCCAGGACGGTCGAGCGATGACGCCGTCCAAGGCGGCGGCGCCTGTTCGCATCGAACAACGCATCCGGCAGTTGCGCGGCCAGAAGGTCATGCTCGACAGCGATCTTGCCTCGCTCTATGGCGTCACCACCAAGGTGCTGCTGCAGGCTGTCAAACGCAATATCGCCCGTTTCCCTGATGACTTCATGTTCCAGCTCGACGCCGCCGAATGGGAGTGTTTGAGGTCACAAATTGTGACCTCAAACGCAGGCCGTGGTGGCAGGCGCTATGTACCGTATGCCTTCACCGAACAAGGCGTGGCCATGCTTTCGTCGGTCCTTGGAAGCGCCCGAGCCGCCCAAGAAGCGTCCGATCGGGTTCGTCACTCCCGAGGACAAGGCCGACAAGCCCAAGGCAGCCAGGCGAAGATCGACCACGGCGAAGACGTAGTGCAAGAATCGAAGCGCTCGCCAACGGCGGGCGGCTGGAAATCAGGCGGCGGCGGAGCCGGCGTCGTTACGGGCGAAGGCCTCGGACAGGGCGCGCCCGACCACGCCGTCCTGCGCCACCAGTGCTGCCTTGCCGGCCCGCAGTGCGGCGGCGAGCTTTTCGAACGGCAGCGAGAAGGCTTCCGCATGGGCGCCGGCCGAAAAAATGAACAGCGAGCGGCGCGGACTGACCCAGGCCAGCTTGAGCTGGCGCACCGTCCCGTCCGCACTGCTGAAACTGAACCAGGCCCCGCGCTCCACGTTGTCCAGGCTGAGCTGTACCTCGTCCGGTTCCTGCTCAGATGCCTCCGCGCCGGCCTGCTCCGCAGCCACCTTGCGCAGGGCGTCGCGCTGGGCCGCCTCCGCCGCCAGCTCGACTTGCCGTTCGGGCGACAACTCCAGCGGGGCGCGCACGATGGCGGCATGGCACTCGGCCAGGTCGGCAAAGAACTGCAGGCGCTCCGCATCCTCCCAGCGAATCAGATCCAGCCACTTGTTCAGGCGCTGGATCAGGGCCGGCAGGCTGCCGATCAGCTTGCGGCGCTCGTCCTGGGTGATCTTCGGCTGCACGCTCCAGACCAGGTCGTCCATGGTCGCCGTCGCGTGGGCCACGGCGCCCGGCTTGTCGTCCTCGATCCCGTAGGCCAGGGTCAGCACGTCGGTCCACTTCCCGCCCAGGAAGGTAGAGACCACGGCCACCAGCTCGCCGCCGTCGACGCGCACGGCGACCGCCTCGCGCGCCGACTTGGCGGCGACCGCCTGCTTTTCCTGCTTCAGGGCGGCGGCGATGGAGCCCGCCAGCGCCTGTTCGGCGCGCGCCTCCTCGGCCTTGACCAGCGCCTCGAGCTCGCCGACGGCGCGGTCGAACACGGCCAGCTCCTGGTCGAAGTCGCGCCCCACCCGATCGACGCTGCGCTGCATCGCCTGGAACAGGGGATCGTCGGGGTTCTTGCGCTGTTCCCAGCCCATGCGCGACAGCAGGTCGATCAGGCGCCGCGCGGGATGCGTCTCCTGGAAGAAGAATTCCTTGTCCAGCAAGGCCGCCTTCAGCACCGGGATCTGGAGGAAGCCGATCAGGTCGCGAATCTCGCCGGGAATGGCCTGGTCGTGGGTGACGGTCTCGAACACGCGGGCCAGCAGGTCGAGCGTGTTCTCGTCGCTGCGCGAGAGCGCGCCCTGCGGCAGGCTCGCCTTCAGCTGCGGCAGATAGACCACGTTATGCGGCACCGCGGCCTGGGCGGCGGGCCTCTGCGGCAAACCATCGAGGAAGGCGAACAGCGGCGCGCGCGCCGGCGTCACCCCGGGCGGCTGCTTTTCGAACACCTGGTCGGTGACGGTGCCGCGGAAGGCGGGCGCGGCCGTGCTCGGGCGCCAGCCGCCTTCGGCCGCGGGTCCGGACGGCTGCACGGGGATCAGGGGAATGCCATAGTCGGGCGCCTCCTCCTCGCCGTCGGCGAACAGGGCCCGCAGCTGCTTGGCCAGGGCCGCCTTGCCGCTGGCCTGGGCCGCCTTGCGCGCCGCCGCGTAATCGGTCTTGCGGATGTTGTAGGCATCCACCGAGCCGGGCTGGCGGGCCGCCGCCTGCAGGTGCGCATTCAGGGCCGCGTACATCGGGCCGAAGTCGCACAGCAGCGCCGGCGTCAACAGCGGCGCCAGCAAGGGATGGGACGCGCCATCCGGTTCGAACTCGGTCCAGGCCTGGTAGATCGCCGCCAGCAGCACCTCGGGCCGGAACGGGTTTTGCGGCAGGCGCAGGATGTCGCGCTTGAGGGCGAAGCCGAGGCGCACATTGAGCGTGGCCAGTTCGCCCGCATGGGCCGCCTCGAACGGGCGGCTGGCGGCGCTGAAGGCCAGCTTGCTGTCCATTTCATCGTACGACACCAGGGACAGCTCCGGCGTGGCGCCGGGCCGCACTGCCTTCAGGGACGGCAGCAGCGCATCGAGCTCCTTCTTCAGCGCCAGCGCCAGCGCGGTCGAGACCAGGTGGAAGTAGGCGTAGCTGTTGGCGCGCAGGACGGCGGCGGCCTTGCGGCGCTGGAGCAGGTCGGCGCCGGCCGCCTCTTCCAGCGCGTCCGCCAGGCGCGCGATGCAGGGGGTGAACTGGTCCTCCACATGGCGCGACACGATGGCCGCAAGCTCCTCCATCAGCTGGCGCTGGGTGGGTCGCACGGCGGCGGGTTTCGGGGCGGTGGCCATGGTCGGAAGGAGTCGGAGTGCCTGTCCTCACATTGTGGCACGTTATTTCCACATGGCAATATTCAAAAGAACAAGAACAGCCAAAAAAGACACACAAACTGCGCGCAGTCCTACATGCGTACCACGCCAATTCCGATAGCGAAGCCCCGGTACGGCACGCATCATTGGCGTACCGATAACGCAGTTGTGAAACACTTCCGCCGTTTGAACGGTTTCACAACTCGGTAGCGGCGGGTGATACCTCAATTTTTGGAAAGGACACGACCATGGCACCGAAATCTTCCAGTACCCGCGGCGGCACCTCCGAGCAGCATGCTGCGGCCGGCCGCCAAAGCCACAAGAACGACGCCAACAAGCAGTCGGCTTCGTCCGGCTCCAAGTCCGGCGGCACGCGCGGCGGCACGCCGGAGCAGCATGCCGAGGCAGGACGCCAATCGCACAAGAACGACAAGAAGCGCTAGGTCACGCAGCGCTCGCACGCCGTCACCCCTGCGCAGGCAGAGGCCCCTGGTAAGCCATTCGAACCGAATGCGCGCAGGGGCCCCCCTTGCGCGGGGATGACGGCTTTTCCGCGCTTTCAGATGTTGTGGACCCGGATGCCCTTGGGCGGGGCGAAGTCGCGAATCTCGTGCACCATGCCGGCGGCCAGCGCGTCCTGGGAATTGAGATGCAGGTCGGCGTGCTGGTGGATGGTCCATTGTTCCGGCGTGAGCTCGATGTGCTGGCGCAGGATGGCTTCGGTGCGGGCGTCGTCCGCGCGCAGGCCCTCGACGATGATGGACAAGGCCTCGGGGCGCGAACCGGGCGAGGCGGTCGCGTGCGAGCGGTGCACCATGAAGCGCGCCGTCTGGCTGCAGTAGCGACGCTGCCCGCCCAGGAACACGGTGCAGGCGATCGAGGCCACCGCGCCGGCGTTGTACATCACGAACTCGATCGGCGCGTTGGCCATGTAGTTATACAGGCACAGGCCGTCGCTCACATAGCCGCCATTGGATTGGATCAGGATATGGGCGACCTCGATCTCGTCCTCGGTCATGTGGGCGATCGACTCGAACATGCGGTGCACCATGTCGCTATTGACGTCTCCCGACAAGGTGAACCAGCCCTCGGTTTCCCTGTTTTCCGTGTTGTCGTTCATGGCGTTGGCTCGCTGGAAAGGCGGTTGAGTCCATTCTAGCAAAATGGCCATCATTTCCGTTTTGGCACAATTCAGCCGTGCGCGGCCCGGTATCCACATTGACAGCAAGGCCATCCTCGCCTATGCTCCCAAGTCTTGATCGGGAGAGCCCTGCATCGCGCAGGCGCCGAAGGGGCAACACCCAAAAACTCTCAGGCAAAAGGACCGGTCAGGGGCCGACTAGCGTCGGCTGAACTCTGGAGAGCGGCCGCGGCGCAGCGCCGGCGGCCCACCGAAGGGGCGTGCGGTACCATTCCGCTATCTCTCAGGTACAAGGACAGATGGGCGGAGTGGAGCGCGCGGCGTTCCACAGACACCACTGTGCTTTCTGAGGATTTCCATGACGCTGAAGACGACCCCGCTCAATTCCGTTCACCGCGCCGCCGGCGCCCGCATGGTCGATTTCGGCGGCTGGGACATGCCGGTCAACTACGGTTCGCAAATCGAGGAACACCACGCCGTGCGCGGCGACTGCGGCATGTTCGACGTGTCCCACATGTGCGTGGTCGACCTCGAAGGCGCCAACGTGCGCGCCTTCCTGCGCGGCCTCTTGGCCAACAACGTCGACAAGCTGCAGGTGCCGGGCAAGGCCCTGTACTCCTGCATGCTGTCGCCGGACGGTTTCGTCATCGACGACCTGATCGTCTACTTCTTCCGCGAAGACTGGTTCCGCCTGGTGGTCAACGCCGGCACCGCGGAAAAAGACATCGCCTGGATCCGCGCCCAGAACGAAGCGACCGGCTCCGGCGTGTCGATCACCCAGCGCCGCTCCGGCCCGGACGCGCTGGCCCTGGTGGCCGTGCAAGGCCCGAACGCGCGCGCCAAGGTGTGGCAGGTGATGCCGCAAACGCGCGAACCGTCCGAGCAGATGAAACCCTTCAACGCCGTGTTCGTGTCCGGCACCCAGTTCGGCGAAGTGATGGTGGCCCGCACCGGCTACACCGGCGAAGACGGCTTCGAGCTGGCCGTGGCCGCTTCCGAAGTCGAGCAGCTGTGGAACGCGCTGGCCGCGGCGGGCGTCAAGCCGGCCGGCTTGGGCGCGCGCGACACCCTGCGCCTGGAAGCCGGCATGAACCTGTACGGCCAGGACATGGACGAAACCGTGAACCCGCTCGACGCCGGCCTGGCCTGGACCATCGACCTGGTCTCCGAGCGCGACTTCACCGGCAAGGCCGCCCTGCAGAAGATGGGCCAGAACGCCCAGTTCCTCGGCCTCATCCTGCGCGAGAAAGGCGGCGTGCTGCGCGCCCACCAGAAGGTGGTCGCCGCCTCCGGCGCCACCGGCGAGATCACCTCCGGCACCTTCAGCCCGACCATGCAGCAGGCCATCGCCCTGGCCCGCCTGCCCAAGGACGTGCAGGTCGGCGACACCGTCCACGTCGAGATCCGCGACAAGCAGCTGGCCGCCTCCGTGGTCAAGCTGCCCTTCGTGCGCAACGGCAAGATCCTGGTTTCGTAATCCCGTTTATCCTTATCGCGTCACTCACCACCACTGGAGCCACACATGAACATTCCCGCCGACCTGAAATATACCGAGTCCCACGAGTGGGTGCGTGCCGAGGCTGACGGCACCGTCACCGTCGGCATCACCGAATACGCACAGGACGCCCTGGGCGACATCGTGTTCGTCGAACTGCCCAAGGTCGGCAAATCGTTCGGCGCCGGCGACGACGCCGCCGTGGTGGAGTCGGTCAAGGCCGCCTCCGACATCTACGCACCGGTATCCGGCGAGATCGTGGCCGTCAACGACGCCGTCGCCGCCGCGCCGGAATCGATCAACGCCGACGCCTACGCCGCCTGGCTGTTCAAGATCAAACCGGCCGACGCCAACGCCATCAACGGCCTGCTCGACGCCGCCGCCTACGGCAAGGTCACGGGCTAACAGTACCGTCATCCCCGCGCACGCGGGGACCCCTGGTGCGCGGAGCCGAGCTGCCGCCACCGAAGGCGACGAGGGCCCTGCCCTCGCCGCCTGCTCCGCCAGCTCCGACCAACGTTCCATAGATTCCCGCCTGCGCGGGAATGACAAGCCCACACCATGACCCGCACCAGCATCTCCCAACTCGAAGCCCGCGACGAATTCATCGCGCGCCACATTGGCCCGTCCGACGCCGAACAGGCCGCCATGCTCACCACCCTCGGCTATGCCTCGCGCGCCGCCCTGATCGACGCGATCGTCCCGGCCGGCATCCGCCGCAAGAGCGCCCTGCCGCTCGGCCAGTTCAGCGAGCCGCAAACCGAAGAAGCCGCGCTGGCCCAGCTCCAGTCCATCGCTGCGAAGAACAAGGTGCTCAAGTCCTTCATCGGCCAGGGCTACTACAACACCTTCACCCCGAAGGTCGTGCTGCGCAACATCTTCGAGAACCCGGCCTGGTACACCGCCTACACGCCCTACCAGCCGGAGATCTCCCAGGGCCGCCTGGAAGCGATCCTGAACTTCCAGCAGACCATCGTCGACCTGACCGGCATGAGCATCGCCAACGCCTCCATGCTGGACGAAGGCACGGCCGCGGCCGAAGCCATGACGCTGATCCAGCGCGTGAGCAAGTCCGCCTCCAACGTGTTCTACATCGCCGACGACGTGCTGCCGCAGACGCGCGAAGTGATCGAGACCCGCGCCAAGCCGATCGGCGTCGAAGTGCGCACGGTGAAGGCATCCGAAGTGGGCAGCCTGACCGAGCCCTGCTTCGGCGTGCTGCTGCAATACCCGGGCGTGAACGGCGAAGTGCGCGACTACCGCGCCGCCGTCGAGAAGCTGCATGCGGAAGGCACCCTGGTGGTGGTGGCGGCCGACCTGCTGGCCCTGGCCCTGCTCACGCCCCCGGGCGAATGGGGCGCCGACGTGGTGGTCGGTAACTCCCAGCGCTTCGGCGTGCCGCTCGGCTTCGGCGGCCCGCACGCCGGCTACATGGCCACCCGCGACGAATACAAGCGCAGCATGCCTGGCCGCCTGGTCGGCGTGACCGTGGACGCGCAAGGCAACCCGGCCTACCGCCTGGCCCTGCAGACCCGCGAACAGCACATCCGCCGCGAAAAGGCGACCTCCAACATCTGCACCGCGCAGGTGCTGCTGGCCGTGATGGCCTCGATGTACGCGGTGTACCATGGCCCGCAAGGCATCAAGCGTATCGCCGAACGCGTGCACCGCTACACCGCCGTGCTGGCGACCAACCTCAAGCAGCTCGGCTACCAGCTGGCTAACGACACCTTCTTCGACACCCTGACGGTCGCCACCGAGCGCGCCGAGCAGCTGCACGCCGTGGCCGTGGCCAAGGGCGTGAACCTGCGCCGCATCGACGCCCGCCACGTCGGCCTGTCGCTGGACGAAACCACCACCCGCGCCGACCTGTCGCTGCTGTGGTCCATCTTCGCCGACGGCATGGGCGGCAAGACCGAGCCGGACTTCGGCGCGGTGGAAGCCGCCGTGGATGCCGAATACCCGGCCGCCCTGGCCCGCACCAGCGCCTACCTGACCCACCCGACCTTCAGCCGCTACCACGCCGAGCACGAGATGCTGCGCTACCTGCGCACGCTGGCGGACAAGGATCTGGCGCTGGACCGCACCATGATCCCGCTCGGCTCCTGCACCATGAAGCTGAACGCCACCGCCGAGATGATCCCGGTGACCTGGCCCGAGTTCTCGAACATGCACCCGCTGGTGCCGGCCGACCAGTGCGTGGGCTACCGCGAGATGATCGACCAGCTGGAACAGATGCTGTGCGCCGTCACCGGCTACGCCGCCGTGTCGCTGCAGCCGAACGCCGGCTCGCAGGGCGAGTACGCGGGCCTGCTGGTGATCAAGAAGTACCACGAGTCGCGCGGCGAAGGCCACCGCAACATTTGCCTGATCCCCTCCTCCGCCCACGGCACCAACCCGGCTTCGGCCAGCATGGCCGGCATGAAGGTGGTGGTCACGGCCTGCGACGAGAACGGCAACGTGGACCTGGACGACCTGAAGGCCAAGGCCGAACAGCACTCCAAGGACCTGGCCTGCGTGATGGTGACCTATCCGTCCACCCACGGCGTGTTTGAAGAAGGCATCGCCCAGCTGTGCGAAATCGTGCACGGCCATGGCGGCCAGGTCTACATCGACGGCGCCAACATGAATGCACTGGTCGGCGTGGCCGGCCCCGGCATCTTCGGCGGCGACGTGTCGCACCTGAACCTGCACAAGACCTTCTGCATCCCGCACGGCGGCGGCGGCCCCGGCGTGGGTCCGATCGGCGTCGGCGCGCACCTGGCCAAGTTCCTGCCGAACCAGCTCTCCACCGGCTACGAGCGCGGCGCGGACGGCATCGGCGCGGTGGCGGCGGCGGCCTTTGGCTCCGCTTCGATCCTGCCGATCTCGTGGATGTACATCGCCATGATGGGCGGCGCGGGCCTGACCGCGGCCACCGAGACGGCGATCCTGAACGCGAACTACATCGCACGCCGCCTGGCGCCGCACTACCCGGTGCTGTACACGGGCCACGACGGCCTGGTGGCGCACGAGTGCATCCTGGACCTGCGTCCGCTGACCGACGCAACCGGCATCTCCAACGAGGACGTGGCCAAGCGCCTGATGGACTTCGGTTTCCACGCTCCGACCATGAGCTTTCCGGTGCCTGGCACGCTCATGATCGAGCCGACCGAGTCCGAATCCAAGGCGGAGCTGGACCGCTTCATCGAGGCGATGATCGCGATCCACGCCGAGATCGAGAAGGTCAAGCGCGGCGAGTACGACAAGATGGACAATCCGCTCAAGGGCGCGCCCCACACCGCGGACGTGGTCACGTCGGACGGCTGGAAGCACACCTACTCGCGCGAAGTGGCCGCCTTCCCGGTGGCCTCGCTGCGCAAGAAGAAGTACTGGCCGCCGGTCGGCCGCGCGGACAACGTCTACGGCGACCGCAACCTGTTCTGCGGCTGCGCGCCGGTCGAGGACTACCAGTAAACCCCGGTCATCCCCGCGCATGCGGGGACCTCTGGTAGGGTGCAGCGCGCTACTGCTTCCTACCAGAGGTCCCCGCGTGCGCGGGGATGACGGGCTTGGCGCCGCATGATATTGTTGCAGCCATGAAGCGCCCGCTCCTTCCCGTCCTGCTGTCCGGTCTCGTGTTTCCAGGCGCCGGCCAGCTGTACTTGAAGCGCTATCCGCGCGCGCTGCTGTTCATCCTTCCGACCGTGATCGCGGTCTTCATCCTGATGGACCGTGTGGTCGATACCGCCAACCAGGTAGCCGACCAGATCGTCGCCGGCAAGATCCCGCCCGACATCTCCGCCATCGCCGCCGAAGTCACCCGCCTCGGCACCGTCTCGACACCGCTCACCAACCTGGCTGGCCTGGTGCTGCTGGCGTGCTGGATCGGCAGCGCCATCGACGCCTGGCGCCTCGGCCGCGCCTGAACGTTGTCGGCCCGCCACGCGCGGGCTTTTTTCTATACAAACCGGTCTCGACCTGAGAAGATACAGTCGTGCAACAACGCGTGAGATGGCGAACCATGCCCACCCTGCCTGGACCTTCGCTTTGGCTGCGCCCCCGTTCCGTGGCACTAGCCGCGGCCACGCTGGCCATGTCCCGCGTTTTTGCCCAGGGCAGTCCCACCGTCGCCGACCTGACCGCCGTCCCCTTCGAACAGCTGGTCAACATGGAGGTGTACAGCGCCTCGCGCTTTGTCCAGAAGGCCAGCGAGGCGCCCTCCACCGTCACCGTGATCACCGCCGCCGACATCCGCGCCTACGGCTGGCGCACCCTGGCCGACGTGGCGCGCAGCGTGCGCGGCCTGAACGTGCACGATGACCGCAATTACAGCTACCTGGGCGAGCGCGGCTTCCTGCGCCCCGGCGACTACAACACCCGCTTCCTGCTGCAGATCGACGGCATGCGCGTCAACGACGTCGTGTACGACCAGGCGCCCCTGGGCGGCGAGTTCCCGCTCGAACTGGACCTGATCGAGCGGATCGAGTTCGTGCCCGGCCCCGGCTCCTCGGTGTACGGCTCCTCCGCCTTCTTCGGCGTGATCAACGTCATCACCAAGCGGCCCGCCGACCAGCGCGGCGTGCGGGCCAGCGTGACCACGGGCGGCGCCGCGCTCGCCAAGGGCGGCGCCAGCGCCGCCTGGACCGATGCCGCCGGCACTTCCTACTTGCTGGCGGGCAGCGCCTACCACCGCGGCGGACGCGACCTGTACGTTCCCGAGTTCGACACCCCGGACCAGAACCACGGCGTGGCGCAAGGCCTTGACTGGGAGCGTGGCCACCGCCTCTATTTCAGCGCCGCACGCGGGGGCTGGCGCGCCAACCTGCTGCACGCGCAGCGCGACAAGGGCATTCCCACCGCCTCGTTCGAGCAGCCCTTCAACGACGGGCGCAGCTTCACCGAGGACGGCCAGGCCTACGCCGACCTGTCCTGGTCGGGCGAGCGCGGTCCGGAACAGGTGCTGGTGCGCGCCTTCGCCGGCCGCTACGCCTCGTATGGCGACTACGTCTACAGCGTGGGTGGTCCGACCATCAACCGCGACGGCAGCGAAGGCCTGTGGTGGGGCGCCGAGATCAAGCTGGTCAGCGTGCGCTCCGCCGCGCACAAGCTGGTCACCGGCGTCGAACTGCAGCGCGACGCGCGCCTGGTGCAGCAGAACTACGACATGCAGCCCTACCAGTCCTACCTGGACGACCGCCGCACCGGCCACCGCGCCGGGGTCTACGTCCAGGACGAATGGGCGCTGACGCCGAACCTGTTGCTCAACGCCGGCCTGCGCCATGACCGCTACAACGGCGCGGCCGGCGTGACCAGCCCGCGCGCCGCACTGATCGCGCAGCCGCGCCCGGACACGACCCTCAAGGCCATCTTCGGCAGCGCCTACCGCATGCCGAACAGTTACGAGAAATATTATGAATTCCTGGGCGACGGCGGTCAGCTGTCCAATCCGGCCCTGCAGCGCGAACGCATCGCCTCGCGCGAGCTGGCCTGGGTCCAGCACTTGGGCGACAACGAGCGCCTCACGCTGAGCCTGTTCCGCAACCGCGTCGATGGCCTCATCAACCAGCTGCCCGATCCGGCCACCGGGATGCCCAAGTTCTTCAACGTCGGCAGCGTCGCCGTGCGCGGAGTGGAGGCGGAATACCTGCGGCAGTTCGACAACGGCGTCAGCCTGCGCGCCAGCGCCAGCCAGTATCACGTGGGACGCGAGACCGACTTCCTGCCGGCCGAAGGCGGCAGCGTGCCGATGTCCGACGTGGAACAGCAGCAGCTCAACGCGCCGGCCCGCCTGGCCAAAATCAATCTGACGAGCAGCATCTGGCATGCCTGGCGCATCGGCTTCGAAATGCAATACGTCGGCCCGCGCCGGGCCCTGCTCGGCAGCGCCGGCGGTTTCACGGTGGCCAACCTGAACCTGGTGACCAGCCCGACCCCGCGCACGGAGCTGGCCCTGAGCGCCTTCAACCTGTTCGACCGGCGCTACGCGGACCCCGGCGCGCGCGAGCACCGCCAGGCCACCATCGCCCAGGACGGCCGCGTGCTGCAGGTCCGTCTCACCTGGTCCTTCTGACGATGCGACCGCGCGCCGCCCTCGCCCTCCTGCTGCTCCTGGCCGTGGCCATGGGCGCGGCGCGGGCGCGGGCCGAGCCGGTGCCCGAGCGCGACCTGAAGGCCGCCTATGTCTTCAACTTCGCCGTGTTCACGGAATGGCCGGCCGATGCGCTGCCCCCGGCCGCACCGATCGTCCTGTGCGTGCGCCAGCGCGCGGCGTTGTACCCGGTGCTGGCCCAGTTGGCGGACAAGGCGGTCAACGGCCACCGGATCGCGATCCGCACCGCGCCGGTCTCGCCGCGCGAATGCCACGTCGTCTACCTGGATCGGGACGACCGCGAGCGCTGGACGCAGATCAAACGCGAACTGGCCGGCAGCGCCGTGCTGACCGTGTCCGACGACCAGGCGATCAGCGGCGACGGCGTGGTGATCGGCATGGCGCTGAACCACAGCCACATCAGCTTCGACGTCGACCTGAATGCGGCCCGCAACGCACGCCTGAACCTCAGTTCCAAGCTGCTGCGCCTCGCCAGGAGCGTGCAATGAACGAGAACGATCTCCCGCGCACCCATCGCGTGCTGGGCAAGAAACTCGCCCTGACCAATGCCCTCACGGCGGGTGCCGCGCTGATCGTGGCCAGCGTCGCCCTGATCGCGTTTCAGTTCATCTCCCTGCGCAGCGCGCTGGTGGACGACTTGCGCATGCAGGCCCAAATCATCGGCAACAACAGCGCCGCCGCCCTGATGTTCAAGGACGCCAAGGCGGGCGAGGAGACCCTGGCCGCGCTAGCCTTCTCGCACAGCGTGACCGGCGCGGCGGTGTTCGATTCCCGCGGCGCCGCCCTGGCCTACTACCGCCCGTCCGGCGCCGAGCTGGTCCCCGCCCCTTCCGACCCGCTGGTCGCGCGCGGCTTCACCTACACCATGGACACCCTGGAAGTGCTGGAGCCGGTGCGCGTCAACAACCAGCGCATCGGCTTCGTGCTGATCCGCGCCAGCCTGGACGGGCTGTACGCGCGCCTGCTCACCTACGTCGGCCTGACCCTGGCCGTCGGCATGTGTTCGCTCGGCCTGGCCTGGCTGCTGGTGTCGTCGCTGCGGCGGGCGATCCGGCGCGCCGAGGCGCACCTGCATTTCCTGGCCCACGTGGACCCCGTGACCAATTTGCCGAACCGGCACGAGTTCAACGAGCGGCTCGAATTCGCGATGGCGCGCGCGCGCCGGCGCAACAGCACGGTCGGCCTGTTGTTGCTGGACCTGGACAATTTCAAGGTGGTCAACGACACCCTCGGCCACGACAGCGGGGACGTGCTGCTCAAGCTGGTGGCGGCGCGCCTGACCGGCACCTTGCGCAGCACCGACATCGTGTGCCGCATCGGCGGCGACGAGTTCGTGGTCATCGTCGAGCCGACCGACGAGGCGCGCGAGGTGGAAGCGGTGGCCTCGAAAGTCCTGGCCGCCCTGGCCGGACCGTTCGAGGTCGAAGGGCATCAGCTGTACATGAGCGCCAGCGTGGGCGTGAGCCAGTATCCGCGCGATGCGGTCGACGCGCGCACCCTGATCCGCAGCGCCGACACGGCCATGTACCACGCCAAGAACGCCGGCAAGAACGCCTACGAGATCTTCCACACCGAGATGGACCAGCGCGCGCAGAAGCGCCTCAAGCTGGAGGCGAACCTGCGCCGGGCCCTGGCGCGCGGCGAGCTGCAGCTGTACTACCAGCCGCAGATCGACACCCGCAGCGGCAAGGTGATCGGCCTCGAAGCGCTGGCCCGCTGGACCTGCCAGGAACTGGGCGCGGTCAGTCCGGCCGAATTCATTCCGGTGGCCGAGGAGTCGGGCATCATCGTCCCGCTCGGGCGCTGGGTGCTGGAGACGGCCTGCCGCCAGGCCGCGGCCTGGCGCGCGGACGGCTTGCTCGAATCGATCGAACACGTGGCGGTGAACCTGTCCGCACGCCAGACCAAGGACGCCAAGCTGATGGACGACATCAACCGCATCCTGAGCGAAACCGGCCTGCCGGCGCGGCTCCTGGAGCTGGAGATCACGGAAGGGGTGTTGATGGAGAACGTGCACGCCAATATCGCCCTCCTGAACCGCATCCAGGCGGCCGGCATCCACTTGTCGATCGACGACTTCGGCACCGGTTACTCGTCGATGTCCTACCTGAAGCGCTTCCCGATCGACCAGCTCAAGATCGACCGCAGCTTCGTGCGCGACGTGCCGGGCGACGGCTCGGCGATCGCCACCGCCGTGATCGCGATGGCGCACAGCCTGGACTTGCGGGTGGTGGCCGAAGGGGTGGAGACCGAGGCGCAGGCGGACTTCCTGCGCGCGGCGGACTGCGACATCATGCAGGGCTACTACTTCGCCATGCCGCTCACGGTGGAGGAAACCACGCGCGTGCTGCGCGGTCTGCATTCCGCTTGAAGGAGACGATGCGCTACACTGCGGGAATGAGTGGCCGCCCTTCCCGCCTTGCCCTGCGCCGTCTGATCCTGCTGCTGTTGCTGTCGCTGCTGCTCCATCTGCTGGGGCTAGAACTGTACCTGCGCACGCACACGGCCGGCGGCCAATCCGGCGCTTCCGGCGCGCTCGCGGTCCGCCTGCGGCCGGCACCAGCGGCCATGGCGGCGCGGGCGGACGTCGCGGGCACGCCCGCCAAGCCCGTCCTGCCGGCCACGCCCGCCCGGCCCCCGGCGGCGCCGTACGGCGCCAGCCTGGGCGTGCCGCTCGCGGCCGGGCCGCGCCCACCGGCCGCGGGCAGCGCGGCCTCCGGACATGCGAACACGACCCTGCCCGATCCGTTCACCCTGGAGTACGCCACCGACCTGCAGGGCACCGGCGCCAGCGGCAGCGCGCGCCTGCGCTGGCGCAGCGACGGCATGCACTATGATGCCGAACTGACGGAGGACCTGCCCGGCGGGCAGTCGGCCTTGCGCAGCCGGGGCACGATCGGCGACGACGGCATCGAACCGGGCCAGACCGAGGAAACGACGGCGCGGGCGCGCCACGATCTGCTCTTCGATGCGGCCGCGCGCCGGCTGACCCTGCCCGGCGGGCACAGCGAGGATCTGGCACCGGGCACCCAGGACGGGCTGAGCGCCCTGATCCAGCTGAGCGCCATCGTCGCGGCGGCGCCGGAAGCGCCGGCCAGCGTCGACCTGCTGGTCGCCGGCGCGGGCGGCGCGCAGCCGACCCGTTTCGTGCTGGCCGGGAACGAGGATCTGGACCTGCCGGCGGGACGCTGGCGCAGCCTGCACTACGTCCAGCTGGCGGCGCCGGGCGCGCCCCGTCTGGAGCTGTGGCTGGCCCCGGTGCGCGGTTGGCTGCCGGTGCAGCTGCGCTGGACCCAGGGCACCCGCGTGCTGACGCGCCGCCTGGTGCGGATCGGTCCCTAGTCCAGCCGCGCGGCGTGCTCGCGGGTGGCGTGGAAGGTGAGCTTCGGCCAGCGTTCCTCGGTCAGGCGCAGGTTGACGCTGGAGGTGGCCAGGTAAGCCAAGTTGCCCGAAGCGTCGTGCGCGACGTTGTGCGCCAGCGCCTGCTCGAAATCGGACAAGGCCTTCTTGTCCTCGCTCGAGACCCAGCGCGCGCTCGAGATGCTGGCCGATTCGAACACGGCGTCCACCCCATACTCGTTGAGCAGGCGGCTGGCCACCACCTCGAACTGCAGCACGCCGACGGCGCCGAGGATCAGGTCGCTGCCCGCGATCGGCTTGAACACCTGGACCGCGCCCTCCTCGCCCAGCTGTTGCAGGCCCTTGTGCAGCTGCTTGACCTTGAGCGGGTTACGGATGCGCACCACCCGGAACAGCTCCGGCGCGAAGTAGGGAATGCCGGTGAAGCTCAGCATCTCCCCTTCCGAAAAACTGTCGCCGATCTGCATGTTGCCGTGGTTCGGCAGGCCGATGATGTCGCCCGCGTAGGCTTCCTCGACCTGCTCGCGCGAGGAGGCCATGAAGGTCACCACCGAGGAGATCTTCAGTTCGCGCCCGAGGCGCAGGTGCCTGACCTTCATGCCGCGCTCGAAGCGGCCCGAACACACGCGCAGGAAGGCGATGCGGTCGCGGTGGGCCGGGTCCATGTTGGCCTGGATCTTGAAGACGAAACCGGAAAAGCGGGGCTCGTCCGGCTGCACCGTGCGCGCGCCGGCGTCGCGGCCCTTGGGCGCGGGCGCCCAGTCGACCAGGGCCGAGAGAATCTCGCGTACGCCGAAGTTGTTGATGGCCGAGCCGAAGAACACCGGGGTCTGGGCCCCGGCCAGGAAGCGTTCCAGGTCGAACGGGTGGGAGGCCCCGTGCACCAGCTCCACTTCCATGCGCAGCTGGTCCATCTCCATCGGGAACATCGCCTGCAGGCGCGGATTGTCGATGCCCTGGACGATCTCGAACTCCTGGTCGGCGCGCTCCTCGCCCGGCGTAAACAGCATCACCTCGTCGCGCAGCAGGTGGTACACGCCGCGGAAGTTCTTGCCCATCCCGATCGGCCAGGTCACCGGCGCGCACTGGATCTTGAGCACGGATTCGACTTCGTCGAGCAGCTCGAGCGGATCGCGGGTCTCGCGGTCCAGCTTGTTCATGAAGGTCACGATCGGGGTGGCGCGCATGCGGCACACGTCGAGCAGCTTGATGGTCTGCGCTTCGACCCCCTTGGCCGCGTCGATCACCATCAGGGCCGAGTCGACCGCCGTCAGCACGCGGTAGGTGTCCTCCGAGAAGTCCTGGTGGCCGGGCGTGTCGAGCAGGTTGATGACGTGCTCGCGGAACTCGAACTGCATCACCGACGAGGCCACCGAAATGCCGCGCTGCTTTTCGATCTCCATCCAGTCCGAGGTGGCGTGGCGGGCACTCTTCCTGGCCTTGACGGTGCCGGCCATCTGGATCGCGCCCGAGAACAGCAGCAGTTTTTCGGTCAGCGTGGTCTTGCCCGCGTCCGGGTGGGAAATGATGCCGAAAGTGCGGCGGCGCGCCACCTCGCGGCCGATGGCGGCCACCTGGCGGGCGTCCCCGGCCGCGGCCGGCGGGGACGAAAGCGAATCGGATGCGTTGGTCATAGCCGGCTATTTTACCGCATGGCCGGCCCGCTTTCCGCTGCTAGTTGGTCACCCGGCGCCAGCCCACCTTGCGCGAGCCCTGCGGGTTGGACGGCTTGACGCCCGAGGTGATGGTATTGCCGTCGGCCGTGGTGGTGATCATCTTCAAGGCGCCCGAGGGCAGGCGCACGATGATGAAGCCCACCGCCGCCGAGGTGTTCGACAGCACCGAGCCGACCACGTTGTCGTTATCGATGGCCGAGCCGGTGCACACCCGCAAGGAATAGACGTTGCTGGTGCCGCCCACCGAGCAGGCCGAGGACGAGGACGGGATGTTGGTGACGACGTTGAGGGTGCCGCTCACCACCTTCGGATCGAGGTTGACCCGCTCCCCCGAGTTCTGGTCCAGGTCCATGTACCAGCCGGCCAAGGTGGACAGGTCGGCCTCCGCCCCCGTGACGGCCCAGGCCGGCGCCGCGCTGGTGCCGGCGCTGCTCAGCGCCTGGCGCTGCATGACGGACGCGTCGCGCCATGGCGTGACGGTCGTCGCGCTGTCCTTGAGCACGTAGATGCTCTGGACCTCGGTGGTGCTGAGGTCGGGCACGTCGAGCAGGCGCCCGGTGCCGTACACCACCACTTTCTGCGCGGCGGAAGAGACCACGTTGCCGTCGGCGTCGCGGGTATCGACCCGGCACTGGGTCACCTCCGGGCGCGCCGTGATCGGCTGCAGGGTGCCGGCGTCGCCCATCAGGGTGACCGTCGGCGTGCCGCCGGCCGTGAAGTCGAAGCGCCACATCTTGCCCAGCACGTCGCCGCCGTAGACGTAGGTGATGAGCGGGTCGGTGTTCGGGTTGCTCGTGATGGCCGTGATGCGCGCCAGGCCAGACGGCGTGCCGGAGTCCCCGGCGCCGGTCGCCACCCGGGCCAGGATGCTGCCGTCGGCCACGTCCAGGATGTACAGGTAGCCGCCGCCGTTGGAGGTGCGCGCGCCGCTGTCGGTGACGCCGTCGGTGCCGGACACGTTGTTGTAGCCGGACGTGATCAGCACCACCCAGTGCAGCGTGCCGCCGCCGTCGCGCCACTGGCCGAACTGCGGATTGCCGAAGGTCAGGCCCAGGTTGCCGAAGCGGTCGTCGCCGCCGCACACGGCGGCGTCGGCGCACACTTCCCACAGGGCCTGGGGCGCGGTGGGATCGGTCACGTCGAGCGCGTAATAGCCGCGCCCGCCCGCGTTGAGCCCCGCCACCAGCACGGTGCGCCATTCGCCGCCGATCTGCACATCGGCGATCTCGGGCGAACCGTCCACCGTGAACTGGTGGTTGGTGCCGTAGGTGGTGCTCAGTTGCTTGTACAGCTTGCTCATGGTAATGCGCGGCACATAGGCCCACATCTCCTCGCCATGGTCGCTGGCGCCGGCCTTGAAGGCGTGCAGCATGCCGTCGTTGGCGGCGGCGAACACCGTCGGCTGGCGGCTGGCCCAGGTGGTCTTGTAGCTGGCGTAGCCGGCCATGGTGTAGGCTTTGCGCGGCTCGCGCAGGTAGGCCGGCTTGGCCGAGGCGATATCGCCCAGGACGATGGGAATCGGGCCGCTGGCGCCGGACGGCGTGGTCGAGGTCAGGGCATAGGCCCGGAAGATGGCGTCGTTGGCGTACTGCTGCTGCCCGCGCAGCCAGTTGACCACGTTGGTGCCGTCGTTGGCGAGCGCGCGGTCACTGGCGCCGAGCGCCGTGCACTGGGCCAGATCGAGGCACTTGTTGTCGAACCAGGTCTTCTCCTGCGCGCTCAGGCTGGCGTAGCTGAAGTCCTTGAGGCCGCCGCCGCTGGTGTCGAGCATCTTGATCACGCGCGTGTCGCTGCTCGCCCCCACCTGCATGCCGAGCGTGTTCGAGGTCGACCACACGGGAGTGGAACCGACCACGCCGGTGACGGTGTCGATCTTGCGGTCGGTCAGCTCGCCATACCACTTCACGGTCGTGAAGGTGTCCGAGAAGATGTCGTTGTCCTGCTGCGAGATGTTGGGGGTCGAGGTCGCCGCCGCGGCGGCCGCGCCGATCTTGACCTGGATGTTGGACAGGGCCGCGTTCAGGCCGGTGACCACCTCTTGCGGGTCGGCCGCGCTGAAATACTTGCCGTGGCCGTTGACGGCCGCGTGCCACAGGTCGTCCACCCGTTCCTGCACGGTGCTGGTGCTGCTGCTGACCTGCGGATCGGGCCAGACGTAGGCGCCGTTGCTGTTCCACGGGCAGCCGCTGGAGGCGCCCGTGATGAGGTTGTAGAAGTCGCCGCCGACGGTGGGCGAGCTGTCGTAGTTGGCCTCGTAGGTCATGATGCCGTCCACCCCCAGGCCCAGGGTATAGGTATTCATGTGCAGGCGGGTATTCTCGCCGGCGGCGGCCGGCACCATGCCGGTCGGCTTGGTCCAGTCCTCCAGCCCGGTGCGCAGCGAGGAGGTGGAATTATTGCTGCCGCCGTTGTACCAGTACAGGGCCACGTCGGCCAGCGAATTGGTGCTCTGGGAGCGGGTGTCGACGCAGCCGGCCAGGCGGGTGCAGAACCGGGTCGCGCTTTCCGTCTGGTCGTTGCTGAGCACATCGGCCGCGGCCGAGCCGTTCCAGTAGCCGTCCGTGGTCACGAAGGTGAAGTTCTGCTGGCAGGGATACTGCACCACCTCGTCGCCGGCGCCGTAGGCATACGGCGACAGGTTGGCGTACATCTTGCCCACCGCGTGCAAGGCCTGGCGCATCGGCGTGGAGCCGGACAGGCTCATGCCGTACAAGGTGGTGTACCAGGTGTCGCGGTCGGTCCCCGTGAAGTCCTTGGGCACGGTCATGGCCCCGCCACTGGCGGCCGCGGACAGGGACACGATCCCGACCCGGTAATTGCCGTTGATCGGCTGGAAGGCGCGGCCGACGGCCGTCTTCATCATCTGGTTGCGGCTCTTGTAGTAGGCATACCAGTTGCCGAAGTTGGTCATCTCCTCGGCATAGGTGCAGCTCGCGCCGGCGCAGTCGCTGCGCGCGTCGGCCTTGGGATAGGAGTCGCGCGAGGAGACGATGTCGACCCGGCTGAACACGGCCGAGCCGGCCGACAGCGCGGCCGTGGTCACGGGAATTCCGTCCGACATCGCCGTGGTGGAGGCATAGGTGGTGACCGCGAAGCTGGTCGAGCCGCCGCTGTTGCTCGTGACGCTGCCGACGCTGGCGGTGACGCTGGCCCGGCTGGTGTCGACCAGGCAGACGGAGCTGCTGCTGACCGCCGCGCAGGCGGTCGAGATGCTATTACCGCCGAGATAAGCGCCGACCGTGCCGTGCACCCCGATCGCGGTCACGATCTTGCTGGCCACCGAGCTGGCGCCGGTGCTCCTGCCCAGCGACAGGCTCGATACCAGCAGGTTGCTGCCGTTGAAGGTCACGTCCGACAGCGTGGGCGAGGACGACTTCTTGCTACTGGTGGTGCCGGAAACGGCGATCACGGCCGTGGCCGGCGAGGCCGGCACCGCCGAAGCCGGCGCCACCGCCGTCAAGGACCAGCCGGAGCGGCTGCCATCGGCCAGCACCGTGCACTGGGACTTGCTGGTCGCGCCGCCCGGGCAGCTCAGGGGAATGACGGCCACCACGTTGGTCGCGCCGAGCGTGATGCCGTAGATCGAGCAATCGTCCGCCGCGCCGCTCGGGGTGGGGCCGCTGACGCAGGCCGTGTACTGGTTGGTCAAGCCGCTCTTGGCCTTGATCGAGGCCGCCAGCGAGGTGGCCAGGGCGTTCTGCTTGGCCAGGGAATTGGTGCCGGTGCTGGCCGTCACGGCGCCGTTGGTGATCACCACCGGGGTGCCGGCTTCGTCGACCGAGACGCTGCTGATCGACAGGCTGTTGGAGGAGCTGGACGCGCCGATGGTCACCGTCCCGTAGCCGGCCACGTAGCCGGAGGGCGGGCCGAAACGCGGGTAGATGTACTTGCCGGTGATGTACTTTGCCTGGCAGGTGGTCAGGGACTTGGTGGTGCAATAGCGCACCTTGGCCGGATACGGATAGCCGGCCGGCGCCGCCGAGCCCACCGGGACCACCACACAGGTCGACAGGTTGCGGTCCGAGCAGTATTCCGAGACGTTGATGTTGTAGTAGTACGGCGACGTGCCGCGCACGTAGGTGCTGTTGTTCTGGGTGTAGTAGTAGCTGTCGTTCGGATACATGTAACTCGCCGCGTTGTACACGCACTGCGAGGTGTCGGTGGCCAGGCACCACCAGCGGTCCGGGAAGCCGGTCACGAGATTGCTGGAGGAGACGGTCGAGCCGGTCAGGTTGCTGCGGTCGATCCCGTAGCCGTCGGTCAGCACGGCGGTCCAGTTGCTGGTGTGGGCCGCGTCCATGCTGTCGTAGGAGGTGCCGTCCGAGCGCAGCGGCGGCGTATAGGTGAGCTTCGGGTTGTAGTACTGCCGGTTGAAGTCGCTCGAATGGAAAGGCGGGTGGCCCCAGGTGCAGCCGGTCGAGCCCAGGGCCAGGGTGGAGCGCGAGCGGCAGCTGCCGCTGTCGTCGACGAAGTCCGGCGTGTATTGCCAGCCCATCGAGCCCGAGTTGTCGTACAAGAGCATGATGTTGGGCTTGACGCTGCCGGTGCCGGTCAGATTGAGCAGCGGCACCTGGGCGATGTTGGTGGTGCCGGCCTGCGCCAGGCCGGCGGCGGCCACGATGGCCGCCAGTAGGTAACGGAGGAAGTGCATGGCTGGTATCCTTCCGGCGTCAAGCGCCGATCATCACGACCATCTGGTTGATTACGTTGCCGCCGCGCGCGGCGCGCAGGCGGGCCGTGATCACATAGTGCAGCTGGGGGCTGCCGGCGAAGCTGGGGGTGTCCGCGGCCAGGCTGTCGCCCAGCGCGACCTGGTTGTTGAGGGTGGCCGTATTGGCCGGGGTCTGCATGCAGGTGTTGAGCGGCGCGCCCGAGTCGTAGGCCCCGGGCAGCGCGCACATGCGGTGGATGACGTATTCGATGGTGACCGCGTGGTTGCTGGCATCGGTCACCGTCACCGTCGCCGAGCCGTCCCAAAAGCCGCCCGAGGCCACGTTCTGGGTGGTGTCCAGGGTCGCCTTGTAGCCATGCGCGGCGTCGTCCGCGTTCAGGGCCGCCTTGTCGCTGTCGGCCGTGGCGCTGAGCCACTCGAAGGCGGTGTGCAGGCCGAGGTCGGTCACGCGCGAGTAGGCCGCGTCGTTGGCCAGGTTGGTCGCGGCCAGGGTGGTCGAATTACTGGCGCGAAAAACATAGATCGCGCCGACCAGCATCACGGCGAGGATCATCAGCATGACCGGCAAGGCCACGCCCTGTTGGCGGCGGTTCATGCGGTGGGCCTCCAGGCGGCGTTCCGAAGCGGAACCACGTTCTCGAACACACGGTAGCGGTAGCAGCGCCAGGACAGCGGGTCGCCGCTGACGGCCACCGCCACCGTGACCGGGGCGGCGGCGACGCCGTCGATCTCGCCGCGCGCGAACAGGATCGGCTGGGCCGTGGTGGCGCTGCAGGTGCCGTCGGCGGCCGGCCGCTCGGGCGCGGCGCCGCGCGCCACGACGGCGATGCGCAGGGCCGCCACGCGCTGGAAGTCGCCGGCCCCGCCGACCACGCCGTCGCCGTCGGCGTCGATCATGCTGCTCGACCATTGCTGCACGCGCAGGCCGGTTTCGGGATCGAACGTGGCCGCGGCGCGCGTATCGAAACCGTATTGCGCCTTGATCGACACGATGTTGTTGGCCACCGTGAGCGGGGTGCTGCCCGCCCCGCTCATGTCGGCGGCGCGCAGCTGCAGGAAGCCGTTGCTCACCGACCAGGTATGGAAGGCCAGGCTGGCGCCCGGTCCCAGGTTGAACAGGCGGGCCTGGTTGCCCACATAGGTGGCGCCCAGCGCCCCGCTGTTGAAACGCAGGTTGGACGCCGTGGCGAAGCTGATGGTCTGCTGGCTGGACACGGGGTCGACCGAGGACACCTGGGCGATGGCGCAGCGGGCCGAACCGGCCGTCTCCGGCGCCACCACGATCACGTCGCCCACCGCGAAGCCGTAGGGCACCCGGTCCACGCTGAGGGCGGTGCCGGCGCTGTAGTTGGCCACGATGCGCAGGGTGCCGGTGCCGCTCATCGAGCCGCCCCGGTACAGGGTGATGCGGTCGGGCGCGCTGCCGTTCGATTCGATCACGGCCGCCGCCAGCGGGGTCACGCTGGCGCCGGACCGGGTCGTGGCGCTCAGGGCGTAGCCGCCGGTGTCGGCCAGCACCGTGTCGCAGCCGACCAGCAGCGGGTCGTTCAGGCCCCAGCCGGACTGGGCCGCGTCGTTGCCGATCGAGTACATGGCCAGCACCCCGTTTTGCATCGACTCCGAACCGCCCAGGGCCGCATCGCGCGCCTGGCTGGTGCCGGCGACCATGCGGGTGGCGAACATCAGGGCCAGCATGCCGATCAGCACGCTGACCAGCAATTCGACCAGGGAAAAGCCAAGCTGGCGGGACGGGAGCGGCTTCATTTGGATTGCGCGATATAGGCCGTCACCGCGTGGGTGTGACAGGCCGGGTTGGCGGCATTGGTGGTGCTGCAGTGGGCCGTGCCGGCCGCCTGGCCGCGCCGCGGCCAGCTGATCACCACGTCGATCTGGCTGCGGGTCGAGCCCGCGACGGGGTCGACTTCGATCCGGATCGCCGCATCGGGAATCTCGGCGCCGGTGTCGGCATACCAGTCGGCCAGCTTGGCCGAGGGGGTGCCTCCTTCGGCCAGGGCGTAATCGGAAAGGTTGCCCTGGTCGGTGGTCATGATGCCGACCAGCTTGTCCGCGGCCAGGGCCGCCTCGGTGCGGCTGGCGGCGTCGCTCAGGGCCCCGTAGGCGCGGCCTTGCATGAGCAGCACGCCCACCAGGCCGACGCCCAGGATGACGACCGCCACCATGGACTCGACGATGGTGACACCACGTTGGTAGCGGATCATGGCGGGCAGGCCCGGGAATCGGGCACGGTGACGGTGGGGTCGCAGCGGGAGGCCATCCCGGCCAGGGTCAGCGCGACGGCCTGGGTGGGGAAGCTGCCCGGGCGCGCGGCCGGGGGCGCGAGCTGGATCCGGCTCAGGGCCGGGCTGACGGTGGTATCGACCCAGCCGCTGGGCGTGAAATAGACGCTGGTCGCGCCGTCCGGACTCAGTTGGTATTGCATGACGGTGCTGGACGGCAGGGCCTCGGCCGAACGGAACACGGACTTGAAACCGGCACTGCCGTTCGGATCGTCGGCGGCCGCAGCGCTCACGCTGGACCAGTTGCCGCTGCTGGCGTTACACGGCGCGGTCGCGCTCGGATAGCACACGTCCACCTGCCAGTCGAGCTGGCCGTTCTGGGCATTCTCGGTGAGCACGAAGCGCGCCTCGCTGTTGTGGCTGATCGCCTGCTGGTGCGCCAGGCGCAGCCCGTCGGCGTAGAAATCGCTGGCGCTGGCGGTGCGCATGTTCTCCATCCAACGCGACAGGGAGGGGATGCCGATGCCGAGCAGGAGACCAGCGATGGCCACGGTGATCACCAGCTCCACCAGGGTGAAGCCCGGGGCGCGGCGGGGCGCTACTGGACGCACGATCCGTCCTTCTTATCCACCCAGCAGGTGGTCGACGTGGTCCAGCCGCTGGGCGCGGCGGTCGTGGCGCGGTTGCCGGCCTGGTCGATGGTGAAGCTGAAGCCGGTCACGGTGGCCGCGCCGGTCGCCGTGACGGTGTAGGCCGAGGTGCTGGCCGAGCTCAAGGTATACGAGAAGTTGGTGGAGGCGGACGGCACCGTCATGCCCACGTAGGTGCGGTTGTTCGACCAGTACTGCTCGGCCAGGGGCTGCACGCTGGCCAGGGCGGTGAAGGCTTCCGTGAGGCGGCTGCGCGTGACGTAGCTGGTGTAGGCTGGCAGCGCCAAGGCCGACAGCACGCTGATGATGACCATTGCGACCAACACTTCCATCAGGGTAAAGCCAGCGGCCTTGCTTGTCATGATCAGTTTCCTCGAGAAATTATTTCCGATGGGAATCAGCATACCAGGGCAAGCTTTCATTACCCTGAGGAAAACCTGACAGTAAGCTGACAAACGGGATCAGACGGGTGGAAAGCGCACGCAAAAGCGCGCGCCCCCAGCCGGGGAAGTCTCGATCGTGACGGCGGCCCCGTGGGCGCGCGCGCTTTCGCGCACGATCGCCAGGCCGAGCCCGCTGCCGGGCGCGTTGCGCTCGAGCCGCACGTGGCGCAGGAACACGTGCTCGCGTTCGGCCGGGGCGATGCCCGGTCCGGAGTCGTCCACCACGAACACGGCGCCGCCGTCCGCCGCGGGGGCGCAGCGCACCGTCACCTGGCCGCCGGACGGGGTGTAGCGCAAGGCGTTGTCGATCAGGTTTTCGACCAGGTCGCGCAGCAGGAAGCGATCGCCCTGCAGCCGGGTCGGGGCCAGCTCGTAACCGAGGTCCAGGCCGCGGGCGGCGGCGGCCTGCACGAAGACCTGGACCGATTCGCCCACCAGCTCGGCCAGGTCGAGGGGATCGCGGCGGCGGGACACGGCCCGGCTGGGCTCGGCCCGGGCCAGGGCCAGCAGCTGGTTGGACTGGCGCGCCATGCGCTCGGTGGCCGAGCGCATCAGTTCGAGCGAGGCGCGGCTGGCCGGATCCTGGGCATGGCGGGCGAGCAGCCAGTCGAGCTGGACCCCGAGCCCGGCCAGGGGCGTGCGCAACTGGTGCGCCACGTTGGCCAGGAAGGCCTGGTGCGCCTCGGCCCCGGCGCGGGCGCGGGCGAGCTGCTCGTCCAGGGCCTGCACCAGCGGGCGCATCTCGGCCGGCCAGTCCTTCTCGCCCAGGGCCGCCGGGTCGGGTCCGCGCACGGCCAGGCTGGAGCGCAGCCGGGCCAGCGGAGCGAGCACCCCGCCGGCGGCGGCCAGCACCAGCCCGGCCGCCGCCACCCCGGCCAGCGCCAACACCGGTAGCAGGCCGGAGCGCAGCGCCGGACGCTGGCCGAGGGAACGGGCGAAGGCCACGCGCACGGTCTGCCCGCCCACCTCGCGTTCGAGCACGGCCACGCGCACCGGCCCGCCGTGCCAGCGCGCTTCCTGCACCGGGGTGCTGCCGCGCGCCGGCAGCGGCAGGCTGGGGTCGCCCGCCAGCACGGTGGAGCCGGTCCGCACCACGTAAGTCCCGCCTTCGGTCGCCACGCCCGCCAGTGCGGACGGCAGACGCAGGAGCGGCCCGTCCGGGCCGGGCTCGACGCAGGCGGCCAGCAGCGCGGCCCGCTCGAACAGCAGCTGGTCGAAGGCCGCCGCGGCCGGCAGCCAGGCGAGCAGCCAGATCAATAAACCGGTGCCGCAGAGCAGAAGCAGCAAGGGCGGCAGCAACCAGGCCAGCAGGCGCGCGCGCAAGCTGTTCATGCGTGCGCGGCCGCCTCGAGCAGGTAGCCGAAGCCGCGCACGGTGCGCAGCTGGGCCCCGGAGCCGGCCAGCTTCAGGCGCAGGCGCGAGACATACACCTCGACCGCGTTGGGCGTGATGTCGTCGCCCCAGGGCAGGATGGCGTCGATGATCTGCTGCTTGGACAGCACCCGGCCGGGATGCTGGAGCAGGCATTCGAGCACGGCCCACTCGCGCACCGACAGGTCGAGCGGGCGCGCACCGATGCGGGCGCGCTTGGCGCCCGTATCGAGCACCAGCTCGCCCAGCGCCAGCAGCGCCGGCTGAGGCGCGTTGCGCCGGGCCAGGGCGCGGATGCGGGCCACCAGCTCGGCGGTGGCGAAGGGTTTGACGAGGTAGTCGTCGGCGCCCAGTTCCAGGCCGCGCACGCGGTCCTCGACGGCGTCGCGCGCCGTCAGCAGCAGCACCGGCACGGCGCTGCCGCGCGCGCGCAGGCGGCGCACCACCTCGAAGCCGTCAATACCGGGCAGGCCGATGTCGAGCACGGCCACGGCCAGGTCGCCGCGCTGCAGGACCTGGTCGGCCTGCAGCCCGTTGTTGACCACCTCGACCGCCATGCCGTTGCCGGACAGGACGCGAGACAGGCCGTCGGCCAAGACGGCATCGTCTTCCACAAGCAGGATGTGCATGGCCCTCATTATGCGCGAAAGCCCGGATATTGAGGTACTGCAATGCTTTACAGCAGGGTTTCAAGTAGGACTGGACTGACAAAATAGCATGCAGGCAGCCTACACCGTGCCGACTGCTAATCTTATGTTCGCAAGCAGACCAACCCAATACAGTACTCACATCGGCGATGCCAACTTGGCATGCCAGCCAAGATTTACAAGATCGTGAGGACAATATGCACAGCACTCAACTTGGTGGTACCGCGAAGGGGCAACCGGTCAGCCATATTCCTGTCGGGGCACAGGAAGCGAAAGGTGCGGCCAAGCCGGTGGTCAGCTACAGCGGCACCCAGCAGAACGAACTGCTGGCCGCCCTGCCCCGGCCCGACCTCGAATCCCTGTTCGAGCACCTCGAACTGGTCAATTTGCCGTTCGGGAAGGAACTCTTCGAATACGGCAGCAAGCTGGAATACGTGTACTTTCCCACCACCGCCATCGTCTCCCTCGTGTACGTGATGGAGGACGGGGCCACCACCGAGATTGCCGTGGTCGGCCACGAGGGCGTGGTCGGCGTGTCGCTGTTCATGGGCGAACGCGCCATGTGCAGCGCCGTGGTGCAAAGCGCGGGCTATGGCTACCGCCTCAAGACCCAGTTCCTGCGGGACGCCTTCGCCAAGGGCGGCGCCCTGCCCCAGGTCTTGATGCGCTACACCAACGCCTTGTTCGCCCAGATGGCCCAGAACGCCGTGGGCGGGCGGCACAGCTCGATCGAGCAGAAGCTGTGCCGCTGGCTGCTGGACCGGCTGGACCGCTCACCTTCCAACGAGCTCAAGGTGACCCAGGAGCTGATCTCCATCATGCTGGGCGTGCGGCGCGAATCGATCACGGCGGCCGCCGGCAAGCTGCAGGAGGACGGCCTGATCACCTACCGCCGCGGCAACATCACCGTACTGGACCGTCAAGGTCTGGAAGAGTATGCGGGAGAGTGCTACAAGGTGGCGAAGACGGAATATGATCGTCTGCTGACGGATGTAGCACGCTGATCAGTTCCACCCCGGTGCTCACGACCGTGGGCGCCGGCGCCAAGGGAATCTCGGCACTGACCGTCGTGCCCACGCCATTCACCCCGCGCTCCACCCGCAGACTTCCTCCCAGCAGCAAGGCCCGTTCGCGCATGCCCACCAGGCCATGCGACTTCGGCTTGCTGGCCGCGTCGCTGGCGATGCCGATGCCGTCGTCGGCGATTTCGAGCGAAATCTTCGCGTCTTCCCGCTCCACCCGCACCGTCACGTTGCGCGCCTGGGCATACTTGGCGACGTTGTTGAGCGACTCCTGCACGATCCGGAACACGGCGATGGCGTGCGCAGCCGGGGCGGCGTCGATCTCCCCTTCCAGCAGCACGTCGCAGGACACGCGGGTGAGCGAGGCGAATTCCTTGCCGTAGGCGTCGAGCGCGGCCGACAAGCCGAGGTTGTCCAGCAGGCTGGGGCGCAGGTCTTCGATCAGGCGCCGCTTGAGCTCGACCGTGTCGGACAGCACGGCGCGGGCGCGCTCCAGGGTGGCCGCCAGCTCCGGCTCCTTGTGCTTGAGCTTGGCGGTCACGGCCATGATGTGCATGCCGATGGCGGTCAGGTTGGCGCCCAGTTCGTCGTGCAACTCGCGCGCCAGGCGCGCCTTTTCCGTCTCCGACACACTGATGAGGTGACGCGAGAGCACGGACAGCTGCTCGGTGCGCAAGGCAACAATGGATTCGAGATTCTCGTTGGCGTGCTGCAAGGCGCGCTCGGCCTCGACCCGGGTCGTGTAGCTCTCGCGCACCAGCAGGTAGAACAGGCCCAACACCAGCATGGCGCACACATTGATGCCGATGCCCACCGCCACCGCGTCGCGGTACTCGGCATAGAAGGCCTTGGCGCGCGCGCCCTGCAGTTCGTTCTGTTCCTCGACCATGATGACGACCAGCAAACGGATCTCGTCCATCATCGAGCGCCCTTCGCTGGCCTCGGCGATCTTGACGATCTCCCTGAGTCCGCCCTCCTTGTAGACGGCGACGGCATCGTCGAGCAGTCCCATCTTGCGGGCCAGCAGCTTTTTCAGCTGGACGAGGTTCTTCTGCTGGTTGGGCGAGTCGGCCAGGAGCGTATCGAGCTCCTGCAATGCGGCATTGATTTCACCCTGGGCCGCCTTGTACGGCCCCAGATAGGTGGGCGAACCGGACAGGAAGTAGCCGCGCAGGCTGCTCTCGGCGTCGGTGGCCACCACGTTGAGGTATTGCAGGCGATCCGTCACGCGCGCCGTCTGCACCTGCAGTTCGTTGGCGCCGCGCAGGGATTGCAGGTTATGAAACAGGCTGATGCCGTTGGCGATGAGGATCAGCACGCACATCATCCCCAGCAGGGTCGCGTAGAACGGCAAACGCGGACGTGGCGTCGAGTGGGTGGTGAGGTACATCCCGGTTCCTGTGTGCGGCGTGAGCCCGAACAGAAATTATAGAACGGCGAGGTATTGCGTGCAGCCAAGCTCGGCAACAGAACACGCGGGCCCGGAACTGGGGTCTGACCCCGCACGGGAGCTACGCGCCCCGGTCTGACCCCGGTTTTGAATTTAATCCAACAGATTGTTTTTCATGGCGTAATAAGTCAGGTCGCTGTTTGACTGCAGACCCATCTTTTCCATGATCCGGGTGCGGTAGGTGGAGACCGTCTTGATGCTGAGCGACAAGGCCTGCCCGATGTCCGACACGGTCGCGCCCTTGGCCAGGCGCAGGAAGACCTGGAACTCGCGGTCCGACAGCTCCGTGTGCAGGGCCGTGTTGGGATCGCGGTCGAAGCTTTGCGCCAGCAGCTCGCCCACCGTCGAGCTCACGTAACGGCGGCCCTGGTAGACGGTGCGCACGGCCGTCTTGAGCTCGTCGGCGTCGCATTCCTTGTTGAGATAGCCGTTGGCGCCCATCTTGAACAGGTTCAGGGCGTATTGCTGGGCCGGATAGCCGGACAGGATCAGGACGGGCAGGTTGGGCTGCCCCTGACGGATGGTACGGAGGATGTCGATGCCGCTTTGGTCGGGCATGGCGATATCGAGCAGGAGCACATCACAGATCTCGCGGCGGGCGATGTCGAGTGCTTCCCGGCCAGTGGCGCCTTCGGCGACCACGGTAAATTCATCGGACGATGAGAAAATTTGCTTGAAGCCCGCTCGTACGATCTGGTGATCGTCACAAATGGCAACGCGAATCATTATCTTCCCTTATGTGTCCACGGATTGGCACTCATGTAACTTTTTTATTCTAGCACCCAAGCTCCCGCATCCAACACACGCTTGACGCAGGTATGGACGGGCTTGCTCAACCGTGTTTGAGCAAGTCCAAGATGGCGGTCAATTCGCGTCGAATCAAGGCCTTGTCGATGCCGTCCGGGTGCGGCGCGGCCTCGTCGGTAAAGGGTTCGGACAGCTCGGCCGGTGCGGCCAGCACGGCCTCGTTCATCCGGCTGTCGAGCTTGTTGCGCGCGCCGCTGATGGTGAAGCCCTGTTCGTACAACAATTCGCGGATGCGGCGGATCAGCAGCACCTCGTGGTGCTGGTAATAGCGCCGGTTGCCGCGGCGCTTGACCGGCTTTAACTGGGTGAATTCCTGCTCCCAGTAGCGCAGCACGTGCGGCTTGACCCCGCACAGCTCCGACACTTCGCCGATGGTGAAGTAGCGCTTGGCCGGAATCGAGGGCAGCGCGATGAGCTCGGCCTTGCTGGCGCGGTCGTTCATGATCGGTCAGCTCAGGCGGCGCGGGCGAGCGGATTGGCCTCCTCGACCATCCCCTTGAGTTTCTGGCTGGCGTGGAAGGTGACCACGCGCCGCGCCGTGATCGGAATTTCCTCCCCGGTCTTGGGATTGCGCCCGGGGCGCTGCGGCTTGTCGCGCAGCTGGAAGTTGCCGAAACCGGAGAGCTTGACCGACTCGCCGCGCTCGAGCGCGTTGCGGATCTCGTCGAAGAAGGTCTCGACCATGTCCTTGGCTTCGCGCTTGTTCAGGCCGACCTGCTCGAACAGCAGTTCGGCCAGTTCGGCCTTGGTCAGCGTCGGCAGATCCTGCTCCGCCGCCTGGCGCGTCTTGGAAGCCTGCATTGCCTGCTGGAGATTGGCCAGCACGGCGGAATCCAGATCGTTGTTGTTAATTTTACAACCCCTACCAGTCAAATTCAGGAACGCGGCTTGGCGCCGCAAGCGCTTGCGGAGGCGATCATCGCCGCCATCACGGCCTCGATGGCCTCGTCCTGCAAGGTGGTTTGAGTATCTTGCAAGCCAAAGCGGAAAGCAAGGGATTTTTCGTCCGCAGCCAGTCCTTTGCCCCGATATTCGTCAAACAAAACAATGGCTTGCACAATATTTCCGTGCGGACACGTTTCTTTCGCCGCAACAAACGCATCCAGCAGCGCCTGGGCTGGAACCGTTTGCGCAAGCACCATGGCCAGGTCCCGCGTTACCGCCGGGAACTTCGACACTTCGCGGTAGAGCGGCAGCGGACGTTGCTGTAGCACAACGGCATCCACTTCGAACAGGACCGGGGCCTGCGGCAGGTCGTATTGCTGCATCCAGCGCGGATGCAGCTCGCCGATCCAGCCCACGGCCTTGCCGTCGAGCTCGACGCGGGCGCTGCGGCCCGGGTGCAGGGCCGGATGCTCGGCCTTGACGAAGCGCGGCACGCGCGGGGCGAACAGGGCTTCGAGGTCGGCCTTGAGGTCGAAGAAGTCGACATTCTTGGTCGGCAAGCCCCACTGCTCCTCTTCGGCCGGGCCGTAGGCGACGGCGGCCAGGCGCTTGGGCTGGGCGTAGCCGGCCACGGCCAGCGGACCGTCCGCGGCCTCCCCGTCGCGCAGGTAGACGGTGGCGGCCTCGAACACGCGCACCCGGCCCGCCTTGCGGTTCAGGTTGTAGCGCACATTGGCGATCAGGCTGCCGATCAGGGTCGAGCGCATGACCGACAGCTGGCTCGCGATCGGGTTCTGCAGCTTGATCGGATCGGTGTTGGCCGCGAAGTCGGCCTCCCAGCCGGCTTCCACGAAGCTCATGTTGACCACTTCCTGGTAGCCCAGGTCGGCCATCTGGTGGCGCAGGTCGAACAGCGAGCGGGTGTCTTCCGGCGCGATCAGCATGCGGTTCTCGGCCACCGGCGGCAGGGTCGGGATGTTCTCGAAGCCGTACACGCGCGCCACTTCCTCGATCAGGTCTTCCTCGATCTCGAGGTCGAAGCGGTAGGACGGCGCCGTGACGCGGAACAGGCCCGGCTCCTGCTCGAACGGCAGGCCCAGGCGGCTGAAGATGTCGGCCACGGTGGCGTCGTCGATCGGCACCCCGATCACCTTCTGCGCCCGGGCGGTGCGCATGGTGACCGGCGCGCGCTGCGGCAAGTTAGCCACGATGTCGTCGACCGGACCGACGCGCGTATCCGGCGTGCCGCAGATTTCCACGATCAGGGCCGTGATGCGCTCGATGTGTTCCACCGTGGTGGCGTAGTCCACGCCGCGCTCGAAGCGGTGCGCCGCATCGGTGGAGAAGTTGTAGCGGCGCGCGCGGCCCTGGATCGAGTTCGGCCACCAGAACGCCGCTTCCAGGTAGATGTCGGTGGTGTCGAGGGTGACGGCGGTGGCGTCGCCGCCCATGATGCCGGCCAGGGACTCGAGTTCCTTGTCGTCGGCGATCACGCCGACCCACTCGTCCACTTCCACCGTGTTCCCGTTCAGGAGCTTGAGGGTCTCACCCTTGCGGCCCCAGCGCACGTCCATGGTCCCGTGGATCTTGGCCAGGTCGAACACGTGGGACGGACGGCCCAGTTCCAGCATCACGTAGTTGGAGATGTCCACCAGGGCCGACACCGAGCGCTGGCCGCTGCGCTCGATACGCTGGACCATCCAGTCCGGCGTGGCGGCGCGCGCGTTCAGGCCGCGGATCACACGGCCCGAGAAGCGGCCGCACAGGTCCGGCGCGGACACCTTCACCGGCAGCTTCTCGTCGAGCGTGACGGGCACGATACGGTTGTCCGGCACCGTGAGCGGCGCGCCGGTCAGGGCCGCCACTTCGCGCGCCACGCCCAGCACCGACAGGCAGTCCGCCTTGTTCGGCGTGAGCTTGATGGTGAATTTGAGGTCGTTGAGGGCCAGGTAGTCGCGGATGTTCATGCCCACCGGCGCTTCGGCCGGCAGTTCCATCAGGCCGCTGCTCTCCTCGGACAGCTTGAGCTCCTTGGCCGAGCACATCATGCCCTGCGACTCGACGCCGCGCAGCTTGCCGACCTTGATGTGGAAGGGCTTGCCGTCCGGTCCCGGCGGCAGCACCGCGCCGGCCATGGCGCAGATGGCCTTCATCCCGGCGCGCACGTTGGGCGCGCCGCACACGATGTTCAGGTGGGTGCCGGTGCCGACATCGACCGTGCACACGCGCAGGCGGTCGGCGTCCGGGTGCTTGACCACTTCCAGCACCTCGGCCACCACCACGTTGGAAAACGACGGCGCCACCGGTTCGACTTCCTCGACCTCGAGGCCGGACATCGTCAGCAGGTGGGCCAGTTCGTCCGAAGTCATCTTCGGATCGACCATGGTGCGGAGCCAGTTTTCGGAGAATTGCATGTTGTTCGGGCCCTTGGAATTAGTTGAACTGCTTCAGGAAGCGCAGGTCGCCTTCGTAGAACAGGCGCAGATCGTCGATCCCGTAGCGCAGCATGGTCAGGCGCTCGAGGCCGGAGCCGAACGCGAAGCCGATGAATTTTTCCGGGTCGAGGCCGAAGTTACGCACCACCGTGGGGTGCACCTGGCCCGAACCGGACACCTCCAGCCAGCGCCCCTTGAGCGGGCCGCTGCCGAAGGCGATGTCGATTTCGGCCGACGGTTCCGTGAACGGGAAGTAGGACGGGCGGAAGCGCACCTGCAGGTCGTCGGTCTCGAAGAAGGCCTTGACGAAGTTCAGGTAGATGCCTTTCAGGTCCGCGAACGAGATGTCCTCGGCGATCCACAGGCCCTCGACTTGGTGGAACATGGGCGAGTGGGTCGCGTCCGAATCCACCCGGTAGGTGCGGCCCGGCGCGATCACCTTGATCGGCGGCGTGTGGGTGCGCGCGTAGCGCACCTGCATCGGGGACGTGTGGGTACGCAACAGCAGCGGCTTGCCGGTGCTGTCGTTGCCCTCGACGTAGAAGGTGTCCTGCATCGAACGGGCCGGATGGTTCTCCGGGCTGTTCAGGGCGGTGAAGTTGAACCAGTCGGTCTCGATCTCGGGGCCGTCGGCCACGTCGAATCCGATGGAACGGAAGATCTGTTCGACCCGCTCCCAGGTGCGCATCACGGGGTGGATGCCGCCCTTGGCGCGCCCGCGCCCGGGCAGGGTCACGTCGATCGCCTCGGCGTTCAGGCGCGCTTCCATCTGGGCGTTGGCCAGGGCGTCGCGGCGCGCGGTGAGCGCGGCCTCGATGGCTTCCTTGGCCGCGTTGATCAATGCGCCCTGGGCCTTGCGCTGGTCCGGGTCGAGTTTGCCCAGGCCCTTCATCTGCTCGGTGATCTGGCCGGTCTTGCCAAGGTATTTGGCTTTGGCGTTTTCCAGTGCGGCGGCGTCGGCGGCGGCGGCGAAATCGGCCTGCGCGGCGGCGACAAGTTGATCCAGGGAGGTCATCGTGTGTTTTCGTAAGCTTGGAATGAAAACGGGGCACGGTGTGAACCGATGCCCCGCTTTTTCACGCCGTCTTGCGACGGCTTCGACTACGGTCGCGCGATCAAGCGGCGAGCTTCGCTTTCACCGTGTTGACGATGGCGGCAAAGGCAGGCTTGTCCATGACAGCCATGTCGGCCAGGACCTTGCGGTCCAGTTCGATGGCAGCCTTTTTCAGGCCGTTCATGAACGCGCTGTAGGTCACGCCATGTTCGCGGGTCGCGGCATTGATACGGGTGATCCACAGGGCGCGGAACACGCGTTTCTTGTTGCGGCGATCGCGGTAGGCGTATTGGCCTGCGCGCATGACGGCCTGCTTGGCCACGCGGTAGACGCGCGAGCGGCGACCACGGTAACCTTTGGCGAGGTCGAGGACTTTCTTGTGACGGGCACGTGCAGTAACCCCACGTTTGACTCGAGGCATAGTAGCTCCTTTTGTGTAGTGAGATTAAGCGGACGGCATCATGCGGTAGACGCTCGTCACGTCCGACGCATTGATGTTACGGGTGCCACGCAGCTGGCGCTTGGACTTGGTGGTCTTCTTGGTCAGGATGTGACGCTTGAACGCCATACCCGACTTGACGGTACCACCCGGACGCACGCGAAAACGCTTCTTCGCGCTGCTTTTGGTTTTCATCTTTGGCATTGAAATGCTCCAGAATCACCGGGTTGCAGGTGGCGGCCCTGTGCCGCGCTTTTTGGTGCCTGCTCCCACGGATATCCCATTCCTTGAGAGAACGGGAGCCGGCAAGTGTAACACAATTTCCCGCCGCGGTGAAATCGGGGACAGACCCCGATTTTCAGGCAACAAAAAAGCAGGCCGGAGCCTGCTTTCTCGGGATGCGGTCGTCCGCTTACTTCTTCTTCTTCGGCCCCAGGATCATCACCATCTGGCGCCCTTCCATCTTCGGGAACTGCTCCACCTGGCCATGCGGCTCCAGGTCGGTGCGCAGGCGTTCGAGCATGCGCATGCCGATATCCTGGTGCGCCATCTCGCGCCCGCGGAAGCGCAGCGTGATCTTGGTCTTGTCGCCCTCTTCCAGGAACTTCACCAGGTTGCGCAGCTTGATGTTGTAGTCGCCATCGTCGGTCCCGGGACGGAATTTGACTTCCTTCACCGAAATGACCTTCTGCTTGAGCTTCGCTTCGTGAGCCTTCTTCTGCTCCGAATACTTGAACTTGCCGTAGTCCATCAGGCGGCACACCGGCGGGACCGCGTTGGGAGCGATTTCCACCAGGTCGACGTTCGCCTCTTCGGCCATGCGGAACGCCTCGGCCAGGCTCACGATGCCCAGCGGTTCATTGTTCACCCCGTTCAGACGCATTTCGGGGTGCGTGATTTCGCCATTGATGCGATGCGACGACTTGTCAGTAGCTATGGTGATTCCTTTTAAAGTCTGGGAAATGGGCGGTGCGGACGAAGTCTATCACGCCTTGGAGTCAAGCTCCTGTTGGAGTCGCTCCAGCAACGCGGCAACCGGCATGACGCCCAGATCCACATTGCCACGGGCACGCACGGCCACCGTGTTCGCGTCCCGTTCCTTGTCGCCCACCACTAGGATATAGGGCAATTTTTGGACGGAATGCTCGCGTATTTTATAGTTAATCTTCTCGTTCCGCAAATCCGTCTGGACGCGGAAACCGGCTTTCCGTAGCTGGTCCGCCACGCTTTTGACGTACTCGGCCTGGGCGTCGGAGATGTTCAGCACCGCCACCTGCACCGGCGCCAGCCACAGCGGCATCGCACCGGCGAAGTTCTCGATCAGGATGCCGATGAAGCGCTCCAGCGAACCGACGATCGCCCGGTGCAGCATGACCGGCACCTTGCGCGTATTGTCGACCGCGACATACTCGGCGCCCAGGCGTCCCGGCATCGAGAAGTCCACCTGCATGGTGCCGACCTGCCACGGGCGGCCCAGCGAATCCTTCAGGTGGTACTCGATCTTCGGGCCGTAGAAGGCGCCCTCGCCCGGCAGCTCGGTCCAGGTCACGCCGCACACGCGCAGCGCGGCGCGCAGCGCTTCCTCGGCGCGGTCCCAGGTCTCGTCCGAACCGATACGGTTGTCCGGACGCAGGGCGATCTTCACGTCGATGTTCTGGAAGCCGAAGGCGTCGTACACCTGCATCGCCTGCGAGTGGAAGGCCGTCACTTCGGACTCGATCTGTTCTTCCGTGCAGAAGATGTGGCCGTCGTCCTGGGTGAAGCCGCGCACGCGCATCACGCCGTGCAGCGCGCCGGACGGCTCGTTGCGGTGGCACTGGCCGAACTCGCCGTAGCGCAGCGGCAGGTCGCGATACGAGCGCAGGTCGCTCTTGTAGATCTGGATGTGACCCGGGCAGTTCATCGGCTTGAGCGCGTAGGAACGGTTCTCCGACTCGGTCGTGAACATGTTCTCGCGGTAGTTGGCCCAGTGGCCGGTCTGCTCCCACAGCGAGCGGTCCAGGATCTGCGGCGCCTTCACTTCCCAGTAGCCGTTGATCTGGTAGGCGCGGCGCATGTACTGCTCCACCTGCTGCCAGATGGTCCAGCCCTTCGGGTGCCAGAAGATCAGGCCCGGCGCTTCGTCCTGGAAGTGGAACAGGTCGAGCTGCTTGCCCAGTTTGCGGTGGTCGCGCTTTTCCGCTTCCTCCAGCATGTGCAGGTACTGCTCCTGGTCTTCCTTCTTCGCCCACGCGGTGCCGTACACGCGCTGCAGCATCTCGTTGTTGGAGTCGCCGCGCCAGTAGGCGCCGGCCAGCTTCATCAGCTTGAACACCTTCAGCTTGCCGGTCGAGGGCACGTGCGGGCCGCGGCACAGGTCCGTGAAGCTGCCTTCCGTGTACAGGGAAACATCCTCGCCCTGCGGGATGGAGGAGATGATCTCCGCCTTGTAATGCTCGTTGATCGATTTGAAGTAGGCCACCGCCTCGTCGCGCGGGAGCACCTTGCGCGTGACCGGCTCGTCCTTCTTGGCCAGTTCGGCCATTTTCTTCTCGATCGCCTGCAGGTCGTCCGGCGTGAACGGGCGCTTGTACGAGAAGTCGTAGTAGAAGCCGTTCTCGATCACCGGGCCGATGGTGACCTGGGCGTCCGGGAACAGCTCCTTGACGGCGTAGGCCAGCAGGTGGGCGGTGGAGTGGCGGATCACGTCCAGGCCTTCCGGGTCCTTGTCGGTGACGATGGCCAGGTCGACATCGCGGTCGATCAGGTAGGAGGTGTCGACCACCTTGCCGTCGACCTTGCCCGCCAGGGCGGCCTTGGCCAGGCTGGCGGCGATGCTCTGCGCCACCTGCGCGACCGTCAGCGGCGCGTCGAACTGGCGCTGGGAACCATCGGGAAGTCGGACTGAAACCATGTTGTGTGCTCCAAATATGCGGGTAAAAAAAAACGCGGCTGCCAGCCGCGTTTTTCTCCAGTTCGAAAGGACGAACAGATGCCACGACTAGCGTCGATACAGCTCCATCGTGGTCGTAGTTCGCGGTGTCATAACCGTCGTGCCTTTCTCGCTCTTACACTGGATATGTCGTAGGAAGCGCCATCATAGCAGAAAAAATCAGCCCGCGGCCAGCTTCCAGGCCAGCACCAGCATGGTGGCGCCGGTCAGGGCGTCGATTCCTTTCCACACCGCCGGGCGGGCCAGCACGTGCGCCAGCCGCGCCGCGCCCGCGCCCAGGCCCGCGAACCACAAGGCCGAAGCGCTCATGGCGCCGGCCGCGAACCAGGGCCGCGCCGCCGGCGCCTGCGCTGCGCCGACCGATCCAAGCAGGACCACCGTATCCAGATAGACGTGGGGATTGAGCAGGGACAGCGCCGCCACGCTGGCCACCGCCTGGGCGCGCGTAAGGCGCGGATGCGCGCCGGCCGCGGCCAACGCCTGGCTATCCAGCAGCGCGCGCCAGCTGCGCAGCCCGTACCAGAGCAAGAACAGCGCCCCGCCCCAACGCGCCGCGGCCAACAGCAGGGGCGAAGCCTGGATCAGCGCGCCCATGCCAGCGACGCCAAGGCCGATCAGCACCATGTCCACGGCGATGCACACCGCCACCGTGAGGGCGACATGCTGGCGCATCAAGCCCATGCGCAGGACATGCGCGTTCTGCGCACCGATGGCGACGATCAGGCCCGCGCCAAGAAGAAGGCCGTTCAGATAAGAGTTCATGCCGCCAGTGTCGTCGTCCGCACAGGCCGCGTAAAGAATATTAAACTTATCTAATCATGATTAAATTTTGCTAAACCGATGAGCATCGACACCCGCAAGTCCGCCGCCCTGCTGGCGGTGCTGGAAACCGGCAGCTTCGAAGGCGCGGCCGCCCTGCTCCACCTGACGCCGTCCGCCGTGTCGCAGCGCGTCTCGGCCCTGGAAGCGGAATTGGGCGCGCCGCTGGTGGTGCGGACCCGACCCTGCCGCGCCACCCGCGACGGCGAACGGCTGGTGCAATACCTGCGCCGCGCGCGCCTGCTGGAACAGGAGTTCGAGGCCGAACGCAGCGACAGCGCGCGCCCGGTGCCGGTGCCGCTGGCCGTCAACAACGACACCTTGGCAAGCTGGTTCCTGCCGGGGCTGAGTCACTTCCTGGCGACCGAACGCATCACCCTCGACCTCACCCTCGACGACCAGGACCACACCTACGACCTGCTGGCCCAGGGCACGGCCTTGGCTGGCATCTCCAGCAATCCGCACCCCATGCGCGGCTGCACGGCTGTGCCGCTCGGCGCCATGCGTTACCACTTGGTGGCGGCGCCGCGCTTCGTGCGCCGCTGGTTCCCCAAAGGACTCATTCGCGAGGACGCGCGCCGCGCGCCGCTGCTGGTGTTCGACCGCAAGGACGACCTGCAGGCGGAATTCCTGGAACGGGTGCTGGGTCTGCCGCCGGGCAGCTATCCCTGCCACTACGTCCCGGCCAGCGATCCTTTTCGGCGCGCGATCGAACTGGGCATCGGCTACGGCATGCTGCCCGACCAGCAGCTCGGCGCGCGTCTGAAGAACGGGACACTGGTGGACCTGGCCCCGGACCAGTTCAGCGACGTGATGCTGTACTGGCACGCCTGGCAGGTGCAGTCGCCGGTCATGGAGAGATTGAAAGCCGCCGTGCAGGACGCCGCGGCGCATGCGTTAATTGGATAAAAAAAAACCGCCAAGCGGCGGTTTCTTTTTTGCTTCGTCACCAATTCCGAAGAATTGGTAGGCACGATTGGACTCGAACCAACGACCCCTACCATGTCAAGGTAGTGCTCTAACCAGCTGAGCTACGCGCCTAACGAAGAAGCAAGATTATAGCCACCCTTTTCCCGTTGCGCTAGTCCTTTTTTTGACATTTTTTCGTTTACACTTCGAGGGTCGTTCAACTTCCCCCGCAGCTGATGTCCGCCAAAACCGACCCACACGCTTCCGCTCACCTTCACGCGCATGGACACGGAGATGCCGCCCACGGCCACTTCGTTGAAGCGCACCGCTCCGGCGTGCTGGGCTGGGCCCTCGGTTTGACGCTGCTGTTCGCCGGCGTGGAAGTGGCGGCCGGTTTCATCTCCAATTCCCTGGCGCTCATTTCCGACGCCGGGCACATGGTGACCGATGCCGCTTCCCTCGGACTTGCCCTGCTGGCGCAGATCATCGCGCGCCGCCCGCCGTCCGCGCGGCATTCGTTCGGCTTCGTCCGCGCCGAAGCGCTGGCGGCCTTCGTCAACAGCCTGGCCATGCTGGCGGTGGTCGGCTGGATCGTGTACGAGGCCATCACCCGCCTGGCCCACCCCGCACCGGTGCAGGGGCAAACGGTGACCATCGTCGCGGCCATCGGCCTTGCCATCAACGTCGCCGTCGCGTGGCTGCTGTCGCACGACCATGGCAACGTGAACACGCGCGCGGCGCTGGTGCACGTGCTGGGCGACCTGCTCGGCTCCGTGGCCGCGTTGGCCGCCGGCGCGGTGATCTACTTCACCAGCTGGTACCCGATCGATCCGCTGCTGTCGATGCTCGTGTCGGGCCTGATCCTCAAGTCCACGTTCGCCGTGCTACGCGATTCGTATCACTTCCTGATGGAAGGCGTGCCGCACCAGATCGACTACGTGCAGGTGGGCGCCGAGCTGGCGGAAGTCGAAGGCGTGCGCTCGGTGCACGACCTGCACGTGTGGGACATGTCGCCGGGCCAGCCGGCCCTGATCGGTCACCTGGAAATCCGCGACCTCAACGAGTGGCCGCAGGTGCTGGCGCGCGTGACCGAGCTGCTGCGCACGCGCCATGGCATCGACCACATCACCCTGCAGCCGGAAGCACATCCGCACCACTGAAGCACCCGCCACAGTCATATTGACAAATCTTCTATAATTGGTCAATATGCAAGATTCTGGTTTTTGCGGGCACGGCAAACAAGCCGGCCCGAGCGAGTGCCCATTTGACTTCCGTTTCCGTGCAGGACGACTACGCCGCGACCACTAGCGGCGCCGGCCGCCTTACCATCGGCGCCACCACCACCGGCGTCATCGACGTACCCAACGACATCGACTGGTTCAAGGTATCCCTCACCGCCCTCGGCACCTACCGCTTCACACTCCAGGGAGCCGCCTCGCAAGGGGGCACGCTAAGCTGGCCGGACTGGACCGACGTTCATCTGCGCTTGTGGAATCCGCAGACCCAGCAATATGTCGCCCCCAGCGTATATGGTTCCGGCGACGGCGACCCCGTCGAAACCTACGTCGCCGACGCCAGTGGGGACTATTACGTGGAAGTGATGGGCGGCTCGCGCACCGGCAGCTATACCCTCAGCGCCGTGCACACCGAGGACGACGACTTCTACGGCGACTACGCCCGCGCGGCCAGCGTGGCGCTCGGCAAGGACCAGTCCGGACGCCTCAGCTACGTCACGGACGTGGACGGGTTCAAGCTGCCGGTGGTCAAGAACCACCTCTACAAGCTGAGCTATACACCGGGGGCCGACACCAAGGGCTATCCGACCTTCCAGGTGACGGATGCGCAGGGCAGTTACCCCTATTACGCATCATCCCAAGTCAACGGGCCAACCACGCTGAGCTTTGTCGCCCCCGGCACCGGTTCCGTGTTCGTGAGCGTGCAAGGAAATGGCGGCAGCACGGGGCAGTACAGCTGGCGCGCCGAAGAGCTGGCCGACGACTTCGCCAGCTCCCCGTCCACCACAGGCGCGCTGGCGCCTGGCAAAACCATCAGCGGGAAGTTCGAAGCCTCCGGCGACGCGGACTGGTTCGCCGTGGACCTGAAGGCGGGCACCTCCTATTTCATGCAGCTGAGCGGTGCTGGCCAGTCCTACTCGACGCTCCAGCTCTACGCGACCGATGGTTTCGCACTGGATGGCGGCGCCCTGAGCAAGCTCGACGACGGCGCGGCCTTGGTCTGGACGCCTTCGGTCAGCGGACATTATTTTGTCCAGGCGAACAGCCCCATCGTCGGACCATATCAGCTGACGCTGCAAGTCGCGCCACCGGACGACTACGGCCAAGGAACGGCCGCTGCCGCCACGTTGGCGACCGGTACGGCAAAGTCAGGCCATATCGAACTGCCGCGCGATGCCGACTGGTTCCGCATCGTCGTTGAGGCCGGCAACAGCTACGTGCTGCACTTCGCGCCGGGTGCGGATCTGTCGACATATCAAGTTGATCTACGCGACGCCAAGGGCAATGCGGTGGGCACGGGCTACTCCACGGAAGACAACGGCCGGGACTACCTACTACAGTCGAGCACGCCGGCGGTCTACTACGCCCAGGTCGCGGGCGCCGGCGCACGCGGCGGCTATACCGTCTCGCTGAACGTGGTGACCGACAGCATCCCGGCAGACACCACGACCAGCGCCCGCATCGAGCCCGGTGCCGTGTTCCAGGGCACGGTGGATTTCACCGGCGATGCGGACTGGTTCAAGGTCGATCTGGTGGCCGGCGAACGCTACGACTTCTTGCTGCAGGGCGCAGGGAGCGGCCATGGCACGCTCCCGCAGTCCGGTCTGACTTTGCGCGACCACAACGGTAACACCCTGGGCTTCGGGTCCTACGACCGGTCCCCCACACTGAGCTACACCGCGGACGTGACCCAAAGCGCATGGCTGAGCGTCAGCGGCGGCTCCCAGGGCAACGGCAGCTATACCCTGCGCGCCGCCAGCACCGGCACTCCCATGGCGGACATCGATGCGCCCACCGTGTCGTCGACGCAGTTTCCCAGCCTCGCCTCATCGCCCGGCCAGGACAACCTGCAACTCTGGTGGGACGAGAAGGTGAAGCTGGCTGGCGCGATCGATCTGTTCGACGACAAGGGCAACCTCCTCCACAGCTATCACGCAAACGACAGCGCGTTGTCCGACCTGCCGGGCCAGGCGCTGCTGTTCGAACCGGTGCAGCCCCTGGCGCGCGGCGCAAGCTTTACCCTCACGGCTGACGCCGGCGCCGTGACCGACCTGGCCGGCAACCCCGCCGCCGCGTTTTCGTATACGTTCAGCACGGCGGACGCGAACCGTCATCGTGTCGGCAGCGCTGCCAACGACAGCTTCGAGGCCGGCACCGGCAACGACATCTTCGAAGGCGGGGCCGGTCTCGACACGGTGGTGTATTCCTCCACGCGCAGCGACTATGACCTCGTCAACCGTCAAGGCGTCCATTGGTTCTCCCAGCGCACTGGAACGTATTCGCATGACGAACTATTCGGCATCGAGCGTGTCGTGTTCAGTGACGGCGCTCTCGCCTTCGACGTCGATGGCGCGGCCGGTCAGACCTACCGACTGTACCAGGCCGCGTTCAACCGCACACCGGACGGCGCCGGCCTGGGCTACTGGATCACCCAGCGCGACCAGGGTGCGACGCCGGACGCGATCGCCGACGCCTTCATGCACAGCGCGGAATTCGCTTCGCTCTACGGGGCCGCGCCCACGCACGCGGAACTGGCCGCGGCAATGTACCGCAACGTGATGCACCGCGAGCCGGACGCGGCCGGCCTGGCCTATTGGGTCGGCGTGCTCGACCAGGGCGCCGGCCCGGCCGCCGTGTTGCTCGGTTTTAGCGAAAGCCCCGAGAACCAGGCCAACGTGATCGGGCAAATCCAGAACGGCATCACCTATACGCTTTGACACCATGACCATCAAGGACGACTACAGCGCCAGCGCCGCGGGCGCCGGCAGCATCACCATTGGCGCCATCGCCACCGGCACGATCGAAACCCCGGGCGACGTGGACTGGTTCAAGGTGGACCTGGCCGGCCTGTCCACCTACCGCTTCAATATTCGCGGCGCCGACGCCGATGGGGGCACCCTCGCCTGGAACACCGCCAGCCGCGATGTGCACCTGCGGCTGTGGGATCCCGCAGGCCAGCAATATCTCTATCCGCTGGGTTACGACTCCGGCACCGGCGCGCCGGTCTTGAGCTTCGCGATCAAGTCCGCGGGCACCTACTATCTCGAGGTGGCGGGCGGCCAAGGCACCGGGACCTACTCGGTAAGCTCGCTGCTGATCGACAAGGATGACTACGCGGGCGATGCCGCGCACGCGACCTCGGTGGCGCTGGGGACGGCCGTCTCGGGCCAGTTGAGCTACGCGGGCGACAACGATGCGTTCAGCGTCCCCGTGACGGAAGGGAAGTCGTACCAGGTGACGCTCACCGCCGGCGCCGACCTGAACGCCACCACCTATGTCACTGTGGCGGACTCTGCGCAATGGCAACAGGATGGCGATATCTATGCCCCCGGGTCGACCATCACCGTACCGTTCGTCGCCCATGCCACCGGCGCCGCGACCGTGACCCTCTCCAACCTGAGCGGCAGCGGCGGCTACACCTGGAAAGTGGACGAGGTCGCGGACGACTTCAAGTCGGGCACGGGCACCCAGGGCACGATCGTGGCCGGCGCCAGCGTCACGGGGGCCTTTGAAACCACGGCGGACCTGGATTGGTTTGGGGTCGACCTGCAGGCCGACCTGACCTACCTGATCCGGCTGAAGGGGCCGGGCGACAGCTACTACCCTCTGGTAAACATCCGCGACGCGAACGGCACGCAGCTCAGCACCCCGTTCGACTGGCATCGGCTCAGCGACGGTGCCTGCGTCGTTTGGAAGCCGACCGCCAGCGGACACTACTTCATCGAGACCGGCAGCGACATCACGGGCAATTACACGCTCAGTGTGCAGCCGCCGGCACCCGACGACCATGGCCAGACCATGGCAACGGCCGGACAACTGACCCCGGGCACGCCGCTGATCGGGCATACCGAAGTGCCGGGGGACGTCGACTGGTACAGCTTCACGGTGGAAGCCGGTAACGGCTACGTCCTGCATGCCGAGGCGAATCCGGACATGGGACTCAGGGGCGGCCTCGGCGGGGGCATCTACGACGCCAGCGGCGTGGGCGTCGCCGCCGAGTACCAGCGGACCGACCAGGGCTGGGACGTGCTGTACCAGCCAAGCACCACCACCACCTATTACGTCGCGGTGGCGCCGTACAACTCGCTGGGCAGTTATACGCTGAGTCTGAGCGCCCCGATCAGCGACGCGATTCCCGGCGACAGAACGACCACGGCCTCGATCCTGCCGGGTGCGGTCCTGCGTAGCACCCTCGACTTCAAGGGCGATGTGGACTACGTCAGCGCGCAAGTGCAAGCCGGCCATGAATACCGTTTTCAATTACTGGGCGCGGCCGACAAGCAAGGTGCGCTGGGCAGCCCGGTGGCTGACTTGTCCGGCCAGCACGGCGAATGGGAGCGAGGTTGGACTTCGTATGGCCATGCGAACGAACTCGTGGTCCGCCCCACGGTGGACGGAACGGTGTGGCTGGCGATCCGCGACCAGAACGGCGCCACCGGCACCTACACGCTGCTGGCGCAGAGCGACACCGTGGCCTATGCCGACCTGTATCCGCCGCAGCAGGCGTTTCCGACCCTGCCAACGCGAGCGCCCTCCGCCGATACGGCGCTGGACCGTCACCTCTTCCTGACCTACGCGGAGGACGTCAACGTGGCCGGGACGATCCAGCTCCTGGACGGCCACGGGTCCGTGCTCCAGACCTTCGGCGCCGGCGATGCCGCCGTCAGCATTGTGCATGGCACGGTGTCGCTCGCATCGAGCGTCGCCGACGGCACCAGCTACGTGCTCCAAGCCGCGACCGGCGCCGTCACGGACTTGGCAGGCAATCCGGCGCCCGCATTCAGCTTCGCCTTTTCGACGCCCGAGGCCAACCGCATACAGGACGGCACCGCCGGCAACGATACGTTCGCAGCCGGCACGGGCACCGACCGCTTCGACGGCGGCGCGGGCCTGGACACGGTCGTGTACGACGGCACCAGAAGCAGCTACGGGATCTTCCTGGGCAAACAAAGTGTGAAAGTCGCGCAGTACGAAGGCGCTGCCTCGGTCGACCAGCTGCTCGGGATCGAGCGCATCGTATTTCACGACAGTGTCGTCGCGTGCGACATCGACGGTTCGGCGGGCCAGACCTACCGGCTGTATCAGGCGGCGTTCAACCGTACGCCGGACGGTGCCGGACTGGCCTACTGGATCAAGCAGCACGATCAAGGCATGTCGCTGCACGACGTCGCGGACGCCTTCATGCACAGCCAGGAGTTCGTCGACCTCTATGGCAGCGCGCCCCAGCCGGCGGCGCTGGCGACGGCCATCTACCACAGCGTGATGCACCGCGAGCCTGACCAGGCCGGCTTCGACTACTGGGTGAGCGCGCTCGAGCACGGGATGGCGCCGGCCGATGTGCTGGTCAGCTTCAGCGAGTGCCTGGAGAACCAGGCGAACGTGATCGGGCAGATCAAATACGGGATTGTTCTTCCGCTCTGAACTGCCCGGCCGCACGGCGAAGCACCAGGGGTCCCCGCGTGCGCGGGAATGACGGGGGGTTAGCGGGGGCTGACCAGATCGATGCGGCGGCGGAGGGCGGCAGCCGCCGCCTCGTCACCGGCCGCGCGCGCACGCGCCTCTTGCACGCCCAACCACGCCAGCAGCGGACGGCGCCAGCCCTGGTCCGATGCGGTGTCGACCGCCAGCTTGATTTCCTCGGGCGTGATCTTCCCGGTGCGCATGCGCACGCCGGCGCCGACCAGGCGCGCCAGCGGGTCCGTCACGGCCGCCAGCGGACCGCCAGCGGCCAGCGCGCGGTGCTGCTCCGGCAGCAGCGCCGCATTCACTTCGCCCGTCCGGCCGCCAAGATAGGCCGCGTAACTGCGCTCCTCCGGCCGCGCATCCTGCGCCAGGGCCGCAAAACCAGGGCAATCATTGAGATCCAGCGCCGCCACCTGCACGGCGCAGCGCACCAGCTCCGCCCGCGCGGCCAGGTCCGGCCGGCCGGTGCTGACCATTTCGCGCCGCGCCCGGCCAAATTCCGCGTCCGCGATACGGGTGTCACCGCGCAGATACGCGTCTTCGAAACCGCCGATGGCGCTGTGCGCATTCATCTGCCACGCGGGCGGCAGGGGTTTGCTGCCGCAGCCGGCCAGCAGCGCAACCAGGAACAGGACGCTCTTCTTCATGGCAGCTTCACCTCCACGTCGCGCTTGAACGGCCATTTGCGGTTGATTTCGTCGATCAGCTGCGAGGCCTTGCGCAGATCCGCCTCGACCTCGCCGCGCAACGCGCCGAGATCCTGCGTGGCCGCCTTGGCGTTCGCCCCCACGGCCTGGGCCTCGGCCAGCACCGCGTCCATCTTCTTCAAGCTGCCGCGCGCATCCTGCAGCAGGGCGTGCAGCTCGCGCACGCTGACCTGCACATCGTCCACCACGCCGTTGCGGCCGAACATGCGCTGGTCGGTCTTGGCCAGCAGCGCGTTGACCCGTTCCAACGTGACGATGAACTTGCGCGCTTCCTCGTCGCTGCCGAGGGCGCTCCCCAGCAGGCCGTAGCGGCCGTTCAGGCGCCCGGTCGCCTTCTGGATGTTGGCGAAGGAACTGTTAATGGCCGAATCCGACCGCGTCATCGCGTCCAGGTTATCCAGCAGCGCGCGGGCGCTCGCGACCAGCTTGGGAATTTCGCCGTTCGTGTCGCCACGCAGGACGATGCGCTCGGCGCCGGCCGGCAGCGGCGGATCGGACAGAATGCCGGAAAAGGCGCGCAGCTTGGTCTCGCCCACTACACCGCGTTCGAGCGTGAACACGCTGGTTGTGCGCAGCCACTTGGCGTCCTTGCGCGGCACGTCGATCAGGATGCGGGCCTTGCCGTCGGTCCCCAGCTCCACCTGCCCTACCCGGCCGATGGGAAAACCGGAGAAGGTCATGTCCATGCCGACCGTGACGCCTTCCGAATCGTCCGCCACCAGCACCAGGCGCTGGGTCGGCTCGAACACGCCGCGCGCATACATGATGTAGAGGACGAACAGGCCGATCAGCGCCCCCATCAGCACCAGCAGCAGCACCGCCTTCGCTTCCACATTCGCGACCGGCTCGGCCGGTGCGCTCGCCTGAGGTTCTTCCATGCCTTCCTCTCAGATGTACTTGATCAAGAGCGAACCCGCCTCGATCATGAATAACACGAACAACAGTCCCACCGCTCCCGGCTGCACGTTCTTGCGCTTGCCGCCGATCTGGTAGGTGCGCAGCAGCGCCGCCGTCGGCACCACGGCCACGGACAGCCCGAAGAACAGGGTCTTGGAAATGAAGCCGATGGTCACCGTGGGATCGAACACCCGTCCGACGGTGCGGGTGTAGTCGGGAATCGCCCACGGCGACAAGCCGTACTGCACCACGTAGGCCAACAGCAGCACGATCACGCTGCTGGTCATGGCCAGGCTCAGGACGGCCAGGGTATTGGCCAGCACTTGCGGGACCAGATCGCGCCGCAGGCGCTGCTGGGCGGCGCTGGAATCATCGGCGCGGTTGGCCGCAGAGGCCAGGATTTCGGCGGCGTGGTAACGGAAACCGGCGCGGATGGCGACGAACAGTGCCGCCGTCAGCGGAATCAGCTCCAGCACCAGCACCCGCACCACCATCTCCACCGCGTACTGCGTGAGGCCGTAGCTATAGGCCGTCACCACCACGATGCGGATCACCACCAGGCTGACGAGCGAGGCCAGCACCGTGAACCACGGCAACACCTGCCACGCGGCCGTGTGGATATAGCGCGCCGTAAGCGCGCGGTTTTCGCGCGAGTAGGTGGACGGCGACAGCGCCATCACCAGCGCCACCGCGCCGAGGTGGATCACGTACCACCACCCCGCCAGCGTGCGCCGGATCACCCGGCCCCATTGGCCGGGCGTCGTGTTCAGGAGGGAGCCGTGACCGTCCATGTCACTGCCTGCGCGCTTCTTCGACACCGGCCACCTCGGAGATCGCGGCCAGCGCCTTCTGCAGCTGCGCGGTCGCGCCGATTTCGACGGTGAAAGTCATGCGGGCCTGCCCTTTCGCGCTTTGGGTTTTCACGCCGGTGACGTTGATCTTCTCGCGCGAGAACACTTCGGAGATATCGCGCAGCAGGCCTTGCCGGTCGTTCGCCAGGATGAACAGGTCCACCGGGAACACGGTGTCGCCGCCGGTGCGCCCCCACTCGGAGATGATGACCCGCTCAGGCGCCTTCTTGCGCATCTCGGCGAAGTTCTTACAGTTGGTGCGGTGGATGGACACGCCCTTGCCGCGCGTGACGAAGCCCACGATCGGGTCCGGCGGCGCCGGCTTGCAGCAGCGGGCCAGCGCCGTCATCAGGCCATCCGTGCCGACCACCAGGACGCCGGACTTGGCGCCCTGCTCCACGCTGGTCGCGCGGCTTTGCTTGAGCACCACGGCGTCCGGGTCGGGCTGAGCCGGCTCCGCGTTCTCGTGCAGGGCCGCCTCCACGTGGCGCAGGCTGAACAAGTCCTTGCCGACCGCGGCGAACAGGTCGTCCACCTTGGAGAAGCCGAGCTTTTGCGCCAGCGCCTCCAGGTTGACCGAGGTCTTGCCCTCGCGCTGGAGCGATTTTTCCACCAGGGCGCGGCCGTTGGCGAGCGTCTCTTCCAGTTCGATCGCGTGGAACCAGGCGCGCACCTTGGCGCGCGTGCGGCTCGCCACCGCATAGCCGGGACTGAGCCAGTCACGCGAGGGGCCGGCGGTGCCGGGCGCGCCCTTGGCGGTGATGATCTCGCAGGTCTGGCCGTTCTTGAGCGGCGTGTTGAGCGGCACCATGACGCCGTCCACCCGCGCACCGCGGCAGCGGTGGCCGACCTCGCTGTGCAGGTGGTAGGCGAAGTCGATCGGCGTGGCGCCGGCCGGCAGCTCGATCACCCGCGCCTGCGGCGTGAGCACGAAGATGCGGTCGTCCAGGGTGGCCGACTTGATCTTCTCCACCCATTCGCGCTGCTGCTTTTCCTCCTCGCCGACCACGGTCTCGGTCACGTCGGACTTCCAGGCCAGGAGCTGGCGCAGCCAGGCGATCTTCTCGTCGTATTTCTGGCCCTTGAAGTTGGAACCGCCTGCTTCCTTGTAGCGCCAGTGCGCGGCCACGCCGTATTCCGCGAACTGGTGCATCTCCTGGGTGCGGATCTGCACCTCCAGCGGGCGGCCGTCCTCGGCTGTCACCACCGTGTGCAAGGACTGGTAGCCGTTGGCCTTGGGGCGCGAGATATAGTCGTCGAACTCCTTCGGGATCGGGGTCCAGATGTTGTGCACCACGCCGAGCACCGTGTAGCAGGTCTTGTCGTCGTCCACGATCACGCGGAAGGCGCGCACGTCATACAGCTCGTTGAAGTCGAGCTCCTTGCCGCGCATCTTGTTCCAGATGGAGTAAATGTGCTTGGGCCGCCCGAACACCTGGGCCTTGATCCCGGCCACGGCCAGCTCACTCTCCAGGCGCTCGATGGCGGAAGCGACGAAGCTCTCGCGAAGGATGCGCTTTTCCTCCAGCATCCGGGCAATGCGCTTGTAGGTTTCCGGCTCGATGAAGCGGAACGACAGGTCCTCCAGCTCCCACTTGAGCTGCCAGATACCGAGGCGGTTGGCCAGGGGCGCGTACAGGTCGAGCGTCTCCTTGCCGTACGCATGGGTCATCTCGTTGAACAGCTTCTGGTCCGCGAACCAGCGCAGCGTGGCGACGCAGGAGGCCAGCCGCATCATCACCACCCGCATGTCGGTGGCCATGGCGAGCAGCATCTTGCGCAGGGTTTCGAGCTGAGTGCCGGCCTTGGCGTCGCGCCGCTGCTGGCCCACGGTCAGGTCGCGCAGGCGGATCAGCTGACGCACCCCGCCTACGAGATCCATCACGTCCTTGCCGAAGCGCGCCTCCAGGTTGGTGGCGGCGACCGGGTCCAGCACCGTCAGCTCGAACAGCATGCCGGCGATGCGCGACTCCGCGTCCAGGTTAAGCATGGCCAAAGTGCTGGCCACTCCAAGCGCGAAGTCGAACGCGCCCTGGCCAGACGCGCAGGTCTTGCCTTCATAGGCCCGATTGGCGTATTCCAGGGCCGCGCGGACCCGTTCGGCGTCCTCGGGGCCGAGCCCTTGGACCACCTGCGTCGTCGCGCTGCCCAGCGCCGCGATTGCCACCATCGCTTAACGCACGGCGGCGGTGACGACGATTTCGACCAGGCAGGCGGGGTTGGCGAGTGTGGCTTCCACGGTGGCGCGCGGCGGGGTGTGGCCCGGCGCGACCCAGTCGTCCCAGACCGCGTTCATGCCGGGGAAATTCGCCATGTCGGTGATGAAGATCTGCGTCATCAGGATGCAGGTGCGGTCGCTGCCAGCTTCATTCAGGAGCTTGTCGATCGCGTCCAGCACCTCGCGGGTCTGGCCGCCGATGTCCTGGGACGTGTCGGTGGCGATCTGGCCCGCCAGGTACACGGTGTTGTTGTGGATGGCTACTTCGGAGAGGCGCTTGCCTACGTGGAGTCGAGTGATTTCCATAATATCTTTCGTAATGCCGGTATCAACCGAGCAGGAATTGTCGCGCAATGGCGATCTGATCGTCGTGCAGGAACGTCGGCGCGTGACCGACGCCCGGGATTTCCACCAGCTTGGCCTTGGGGCCGCGCCGGGTCATGTCTTCGGCGGTCTCGCGCGAAAGCAGGTCGGATTCCGCGCCCCGCACCAGCAAGGTCGGGCAGCGGATGGAATCGTAGGCGTGCCACAGCATCGCCTGGTCGGCCGCCGCCGTTTCCGGCGTGGCGGAGCGGAAGGGCTGGGCCAGGGCCATGTCGTAGTGGCGCACCCATTGGCCGTGGCCGTCCTCGCGCAGCACGTCGGCGGCGAGCTTGTGCCACTCCTCCTCCGAGTGCGGACCGAACGAGAGCGACACGTCGCGCACGAAACGCGCGCCGATCTCGAAGCTGGGAAAGCGCAGGTCCTGGCCGATGTAGTCGCCGATGCGCTGCAGGGCCACCGGGTCGAGCGTCGGGCCGATATCGTTCAGGATCAGCTTGCGGATCGGGTTGCCGGGCAAGGACGCCAGGCCCATGCCGATCAGGCCGCCCATCGAGGTGCCGAACCAGTCGACCTGGTCGCCTTCCTGGGTCACGCGGGCGATCAGGGTCACGGCGTCGCTCACGTACTGCGGAATGCGGTAATGCTCCGGGTTGCCGAGACGGCCGGAGCGGCCGCGGCCTACCGTGTCCGGGCAGACCACGCGGTAGTGGTCGCACAGGGCGGCCGCCAGTTTGTCGAAGTCATCCGCCACCCGGGTTACCCCGTGCGAGCAGATCAGGACGTTACGGTTGGCCGGATCGCCCCACTCCTTGTACACCACTGGGTGCAGGCCGGTCGGCGAAAAGCACTGGACGGAGCGGATTCTTGGTTCGGTCATAGGACGAGGTGGATTGTTGAATTCTTGACGGCCGGGCGACATTTTACCGGGCGTTGCGCTTAGAATTCTAAACCATTGTCTATTTTATCAATCCAGAGGATCAGAATGAACGCGACCATGTTAGGCGGTAAAACGGCACTCGTGACAGGTTCCACGTCGGGTATCGGGCTGGGAATCGCCCGCTCGCTGGCGGCGCAAGGGGCCAATATCGTCTTCAACGGCTTTGGCGACGCGGCCCAGATCGAGGCGCTGCACACCGGCGTGGCGGAAGAATTCGGCGTACTGACGGCCTACCACAACGCCGACATGTCCAAGCCCGAGCAGATCGCGGACATCATGCGCTTCGCGGCCGCCAAGTTCGGCGGGGTCGATGTCCTGGTCAACAACGCCGGCATCCAGCACGTGGCCAATGTCGAGGACTTCCCGCCCGAAAAATGGGACGCCATCATCGCCATCAACCTCACCTCCGCCTTCCACACCACGCGCCTGGCGCTGCCGCACATGAAGGCAAAGAACTGGGGCCGCGTGATCAACGTCGCTTCCGTCCACGGGCTGGTCGGCTCGGCCGGGAAGTCGGCCTACGTGGCTTCCAAGCACGGCATCGTCGGCTTCACCAAGGTCACGGCACTGGAGAACGCGCATACCGGCATCACCTGCAACGCGATCTGCCCGGGTTGGGTGCTGACGCCGCTGGTGCAAAAGCAGGTGGACGACCGCGCCGCGCGCGAGGGCATCTCCAACGAGGCGGCCAAGAAGGCCCTGCTGGCCGAAAAGCAGCCGTCCGGTGAATTCGTCACACCGGACGAACTGGGCGCCCTGGCCGTGTTCTTCTGCAGCCCGGCGGCCGACCAGATCCGCGGCGTCGCCTGGAACATGGACGGCGGCTGGGTGGCCCAGTGATCCGGGCGGCGCGCGGCATCCTGGCCGCCCTCCCCTTCGTGTGCGGCTCCGCGTTCGCGGCCGAACCCGCCGCCACCCTGCTCACCGCGGACCGGGTCTGGACCGGAGACGGCCAGGCGCATGCCGGCTGGGCCGTGCTGGTGGATCAAGGCAGGATCGCAGCGGTCGGTCCGGCGGACAAGCTGACCGCGCCGGCCGGCGCCAAGCGCATCGAGCTGCCCGGCAAGACCCTGATCCCCGGCCTGATCGACCTGCACTCCCACGTCCTGCTCCACCCGTATAACGAGACCACCTGGGACGACCAGGTGCTCAAGGAGCCGGTCGAATACCGGGTGCTGGAGGCCGCGCGCCATGCGCGGGACACCCTGCAATCGGGCTTCACCACCCTGCGCGACCTGGGCACGGAAGGCGCCAACTATGCGGACGTGGCGATCAAGCGCGCCATCGACGAGGGCGTGATTCCCGGTCCGCGCCTGTTCGTCGCCACCAAGGCGATCGTCGCCACCGGCAGCTACGGGCCTTCCGCCAAGAGCTACCGCTACGACCTGGACTTTCCGCGCGGCGCGCAGGAAGCGACCGGCGTGGACGAAGTGGTGCGCGCGGTGCGCGAGCAGGCCGGCCACGGCGCGGACTGGATCAAGTATTACGGCGACTACCGCACCGGTCCGGACGGTTCGGCGCGGCCCACCTTCAATATCGACGAGGTGAAGGCGCTGATACAGGCGGCGCACCAGACCGGCCGCAAGGTGGCCGTCCACGCCAGCACGGACGAAGCGATGCGCATGGCGGTGCTGGCCGGCGTGGACACCATCGAGCATGGTTACGGCGGCTCCGAAGCCACCTTCAAGCTGATGGCGGAACACAAGGTGGCCTTCCTGCCCACCCTGACGGCGCCGGAAGCCATCGGCGAATACTTCCAGAAGCACGTGCGCGGCGGCGCGCCGACGCCGGCCATGGCGCAGGCCGCGCACGCGTTCGCGCTGGCGCGCAAGGCTGGCGTGACGATCGGCTGCGGCAGCGACGTCGGCGTGTTCGCGCACGGCTCCAGCGCGCGCGAACTCGCATGGATGGTCAAGCTGGGGATGACGCCCACGGAGGCCTTGCGCGCGGCCACCAGCGTGGCCGCCGCCATCCTCGACAAACCCAATGAACTTGGCAGCATCAAGCCGGGCGCGCTGGCCGACGTGGTGGCCGTCGACGGCGACCCGACCAGCGACATCCGCGCGGTCGAACGAGTCGGCTTCGTGATGAAGGGCGGCGTGGTCGTGCGCGCCCAATGAGCGGGCCGCTGATCGTCGTCGCCACCAGCGGCACCGCTGGCGACATGCTGCCCTACATTGCCCTGGCCCAGGGCCTGCGCGACCGCGGCCTGCGCGTGCTGATGGTGATCCCCGCGTTCCAGGAAGGCTTCATGCACGACGCGGGACTGCCCTATCAAACCTTCGGCTCCCGCGAAGAAGGCCTGGCGCTGCTGGACAACCCCGACCTGTGGGACGAACGCAAGGGCTGGCGCGTCATCTGGGGCGGCATGGCGCCGCGGCTGGGCGTGCTGCGCGGCCTGATCCAGGAACTGCCGGCGAACGAGGACATCGTGCTCCTGGCGCACCCGATCCTGCTGCCGCTGGCCGCCATCGCACGTTCGGTGCGCCCGGACCTGCGCGTCGTCACAGCTTACCTGGCGCCTTCCAACCTGTGCAGCAACTTCGACCTGACCAGCATCGGATCATTGCGTATTCCCGCATGGTGGCCGCGCGCATGGTCGCGCTTCGTTTGGCGCCTGGTGCACCGCTGGATGAACGCGACGACCTTGCCAAGCTTGAACGCGGCGCGCGCGCAATACGGACTGCCGCCGGTGACGCATTTTTTCCGGCACATGCTCGACACGCCGGATGCATCGACGGGGCTATTCGCGCCCTGGTTCGGTCCAAAACAGGTGGATTGGCCGGCGAACTTTGTCGACGGCGATTTTCCGTTTCAACACGGAGCCGCGTCGGCGCCGCTCGCGCCCGAACTGGAGGCGTTTCTCGCCCAGGGCGACGCGCCCATCGTCTTCACGCCCGGCACCGGCCACCAGCACGCGGCCGAGTATTTCCGCACTGCGCTGGCGGTCCTGCAGCGCCTGGGCCGGCGCGGGCTCTTCATGACACCGCACCAAGCGCAAATTCCCGGGGACCTGCCGGATAGCGTCCTGTGGCAAGCGCACGCGCCCTTCTCCACCTTGCTGCCGCGCGCCGCGGCGGTGGTACACCACGGCGGCATCGGCACCACGGCCGAAGCGATGCGGGCCGGGATTCCGCAACTGGTCGTTCCATTCGCTTACGACCAGTTCGACAACGGCTGGCGCGTCAAGCGCTTGAACGTGGGCGGGATCCTGCTGGCCAAGCGCTTGACGGTGCGGCGTTTGCAGCGCGAGCTGAAGCGCCTGGTCGCGGCACCGGACGTGGCGCAGTCCTGCCAACAGGCAGCGCACAGGATGCAGCGCTCGCCTGGCCTGTCCCGCGTGCTGGATCAGCTCGAGACGGCGTTACTGGGAGCGCGTCCGGCGGCCTGCTCGATGGACCTGGCAATGACGGTCAGTTGAACTGGTATTCGTACTGCGCCCCGAACTTGCGATGGGTCGGGGCCGACGACTCGTTCAAACGCTCGCCAAGCGCATCGGCATAGCGAGTGGCGTTCGACGTGGCCGGCGCCAGCAGATTGGCGCCCGTGAAACGCCACTGCCCCTTACCGCCGCTTTTGACGGCGACGTAGCATTCCAGGTCGCGCTTCATGCCTTCGTAGGACCACTGCGTCGCGGAGGTCCGCGTCCAGCCACCGGCCACCAGGGCCAGGCTGGCGCCGACGCTCACGCTGTCCTTCTTAAAATCGAAGCCGGCATTGGCGGACCAGCGCGGCTGCCGGTCGAGGCGATTGCCGGGCCCTGGCAGTCCCTCCAGCACCGACCAGTTGCGGCTGGCACTGGCGCGCACTTCCACCGGCCACGGTATGCCGGCCGATGCCAGCGGCAACCTGGCTTCGAGTTCGAGATTGCGTACGCGGGCGCCGCCCTGATTGAGAGGCCGCGACAGCCAGCGCCCATCGACCAAGCTGACCGTGTTGCGGATGTAGTCCTCGATCGAACGCTGGGCCGCGCTGACGGACAGCATGCCGCCACCCGCGAGGTAGTGTTCCCAAGCGATATCCACGCCCCAGGCCAGCTCCGGACGCAAGGCGGCATTGCCGCTGAAATCGGGCGAGGTCTCGCTGTTCACGCTCGTATAGAAGCGGGCCTCGATCATCCGGTACGGCGTGGGCGGGTTGTAGGTGCGTGACAACGCGAACCGGACCTGGCTTTTCGTCCCCGGCAGCTTCCACAGCGAGTGGAGGATCGGACTGAACACGGCATAGTGCGCGCCGGCTTCGCTCCAGACGCCTTCCCAGCGCGCCCCCGCATACAACGACCAACCGGGGCGGGCCTCCCATTCATCCTGCAGATACAGCGCGAAGCGGCTGACTGCCGCGCCGTAGCGGGCGGCAAGGTTGAACGTGGGTTCATGCCCCAGCGGCAGGTCGATCTGCACATCGTCGCGCCGATAGCTGCTGCGCTCGCCATCCCAACCGGCGGCCAGGGCGTGTCCCGACTCGATCGGCAGCGTGTATTTTCCGGTGGTGGAGTCGCGTTGATCGAGCAGGCCGCTGGCGTAGTCCCGGTCCATGACGAGCGCACCGGCGCCGCTCCACGCCCGGCGATGCAGACTGCGGTCGTTGCGCGCCCGGCTCAAACGTACGCTAAGCTCGACGCGCGCGTCGGAATCGAAACGGCGGCGCAGACTCGCATCCGTCAGCAGCACCGAAATGCGTCCATCATAGCGGCCGCGCAGCAAGGGCTGCGGGTAATCCGGGCCGAACCAGCTTGTCGTTGCGGTCGTCTCGCCGCCATGAAAACGCATGCCGCTGCCAAGGGCGTGCCAAGTGAACGATTCGTCCGCTCCGAGCAGCCAGGTCAGGCGCGAATCCAGCCCCGCGCGCGTGGTCTGATTGGTGTACGCCGACGACGCCGTGCGTGACTCCAGCAAGGCGCCGGACGGTTGCCATGTCCGTGTAACGGATGCGCCGTCGCTCGCACTATTCTCATACGAGACATTCGCGCCGAGCTTATACGCTAGCGATCCGCGCTTGCCCGAGATTTCCCCGTTCGCCGCCGGCGCACGCCTGCCGTGGGCGAGCTGCTCGCTCGCTTTCAATGACGTTGCGGAACGCGGCTGAATCCTGCGCAAGACAATGTTCACGGTGCCTGCTATGCCGCGCGTTCCCATTTCCGCCGTCGCCGCACGCAGCACTTCGATGCGTTCGATGCTTTCCGGGTCCAGGGCGTCGAGCGAAAAGCCCGATGGCGCCGGCTCGCCGTCGATCAGCACCTGGGTATAGCCACCCAGGCCGCGCATGCGGAGCACACCGTCGCTGACGGTGACACCGGGCAGCCGCTTCATCACGTCCAGCACCGAACGGTCGCCGAACTTCACCAGCTCCGCATGGCCGACCGTGATGCGGCTGGCCGTCTCGTCGCGGCGCAGGGCCTCGGCATTGCCTTTCACTTCCACAGTGCCCGCCGCCTGCCAAGCCTGCGCGGGGGCCGCGCCCAGCATGGCCAGGATGGCGCACGCACAGCGTAGATCACGCATCGCTTCAACGCAGACGGAACAGGACATGCACCGTCTGCTGCAGGCGGAAGGCTACGGGAGTGAGGAACTCCTTGCGGTCGCGCGGCGGCCGCGGGCCGGCCGATCCGCGAAAGCCGTTGGTCTGCACCAGCCCCAGTTCGTTGGTCAGATTCTTGAGTGGCGTCGGGCTGACGCCGGCCACGGCGCCCACCTTCTTTCCGAAGCCCGCGGCCAAGGCTTCGGCTTCGCGGCGGGCGTTCTGGGTTGCGCTGGTCAACAAGCCGGCTTCGACCGTGGCGCGCTCACTGAGGTCCATGCCCGTGATGAAGCCTTCCAGGTTGGGCTTGTCGAGCAACGGCTGCACCAGGGCGGCCCACTTGCTCAAGTCGCGCACCTCGATGTGGACGGCGGCGCGTACTTCCATGGTCACGCCGTCCTTGCGCACGTCCTTGCGCGGATCGCGAATGGTCAGATCGTCCACCGGCATGCCCAGCCCCTCCATCAGCTCGCGGATCTCGCCGGCCCGCGCGGCGACGATGCCGGCGGCTTCCTCGGCGCTGCCGGCGCCGACGATCTCGAAATCGATGGCGCCGCGGTCCGGCATCACATCCTCATAGGCGGTTCCGGAGACGTGGACGAAGGGGTAATTCGGCAGCTCTCCAGCCGTTGCGGCCAATGGCAGGGCAAGCACGGCGGCGATCAGCAGGCGTTTCATGCGGGCTCCTCAAGTCGAAAGCCTGCAGCATAATCAACATAGACATCAATGTCTAGATCTTTTTGCCACACACCGTTGTTGCGACGGCGATCCACTAGACATACAATTCTAGGAATGAACGCTCCACTCAAACCTACCGCCGGTGAACTGGAACTGCTCAAGGTGCTGTGGCCCATGGGGTCCGGCACTGCGCGCCAGGTCTACGAAAAACTGCAGGAGGTGCGCCCCGACGTCACCTATGCCATGGTGCTGCGGCTGATGCAGATCATGCATGGCAAGGGGCTGCTGTTGCGCGACGAGAGCCAGCGATCGCACGTCTACGCGCCCGTACACGCGCAGGATGCGCTGCAATCCAACCTGGTCAAGGAATTCATCAATCGCGCCTTCGCCGGTTCGGCCAAGGCGCTGGTGCTCGCCGCGCTCAAGAGCGGCATCTCGTCCAAGGAACGGGAGGAGATCGAGGCGCTGCTGCGCCAGGAGCCGGACCAGTGAGCGTTTTCGTCGATGCCCTCGGCTGGACTCTCCTCTACTCGCTGTGGCAGTGCGCGCTGGTCGGCTGCGTGGCGGCCGTGGCGCTCTCACTGCTGCGCAATGCCGTACCGGGTCTGCGCTACGCGGTGGCATGCGCAGCGCTGCTCGTCTGCATTGCCTGGCCGGCCTGGACGCTGGTCTCGCTGCTGACGGCGGCCACGCCTGCCGGCGCGCTGGGCGAGGCCCAGGTCCGGTTCGCACTCCTGACCGGGCCGGAACAACTGGGCTGGTGGGAGGCGCTGCTGCGCCAGTTTCCGACCATGGTTGCGTTGTGGAGCGTGTGCGTGGCGGTGCTGTCCCTGCGCCTGGCCGCGGGCCTGGTGTGGCTGCGGCGCAGCCAGGGCACCGCGCCCCCGGTTCCGGCCTGGCTGCACGAGGCCGCGGCGCGGCTGGCGGATCGGCTGGCGCTGCGCCGGCCGGTCAGGCTGCGGCTGAGCGAACAACTTGGCAGCCCCGCCACGGCCGGTTGGCTGCGGCCGGTTGTATTCATCCCCGCCGCACTGGTCACCGGCATGCCGCGCGACTTGCTCGAAGCCCTGCTGGCGCACGAATTGGCGCACATCCGGCGCTACGACTATCTGGCCAACCTGGTACAGAACGCGGTCGAAACGCTGCTCTTTTATCACCCGGCCGTGTGGTGGCTGTCGCGCCAGGCCAACCGGGAACGCGAGCATATCGCCGACGACCTTGCCGCTGCCGTGCTGCCGCAAGCGCGCACCCTGGCCGTGGCCTTGTCCGAACTGGAGAAGGCGGCGTTCTCCACGCCTCGGCCCGCGCTCGGGGCGGATGGCGGCACCCTGGTCACGCGCGTCGCCCGTCTGCTGCGGCCACAACGCCAGCCATTGGGCTGGCAGATGCTGCTGCCGCTGGCCCTGTTGATCTGCCTGACCGCTGTGCCGCGGCTTGGCAACAGCGGCACGCCCATGGCCAAGTTCGATCAACTGGCGGTGATCGACTTTCGCACCTGCGCCAAGCCCACGTATCCTCAGGCGGCGCTGGACGCGGGCGCGACGGGGACCGTGAAATTGCGCTTTGCCGTCGGCGTGGACGGCGCGGTGCTGGGCAGCCGCGTCCAGCACAGCAGCGGCGACAGTTCGCTCGACAACGCGGCGCGCACCGCCATCGAGCGCTGCCGCTTCAAGCCAGCGCTGCAACTGGGGCGCCCCGTCCCGTCCATCACGAGCGTGCAGTACGTCTGGACCTTGGACTAAACACGCACGTGTGGTTTTCCACAATTGGCAGGCGTTGACCAAGCGCGCGAAGATGATGGCATTCGTCGTCTCTCTCGCGGGTGGTCAAAGTGAAAAAGCCTTTCTACAAGATTCTGTACGTCCAGGTGCTGTTCGCGATTGCGGTCGGCATTTTGCTCGGCGTGTTCGCGCCCTCGCTCGCGGTGGCCATGAAGCCGCTGGGCGACGGCTTCATTAAACTCATTAAGATGATCATCGCGCCGGTGATCTTCTGCACCGTCGTATCCGGCATCGCCGGCATGCAGGACATGAAGAAGGTCGGGCGCGTGGGCGGCAAGGCCCTGCTCTACTTTGAGATCGTCTCCACCTTCGCGCTGGCCATCGGCCTGATCGTGGCGAACGTGATCCAGCCGGGTGCGGGCTTCAACGCCAACCCGGCCACGCTGGACACCAAGGCCATCGCCGAATACACGGCCAAGACCAAGTCCCTGTCGACGGTCGACTTCCTGCTCAACATCATCCCCAACACCTTTGTCGACGCCTTCGCCAAGGGCGACATCCTGCAGGTGCTGTTGATCTCCATCCTGTTCGGCTTCGCGCTGTCCATGCTCGGCGAGCGTGGCCGCACCATCACGCGCGGCATCGACACGCTGTCGCACGCCATCTTCGGCGTGGTGGGGATCGTCATGAAGGCCGCGCCGGTGGGCGCTTTCGGCGCGATGGCCTTCACCATCGGCAAATACGGGATCGCCTCGCTGCTGCCGCTCGGGAAACTGCTCGGCTCGTTCTACCTGACCAGCGCCCTGTTCGTACTGGTGGTGCTTGGAACGGTCGCCTACTTCACCGGTTTTTCGATCATCAAGTTCATCGGCTATATCAAGGAGGAACTGCTGATCGTGCTGGGCACCAGCTCGTCGGAAAGCGCCCTGCCCGCCCTGATCCGCAAGCTCGAAAAACTGGGCTGCTCGAAGTCCGTGGTCGGCCTCGTCGTGCCCACCGGGTATTCGTTCAACCTGGACGGCACCAACATCTACATGACCATGGCCGCCCTGTTCGTGGCCCAGGCCACCAACCCGACCTGACGCTGGGCCAGCAGCTCACCATCCTCGGCGTGGCGATGCTCACGTCCAAGGGCGCGTCCGGCATCACCGGGGCCGGCTTCATCACGCTTGCCGCGACGCTGGCGGTGGTGCCGACCATTCCGGTGGCCGGCATGGCGCTGATCCTCGGCATCGACCGCTTCATGAGCGAGTGCCGCGCGCTGACCAACTTCATCGGCAACGGCGTGGCGGCCGTGGTGGTGTCGAAATGGGAGAATGAACTGGATCACGACACGCTCGCCGCCGAGCTGACGGCGCCGACCACCGTCGAAGACGACGAAGAACTGTTCCCACACCGCGAAGCTGCTTAAGTTTGCGGTAACGTAAGCTTGAAGGATCGTCAGTAGAATCCTCTACATGACGATCCTTCAATTCTTGCGGCGCGCGCTGCCGCTACTCCTGCCCTTCGCGCTGGCAACCGCCCAGCAGAACGACACTCCACCAGAGAACACCGCTTCCGAGGTCCAGGTAAAGGGCGTCCGCGATCCTGCGTGGAAGCCTTACAAGGCAATGCTCAAAGGGGTGGAGGTATTCAAGGACAAGCACGCGCTGGCGCCGGCCGCAGAACTACGGTTCGTTCTCAGGCCGCGCGGCCCTGCCGACCTGCACGGTGTGCAGCTCAAGCTCGAGGGCGACGAAGGCTGGAGCCGCGCGATCGAACTCGATGCCGAGCGCGTTTTCGTGCTGCCCGTCGACGCTGACGCGCAGTCCCGTCATGCCGAGCTGTACTTGAACCGCAAGGCCGGCAGCTTCACCTGGCAACCCTACATCCGCAGCTCCGGGCTGCAGCCCAACCAACGCCGCATGGGCGACCTGCGCCTGAGCTGCGCCGTTCAATACGCGATCGACAAGGACGCCATTCCCTTCGCCATGCGGGCCATGATCGCCACCGTGGGCGGGCCCTGCAACTTTTCGAAGTTCAGCTTTGCCTTCAGCGAATCGAAGCCGCTCGCGGCGGCGGTGCTCGTTTCGGGCGCGCGCCGTTTGGCTCTGGACGTTAAGGCCGGCAGCTACAGCTTCATACCGCCGCTGCACGACAGTTCCTGGAATGACGACAGTGTTGTCGAGCTGACGTTCGCTAATTCGACGGAGTAGCTCACACACGATCCAGCGGACTGACGACGCCACGCCCGCCGCGATTGAGGACATGTGTGTAGATCATCGTGGTGCTCACGTCCTTGTGGCCGAGTAGTTCTTGCACGGTACGGATGTCGTAGCCGGCCTGCAGCAAATGGGTCGCGAATGAATGCCTGAGAGTATGCGGCGTGGCCGGTTTCACGATGCCGGCGTCACGAACCGCCTGGCGCATGGCGCGCTGGAGAGCTTTCTCGTCCGCATGATGTCGACGGACGGCACCGGAGCGCGGGTCGCTCGAGAGCCGAGCGGATGGGAAGGCGTATTGCCAGCCCCAGTCGCGCTCCGCAGCGGGATATTTCCGGGCGAGTGCAAAAGGCAGGTAGACGTCACCGTGGCCGGTTAACAGATCGGCTTCGTGCAGCGCCTTGACGCGCGCGAGATGCTCCTGCAGCCCCGGCACGAGCGCACGAGGCAGCATGGTGATCCGGTCCTTTCCGCCCTTGCCGTCCCGAATCAACAGCTCGCCGCGCGTAAATTCGATGTCTTTGACTCGCAGGCGCAGGCATTCCATGATGCGAATGCCCGTTCCGTAGATCAGGCGCAGCATCAGTCCGGACGAGCCTTGGGTGTGGTTCAAGATCGTTCGCACCTCTGCCTCGGTCAGCACGACGGGAAGGCGCTTTGGCGTCTTCGCGCTTTCAATATCGTCGAGCCACGGCAACTCCGATGCGATGACCTCTTTGTAGAGAAAGAGCAAAGCGCTCTTGGCCTGGTTTTGAGTGGATGCGGCGACCTTGCCAACCACAGCAAGGTGAGTGAGAAATGCCTTCACCTCGGCAGCGCCCATCTCAGCCGGATGGCGTTTCCGGTGAAACAGGATGAAGCGTCGAATCCAGTCCACATAGGACTGCTCGGTGCGGATGCTGTAGTGCTTGGTGCGGATACAGTCACGCACCTGGTCCAGCAAGCGCTGTTTGGGCGCTTCCATTATTGCCTCCATGCATGACGGGTTTGCACCTTGCTGTTAGGGTATGCTAAATTGTCATAACTTATTGATTATGCAAGGTTACCCCGTGCGCGGTTTGCGATTTCACAGCACTTTGGTGGAAACAAAAGCGCCAATTAGGGTGCCTACTTCACGTTGGGCTGAACATGCCGAATGAAATTAAGATTGCCATCTTCTGGCTTGCTGTGTGGTGCAGTGTCAAGCTGCTGCAGAGGAACCCAGACTCGTTCCTCTCTAAGCTTGCATTTTCTTGGAACGGCCCGTTCCCGGTGGTCGGTGAAAAGCGGAGTGCCTTCTATGTTCGCCAGGTGCGCTACGCGCTCGGCTGGTTCATCGAATTGCTTTTTGTAAGCGCGGCTCTGTTCTTAGCCGCATGGCTTATTCCCGCCGTGAAGGCAGCTGAAACCTTTTTGATGCTCTGTTCATTTGCGCTAACTATTGGTGTTGGTATGTCCGTTCTCGGTGCGTTCCTCGCAGCGCTTGTATCTGCAAAGGCGAGGCTTTGGGGGCCGGATCCAGAGTTCGTATTGGCCGTCGAACCGGATGAAACTGAAGATGAAAAAGACGACTAAGCCCAACCATTCCGTCAACCGGACCGCTACATCGCTGCGCGCTGTAGCGGCCGGTTACGTCCAACGTTGGAGCCCACTCGCTTCTATGAACTCGAACCGCACCGCTACGCTTAAAGCCGGGCTTGGTCAGGCTGCGAGCGCCACCGCTGTGCGTCATGCCGCCGGTGCGCGCCAGGTGCTCCGCGGCGCCGCTGCTGGTGGCCAAAAGAACGCCGCGGTTGCTCTTTGGCGAGTTCACGCGTGTACTCCAACATTTCAGTGCAGCGGACGCGCTGACGCGCGCCGCTTACCTCAACGTTGGGCCAACTACGAATGATGAAGCTTGCTATCGTAATGCGATCCCTTGCCAAGTGGCGCTTCCGGATCTTGAAGCTGGCGACGATCAAGGATATTCCGACTGAGCGGTTCAATCGACTCGTCAATGACCTTGTTGCGGCCGGTTGGAAGAGTACCTACACCTACGACGGATTTGACGCTTGGATCGACTATGGGAAAATCGTACTAAAGCGTGACGGTTCAAAGCTAACTTTGGAATGGGATAACTGGACTGAGGGAAGTGTTGAAGGTCCATCCGCGTTAATCGCAAGAATTGCAGCTGAGGCGAATCTAACGGTCTCGAGCGAGTGGAGGTGGGCGGAATATGATGGCGCGTTTCAAGGCAGGGCGTAGCCATTGCCCAACCTTGCAGTCAACTGGACTGCCTTCACGCTGCGCGTTCCGGCAGCCAGTTACTTTCGCACGTTGGGCCAGACGGAGAGCAAACTGACATGTCTGACGAACAGATGCTAGATGATCAAGCGCAGTGGGAAGGCTATGTCGGAACCTCAGCAAAGAAGCTTGAGTTAATGTCCGATGAACAGCTGGCTGTTTGGCAGGCCGGGTGGAAACCCACTAGTTCAAGTTTCATCATGGCTGATCGCGAATGGCAGCGTCGTCAAGCATTCCGTGCCTTGACAGAGCAATTTAGGCTGGAAGAACGATTGGCCACTGTAAACAGATGGTGGGGATTGGCCACTGCAATCATTGGTGTTGTCGGAGGTATCGTAGGCACGCTCGCTGGCGCGTAAGCGTCAACTGAGCACCGTCTGGACGACCTGAAGCCGCCTCAGCCATCATCGAATTTTGGCACAGCAGTTGTGCCCACAAATTCGATTTATGGACACAAATCTCCCTTCGCTTGTCCCGACCGC